>ENA-UOVV01001249-UOVV01001249.1-compost-metagenome-genome-assembly--contig:-NODE-1249-length-20386-cov-5.931681_pt1 | contig 20386 bp, 20 predicted proteins | sample MGYA00238155_ERZ761577 | MGnify/ENA primary metagenome ERZ761577 (study PRJEB28898, sample SAMN06268775) | compost metagenome | isolation source: Emeryville, CA | place: USA:Emeryville, CA | collected...
GGGCCCAGCGGCGTGCCGGTCCATTTGGCGATGCAGCTCCAGCCCTCGACGCAGTCGTGCCGGGTGATCTGCGTCCGGCTGGGCATGTTGCGCAATTCGGCCAGCGAAAAGCTCACCTCCCGCTCCACCATGCCCTTGACGGTCAGCCGGTAGGGCTCGAAATCCTGCATCCTGAGGAACAGGTATTCCGGCGTCGTCGGCTCGGTCGAGCCGTTGGGCCGCATGCCCTGGCGGATTTCGCTCTCGCTGTATTCCCGCGCCAGCGTCTGTTCGCCGATCAGCGCCCGCTGGGCGGCATAGGTCAGCACGTTGGCCTGCTCGATCGCCTCGCGCAGCGGGTGCCCGCGCTGGCCCAGGAAGTCGAACTGGCTGCAGCCCGACAGCAGCAGCGAGGAGCCCGCCGCCGCCGATCCCAGCATGAAGCCCCGGCGGTTGAGGATCAGCCTGCTCATGGCCTGTCGCCCTCCCGGGCCGGCGTGTTGGGGCTGGTGCGATACCAGCCGGTGATCATCGAGCGCAGCCCGTTGAGCGGCCCCGCCAGCAGCACCATGACGATGTGGACGACGAAGAACAGCACCAGCAGCACCATGACGATGAAGTGGATGGTGCGCGCCGTCTGCCGCCCCCCGAAGATGTCGAGCAGCCACGGCCAGGCCGCGTCCATGCCCGGGCTCATGGTCAGCCCGGTGAGGATGATCAGCGGGAAGAGGATGAAGAAGACGGTGAAGTAGCTGAGCTTCTGCAGCGAATTGTAGCCGCGGCCGTGACGCAGGCGGAGCCGCGCATGCGCCGCCACCTCGCCCGGCAGCGCCCGGATGTCTTCCCCCCGGGGCAGGATGTCGCGGCGGAGATGGCCGTTGACGAAGCTGGCGAGGAACCACACGAACAGCGTGGCCACGAACACCCAGCCGAAGAAGAAATGCACCACCCGCCCCGTGGCGAGGTCGCGGAAGGAGGGGATGGTCACCTGGCCGGGAAAGGCCACGAAACTCGGCCGCTCCGCCGGCCCGCTCATGCCCAGCACGCCGGTGGTGTCGAAGGTGTTGCCGAAGATCGTCGTCCGCCCCCGCGGCCCCTCCGGCGTGTTCACCGCCCCGATCTCCAATATGGCGTTCTCGTACTCGAAGCCCGATTCCTCCCCGATATAGAGCGCGGGGTGGGCATTGAAGATCTGCAACCCGCTCAGCAGCAGGAAGAACAGGCAGATCGCCCACACCCAATGGGTGATGCGCGTGAAGATCGACTGCCGATAGACCAGCGGTCCCCTGCCCGGCGTCGCCTCCTCATGTCCGTCGAGTCCCATCCGCGCCCCTCCGGCCACAGATACGAAGCCAAATCGCCGACGGTTTCAACTCACCTTGTGGCGACCCCACCCCCGGTGGTGCCCGAGGGCCTGCCCGCGGCAGGCACGATTCGGCTCGGAGGCTTAGAGCTTGTGGCCTCACCCCTCGGTCCCTCCCTTCGGGGGAGGGAGGCGGGAAGGCCATGAGAGCTACGCTCGAATGGCCGGTCGGGGGTGGGGGTTCCGGCCCGTCGACGGCGCCGAACCCCGCCCACCCCTCCCCTTGGAGGAATCCTCAGCCCCGAGGACCCACCGCCCCTACTCCTCCCGGGCCGCCCAGTTCATGCCGCGCCGCATGATGGTGGCCATGTTGGGATTCTCGAATTCCTTGGCCCGGTGGCCCAGCGTCATGTGGAACACGCGGCCCTTGCCGTGCCGGCGCTTCCACACCACCGGCATCACCACGCCCTCGATCCACCAGGCGTGCTCGCCGGTGAAGGTCGTCGTCGCCAGCACCTCGTTGGCGGGATCGACATGCATGTAATACTGCTCGGACGTGTAGGGAAACGGCTTGATCCCGGCCATGATCGGATCGTCGGGCTTGGCCACGTCCACCGTGTAGTCGATGATGTTGCCCGGATGCGCCACCCACTGGCCGCCCACCATGAACTGGTAGTCCACGCTGTCGCGGAAGGCGTCGCTCATGCCGCCGTGGTGGCCGGCCAGCCCCACCCCGTTCTCCACCGCCTTGGTGAGGTTCTCCACCTCCTCCTTCTCGATCCGGCTCATGGTGAAGATGGGGATGATCAGCGACAGGTCGTGGATGGCCGGATCGGCGAAGGCGCTGGTCTCGGTTGCCGTGCGCACCGAAAAGCCGTCCTCGTGCAGCCAGCGGCGATAGATCGCCGCGCATTCCTCCGGATCGTGGCCTTCCCAGCCGCCATAGACAATCAAAGCACTGCGCATGAGTGTACCCCGCAAATCAAACGGCGCGGAGGATACCCTACTGGGCCGGTATTGAAACCCCGTCCGGCCCCGCTTCGGCGGGCACCAGCCGCATGGCGAAATGCAGCTTCCGCTCGAACCACCAGCTCAGCGGCGCCGGATACAGGCCCAGCCTCCGCTCCCGTGCCGCCACCTTGAGGCCGGCGCGCGCGATGGCCTCCGCCCAGCCGGCGGCGTCGAGATAAGTGTAGGGCAGCCGCACGTCGTGGCCGCGATTGCCCACCCAGTCCATCAGCCGCAGCGTCGGGCCGGCCAGCAGGCCCTCGCGCAGATGGTCCTTCACCACCACGCTGTGCCGCGCCACCCGCGCCGCCTCGGCCAGCACCGCGGCGGGATCGTCGGTGTGGTGCAGCACGTCCACGATGGTCACATGCTCGAAGCTGGCGTCGGCGAAGGGCAGCGTCGTGCCGTCATAGGGCGTCACCGGAATGTGGGTCACCGGCCGCACCAGCACGTCGACGCCCTCGACGCCGAGCTCCGGCCGCAGCCGCATCAGCGCCGCCGCCACCTGCCCGTCCCCGCATCCGAGGTCCAGCACCCTCGCCGGGCCCGGCGGCAGCAGGCGCGCCAGCGCCTCGGCCAGCACCCGCACGCGCCGGTTGAAGATCAGCGCCCCGTGCGCCGCGTTCAGCGCCCGCTTGCCGGCGGTCCCGATCATGCGGCGAACCCGCCGTCGCTACGGGCGAAGGCCCAGCCCCGCAGCACCAGGTAGTTCATGCCCGAGGTGAGGGCGATCACCAGGATCGAGGCCGGAACGCCCGGCAGCGCCAGCCTGCCGTGCAGCAGCCAGCCGAACAGCGCCGCCAGCCCCAGCGCCATGGCCTGCACCGCGAGATAGCGCGGCAGGGCCTGCCGGTGCGCCGCCTCCGAACGAAAGCTGAACCGCCGGTGCAGCAGATAGACCGGCCCGATCAGCGCCGCATAGCACAAGGCGCTCGCCAGCCAGCCGCGCTCGGGGCCGGCCAGCGCCACCGCGAGGCTGCTGAGCCCCACGAAGGTCAAGGCCCCGCCCGCCCCGATCGCGAGGAACGAGGCGAGCCCCCCGCCCCGCCGCGCGCCCCCGGCGGGGCCGTCGGCATGACGCATCAGGCTTTCGAGGGCGACACTCATCGGGCGGGGTCCACGCGCTTGGGAAGGATGTCCCCAAGCCTTGCCGCGCCAACCCTTGCCCGCCGGTTTAAGCGCGCCGCCGCGGCCCGGCCTTTTGGCGCATGGTGAACGGATCCTTTCCCGCTGCTGCGGCGGAATTTGACCAAAAGGTCCACTTTCGCCTGTCACAAATAACTGGTTAACTTGTCTAGACGCTGCCGGTCCTGCCCCATGGGGAAGGCGGGCCCGCTCCGGCGGAACAGCGTCGATTGCGAAAAGCAAGAAGGGAAACAGGGATGAAGAAGTTATTGCTGGGCGCCACCGCGCTCACCCTCTGCGCAGGTTTTTCCAGCGCGGCCTATGCCGAGTTCACGCTCAACATCCTGCATATCAACGACTTCCACGCGCGCTTCGGCCCGATCACCAGCTCCGATTCCAACTGCGACGCCGAGACCGACGCCGCCGGCGAGTGCTTCGGCGGCATCGCCCGCCTCAAGACCGCCATCGACGCCAAGCGCGCCGAGCTCGACGGCCAGAACGTGGTTCTGGTCGATGCCGGCGACCAGTTCCAGGGCTCGCTGTTCTACACCCAGTACCGCAGCGAGATCATCGCCGAGTTCGCCAACGATCTGGGCATCGAGGTCATGGCCGTGGGCAACCACGAGTTCGACGACGGCCCCGAGGAGCTCGCCCGGCTGCTCGATGCGGTGAACTTCCCCATCATCTCCGGCAACACCAATGTCGAGAACGAGCCGCTGCTGGCCGGCCGCATTCCGGGCACCCACGTCCTCGAATTCGGCGACCAGAAGGTGGGCTTCGTCTCCGCCCTGGCCGAGGATACCGACGAGACCTCCTCGCCCGGCGACAATGTCGAGTTCGAGGATACCTTCACCAGCCTGCGCGCCCAGGTCGATGCGCTCACCGCCGCCGGCGTCGACAAGATCGTCGCGCTGACCCATGTGGGCTACACCCAGGACCTGCAGATCGCCGCCAACGTGCCGGGCATCGACGTGATCGTGGGCGGCCATTCCCACACCCTGCTGTCCAACACCGACGAGAACGCCGCCGGCCCCTACCCCACCCTGGTCAACGGGCCCGACGGCAACGAGGTGCCCGTCGTCACCGCCTATTCCTACGGCAAGTATCTGGGCGACCTCGTGGTCACCTGGGACGACGAGGGCAACGTCACTTCCGCCGAGGGCGCGCCGATCCTGGTCGACGCCTCGGTGGAGCCCGACGCGGGCTATGCCGCCCGCCTCGCCGAGCTCGAGGAGCCGATCCAGGAGCTGATGGCCGAGGTCATCGGCTTCTCCACCGGTCCCATCGACGGCTCGCGCGAGACCTGCCGCGCCGTCGAATGCGAGATGGGTAACCTCGTGGCCGACGCCATCCTCGACCGCGTGGCCGATCAGGGCGTCACCATCGCCATCCAGAACGGCGGCGGCCTGCGCGCCTCCATCGATGCGGGCGACATCACCATGGGCGAGGTGCTGACCGTGCTGCCCTTCTCCAACACCCTCGCCACCGTCGAGCTCTCGGGGGCCGACGTGATCGACGCCCTGGAGAACGGCGTGTCCGACGTCGAGAACGGCGCCGGCCGCTTCCCGCAGGTCGCCGGCCTCAAATACAGCTACACCCTGGCCAATCCGGCCGGCGAGCGCATCAGCGACGTGCTGGTCAAGGGCGAGGGCGACAGCTGGGTGCCCATCGACGAGGAGGCCACCTACAAGATCGTCACCAACAACTACATGCGCGGCGGCGGCGACGGCTACGGCACCTTCGCCGAGGGCGACAATCCCTACGATTTCGGCCCGCCGCTGGAGCAGGTGCTGGCCGACTACATCGCCAAGCTGGGCGGGGAATACACCCCCTATACCGACGGCCGCATCACCGTCATCGAGTAAGGCCGTCCGGCCACCCGCATTCCGGAGGGCGCCCGCGGGCGCCCTTCTCGTTTGCATCGATAAAAGCCGCCGGCCCCAACATGGCCATCAACCGGCCCAAACTTCGACACCTTTGCCCGCCACCTCGATCACCGTCTCGTGAAGAGACGCCCATCCCCTTGGCCTGAAAAGAGTATTTGGATGAAGCCCTTTGTGATCGCCGCCACGCTGGCCGCCGCCCTGACGCTGACCGCCTGCGGCAACGCGCCCGAACAGCCCGCCGACACCACCGAGCCGGCGGCCGAAGCCGTCGAGACCCCGGCCGCCCCGGCGACCGAGGAGCCGGCCGCGACCGTCGAGATTCCGGCCGACGCCACGGTCCCCGGCACCGACATGACCGTCGAGGAAGCCGTGCAGACCGTGCAGCAGCAGGCCGAGGAGCTTCAGCTCACCGACGAGGAGAAGCAGCAGGCCGTTGCCGAGGCCCGCACCCAGGCGGAAGCCGCGGCCCGCGCCGCCGGCCTCTCCGAGGAGCAGATCAAGAAGGCCGGCGACGCCGCCGAGCAGGCCGCCAGGACCATGTTCGGCCTCGAATAAGGCCGGCCGCCCATGCGAACGCCCTCCGCCGGCAGCCGGCGGAGGGCGTTTCGTTTTTCCGGAAGCCCGCTCAGGCCCGGCGCGCCAATTGCCCCCAGGCCAGCAGGATGATGACCGCGCCGACGATGGAGGCGATGAAGCCCGCCCCGTCACCCGGCGCGTACCAGCCGATCTGCTGGCCCAGCCAGGTCGCCAGCACCGAGCCGACGATGCCCAGCACCGTGGTCAGGATGAAGCCCGAGGGCTTGTTGTCGCCCGGCGTGATCCACTTGGCGATGAGGCCGGCCAGAAACCCGATGAGGATGGCCCAGACAATGCTCATTCCGACGCTCCTTGTTCACATGCCGGAATAAGTCGTGAAGGTGCCGCCCGGTTGCAAGCCCCGCGCCATTCGCCCCGCTTTCGCGGGCGGGCCTGCTTTGGACCCCTGAACCATTCCTACCCCCGGCGCAGCCCTCGGGCTCGACCCGAGGGCCGGGCTCTGCTCCCCGGGAAAGCAGGGAAGCGGGCACCCGCCCCCCCCGAACGGATCAGACCTGGTGCTCCATCCGGTCGCGGTCGGTCACGGTGCCGAGGTCCAGCACCTTCTGGATATTGGTGGCGTGCCGGAAGCTCGGCTCCAGGTTCTGCCCGCTGCGCACCGCCTCGACGAAGCGCTGGTAGTTGGTGGGCACCGGCTCCACCTCCACCTCGGTCCAGGTGCCGGTCTCGGCGTCGGCCCCCAGGCACGTGAACAGCTTGGACCAGTCGTGCCGGTGCTGCACCTCCACCGAGCCCAGTTCGCCGTAGACGCGCAGGCGCAATTCGTTGAAATGGCCGGTGGCCCAGCGGCTGGCATGCACCACGCCCAGGGCGCCGTTCTCGAGCTGCGCCGTCATGACGAAGCTGTCATTGGCGTCGAGGTCGTATTCGCCGATCCGGTTGTCCGGCGCCTTGTCGAAGGTTTCGAGCCGGCAGAACACCTTGGAGAAATCGCTGCCCGCCCCATAGGCGGCGAAATCGAGGATATGCACGCCGATATCGCCGAGCACGCCATTGGAGCCGTGCTTCTTGGACAGCCGCCACAGCCACTGGCTCTCGGTGCGCCAGTCGCCCCAGGCCTTCGACACCAGCCAGCTCTGCAGATAGCTCGCCTCGAAATGCTTCACCGTGCCGACCAGGCCGGATTGCACGATCTCGCGCGCCTTCTGCAATTGCGCCACGTTGCGATAGGTCAGGTTGACCATGTTGATCAGGCCGAGCCGTTCGGCCGTCTCGGTCATCTCCATGGCGCGGGCATGGTCGGTGGCCAGCGGCTTCTCGCAGAACACGTGCTTGCCCGCCGCCAGCGCCGCCATGGTGGTGGGATAGTGCACGCTGTCGGGCGTCACGTTCGCCACCGCGTCGAACTCGCCCCAGGCCAGCGCCGCGTCGAGCGAGCCGAAGCCCCGCTCGATGCCGTGCGTGGCGCAGAACGCCTCGACGCGCGCCGGATCCACGTCCACGCCGCCGGCCAGGGTCACCCCCTCTATGGCCGAGAAATGCTTGGCATGCTGATTGGCCATGCCGCCGGTACCCAGGATGAGGATACGCATAGTCGTTTATTCCCTGGGCACCCGGCCCGCTTGCAACGTACAAGGGGTCATCCCCGCGAAAGCGGGAACCCCTGCTTAAAGGAAACGGAGATTCCCGCTTTCGCGGGAATGACCCCGTGGAAAGGCCTAGCCCTTCACCTCGCCGGCATGGTCGGCGGCCGACAGCTTGGGGCCGCGTTCCTCGATCGGCTCGATGGCCTCGCCCACCGGCCGGTTCGGCGCCTTCAGCAGATGGGCGTGGCGGTCGCCGGCATGGGCCCAGTTGACGGCGTTGCGCAGCACCAGCCCCACATTGGCGTCGTGATAGGTCGGATAGGTCTCGTGGCCCGGCCGGAAATAGAAGATGTTGCCGGCGCCGCGCCGGTAGGTCAGGCCCGAGCGGAACACTTCCCCGCCCTGGAACCAGGAGACGAACACGGTCTCGAGCGGCTCCGGCACGGTGAAGGGCTCGCCATACATCTCCTCGTATTCGAGCTCGAAATAGGCCGGCAGGCCCTTGGCGATCGGATGGCCGGGATTGACCACCCAGATGCGCTCGCGCTCGCCCGCCTCGCGCCAGTGCAGGTTGGCGGGCGCGCCCATCAGCCCGCGGAACACCTTGGAGTGGTGGCCCGAATGCAGCACGATCAGGCCCAGCCCCTGCCACACATGCTCCATCACGCGCTTGACCACCGCGTCGTCCACCTTGTCGTGGGCGGCGTGGCCCCACCAGACCAATACGTCGGTATTGGCCAGCACCTCCTCGGTCAGGCCGTGCTCGGGCTCCTGCAGCGTCGTGGTCTTCACCGAGATGTTGGCGTCCTGCTGCAATAGCCGGGCGATCTGGTTGTGCATGCCCTCGGGATAGTTCTCGGCAACTGTCCTGTTCTTCTGCTCGTGAACGTTTTCGCCCCAGACCAGGGTACGGATGGTCATCGTCTGTTCTCCTGTGCGGCGGTCCCGGCGGGGAGGCGCCGAACCTGTCCTTGGCCTCTGCGTCATTCCCGCGAAAGCGGGAACCCCTGTTTCCGCAACGGAGGTTCCCGCTTTCGCGCGGCATGACACGGTGTTTGCTGCGGAGGCGGCGCGGCCGGCCGCCTCCGTCCTAGCGGATCGGCTTGCCGGCGGCGTCGAACCGGTGGATGCGGTCGTCGAGCGGGGAGACGCGCAGCTTGTCGCCGCTCTGGTAGTTCTGGCCGCCGTCGAGGCGCACCACCACCGGCTCGTCGGTGCCCATCTCCAGATAGACATAGTAGTCCGCCCCGAGATTCTCGGTGTGGATCACCGTGCCCTCCCAGATGCCGTCGGGCTTGATCACCATGTGCTCGCCGCGGATGCCCAGCGTCGTGCAGCCGAACGGCTCGGTCTTCTCGCCGGTGATGAAGTTCATCTTGGGCGAGCCGATGAAGCCGGCGACGAACAGGCTGTCCGGCTTGTCGTAGAGCTCCATCGGGGTGCCCACCTGCTCGATCAGCCCGTCGCGCAAGACGCAGATGCGGTCGGCCAGGGTCATGGCCTCCACCTGGTCGTGCGTCACGTAGATCATGGTGGTGTCGTTCATCTCCTCGTGCAGCTTGGCGATCTCGATGCGGGTCGCCACGCGCAGCGCCGCGTCGAGGTTGGACAGCGGCTCGTCGAACAGGAACACCTTGGGGTCGCGGGTGATGGCGCGGCCGATGGCGACGCGCTGGCGCTGGCCGCCCGAAAGCTGCTTGGGCAGCCGGTCGAGATATTGCCGGATCTGCAGCATGTCGGCGGCCTTCTCCACCCGGCGGCGGATTTCCTCCTTGCCGTGGCCCTTCTCCAGCGTCAGCCCGAACGCCATGTTCTCGTAGACCGTCATGTGCGGATAGAGCGCATAGGACTGGAACACCATGGCGATGCCGCGCTTGGACGGGGCCAGGGCGTTGACCAGCTTGCCGTCGAACAGCATCTCGCCCGAGGTGATGTCCTCGAGGCCCGAGATCAGCCGCAACAGGGTGGATTTGCCGCAGCCGGAGGGGCCGACGAACACCATGAACTCGCCCTTGCGGATGGTGAGGTCCACGCCCTTGATGACGTCGACGACGCCGAAGGACTTGCGGACGTTGCGAAGCTCGATGCTTGCCATTTGGGATAGCTCCTTTAGCCCTTGACGCCGCCGGCCGTCAGGCCGGACACGATCTTGCGCTGGAAGATCAGCACCAGCACCACCAGGGGCACGGTGACGACCACCGAGGCGGCCATGATGATGCCCCAGGGGATTTCGTACTGCGAGCCGCCCGAGAGCAGCGCGATGGCCACCGGCACCGTGCGGGTGTCGTTGTTGGAGGTGAAGGTCAGCGCGAACAGGAACTCGTTCCAGGCGCCGATGAAGGCCAGAAGGCCCGTGGTCACCAGCGCCGGCCACATCAGCGGCATGAACACGCGGGTGATGATGACCCAGGGCGTCGCCCCGTCGACGATGGCCGCCTCCTCGATCTCCACCGGCAGGTCGCGCATGAAGGTGGTCAGCACCCACACGGTGAACGGCAGGGTGAAGATCGTGTAGGAGAAAATCAGCGCCCAGGGCGTGTTGTAGATGCCGAGCAGCCGGATCACCTCGAACAGGCCGGCCAGCACCGCGATCTGCGGGAACATCGAGACCGCCAGGATCGTCATCAGCAGCAGGCCCCGGCCGCGGAACCGCACGCGCGACAGCGCGAAGCTCGCGGTGATGGCCAGGAACAGCGCCCCCAGCACCGTCACCGCCGACACGAAGATCGAGTTGAGCAGGTTGCGCGGGAAGCTGCCCTGGCTGAACACCTGGATGTAGTTGTTCCAGCTGATATTGGTCGGCCAGTAGGTGACGCGGAACAGGTCGGTGCCGGATTTGAAGCTGGTGAGGATGGCGTAGTAGAACGGGAACACCGCCACCACCACGATCACCAGCACCAGCGCGTAGAACAGCGCCGCCTTGGTGAATTTCCACAGATCGAACGAGGCTTCCATCAGCGGTCTCCCCCGTCGAAGCGCACCCGGCCCAGCCAGATATAGAGGACGGTCAGCAGCGCGATGATCAGGAACAGCAGGGTCGACATGGCCGACCCGTAGGCGAAGTTGTCGAAGTCGAACAGGTTTTCCCGCGCCAGCACGCTCATCGTCTTGGTCGCCGCGCTGTTGGGCGTCAGCACGTAGATGAGGTCGAAGATGCGCAGCGCGTCGAGCAGGCGGAAGATGATCGCCACCATCAGCGCCGGCCGCACCAGCGGCAGCGTGATGCGGAAGAACTGCTTGATCGGGTGCACGCCGTCGATCTCGGCCGCCTCGTAGATGTCCTTGGGGATCATCTGCAGGCCGGCGAGGATCAGGAGGGCCATGAACGGCGTGGTCTTCCAGATGTCCACGATCAGCACGGCGGTCATCGCCGTGTCCGCGCTGGCCGTCCAGGCGATCTTGGAGCTGATCAGCCCCAGGTTGAGCAGGATGTCGTTGATGATGCCGAACTGGTCGTTCAGCATCCAGCCCCACATGCGGGCCGACACGATGGTGGGGATGGCCCAGGGGATCAGGATGGCGGCGCGCACGATGCCGCGCCCCTTGAATTCGGCGTTGAGCACCAGCGCCACGATCATGCCGAGCACCGCTTCGAGGCTCACCGAGATCACCGCGAAGCGCAGCGTGTTCCACACCGCGTTCCACCAGGCCGGATCGACCAGCAGGCCCCGGTAGCGCACCGTGCCGCTCTCCAGCACCGTCCAGCGCAGATAGTTGCCGAAGCCGATGAACTCGGCGCCGTAGAGATCGGTCAGCGAGGCATCGGTGAAGGAGAACCAGATGGACCGCAGCAGCGGCCAGCCGGCCACCACCGCCAGCGCCGCCATCATCGGCAGCAGGAACCAGCGGGCCGCCGCCACGCGCTGCTTCATCAGCTCGGACTGCACGGCGCGCCTTGGCGCGGCCGCGGCGGTCGAAAGTGTCTCTGTCGTCATTTCCCTTCCCCCCTGCCGGGCAGGTTAACGCAAGGCGCCTGACGTCGGGTAGTCCCGATCTTGCTCGCCGGCAGTTTGATTGAAGGCCCCTCCCGGCGGGGTGCCGGGAGGGGCCGGACGTGAAGGCCGGGAGGACTTACCAGCCGTCACCCTTGAGGTCGGTCAGGTCGGCTTCGAGCAGTTCGAGGTTCTCGGCGGCCGAGCCATTGCCCGAAAGCGTGTTGTGCACGGCGCTCCAGAACAGCGAGGAGACCTCGTTGTAGTCGGTCTTGGTCGGAGCGGACGGGCGCGGCACCGCGTTCTGGAAGATTTCCTTCCAGGCCGGGATGATCGGCTGGGCGGCGGCGATGTCGGCGTCGTCGTAGAGCGCCTCGATCGTCGGCAGGTTGGACTGCTGGATGGCGCGTTCCTTCTGCACCTCGGCCGAGGACAGGAACAGGGCCAGCTCGATGGCGGCCTCCGGATCGGGCGAGTACCTGGACACCGCCACGTTCCAGCCGCCGAGGGTGGCGGCGGAGCGGGCGTCCGGGCCGTCGCCGGCCGGCAGCGGCGCCACGTCGAACAGCCCCTTCACCGCCGAGTCGTCGCCATTGGCCAGGGAGTAGACATAGGGCCAGTTGCGGTGGAACACGGCATTGCCGAGCTGGAAGACGCCGCGGCCTTCCTCTTCCTGATAGGCGAGGTTGCCTTCCGGCGAGATGGTGCCGATCCAGCTCGCGGCGAGGTCGATGGCCTTGGCCGCCTGCTCGTTGTTGATCGAGATGGTGCCGTCGGGCTCGACGATCTGGCCGCCGCCGAACGAGGTGACCCATTCGAGCGCGTTGCAGGTCAGGCCCTCATAGGCGTTGCCCTGGAACACGAAGCCCCAGATCTCCGAATTGCCCTCGGCGCGCTCGGCGTCCTGGATTTCCTGGGCGGTCTCGGTCAGCTCCTGCCAGGTGGTCGGCACGGACTTGCCGTACTTCTCGAGCAGGTCCTTGCGGTAGTAGAGGGCCGGCGCGTCGGTGAAGGCCGGCAGGGCGACGAGCTTGCCGTCCACCGTCTGCGACTCGATGATCGAGGGGAAGTGCTGGTCCACCACGTCGGCGGCCGCCTCGGACAGGTCGAGGAACTGGTCGGCGAGCTGCGGCGCCCAGATCACGTCGGTCTGGTACACGTCGATGTCGGTGTTGCCGGCGGCGAGCCACAGGCGGTACTGGCCGAACTGGTCGGTCGTGGACGAGGGCATCGGCACGATGGTGACGGTGTGGCCGGTATCGGCCTCGAACTTGTCGAGCTGGCTGCGCAGGAAGGCGAGGCCGTTGCCGGTGTCGCCGGAAACGATGGCCAGCTCGGCCGCCTGGGCCGCCCCGCCCACCAGCGTCACGCTCGCCATCATCCCGACGAGCAGCTTCTTGAGTGTCATTGGATATCCTCCCGAATGAACCTGTGTTCGGGAAGGCGCATGAACGGGGCCTCGCGTCCTCGACGGTCGGCCGGTCCCACTCCTCCCCTGTAAAAACGCCCCGGTTGCGCCGGTTTGCTCACCGTCTTCCAAAGCGCTTTGGATGAAAAGGAAACAGGTTGCCCGAAAACTGTCAAGCGCCGCCCCTGTGGATTCTTCAGGCTTTTTGACGGCACCCGAAAAATCCCGCCTGAATTCAATGGCTTATCGAGGCACCTCCGCCGCGCCGGTAAATTTTTGCCTCGATGGCCCTGATGTACGCACCTCAGGAATTTGAAACGATTTCTGCCTCTTGCATCAAAATTTGAAATCGCTTTGAATAATCCGCGGAGGAGGACGGCGGCCATCCCCGTACGAGGGGGACGCTGCCTGCCCTGATGGCGAGGCCGGCTTCCCGGAGCGCGCAGCGGCGCGGCCGGAGCGCAGAGGCTGTCCCGCGCCGTCCGGGCCATTTGCCGCTATGAGACTGAAAGATCTCGCCGAACATCTCGGCCTGTCGCAAACCACGGTCAGCCGCGCGCTCAACGGCTATCCCGAGGTCAAGGAGGCCACCCGCCGCCGGGTCGAGGCCGCCGCGGCCCAGCTCGGCTATCGCCCCAATGCCAGCGCGCTGCGCCTGGCCACCGGGCGGGCCGGCGCCGTCGGCATGGTGCTGCGCGGCTCGGACGAGTTCGGCCCCCATACCAGCGAGTTCCTCGGCGGGCTGGGCGGGCGCATGGCGCTGGAGGAGATCGACCTGCTGGTCACCACCGTCTCCTCCCACCAGGAGGAGATCGGCGCCTATCGCCGCCTCGCCGCCAGCCAGAAGGTGGATGCGGTGGTGCTGCATTCCCCCACCCTCGAGGACGAGCGGGCCGAGCTGCTGCTCGATCTCAAGATTCCCTTCGTGCTGCATGGCCGCACCAATATCGGCCGGCCCGTCGCCTGGATGGACATCGACAACACCGGCGCGGTCGAGCGGGCCACCAGCCACCTGCTCGATCTCGGCCACCGCCGCATCGCCCTGCTCAACGGCGTCAAGGGCCGCACCTTCGCCGAGCACCGCCAGATCGGCTATCTCGCCGCCCTGTCGGCCCGCGGCGTCGCCTTCGATCCCGCCCTCATGGGCAATTCCGTCTTCACCGACGAGGTGGCCTTCCGCCTGGCCCAGACCATGCTGGAGCTCCAGCCGCGCCCCACCGCCTTCCTCGCCGGCTCGATGATGACCGCCCTCGGCATTTTCCGCGCCATCCGCCAGGCCGGCATGGTGCTGGGCCGCGACGTCTCCATGATCGCCCATGACGACGTCTTCCCCTATCTCAACGCCGACAACATGTATCCCACCATGTCCACCACGCGGTCCTCCATCCGCGCCGCCGGCACCCGCATCGCCGAGCTCATCCTGCAGCTGCTCGGCGGCAAGAAGGCCGAGGACATCCACGAGCTCTGGCCGGTCGAGCTGGTGCTGCGCGAGAGCTCCGGCCCCGCCCCGCTGTTCTGAAGCCGGCCGGCGGGCGTCGCACGACCGTCATTGCGCTGTCATCTCGCCCCTCTACTCCCTCGCTTGTTCGCCGGGCCTCCCCTCGCTCGGGGGCTCGCGACCGCTCATCCAGGGAGTCACCAATGACCTTCAAGTCTGCGCTCGCCGCCTCGGTTTTCGTGCTCGCCGTGCTCAGCCCCGCCGCCCCCGGCCTCGCCCAGGCCGATCTCGACGCGCTCTACGAGGCCGCCAGGGCCGAGGGCCAGCTCACCACCATCGCCCTGCCCCACAACTGGTGCGGCTATGGCGAGGTCATCGCCGGCTTCAAGGCCAGGTATCCCGGCATCACCGTCAACGAGCTCAATCCCGATGCCGGCTCCGCCGACGAGCTCGAGGCGGTGCGCGCCAATATCGGCAATACCGGCCCGCAGGCCCCCGACGTGCTCGACATCGGCCTCGCCTTCGGCCCGGCGGCCAGGGAGGAAGGCCTGCTCCAGCCCTACAAGGTCTCGACCTGGGACGAGATTCCCGACGACGCCAAGGATGCCGACGGCTACTGGTACGGCGACTATTACGGCGTCATGGGCTTCCTGGTGAACACCGACCTCGTCTCCACCGTCCCCGCCGACTGGTCCGATCTCACCAGCCCCGAATATGCCAATGCCGTCGCCCTCGCCGGCGACCCGCGCGCCTCCGCCCAGGCCATCCAGTCGGTCTATGCCGCCGGCCTCGCCCGGACCGGCACCGACGAAGGCGCCGCCCAGGCCGGCCTCGAATTCTTCAAGGCCGTCAACGATGCGGGCAATTTCGTTCCGGTGATCGGCAAGGCCGCCTCGGTCGCCCAGGGCACCACCCCGATCCTGATCGCCTGGGACTACAACCTGCTCGCCTGGCGCGACAGCTTCGAGGGCAATCCCGAGGCCGAGATCGTCGTGCCCGAGAACGGCGTCGTCGCCGGCGTCTACGTCCAGGCCATCTCCGCCCACGCGCCGCACCCCAACGCCGCCAGGCTGTGGATGGAGTATCTCTATTCCGACGAAGGCCAGCTCGGCTGGCTCGCCGGCTACTGCCACCCCATCCGCTTCAACGCCCTGGCCGAGGCCGGCAAGATCCCGCAGGAGCTGCTCGACGCCCTGCCCCCCGCCGAGGCCTACGCCCAGGCGGTCTTCCCCACCGTCGACCAGCAGAACGCCGCCAAGGACCTCATCACCGGCCAATGGGATACCGTCGTCGGCGCCAACGTCTCGGAGTAGCGCCCGGGCTGAACGCTCCCTTCGACGCAGGGGCGTTCGGCTCGGCATTGCCGGGCGCGCAGCCGACGAGAACGCCGCGCTGCCCCCGGGTCGAGCCCCGGGGGCAGCACGATGGGTGGGTCAGGGAGCTGGAGCCACGGACGCGATGACCGCAACGACCGACCCCAGCCCCCGCCGCCTCTCCCTCGAATGGCTGGGCGTCGCCCCCTTCATCCTCTTCGCGGTGATGTTCCTCATCCTGCCCACGCTCTATCTCCTCGGCGCCGCCTTTGTCGGCCGCGACGGGCAGCTGACCCTCGACAACATCGCCGGCCTCTTCACCGGCCAGATCCTCGCGGCCTACTGGATTTCCATCCGCGTCTCGGCCGCCTCCGCCGTTCTCGGCGCCGTCTTCGGCCTGGCGCTGACCCTGGCCGTCATCCGCGGCCGCCTGCCCGCCCCGCTGCGTTCCGCGGTGATGACCTTTTCCGGCGTCGCCTCCAACTTCGCCGGCGTGCCCCTGGCCTTCGCCTTCATCTCCACCCTCGGGCGGCTGGGCCTCGTCACCATCCTGCTCAAGACCCTGTTCGACATCGACATCTACCGGGCCGGCTTCAACATCCTCAGCTTCTGGGGCCTCACCCTCACCTATCTCTATTTCCAGATTCCGCTGATGATCCTCATCGTCGCCCCCGCGGTCGACGGGTTGCGCCGGGAATGGAGCGAGGCCGCCCAGACCCTCGGGGCCTCCACCTGGCAGTTCTGGCGCCATATCGGCTTTCCGGTGCTCTGGCCGAGCGTGCTGGGCACGCTCAGCCTGCTCTTCGCCAACGCCTTCGGCGCCATCGCCACCGCCTATGCGCTCACCGGCTCCTCGCTCAACATCGTGCCCATCCTGCTCTATGCGCAGATCAGGGGCGATGCGCTGCAGAACCCCGGCCTCGGCGCCGCCCTCGCCCTCGGCATGGTCGTCATCACCGCCTGCGCCAACATCGTCTATCTCGTCATCTCCACCCGCGCCGAGAGGTGGATGCGATGAAGCCGTCGAAATTCTGGGCCTGGGCGGCCTTCGCCCTCGGGGCCGCCTATTTCCTCGTGCCCCTGCTCGCCACCTTCGAGTTCTCCCTCAGGATGCGGCGGGGCTACTACAGCTTCGACAGCTACGCCTCGGTCTTCTCCGATCCCGCCTTCCAGGCCACCTTCCTCTATTCCAGCCTCATCGGCGTCCTCGCCATCGTCCTCGGCGTGCTGGTGGTCGTGCCCGCCGTCTATTTCGTGCGGCTGCGCCTGCCCCGGCTCAGGCCGCTCATGGAGTTCGTCACCCTGCTGCCGCTCGTCATCCCGGCCATCGTGCTGGTCTACGGCTATATCCGCCTCTACAATTCCAGCTCTCTCATCCCCTTCACCGGCAGCGCGCTGGGCACCGACATCCTGCTCACCTGCGCCTATGTCACCCTGGCCCTGCCCTACATGTACCGGGCCGTCGACACCGGCATGCGCGCCATCGACGTCAGGACGCTCACCGAGGCGGCCCGGATCCTGGGCGCCTCCACCGCGACGATCATCGCCCGCATCATCCTGCCCAACATCCTCGTCGCCGTGCTTTCCGGCGCCTTCCTCACCTTCGCCATCGTCATCGGCGAGTTCACCATCGCCAGCCTGCTCAACCGGCCCGCCTTCGGCCCGTATCTGCAGAATATCGGCGCCAACCGGGCCTACGAGCCCTCCGCGCTGGCGATCATCTCCTTCCTCGTCACCTGGGGGGCCATGGGCATGATCCAGCTGCTGGCGCGCTTCGCGCCGCGCACCTCCGTCCGCACGGATTGATCTGGGAGCCTGGCAATGAGCGACGATTTCCTCCGCGTCGACCGCCTCACCAAGGCCTATGGCGCCAATATCGTGGTCAGGGGCGTCGGCTTCGCCTTCGCCAGGGGCGAGTTCATCTCCCTGCTCGGCCCCTCCGGCTGCGGCAAGACCACCATCCTCAGGATGATCGCCGGCTTCGAGACGCCCTCCTCCGGCACCATCCATGTGGACGGCCGGGACATCACCGGCCTCAGGCCCGACCAGCGCCGCCTCGGCATGGTGTTCCAGGCCTATGCGCTGTTCCCCAACCTCACCGTGGGCGACAATATCGGCTTCGGCCTCAAGGTTGCCGGCGTCGGCCGCGAGGAGCGCCGCGCCCGCGTCGAGGAGATGCTGCGGCTCATCGGCCTGCCCGGCTTCGAGAGGCGCTATCCCTACGAATTGAGCGGCGGCCAGCAGCAGCGCGTCGCCCTGGCCCGCGCCATCGCCCCGCGCCCGCGCCTCCTGCTGCTCGACGAGCCGCTTTCCGCCCTCGACGCCAAGATCCGCGTCGCCCTGCGCGAGCAGATCCGCGCCATCCAGCGCGACCTCGGCATCACCACCGTCTTCGTCACCCACGATCAGGAGGAGGCCCTGTCCATCTCCGACCGCATCGTGGTGATGAATGCCGGCAATATCGAGCAGACGGGCACCCCCCACGACATCTACAACCGCCCCGCCACCCGCTTCGTCGCCGCCTTTGTCGGCCAGCTCAACCATATCGAGACCGTGGTGGCCGATCCGGCGGCGCGCACCGTCACCATAGACGGCCAGCCGGCCACCCTGCCCGCCCTGCCCGAGGGGGCCGCCGCCGGCACCCCCGTCACCTTCACCCTGCGCCCCGAAATGCTGTCCATCGGGCCCCGCCCCGGCAACGACGTCACCCTCGCCGGCACCGTTGCCGACGTCAGCTTCCTCGGCTCGGTCATCCGCATGCGCGTCAGCCTCGGCCGCAACGTCGTCAGCCTCGACACCTTCAACGACCGCCGCGCCGCCCCGCCCGCGCGCGGCGAGCCGGTCACCGTCAGCCTGTCCAGCCGCGACCTGCTGGCGCTGTAGCTGCCAGCCCCACATGCCCCTTGCGGCGCCACCCCCGCGGGCGTACCACCGGACGATCGCAGGAGATGCAGAATGGACTCACCCTTCGTCACCACCGACTGGCTGGCCGCGCATCTTCGCGATCCGGACCTCGTCGTCGTCGATGCGAGCTGGCACCTGCCCAATGCCGCCCGCAACGCCCAGGCCGAATATCTGGCCGGCCACATTCCCGGGGCCGTCTTCTTCGACATCGACGCCATAGCCGACACCACCACCGATCTGCCCCACATGCTGCCCGCGCCGGACGATTTCGCCCGCCAGGTCGGCGCCCTCGGCATCGGCGACGGCATGACCGTCGTGGTCTATGACGAGCTCGGCCTGTTCAGCGCCCCGCGCGTCTGGTGGACCTTCCGCATCTTCGGCGCGCCGCGGGTCTTCATCCTCGCCGGCGGCGGCCCCCGCTGGCGCGCCGAGCGCCGCCCGGTCGAGGCCGGCCTCGTCACCCGCCCGCCGGCGCGCTTCGAGGCGCGTCTCGAAGCGCGCCGCGTCGCCGATTTCGCCCGCGTCGCCGCCCGCAGCCGCGACGGCGCCGCCCAGATTCTCGACGCCCGCCCCGCCCCCCGCTTCCACGCCGAGGTGCCCGAGCCCCGGCCCGGCCTGCGCGCCGGCCACATCCCGGGCAGCCGCAACGTCCCGGTCGGCCTTGTCGGCGAGAACGGCCAGCTCAAGTCGCCCGAGGCGCTGCGGGCCCTCTTCGCCGAGCGCGGCGTCGATCTGTCGCGCCCCGTCATCACCTCCTGCGGCTCGGGCATCACCGCCGCCACCCTGGCCCTCGCCCTCGAGCAGGCCGGGGCCGCCGACGTCGCCGTCTATGACGGCTCCTGGGCCGAATGGGGCGCCCGCCCCGACGCCGAGGTGGAGAGCTGAGGCGGCCCGTGTCGAAACGCCTTGCGGCCCGGCCCGCCATGCAAGAATAATCGCCGCCAGTATCGAGGCGGGAGCCGATGGCGGGACGACAGGACTCTAGCGCGAACCGGTTGGACGACGCGGCGCGGGCCGGATGGCTCTATTACGTGGCCGGCAACACCCAGGAGGAGATCGCCGCCAAGATGGGCATCTCGCGCCAGTCGGCGCAGCGGCTGGTGTCGCTCTCGGTCAGCGAGGGCCTCATCAAGGTCCGGCTCGATCACCCCATCGGCCGCTGCCTCGATCTGGCCGCCCGGCTCAGGTCCCGATTCGCCCTCGACCATTGCGAGGTGGTGCCGTCCGACCCCGCCAGCGCCTCCACCACCATCGGCGTGGCCGAGGCCGCCGCCGCCGAGATCGAGCGCTGGCTGCGCCGCGAGGAGCCCATCGTCGTCGCCATCGGCACCGGCCGCACCCTCAAGGCCGCCGTCGAGCAGCTCCAGCCCATGGAGTGCCCGCACCACAAGGTGGTCTCGCTCACCGGCAACATCGCCCCGGACGGCTCGGCCGCCTTCTACAACGTCATCTTCAACGTCGCCGACACGGTCAAGGCGCGGTCCTTCCCCATGCCGCTGCCGGTCATCGCCTCCTCCGCCCGCGAGCGCGAGCTGCTGCACGCCCAGCCCATGATCCGCGAGACCGTGGCGCTGGCCGCCAAGGCCGACGTCACCTTCGTCGGCATCGGCGACATGGGCCCCGAGGCTCCCCTGCTGCTCGACGGCTTCATCACCGAAGCCGAGCACAAGGCCCTGCAGAAGGCCGGCGCCGTGGGCGAGATCTGCGGCTGGTGCTTCGACGCCGACGGCCGCCTCATCGACGGCATCACCAACGACCGGGTGGCCTCCGCGAGCATTCCCTCGCGCGAGACCGGCCTCGTCATCGGCATCGCCATGGGCGCCCGCAAGGCCCCCGCCATCCGCGCCGCCCTCAACCGCCGCCTGGTCAACGGCCTCATCACCGACGAAGCCACCGCCGAAAAGCTCCTGGCCTAGAGTCTGATCCATCTATATTGAAGCGTACCCGCTGTTTCGGAGGTATGCTGC
>ENA-UOVV01001251-UOVV01001251.1-compost-metagenome-genome-assembly--contig:-NODE-1251-length-20338-cov-15.479416_pt1 | contig 20338 bp, 22 predicted proteins | sample MGYA00238155_ERZ761577 | MGnify/ENA primary metagenome ERZ761577 (study PRJEB28898, sample SAMN06268775) | compost metagenome | isolation source: Emeryville, CA | place: USA:Emeryville, CA | collected...
CGCCGAGCTCCTTCTGGATCGCCTTCATCTGCTCGTTGAGGTAGTACTCGCGCTGGGTCTTCTCCATCTGGCGCTTGACGCGCGAGCGGATGCGCTTCTCGACCTGGAGGACCGAGATCTCGGCTTCCATGAAGCCCATCGCCTTCTCCAGCCGCTCCTTGACGGACAGGGTGGCGAGCATCTCCTGCTTCTCGGTGATCTTGATCGCCAGATGCGAGGCGACGGTGTCGGCCAGCTTCGAGTAATCGTCGATCTGGCTCGCCGCGCCGACCACCTCGGGCGAGATCTTCTTGTTGAGCTTCACGTAGTTCTCGAAGTCGGCGACCACCGAGCGGGCCAGCGCCTCGACCTCGACCTCGTCCTCGTCCGGCTCGGAGAGCAGCTCGGCGACGCCCTCATGGAATTCCGCGCGTTCGGAATAGCCGACGATGCGGGCGCGCGAGATGCCTTCCACCAGCACCTTCACGGTGCCGTCGGGCAGCTTGAGGAGCTGCAGCACGTTGGCGAGCGTGCCGACCTCATGGATGTCGTCCTTGCCGGGGTCGTCGTCGGCGGCGTTCTTCTGGGTGGCCAGCAGGATCTGCTTGTCCTGCCCCATCACCTCCTCGAGCGCCTTGATCGACTTCTCGCGGCCGACGAACAGCGGGACGATCATGTGCGGGAACACGACGATGTCGCGCAGCGGCAGGATCGGGAACGTATCGCCGGTGAGGGTTGATTTGGTCATCAAGTCCAGCCTTTCTGTCGCAGCCGCATGAAGCCAACCGCGAATCCATTCTAGCGACCGCCGGCCGATCCGCCTATGGCCACGATGGCCTGGCAAGCGCGGGATGTTCGGGCGGTCCGTTGATCGTTAGTTGGCGTTGCGGCGCACAAAGATCAAGGGCGCGCAGCGCCCGGTTCCGTTCCCCCGTTCCCGGGGAGAAGGTCGCGCGACGCGCTGGACAGCAGGCAGCGTCCGAGCGAGCGGGACCGGCTCCGCGCCCTCGCCCGCCTGCCGGTCGCCTCCCCGCATGAACGAACGGGAGGACGATCGCCACAGGGCGCGCCGTCAGGCGCTGACGGGGCCCTTTTCCTTCTCGCGCTCGGCGTAGATGTAGAGCGGGCGGGCATTGCCCTGCACCACCTCCTCGGAGATGACCACCTCCTCGACGCCTTCCAGCGCCGGGAGCTCGAACATGGTGTCGAGCAGGATCGCCTCCATGATGGAGCGCAGGCCGCGGGCGCCGGTCTTGCGCTCGATGGCGCGCTTGGCGATCGCCGACAGCGCGTTCTCGTGGAAGGTGAGCTCGACGCTCTCCATCTCGAACAGCCGCTGGTACTGCTTCACCAGCGCGTTCTTCGGCTCGCTCAGGATCTGGATCAGCGCCGGCTCATCGAGATCCTCCAGCGTCGCCAGCACCGGCAGGCGGCCGACGAATTCCGGGATGAGGCCGAACTTCAGCAGATCCTCCGGCTCGACCTTGCGCAAGAGCTCGCCCGTGCGCCGGTCTTCCGGCGAGGCGACATTGGCGCCGAAGCCGATCGAGGTGTTCTTGCCGCGGTCGGAGATGATCTTGTCCAGCCCGGCGAAGGCGCCGCCGCAGATGAACAGGATGTTGGCGGTGTCGACCTGCAGGAACTCCTGCTGCGGATGCTTGCGCCCCCCCTGCGGCGGCACGGAGGCGACCGTGCCTTCCATGATCTTCAGAAGCGCCTGCTGGACGCCCTCGCCCGAGACGTCGCGCGTGATCGAGGGATTGTCGGACTTGCGCGAGATCTTGTCGATCTCGTCGATATAGACGATGCCGCGCTGGGCGCGCTCGACATTGTAGTCGGCGGCCTGCAGCAGCTTCAGGATGATGTTCTCGACATCCTCGCCGACATAGCCGGCTTCGGTCAGCGTCGTGGCATCCGCCATGGTGAAGGGCACGTCGATGATGCGGGCGAGCGTCTGCGCCAGCAGCGTCTTGCCGCAGCCGGTCGGGCCGATCAGCAGGATGTTCGACTTCGCCAGCTCGACATCGTTGTTCTTCGAGGCATGCGCAAGCCGCTTGTAGTGGTTGTGGACGGCCACCGACAGCACCCGCTTGGCATGGTCCTGGCCGATCACGTAGTCGTCGAGGACCTTCAGGATCTCCTGCGGGGTGGGCACGCCCTCGCGCGACTTCACCATCGAGGACTTGTTCTCCTCGCGGATGATGTCCATGCACAGCTCGACGCACTCGTCGCAGATGAAGACCGTCGGGCCCGCGATCAGCTTGCGGACCTCGTGCTGGCTCTTGCCGCAGAAGGAGCAGTACAGCGTGTTCTTCGAATCACCGCCGCCGTTGCTGACCTTGCTCATGTTTCAAACCCTTTCAGTGCCACTGTTCCAGCCGGCGGAGCTGCGCCGGCAGCCCGGCGCGACAGCCGGCTCGATCCGAGTGCTTTCCGAACGAAACACAAATCAGAAATCACGGCAACGATTCGCCATTCCCCATCAAAAGCTAAGCCGTCGAAAATCAACATAGGCTTAACGTAGGCCGGGGCAACGGCGGATGGAACAGCCGATTGTGGCCTCGAAGCCGCACCTCGACACAGAAATGCGGCCTTTCGTTGCGGAAGCGGATCAGGTCTTCGGCGCAGCTTCCATCGCCTCTCGGGTCGACATCACACGGTCGATCAGGCCGAACTCACGCGCCTCGTCGGACGTCATGAAATGGTCGCGGTCGAGCGTCTTCTCGATCGTCTCGTAGTCCCGGCCGGTGTGCTGGACATAGACCTCGTTCAGGCGACGCTTCAGCTTGATGATGTCCTGGGCGTGGCGCTCGATGTCGGAGGCCTGGCCCTGGAAGCCGCCGGACGGCTGATGGACCATGATGCGCGCATTCGGGGTCGCGAAGCGCATGCCCTTCTCGCCCGCGGTGAGGAGCAGCGAGCCCATCGAGGCGGCCTGGCCGATGCAAAGCGTGGACACGGCCGGGCGGATGAACTGCATCGTGTCGTAGATCGCCATGCCCGAGGTCACGACGCCGCCGGGCGAATTGATGTAGAGGCTGATCTCCTTCTTCGGGTTCTCGGCCTCGAGGAAGAGGAGCTGCGCGCAGACCAGCGTCGCCATCCCGTCCTCGACCGGGCCGGTGATGAAGATGATCCGCTCCTTCAGGAGGCGGGAGAAGATGTCGAAGGCGCGCTCGCCCCGGTTGGTCTGCTCGACCACCATCGGCACGAGGTTCATGTAGGTCTCGACGGGGTCTCTCATCGGATGGTCCTTTGTCGGATGCCGCCTCGTCCGGAAAAGACCGCGGGCAGAATCGGATTGTCGTGTCGTGCGTTAAATAGGATGCGTGCTCGGCCTTGTGCAAGGCTGCCCTCGGCGATCCCGGCCGTGGAGGCCGGCCGTCCGCGTTAACGAAGTCGCAAGATTTTCTTCCGCGCCGGCGGGCAAGGCTCTAACCTCCGGGCAGCGAGGCGCCGCGCTGGCACCACGCATCACAGGGGAAACAGGCAGGATACGGGTCACATGTCAAAGCATCGAACCATCCTGGCGGCCGCGGCGGCCGCATTGCTGGCGAGCGTCGGCCAGACCGCCGCGGGCGGCCACGCCGCCGCCTGCTACGAGCAGGTCAGCCGGGCGCCGGTCTACCGGACGGTGCATGAGCAGGTTCAGGTGCATCCGGGCAGCCATCGGGTCGAGATCGTGCCGGCCGTCTACGGCACGGTCGAGCGCCAGGTCGTCGTCCGCCCCGCGCGCGTGGAGTGGCGGGTGTCGCCGGCCCGCTACGCATGGCGCACCGAGACCGTTCTCCTGGAGCCGGAGCGCGTCGTCTCGCGCGCCATCCCGGCCGTCGTGAAGACGGTCCATCGCAAGATCAAGGTCGCAGACGGCGGCTGGACCTGGGAATGGCAGGTCATCAAGGGCCGCAAGGTGCTGTGCAAGGTCAAGCGCCCCGCCGTCTACCGCACCGTGGCGCAGACCGTGGTGGTCAGTCCCGAGCGCGTGGTGCATGAACGCGTCCCCGCCCGCTACGGCCAGCGCAAGGTGCGGGTCCTCGTCGCGCCCGAGCGCAGGGAAAAGATCGTCATCCCGGCCGAGTACGGCACGGTCAGCGAGCGGATCGTGGTGCGCCCCGCCGAAAAGCGCGTCCATGTCGTCCCGCCGCGCTACGAGACCGTGGCGCGCAAGGTTCTGGTGAAGGATGGCGGCAGCGGCTGGCGGCCGGTGCGGATCGCCGGTCATTGCGGCTGACGAGGGCGGCGCGGAGAAGACCCGCAGCCCGCAACAAGGTCGGGCCGACCGCTGCCGGCCCTACCATTCGAGCTCGTCGAACTCGCCCATGATGACGATATGCGCGCCGGCCCGCGTCGCGCACGCGCTCACATCCAGCGTGAGGCCGTAGTCGCCCGGCGGCTCGTCGGCATAGACGATCGCCGTCATGCAGAACCCGTCCTCGTCCTGGGTCTCGAAAAGCTCGTCGATCTCCATCAGGCCGCAATCGGCGATCGGCTCGACATATTCGGCGAACAGGTCGGCGGCCTTCGGCTTGTTGGCCTCGATGCCGGCCCCGCCGGGATATTCGAGGGTGCAGACGAACTGCGGCGGATCGCCCGGCGCCAGGATGCGGCACGCGTCGAAGCCGTCGAACACCATCGGCGTCAGCGCGCCCTCATGGTCCTTCATCGGGTCGAACGCGGCCGGGCCGTCGATCACGAGGTCCAGCACGGCCTCGCAAAGCGCGGCCGCCGAGGCGGGGCGAGAAACGGCCATGAGTATGGCAACCAGCGGGACGGCGAGCAGCTTCATTCCAGAAACCTCGCGCAGAAATAGTCCGCCGCGCCCGCGCCCTTCTCGGCGCAGGCGTAGCAAAGCCGGGGAAAAGCGGACTGCGCGCAGTTCGCATTGGCGGGATCGTGCGCCGGCTGCGGCGCCTCGTCCGCCCCGGCGTCGTCCTCGCGCACGCACAGCTCCTCGCGTGCCATGACGCGTCCGTCGGCAGCGCGAACATGGAAATGGTCGGCCATCTGGCAGGTCGTCAGATGACACCCGAGCCGCGAGCCGAAATCGCATTGGGGCGGCACCAGCCGCTGGAAATCGGCTCCGCCATAGCGCTCGCATATGACCAGATAGCCGCTCGACTGCTCCTTGCAGTCGCCGGCCCAGATATCGCCGCGCGGCGCGGCTGCCGCGGGGCCGGTCGATCCGGCCGACAGGACGCAGGCGGCCAGCACCGCCGCCATCGCGCACGCACGCATCACCCCACCCCCGGCCCGACCGATGGCGAAGCCTCGCATGCCGCAGGCGCGCTTTCAATAGTCCGTATGCGGGCACATGCGCACAAGACCAGGCGGGAAAGGGCGCCGGCCGAACTTTCGGCTCTCCTCGCGGCCCACCCGCCGAAGATGGTTTCAAACCGCCCTCGCATCCCGCGACCTTCGGGACGAGGCGCGCGGGACACGGCATCCCGCTTTGCGTGCCTTGCGCCCGCTCGGCAGCGGGCGCAAGGCATGGCGCGGCGTCAGACCTTGCCCAGCGCCTGGTCGATGTCGGCGATGATGTCGTTGACGTCCTCGATGCCGATCGAGAAGCGCACGACCTCGGGCCCGGCGCCGGCGGCGATCTTCTGCTCGTCGGAGAGCTGGCGGTGGGTGGTGGAGGCCGGGTGGATCACCAGCGAGCGCGTGTCGCCGATATTGGCGAGATGCGAGAACAGCTCGAGCGATTCCACCAGCTTGATGCCGGCCTCGTAGCCGCCCTTCAGGCCGAAGGTGAACACCGCGCCCGCGCCCTTGGGCGAATATCTCTTCTGCAGGGCGTGGTTCTTGTCGTTGGGCAGGCCGGGATAGGAAACCCAGGCCACCTTGGGATGGTCCGACAGCCACGCCGCGACGGTGGCCGCGTTGTCGCAATGGCGCTGCATCCTGAGCGGCAGCGTCTCGAGGCCGGTGAGGATCAGGAAGGCGTTGAAGGGCGAGATGGCGGGGCCAAGATCGCGCAGGCCGAGCACGCGCGCGGCGATCGCGAAGGCGAAATTGCCGAACGTCTCGTGCAGCACCATGCCGCCATAATCGGCGCGCGGCTCCGACAGGAGCGGATACCTGCCCGACTTCGACCAGTCGAAGGTGCCGCCATCGACGATGATGCCGCCGATCGAATTGCCGTGGCCGCCGATGAACTTGGTCAGCGCGTGCACGACGATGTCGGCGCCATGCTCGATCGGGCGCACGAGGTAAGGCGAGGCGAGCGTGTTGTCGACGACCAGCGGCAGGCCGTGCTTGCGCGCGACATTGGCGATCTTCTCGATGTCGACGAACTCGCCGCCCGGATTGGCGAGGCTTTCGATATGGAGCGCCTTGGTCTTTTCGTCGATCAGCTTGTCGAAGCTGTCCGGGTCGTTGACGTCGCCCCAGCGCACCTCCCAGCCGAAGCTCTGGAAGGAGGAGCCGAACTGGTTGATCGTGCCACCATAAAGCTTGCGCGCGGCCACGAAGTTGTCGCCCGGCTGCATCAGCGTGTGGAAGGTGAGCAGGTGGGCGGCCTGGCCCGATGCCGTGGCGAGCGCGGCGGTGCCGCCTTCGAGCGCCGCGACGCGCTCCTCGAGGACGGCCTGCGTCGGGTTCATGATGCGCGTGTAGATGTTGCCGAACGCCTTCAGGCCGAACAGGTCGGCGGCATGGTCGGCGCTGTCGAAGACGAAGGAGGTCGTCTGGTAGATCGGCGTCGCGCGCGCGCCGGTGGCAGGGTCGGGTTTGGCGCCCGCATGAACTGCGAGCGTGTCGAAACCGGGCGTACGCTGGGACATGTTTTTCCTCCGTGGGTGGGAATCCGGGCGTTGTCGCGCATCAATGGCAAACCGCACCGGCCAACGCAAAGAAGATTTTTCTACCGAGGCGGGGCATGCAGCAAAGCGCCCTGCCCCCGGCACGGCCGCCGCGCGACTTTATTTCTGCCGGATGCCGAAGCTCTGGAAGCCGGTGCGCATCAACGGCTTCCTCGAGGAGATGACGCGGCTGTTGACGCCGTTCCAGCCGATCTCGCCGGCAAGGCGCGCATACTCGATCTTGGGGCAGCGGTTCATTACCACCTTGAGGCCGGCGGCCTCGGCCCTGGCCGCAGCCGCGTCGTTGCGGATGGTCAGCTGCATCCAGATCACCCTGGGCAGCGGGTCGAGCGCCAGCGCCTCGTCGACGATCGGCGGCACCGCCTCGCTCGCCCTGAAGATATCGACCATGTCGATCGGCACGGGCACGTCGGCAAGCCGCGCATAGGCGGTGCGGCCGGCGATCTCCCTGCCGGCCTGGCCGGGATTGACCGGAAAGACCTCGTAGCCCTTGTCGGCGAGATATTTGGTGACGAAGAAGCTCGGCCGCACCTCGTTGGCGGATGCGCCGACGATGGCGACGGTGCGCACCGTGTTCAGGATGCCGGCGATATAGGAATCGTCATACGCGTCGTGGTTCATGCCGGCAGCGAGATACGCCCTTCCGCATCGATCGGAAAGGCCGGATTGTGCGCGACCTCCCAGATATGGCCGTCGACATCGGCGAAATAACCGTACCAGCCGCCCCAGAACGCCTTCTGCGCGGGCTTGACGATGCGCCCGCCGGCAGCGGCCGCCTGCGCCAGCACGGCGCCGACCTCCGCCTCGCTGCGGGTGTTGTAGGCGAGATAGACCGCCGACGGCTCGGCCCCGAAGGTGACGCCGGCGTCGGCCTCGGCGTCCTTGCGCGGAAACAGGCCGAGGATCACGCCGCCCATCTGGAAGAAGGCCACGCCCTCGGTGATGCCGGCGTGCCGCGTGAGCCCCATGCCCTCGTAGAATGCGACCGCGCGGTCGAGGTCGCGGCAGGCGATGGTGACGATGGAGATACGCGGCTCCATCACCGTCCCGTCCAAGTGGGCCTGCGCTTGCCGAAGAACGCGGAAATGCCTTCCTCCGCGTCGTGGGCCAGCATGTTTTCGACGATGGCACGACTGGCGACGTCGTAGGCGTCGGCAAGCTCCAGACCGGCCTGCCGGTAGAAGGACTGTTTGCCGAGCTTCAGCGCCAAAGGCGATTTGCCTGCAATCAGTTGCGCCCGTTCGGCGACAAATCGAGTCAACTCATCATGCGCCACCACCTGGCCGACGAGGCCGTAGCGCTCGGCGGCGGCGGCATCGATCAGGTCGCCGGTCAACAGCATGGCAAGAGCGTGCTTGCGCGAGACGTTGCGCGACAGCGCGACGGCGGGCGTATGGCAGAACAGGCCGACATCGATGCCGTTGACGCCGAAACGGGCGCGCTCCGAGGCGATCGCCAGATCGCAGGCGGCGACAAGCTGGCAGCCGGCGGCGGTGGCGATGCCGTCGACCTCGGCGATCACCGGCTTCGGATGCGCGGGGATCGACTGCATCAGGCGCGAGCAGGTCGAAAACGTACGCTCGAACCAGCCGCGGCCCTTGTCGGCGTCCGCGCGGTGCGCCGTCATCTCCTTGAGGTCGTGGCCGGCACAAAACACCTTGCCCTGGCCGGCGATGACGATCACGCGCGCCGCCGCATCGTCGCGCGCGGCGTCGAGCGCGGCCTGCAGCGCCGCCATGACCGGCATCGAGAGCGCGTTGGCCGGCGGGTTGGCGAGCGTGATGCGGCAGATCCCGTCCGCCGTGCGCACGCGCACCGCATCCTCGGCCGGCTCCACCCTGGCCATCTCGTTCATCGCGCGGCTCCTTCGTCCTGTCACCCGGAAACTAGCACGCATGCGCTTGAAGAACAGCGCCGATGTCGCCAAAGTCGCGTTGACGTTTACGCGAACGGAAGGATGACCAGATGGCGGGACGACAGGGTGTTATCGGATACGGTGCCGCCGCGCCGGCTGCAATTGGCGGCCCCGCCGGCGCAGCAGGCCGCTTGCCGTCCGATGCCACGAGAGGGTGAGGCGATGGTCCAGACGGCCCCGACGCCGGTCCTTGACGCCGCGCAGATCAACCAGATGCTGGCGAACGTCTATCCGCAGCTCAACGCCGCGATGCGGGCCTACGAGGCGGTGGACGTCTTTCCGGGCGGCTGCGTGGTGCGGCTCAACGCGACGGAGCAGCATCTGCGGCCCGGCAACACCGTCTCGGGCCCGTCGCTGTTCACGCTGGCGGACATCGGCGGCTATGTCTGCGTGCTTTCGCATGCCGGGCCCGACGCGCTGTCGGTGACGACCAACCTCAACATCAACTTCATGCGCAAGGCCGAGGCCGGCCCGGTCGAGGGGCATTGCCGCATCCTCAAGCTCGGCAGGAGCCTGATGGTGTTCGATTGCGACATGGTCGCGGGGCCGGACAAGGTGACGGTCGCGCATGCGACCGGCACCTACTCGATCCCGCCGCGGCGGGAATGATCAGACGAGGTCGTCGATGGTGAGCCGGAGCGCCACGGCGATCTTCTTCATCGTACCGACGGTGCCGTCGCGCTTCCCGCTCTCGATCTGAGACAGATAGGCCTGCGTTATTCCGGCTTTCTCGGCCAGTTCCTTTGCGCTCATGCCGCGATATTCACGCCATGCAAGCACCTTGTTCGCGCCATCGAGAAGGCGATCGACAAACTCGGACGGCAGCAGCTCCTCCTCGCCGGCAGCACGCTTTTCTTCAACACGATCAATGGCAACGACCGCTGCCGCCTCGTCCACCCGGTCGAGCAGATCCTCGTAATCGTCTTCGGACATCATGACGAGGCGCTCGCCTCCGGGGGTTACCACCTTCTGGATTCCCATTGCTTCTTCCTCACTCGTAGATGCTTCCGCGCGGACCTATGTCGACAATCTCGACCAGTTCATCCGTCGGCCGGAAAACGACCCGCCAGTCGCCAACGCGCAACCTGAAGAACCCCGGCTTGCTCTTCAATGCCTTCACATTGTTGGCAAGGGTGTGCGGCTCGGCCGTATATTGCGCGATCTTCTCCCTTATATTACGCGCCACATTCGCAGGTATCCGCTCCAGGACCTTTTGAGCATGCCGGGTGTAGGCGATTTTACGCATCGCCCGATTTAGCATTTTGCTAACTGTAGGGCAATCACCGATCCAAGCCGAGCCAAACAGCTCTGGTAAAATAATACCTCCAATTCAAGTCCCTGTTTTCATTATATAAATGTCGACAAGCGCTGTCATATAGTACTTGACGCGGGGTTTGCCCTCCCCTATAAGCCCGCCCAGCCGGTGGCCTCGTGGCCGCGGGCTTGTTTTGGCAAGGACGCCGGAACGCAAGCAACAAGAAACGCCTCGCGTGGCGGCCTTCCCGCTCCGCAGGATCATATGAACGGACACGCAATGAAAACCTTCTCGCAGAAGCCTGCCGAGGTGGTGAAGAAGTGGGTGCTGATCGACGCCGAAGGTCTCGTCGTCGGTCGTCTCGCCACCGTCGTCGCCAACCGGCTGCGCGGCAAGCACAAGCCGACCTACACCCCGCATGTGGACGACGGCGACAACGTCATCGTCGTCAACGCCGACAAGGTGAAGCTCACCGGGCGCAAATACGAGGACAAGGTCTATTACTGGCACACCGGCCATCCCGGCGGGATCAAGGAACGGACCGCACGCCAGATCCTCGAGGGCCGCTTCCCCGAACGCGTCGTCGAGAAGGCGGTCGAGCGGATGATCCCGCGCGGACCGCTTGGCCGGCGCCAGATGAAGAACCTTCGCGTCTATGCCGGGCCCGAGCATCCGCATGAAGCCCAGCAGCCGGAAAAGCTCGACGTCGCCGCGATGAACAAGAAGAACCAAAGGGCCTGATAGCAATGGCTGACCTCTCCTCCCTCGCCGATCTCGGCACGGCCGTCGCGGCCGAGCAGCCGGCAGCGCCCGTCCATGTCCAGAAGCTCGACAAGCACGGCCGCGCCTACGCCACCGGCAAGCGCAAGGACGCGGTGGCCCGCGTCTGGCTGCGCCCGGGCACCGGCAAGATCACCGTCAACGACAAGGAATTCGGCGCCTATTTCGCGCGGCCGGTGCTGCAGATGGTCTTGCAGCAGCCGATCGTGGCGACGAACCGCAACGGCCAGTACGACGTCGTCGTCAAGGTCACCGGCGGCGGCCTGTCCGGCCAGGCCGGCGCGGTGCGCCACGGCATCTCCAAGGCGCTGACCTATTACGAGCCGGCGCTGCGCGCCGTGCTGAAGAAGGGCGGGTTCCTCACCCGCGACAGCCGCGTCGTCGAGCGAAAGAAGTACGGCAAGGCGAAGGCCCGCCGCAGTTTCCAGTTCTCCAAGCGCTGATCGCGCTCAGGAACGGACAGACGGAAAAGCGGGCCGCAGGGCCCGCTTTTTTGTTGCGTCTGCGTCATCCACGGCCGATAGGCTCGGCTGCAGGAGAAACCGATGCCCTCGAAGTCCATCGACAACGCCTTCACCGCCCGCACCGACCGGAGGGCGGCCAGCGACCCGACCTATGCCGGCGCGCTCTCCTTCATGCGCCGCCGCTTCACCAAGAAGGTCGCCGGCGCGGATGTCGTCGTGTGGGGCATCCCGTTCGACGCGGCCGTCTCCAGCCGGCCGGGCGCGCGCTTCGGCCCGCAGGCGATCCGGCGCGCCTCGGCGATCTTCGACAACGATCCGCAATATCCGTTCGGCATCGATCTTTTCGAGGGCCTCGCCGTCGTCGACTATGGCGACTGCCTGCTGGACTATGGCGACCACGGACGGACGCCGGCCGCGATCGGGAAGCAGGCGGCTGCGATCCTCAAGTCGGGCGCCTTCCTGCTGTCGCTCGGCGGCGATCATTTCGTCACCTGGCCGCTGCTGAAAGCCCATGCCGCGATTCACGGGCCGCTGGCCCTGGTGCAGTTCGACGCGCATCAGGATACATGGCCCGACGACGGCCGGCGCATCGACCACGGCTCGTTCGTGGGCCGGGCCGCGCGCGACGGCGTGATCGACCCCGCCCGCTCGATCCAGATCGGCGTCCGCACCCACGCCCCCGACGATTGCGGGCTGAAGATCCTCTACGGCTACGAGATCGAGGAAATGAATGCCGGCGAGATCGCCGCGGCAATCCTCAAGCGCACCGGCGGCGCGAAAGCCTATGTCACCTTCGACATCGACTGCCTCGATCCGGCATTCGCGCCGGGCACCGGCACGCCGGTGGCGGGCGGGCCGTCCAGCGCGAAAATCCTCTCGGTGATCCGCAGGCTCGGCGCGCTCGACATGGTCGGCGCCGACGTGGTGGAGGTCTCCCCGCCCTACGACCACGCCGACCTCACGGCAATCGCGGGCGCCACGGTCGCGCAACACTATCTCGGCCTGCTCGCAGAAAAGAGGCTGCGACGGAGATAAACTTCAAGCAGTGCGCCATACGCTTGCGAAACGGAATCCGATGGACGACATAACGTCCTGAAAAATCAGCCCCCCGAGGCAGACATGAAACCGAAAATCTTCATCGACGGCGAACACGGCACCACCGGCCTGCAGATCAGGCAGCGGCTTGCCGGCCGCGACGACCTCGACGTCATCTCCATTCCCCAGGAACGGAGAAAGGACCCAGCGGCCCGCGCGGACTTCCTCAACGCTGCCGACATCGCGATCCTGTGCCTGCCGGACGAGGCGGCGAAGGAGAGCGTGTCGCTGATCGCCAACGATGCGACGCGCGTCATCGACGCCTCGAGCGCGCACCGCGTGGCGGATGGCTGGACCTACGGCTTTCCGGAAATGGACGCGGCGCAGGCAAAGGCCGTCGCCTCGGCGAAACGGGTCGCCAATCCCGGCTGCTGGCCGCAGGGCCCGATCGCCATGCTGCGGCCGCTGGTGGCGGCCGGCCTGCTTCCCGCCGACTACCCGGTGACCGTCAGCGGCATTTCCGGCTATAGCGGCGGCGGCCGGCAAATGGTCGAGGATTACGAGAGCAAGGGCGAGGCCGCGCCGGAGTTCCTGCCCTACGGGCTGACGCTCAAGCACAAGCACGTGCCGGAGCTGAAGACCTATTCGGGCCTGAGCGGCGATCCGCTGATGCAGCCGGCAGTCGGCAATTTCGCGCAAGGCATGATCACCGTCGTGCCGTTGCAGCTCGGCCGCCTGCCCAATGTGCCGAAGGGCGCCGAGCTGCACGCCGCGATCGCCGACCACTATGCCGGGATCGCCGGCGGCTGCGTCTCGGTCGCGCCATTCGCCCCGATCGAGCGGTCGCCGGAAATCGAGCCGGAGCGCCACAACGGCACCAACCGGATGAGCCTCCACGTCTTTGCCAATGACGAGCGCGCCCAGGCGCTGCTCGTGGCCGTCTACGACAATCTCGGCAAGGGCGCCTCCGGCGCCGCGGTGCAGAACATGGACCTGATGCTGGGGCGTGCCGGCTAGCTGCGGAGCTCCAACGGGTTGTCCCCGATCAGGCTGGAAAGCGCCCTGCCCGCCGCGTGGGACATCGCGGCACTCGACGAGATCGCGGACGGCATCGGCGGACGGGTCTTTCGCGCCGCCCTTCGCAGCGGCGGCACGGCAATCGTCAAGCAGCTCAGCGCGCTGGCGCTGCGCGACCGGGCGGACGGCGAGGCCTTCCTGAGATGGCGCGACGGCCGGGGCGCCGTGCGACTGCTCGACCGGCAAGGCGACCTCCTGCTGCTCGAAGATGCCGGCGACCGCACGCTGCTCGACCTGTTCCGGCGCGACGGGGATAAGGCCGCGGCCGCGGTGGCAGCGGAGCTGATCCGCGTCCTTCACGCTTCCGGAGCCGGGCGCCTCCCGGCCGGGCTGGACACGTTGGACGCTTGCTTTTCCAGCCTCTTCGCCCGCGCCGCCATGGGCGGACGCGGCCGCGATGCAGAACACTACAGGACAGCCGCGGCGCTCGCCGAGCGCCTGCTCGCCGGCCAGCGCGGCATCCGCCCGTTGCATGGCGACTTCCACCACGAGAACGCGTTGCATTCGCCGCGCGGCTGGCTCGCCATCGACCCGAAGGGCGTTCTGGGCGACCCGGCCTTCGACGTCGCCAACCTGTTCTACAATCCGCTGGAAAGCGAGCTTCGCTACGATCCGGCCCGCGCGGCGCGTCTGGCGTTCGGCCTCGCGCCCACCGTCGACCGAAAACCCGCCGAACTGCTCGACTGGGCTTTCGCCTTCACGGCGCTGTCGGCCTCGTGGCATGCCGAGGACGGGAACCTGGACGAGGCCGCGAAATCGCTGCGGGTCGGGCGAGCGGTGGCAACCGCCCGCGAACGCGTCGCCTGATAGCAGGCGTATCGCGAGCGCGGCGCGTCAGGCCCTGGCAGGCAGCGGATAGGCGCCTTTCGTGCCGCGCCAGTGAGCGGCGGCAAAGCCGAGCACGACCATGGCGAAGCCGTGATGAGCGAGCGCGAGATCGAGCGGCACCACCAGCAGCAGCGTGGCGATGCCGAGGGCGGCCTGCAACGTCACCAGCCCGAGCAGCAACAGGGCGCGATGCGCATGCGGCGAGCCCGGCTCGGCGCGCCGGGCGGCCAAAGCATGCCAAAGGGCGGCGGCCATGACGAAATAGGCGCCGAGCCGATGCAGGAACTGCACGGTCTTGGGGTTCTCGAAGAAATTGCGCCAGGCCGGCTCGATGGTCAGCAGGCCGTCGGGCCACAGGCTGCCATCCATCAGCGGCCAGGTGTTGTAGGTCAGCCCGGCATGCAGGCCCGCCACCAGGGCGCCGAGATAGAGCTGGACGAGCACGAAGACGACCAGCCAGCCGGCGAAGCGGCGCGTGCCCGGCGCGGCAGGACCTGCCCGCTGCGGCGCCAGCCCGCGCGCAACCGCGACCGTCGCCACGAAGATGAGGGAGGCCATGACGAGATGGATCGCCAGCCGGTACTGGCTGACATTGACGCGCTCGGTCAGGCCCGATGCGACCATCCACCAGCCGATCGCGCCCTGCAGGCCGCCAAGCGCCAGCAGGCCCAGCATGCGCGGCTTGAGCGCCGGCTCCAGCCGCCCCGAAAGCCAGAAGAAGGCGAGCGGCAGCGCAACCACGAAGCCGACGCCGCGCGCCAGCATCCTGTGCGCCCATTCCCACCAGAAGATGGTCTTGAACGCCTCCAGGCTCATGCCCTTGTTCAGTTGCTCGTATTGCGGGATCTGCCGGTACTTGGCGAATTCCTCCTGCCATTCGGCGTCGGAAAGCGGGGGGATGACGCCGTGGATCGGCTTCCATTCGGTGATCGACAAGCCCGAGCCCGTCAGCCGCGTGGCGCCGCCGACGAGGAAGATCGCCAGCAGGATGACGACCACGGCGTAAAGCCACCAGCGCAGCAGGGCGCGGTTGCGCAAGGCGTAGGCCTCGCCGCCGGCAGCACTCCCCGTTTCGGTCGACACGACGGCCATGCGGGTCAATTCCTCTCGCGGACGGCGATTGGTGGACCAAAGGACGAGGCTTCGCAACCCGCCGCCACGCGACACGCAGTCGCGCAGCGGGCCGAGGTTGCGGCTGGGGCTGGATCGGACTAAACGCCGGGCGGACGGAAAGCGGAGAACGCCATGCCCGTGCGGCTTCGGAAACTGATCGGCACGATCCTGCTGGTCGCGCTGGTGGTGATCTATGCCCTGGTCGCCTCGGCCGTGGCGGTGGCGCGTCTGGCGGATGCAGGCGCGCTGGCGCATTTCCTGTTCTTCCTTCTGTCGGGCTTGCTGTGGGTGCTGCCCGGCATGGCCATCGTCAGCTGGATGCAGAAGCCCGGCCGCAACCAGGGCTGAGGCTCACGCCCCCGCGGCGGGGTCGGCAGGCTGCGTCACCCCTTCCGCCGCAGCCAGCATCGCGCGCAGGTCACGCAGGGTCTGGCGCCTGCCGTCCAGCCGCAGGCGCGGCAGGGCAAAGAGATTGCGCGCATGCTCGGCCCAAAGGCTGCTCTGGCTCGCGGTCACAGCCGAAGCGATGCCGGCGGCGGCGGCGAGCGCCATCTCGCGCGGCCCCAAAGCACCCGCGTCGCCATAGGGATAGGCGATATGGCGCGGCTTGCGCCCAAGCTCCATCTCGACGATGCGCGACGCATCGACGATCTCGTACCAGGCCTTCTCGTCGCCCAGCCGCGACAGGTTGAAGTGATTGAGGCTGTGGATGCCGATCGTCACCAGCGGATGACCGGCCATGCGCCGCAGTTCGTCCCAGCCCAGCAGGGCCCGGCCGGCGCTCGCCGGCTCGACGCCGGCCAGCAGCGCAAGGTCGCGCAGGATCGGCTGCCGCTCCTCCTCGGCGACCTGTCCTGTCAGGTAGCCGCTCAGCAGCCGGTAGGCGGCCAGCTTGCGCGGCGCGGTGGAACAGTCGACGGGAATCCGGCCTTCGGGCGTGGTCAGGTAGACCTCCTGTGCCCTTGCCACGACCTGCTCGAGCAAATCCCACCATGGATCGACGGCGCCGCTGACGAGGCCGGGGCTGACATAGACGGTCACCGGCGCCTCGTGCCGCTCCAGCACCGGCAACGCCTCGTCGAGAACATCGCGATAGCCGATATCGGCGGTCACGGTCGCGAAGCGCGGCAGCTTGCGGCCGACCTTGAGCCGTTCCAGCGCGTCGTCCATCGAAACCAGGCGATAGCCGAGCCGGCGCAGCTCGGCCAGGGCTGAATCGAGAAATGCCGGCGTGACCACGTCGCGCCCGGCGACGCCGATGCCGGCGGGCATGCGCGCCGCGACACGGCGCAGGGACAGGATCGCGCCGATGCCCGCGAGCTGCCCGCCTGCGAGCGGCGCAAGACCGCTGGCACGGGCCGCGTTGGCCACGAACCTGCGCACGCGCTTGCCGGCATCCGCCATCCTCGTCCCCCGTCCAGGCCCCGCGGGCTTCGCGGCGGCAGACATTCTGGCAGCGAAGCGTTGAAGGAGCGTTCACGCCCGCGGCGGACGCATCGTCACGCCGCGCTTTGGTGCAGGCGCGGTGCCGGCGCCGATCCGGCGGCCGCGACGATGATCGGCCGGCCAAGCTCGCTCTCGGCGAATTCGAGCGCCAGCTCGGCCACAGCATCGGACGGCTCGACCGCCGAAAGCAGCACGGCGGTGCCGTCGACGACCAGGCGGCGGATGCTTTCGGCATCGGCGGCGCCGCATTCGACGACCACGAGATCATAGGCGCTGGAAAGCGATTCCAGGATGATCGGCAGCCGCTCGGCCGCCCGCATCGCGCGGACGGGATCGGCCGTGCCGACGGGAATGACATGGCAGGTGGAACCGGGATCGGCGTGGATCACGTCGCCGAACTGCGCCTCGGCGACCAGCAGGTTGGTGATGCCCGCGCGCACCGCGCCCACCAGCATCCGGCGCGAGACCGCACCGGATGCCGTCAGGTCGAGCAGCACCACGCGCAGGCCGGCATCGGCGACCGCGCGCGCCACCTCCACGCTCGCCGTGGCACCGGCATCGCCCTCGGCGGAAACGAAGATAGCCCGCGCCGCGCCGCCGGCAATCAGCTTGTCGGCGGCGCGTACGACGCCGATCTCGCCGATCGTGCGGCGCACGGGCTCCATCGTGCCGGCAGCCAGCTCCTGCAAGGCATGGACCGGATGTGCCGCCTCCCGCGCGGCGGGCACCGCCATTTCAAGATCGTCGACCGCGCCGACGCCGACGACGGGCATGGCGGTCGTGCGCGCCGTCCTGCGGCGCGCCCGCGCCATCGCGAGGCCGAACAGCGGGGCGAGCGCGGCCAGGAAGCTCACGGCTGCGACCGTCACGCCGCCGACGGAGACCGGACCGGTCGGCACCGTCGCACGCTGGAAGACACGCGCGGTTGCAGGCAGGAAATCGGCGCGCAGGCCGGCAGCGTCGCTCTGCCGCGCAAGCGAGGTTTCGAGCGTCCGCCGCGCCTGCCTGCCCTGTTCCTCCAATGCCGCGATTTCGGCGTCGCGGGTTCGCGCCTGCTCGCTGCCGTCCCGGATCGCCTGCAATGCAGCAGCCGCTTCCCCCTGTCTTTCGGCGATGGCGCTCAGCTCGGCCTCGATCTCGGTCAGCAGGCCGCGCGCGGCAGCGGCGAGCTGCGCGCGCGCATCGGCCAGCTGCGCGTTCAGGGCGCGGATGCGCGGATGGTTGCCGAGCAGGGTGGCGGTTGCGGCGGCGATCTCCTCGCGCAGCTGCGCCTCGCGTTCCAGATAGGGCGCGGCCATATCCACGGCCTGCATGTCGGGATTGGCCCGCAGGGCCGCCGTGTTGCCGAGAGCTGCACGAAGCGCCTTTGCCCGCGCCTCGCCGGTGCCGCGCTCGCGGTCGAGCCGCGCAAGCTCCGCCTCCAGCTCGGCCGGCCGGGCCGAAGCATCCTGCCGGGCAGCGTCCCGGTCCGCGCGCAGTTCCGCCAGCCTTACGTCGAGAGCGGCCACTTCGGCGCGCTGCCGGGCAATGTGCGCAGCCAGCGCGGCGGCTGCGGCCGGGTCAGCCTGCTCCCGGGCGGCCTGCAGCAGCGCGACATAGCGCTCCGCGACGGCATTGGGCACCGCCGCCGCAAGGCCGGCCTCGCGTGCGGAAAAGCCGATCGCCACGGCGCCCACCCGGTCGAGCGGATGGATGTCGAGCCCGGCGGCAAGCTGTTCCAGCGCTCTCGCCTCGCCCGAAAGGCCTGCATCCGTTTTGCCGAAGCCGGCGCTCTGGAGCGCGCGCCCGAGCCAGGTCGGCGCCGCCGCGAAATCCGGCCGCCGCTCAAGGCCGAGATCGGCGACGACGCGCCCGAGCACGCCTGTCGAGGCCATGATCGCGGTCTGGGCCGCCATGAAATCCGCCCGGTCCCTGTCGCTCGCGCCGTCGATCAGGACGGTCGCCCGCGCCTCGTAGCGCGGCAGCACATGGGAATGGAGGAACGCAGCCGCGCCCGCCAGCGCCACCGCGGCCAGGACGAGGCGGACGCTTCCGGAGGGCAGCAACGCCCGCAAGCCGCCGCTGCGCCGCGCCCTTTCAGGGGCGACGTTGCCGGTGAGCTCGTCTGGCATCCGCGATTCCCGCATGCCTAACCGGTAAACCGACATGGTAACCGAGCGGTTAAGACGCGGCCGCTTTACCAGCCATTAACCCTAACCGATCGATAACGACCTAATCGGCGAGGCCGCTCGAAGGGTTCTGGAACAGTGACGTTCAAACGTGCCGTGACTGCGTCAACGCTGGCCGTGCTGCTGGCGGCCGGCGGCTGCTCGGGATACCGGCCCGCGCCACAGGCATTCCATGCGGCCCTGCAGCGCCCCTACCTGCTCGATTCGGGCGACAGCGTGCGCATCACCGTGTTCGAGCAGGAGGGGCTGACCAACAGCTATGCGGTCGACCAGGCCGGCTACATCTCCTTCCCGCTCGTCGGCGCGGTGGCGGCGCGCGGCCAGACCACCAAACAGCTCGAGGCCGCCATCGCCGCAAAGCTGCGCAACGGCTATATCCGCGATCCCGACGTGTCGGCCGAGGTCGACCGCTACCGGCCGATCTTCATCATGGGCGAGGTCGGCGCGGCCGGCCAGTATTCCTATGTCCCCGGCATGACGGTGCAAAAGGCGATCGCGGCTGCCGGCGGCTTCAGCGCACGCGCCCAGCAGCGCGACGTCGACATCACCCGCAGCATCAACGGCAAGGTGATGACCGGCCGGGTGCTGACTTCCGACCCGCTCATGCCCGGCGACACGATCTACGTGCGCGAAAGGCTGTTCTGACCCGGCCGCCACGGCCGATCGGTCAAGTTCTCCCCGCCGGAGCAAGGCTTTCTTAGGGGCGCCGCGCCTATCTTGCGCTTTCCGGGGAAACAGTCGATTTCGGTCAGTGCATTCCATGAGCAAAGCCGCGCGCGCGCATCCTTTTTCGGCCGAAGCCGTCCGCTCGCACGAAGAGCGCAGCGACACGCCGCAGGGTGAAGCGCAGCTCAACGTCATCGCCCAGCAGGTCGCCACCCAGTACCGGCACGACACGATCTCGCCGGTCATGGTCAGCGGCTGGCTGCGGCTGATCGAGTTTTTCCTGACCGCCGCCACCGGCGCGGGGATGTATGCGTTCTATGTCGGGCTCGATGCCCCGAACTGGTGGTACTATCCGACGCTCATCCTCGGCGGCGCGGCGGCAATCGTGCTCCTGCTCGAGTTCACCGATTCCTACCAGATCGCGACGCTGCGCAGGCCGCTTTCCCGCATCGGAACCCTGCTGCTGGTCTGGTCCGGCTCGTTCGCGCTGATGTCGCTCGCCGGCTTTTTCCTCAAGGTGTCGTCGGATTTCTCGCGCGTGTGGTTCGCGGGCTGGTTCGTGTCCGGCCTTGCGGTTCTGCTGCTGCTGCGGCTGGTCGCCAGCCGGCTGGTGCGGCGCTGGGCGCGCAACGGCGTGATGGAGCGCCGCGCCGTCATCGTCGGCGGCGGCGGGAACGCCGAGACGCTGATCCGCTCGATCGAACGCCAGCCCGACAACGACATCCGCATCTGCGGTATCTTCGACGACCGCGACGACCGCCGCTCGCCGCCAGTCGTCGCCGGCTATCCCA
>ENA-UOVV01001252-UOVV01001252.1-compost-metagenome-genome-assembly--contig:-NODE-1252-length-20332-cov-5.835972_pt1 | contig 20332 bp, 18 predicted proteins | sample MGYA00238155_ERZ761577 | MGnify/ENA primary metagenome ERZ761577 (study PRJEB28898, sample SAMN06268775) | compost metagenome | isolation source: Emeryville, CA | place: USA:Emeryville, CA | collected...
GGGCCGCGGCCTGGGTACGGCTGGCACCGCGACGCTGGCGGCGGCCGTCGTGCGCGGCGGGCGGACCGCGAGCCTCTACGTCAACAGCTTCAACACCATCGCCCGGGCCACCTACGCCCGCATCGGCTTTCAGCAGGTCGGCACCTTTGCCACCGTGCTGCTCGACTGACCCCGCCCCGCAGTCGGCCCAACCGCCGTACGCTCGTCCTCATGAGCGACGAGGACCCCAGGATCGCGCGCCGGGAGATCGCCGATGCCCTGATGCGTGCGTTACAGCAACGCCACGAACTGCTCGACGTCATCGTGGACTCCGAGGACTACGACGCGGCGATCGAGGCGATCGCCGCCCACCTCGGCACGTCGGCGATGGCGGCCGAAGCGGTGCTCGGATTGTCATTCGACCGGCTCACCAAGGTCGCGCGCCGGCGCATCGCGGCCGAACTGGAGGACCTCAACCAGCAACTCAGCTTCACCGTGGGGGGCGAGTCGACCACCTCGGCGGACAGCCTGGTGCTGCGGCCGTTCTCGCCGCGGGAGGACCGCGACATCTTCGCCGCGCGCACCGCGGACATGCGCGAATCCGGTGACGGAACGCGGGCGCCCGCGGGCGATCTCGACGACGAGATCCGCGCCGGACTGGCGCGCGTCGACGCCGAGGAATCCGCCTGGCTGGTCGCCGTGCACGGTTCGACGAAGGTCGGCATGGTGTTCGGCGACCTGGTCAACGGCGAGGTCAACGTGCGCATCTGGATCCACCCCGAGCACCGCAAGCGCGGTTTCGGCACCGCGGCGCTGCGCAAGTCGCGCGGCGAGATGGCCGCCTATTTCCCGGCCGTCCCACTGGTGGTGCGCGCGCCCGCGGCGGGCCCGTAGTCGCCCGGTCGTCACTCCCCGGGCGGTGCCGCCCCGCGTGGCGTCGCCGGAAAAAGGTCGCGACTTCGTAACATCTGCCTCAATGGCAACTTCAGTATCGCGGTTAACGGCACTTGTGGCGGCGGCCGCGATGGCAGTGACCTTGACGAACGCCTGCACCCCGAAACCGGATGGGCCCGCGCCGACGGCCGAGAAGTTCTTCGCCGCGCTGGCGAGCGGGGACACCGATGCGGCCGCGGAGTTGAGCGACCGGCCCGCCGCCGCCCGCGAGGATCTCAACAACGCCTGGGCCGGTCTGCAGGCCACCGGCCTCGAGGCCCAGGTGCTCGGCGCCAAGTACGCCGAGGACACCGGCAGCGTCGCCTACCGCTACACCTGGCATCTGCCCAAGGACCGCACCTGGACCTACGACGGGCAGCTGAACATGATTCGCGACGAGGGGCACTGGCGGGTGCGCTGGACCGCCACCGGCCTACACCCGAAACTCGGTGAGAATCAAACGTTTTCGCTGCGCGCCGACCCGCCGCGGCGGGCCTCGGTCAACGAGCGCGGCGGTACCGAGGTGCTGGTGCCCGGCTACCTGTACGCCTTCTCGCTGGACGCCAAGGCCGCAGGCCCGGAGCTGATGCCGACGGCGCGCGCCGTCGCCGACGCGCTGCGACCGTTCGACCCGACGCTCGACCCGCAGCGGCTCGCCGAACAGGCCAGCGCCGCCGGCGAGCCGATGTACCTGATCACGCTGCGCCAGGCCGACCGCGACCGGGTGGCGCCGGCGATCGCGCACCGGCCGGGGGTGGTCATCACCCCGCAGGCCGAGTTGCTGCCCACCGACGAGACGTTCGCGCCGGCGATCCTCACCGAGGTCAAGAAGGCGGTGGCCGGCGAGCTCGACGGCCGGGCCGGCTGGCGGGTGGTCAGCGTGAACCAGAACGGCGTCGACGTCGACGTGCTGCACGAGGTGCCCGCGCAGCCCGCGCCGTCGGTGACGATCAGCCTGGACCGGGCCGTGCAGGAGGCCGCGCAGAACGCCGTCAACACCACCAACAAGCAGGCGATGATCGTCGCGATCAAGCCGTCCACCGGCGACATCCTGGCCGTCGCGCAGAACCCGGCCGCGGATCTGAGCGGGCCGATCGCGCTGACCGGTCTGTTCCCGCCGGGGTCGACGTTCAAGATGATCACCGCGACCGCCGCGATGGAACGCGACATGGCCACGCCCAACACCCTGCTGCCGTGCCCGGGCACGATGGACATCGGCCACCGCACGGTGCCCAACTACGGCGGCTTCGACCTCGGTACGGTACCGATGTCGCGGGCGTTCGCCAGTTCCTGCAACACCACGTTCGCCGAACTGGCCAGCCGGATGCCGCCGCGCGGCCTGACGCAGGCGGCCGCAAAGTACGGCATCGGCGCCGACTACGAGGTCGCGGGGTTGACCACGGTGACCGGCTCGGTGCCGCCCACCGTCGATCTGGCCGAGCGCACCGAGGACGGCTTCGGGCAGGGCAAGGTGGTGGTGAGCCCGTTCGGCATGGCGCTGGCCGCGGCCACCGTCGCCGCGGGGAAAACGCCTGTGCCGCAACTGATTGAGGGCCGCCAGACCAAAGTGACGGGCGATCCGCCGCCGCTGGACCCGGAGATCCTCGACGGGCTGCGCCCGATGATGCGGCTGGTGGTCACCAACGGCACGGCCAAGGACCTGCAGGGTGCGGGCGACGTGCTCGGCAAGACCGGTGAGGCCGAGTTCAACGGCGGCTCGCACTCGTGGTTCGCCGGCTATCGCGGCGATCTGGCCTTCGCGGCGCTGATCGTCGGCGGCGGGTCGTCGGAGTACGCGGTGCGCATGCTCAAGGGCATGCTCGATCAGCTGCCGCCGGACTACCTGGCCTGAGGTCCGGCCGGCCGGTCGGGGCCGGCGGTACCGTTGAATCCGGCATGACCGACACCAACCACGACGCGATGCGCGTCTCCGACGCCGACCGCAACGGCACGCTGCGGCGGCTGCACAACGCCGTCGCGCTCGGGCTGATCAGCATCGACGAGTTCGAGGAACGGTCCGCGCGGGTGTCCCAGGCCCGGCTGCACGCCGACCTGGACGCGCTGGTCGGCGACCTGCCCGGGCCCGGCGCGATCGTCACCACCGCGGCCGACCGGGTGGAGCTGCGCGGCATGCTCGGCTCGCTGAAGCGGCAGGGGGAGTGGACGGTGCCGACCCGGCTGGCGTTGCGCCGCCGGGTGGGCTCGATCGACCTCGACCTGACCCGGGCCCGTTTCGCCGGCCCGATCGTCGTCATCGAACTCGACCTGAAGTTCGGCGGCCTGGACATCCGGCTGCCCGAGGGCGCCAGCGCGTCGATCGACGACGTCGAGGTCGTCGTCGGCAGCGCGCATGACCATCGCCGCGACGCGCCCGCGGAGGGCAGCCCGCACATCATCCTCACCGGCAAGGTGGTCTGCGGTTCGGTCGACATCCGCGGCCCGCGGCGGGGCTGGCGGTTCGGTCCGTTTACCTGAGCGGCTCGTCGGGCACGCCGTAGCGCTCCTGGTACGGCCTGACCCGTTCGCGCACCTCGGCCGCGTCGAGCCCGGTGTCCGCCCAGGAATAGCGGCTGCCGCCGCCGTCGCCCGGATGCGCGGCCAGAAACTCGCGCATCCGCTGCTCGGCCACCGGTTCGAGTTCGCGGCCGAGTTCGGCGTACAGCGCGCGGATCGTGGTGAACGGGTCGCGCATGAAGTCCGCGAACTGCACGTCGACCACGCGCTGCGACAACGCTTCCCGCGTCTTCATGGCGCGTTCCAGACCGTAGACGATCTCGTCGCGATACTGTTGCGCGCACTCGGTGATCGAGCTCTCGTCCGACGCCAGGCGCCGCAACAGTTGCGCCAGTGCGCTGATCGAGGAGATCACGTTGAGCGGATCGCGGTGCGTCTGCACGATCAGCGCATCCGGGTACTCGGCCACCAGGTCATCGAGCCGCCACAGGTGCGCTGGCGACTTCAACAACCACTGGCACGGGCCGCCCGGAACACCGGATTGCAAGTGCTGCAGAAACATTCGGTGATATCGGTAGGCCGGCCGATGGTCCGCCTCGTACAGCAGCCACCGCGAGTAGGTGGGCAGCCGGTACTGCACCGTATAGGTCATGCTGCAGAACTGGCCCATCGTGATCCGCACGCACTCCTGACCGACCTTGGCGCCCATGGGATGAAACGCCAGTAGCCCGGGCACGATCTGCTCGGACATCTCCAGGGAGGCCTGCGACTCGGCGATTCTCGGGTCGGTGTCATACGTCTCGGGCGTCGGCAGCGGCCATGGGCTGTCGACCTCCCAGGTCAGCGGCGGGCGCAGCGCCGGGTCCTGCGCCAGCAGGTCGAACAGGATGGTCGTGCCGGTGCGCGGCTGTCCGACGATGAAGATGGGCCTGGTCACCGGGCTCGTCGCCACGTCGGGATTCTCCTTGCGCCACTTGATGATCTGTAACCGGCTCACCAGCGGCCGCACAACGTCCTGGGTGGCGATTTCGACGCCCAGCGCGTTGAGGCACGCCTGAGACGCGAACCCGTCGCACAGCCTGGCCAGCCCGTCGCGCCAGGTGTCGTCGTCTCCGAAGTCGTCGCTGCCCGCCTGCTCGCAGGCCTGCTCGATCAGCTTCTGCGGGACGAAGCGTTCGGTGATCATTGCGCCGCCCCTCCGCGGCGGACGGTGGTGGTCACCTCGAACGGTTCCGGGTTGTCGAGCCAGCGCAGCACCGTGAAGCCGCGGCGCCGGCCCCCGGTGTCGAGCCAGTGCCCATGCCCGAAATCGTCGGCGCCGATCGCGATTCGCACCTTTCCGTCGGCGTCCGGCGTCACGCCCTTGTTGGTGACCGAGCTGTGCCGATGTCGGGGCTCCAGACACTCGTGCCAGATGTTCTCCAGCGTCACGTTCCAGTAGCGGGTGTCGGGCGGGGTGAACTCCAGCACCAGCGACTCGTCGGCTTCGAGCGCGAAGGTGCCGATCATGTACAGGTTGTCGGGGGTGGTGTCGGCGCCGCCGAGTTCGGCGGCCGCCGCGGTCACCAGCACGTTGGGTTGGGTCAGCAGTTCGGGCTTGATGGTGCGGTGCAACGTGGCCAGCTTGACGATCGTCCACGCCATCGCGGTGAACTGTTCGGCCGCGTCGTCGTCGGAGACCGCCCGCAGCGGTGCGGGTGCGACGGCGTCGATCGTCATCGTCGCCGGCTGCTCGGTGGCGATGTCGCCGAGGTACTCGCGCACCACGATCGAGGAGGCGTCGTCGGGGATCTTGACCCACTGCGCCGTACCGCCGCCGGGATCGTCGGGGGCGAAGACCACGTCGAACGACCCGGAGTCCAGCCGCAGCTCGGTGTCGCTGAGGTAGGCGGCCATCCGCCGCGGCGTCAGACCCGTGCCTGCGAGCACCTGGAAACCGAGGTAGGCCGAGGTGCCACGGGTGCCGGTGACGCGGTAGGCGCGGTCGCCGCGGATCATCGCCAGCAGGTATCGGCCGTCGGGGTTGGGGCCGCCGATCATCCGGCCCGGCGGGCTCATGTCGAAGAACCGCGGGTGTTCGGGGTCGGCCTGCACGGTCAGCTCCGAACACAGCCCGGTGACCTTGGCGATGACCCGCAGGCCCTCGAGGAACTCCCGCTCGTCGGCGGCGTCCTGCGCCACGGTCTCGGTCAGGTCGGCCAGGACCTGCTGGACGAATTGCCACGATTGGCGGGTTTTCGGCGCGGTGACGTTGTCAGCGGTGCCCACGGTGAGACATAGTCTCATCATGGACGTCGTCTCAGCGGCGAAACCGCGAGAAAGCCTGATCGCGCGCAGGCAGCGCGCCACCCGGGCCCGGATCGCCGCGGCGGCGGCCGACCGCGTCGCCGCGCACGGGCTGGCCGGGGCCACCGTCGAGCAGATCGCCCACGCGGCCGAGGTGGGCCGGGCGACGTTCTTCCGGTACTTCAGCTCCAAGGAGGACGCCGTCGCCGAGGGGATCACCACCCGGTGGCTGGACTCGATCACCGGCGCCCTGGCCCGCCAACCGGCCGACCTGTCGGCCACCGAGGCGGTCGTGGCGGCGTTCACCGAGCTGGGCGACGGGTTCGACGCGGTCAGCGACGAGGTGCGCGAGCTGGCCACGCTGACCCGGTCCTCGCCGGCGCTGAGCGCCTGGACACTGCAGATCCACCTGCGCTACGAGGCGGCGATCGCGGAACTGGTCGCGCCGCGGCTGGGCGACCGAGCGCCCGACGACCCGCGGCCGCGAATGATCGGCGCGCTGGCGATGGCGGCGGTCCGCATCGCGCTCGACGACTGGCTGGCGCACGGCGGGTCGCTGCCGCAGCGCGTCCGCGCGGCGGTGTCGTCGGTACGGGTCGGCTAGCGTCTGAAGAGCTGGCCGCCGATGCGGATCAGCCGCTCCCAACCCGCGGGGCGGCCCACCAGCTTGCCGATCAGCGGGGTCGAGTCGAAGTACGAAACCCGTTCGGCGATAAGCCCGTTGGTGAACGTGAACCGGTCGACGGCGTCCCAGGCGATCGGCCTGCCGCCGTAGGTTCCGCTCAACGTGAACTCGATGAACACCTCGTGGCGGCCGTGGCCGAACCGGTGCACGTCGGCGCGCAGGTCGGGCACCAGCGCGAAGAGCCGCTGGAACGCCTCGCGGCAGGCCTGCCTGCCGCGCAGCGTGCCCATCATCGGCTGGCTCAACACGATGTCGTCGCTCCACAGCGCCTCGTGCTTGGCCAGGTCCGGGGTGCGCCAGGTGTCGGCGAACCGTTCGGCGAACCGGGCGGCGAACCATTCGTCCACCTCGTCGAGACTCTGATCGGAGGTCATGTCGACCAAACCTACTGACCGGCTCCGACTACGCTGGTGTCATGCCTGTTCGCACCGCCCTTCGCCCCGGCACGCTCTCACCCCCGCGGCCGGTGCCCGGCTCGATCGCCCGCCCCGAGTACGTGGGCAAGGACACGGCGCAGGAGGGCACCGAACCGTGGGTGCAGACGCCCGAGGTGATCGAGAAGATGCGGGTCGCCGGGCGGATCGCGGCCGGCGCCCTGGCCGAGGCGGGTAAGGCGGTCGCGCCGGGCGTCACCACCGACGAGCTAGACCGCATCGCCCACGAGTACATGGTCGACCACGGCGCCTACCCGTCGACGCTGGGTTACAAGGGCTTTCCGAAGTCGTGCTGCACGTCGCTGAACGAGGTCATCTGCCACGGCATCCCCGACTCGACAGTGATCGAGGACGGCGACATCGTCAACATCGACGTCACCGCCTACATCGACGGGGTGCACGGCGACACCAACGCCACCTTCCTGGCCGGCGACGTCTCCGAGGAGCACCGGCTGCTTGTCGAGCGCACCCGCGAGGCCACCATGCGGGCGATCAAGGCGGTCAAGCCCGGCCGTGCGCTCTCGGTGGTCGGCCGCGTCATCGAGTCGTACGCAAACCGGTTCGGCTACAACGTCGTTCGCGACTTCACCGGCCACGGCATCGGCACCACGTTCCACAACGGCCTCGTGGTACTGCACTACGACCAACCGGCCGTCCAGACGATCCTCGAGCCCGGCATGACGTTCACCATCGAACCGATGATCAACCTCGGCTCGCTGGACTACGAGATCTGGGACGACGGCTGGACCGTCGTCACCAAGGACAAGAAGTGGACCGCCCAGTTCGAGCACACCCTGGTCGTCACCGAGGACGGCGCCGAGATCCTGACCCTCGCCGACTGAGCCGATTGTGAATCCGCCGACGGCAACACGCGGTTTTGCGTCGCCAGACTCACAATCGGCCCCAGGTGCGCTGCTGGTCGCAGGCACCACGTCGGACGCCGGCAAGTCGATGGTGGTCGCGGGGCTGTGTCGACTGCTGGCGCGCAAGGGGATTCGGGTGGCGCCGTTCAAGGCGCAGAACATGTCGAATAACTCCGCGGTCACCGTCGAGGGCGGCGAGATCGGCCGCGCCCAGGCCATGCAGGCGCGGGCGGCCGGACTGGCGCCGAGTGTGCGGTTCAACCCGATCCTGCTCAAACCGGGCAGCGACCGGACCTCGCAGTTGGTGGTGCGCGGTCAGGTTGTCGACACCGTCGGGGCGCGCGACTACATCACCCACCGCGCCCGCCTGGCCGCCGTGGTCGCCGAGGAACTCGACGGGCTGCGCGCCGAATTCGACGTCGTGCTCTGCGAGGGTGCCGGTTCGCCCGCCGAGATCAACCTGCGCGCAACCGATCTGGCGAACATGGGACTGGCGCGCGCGGCGAATCTCCCGGTGTTGCTGGTCGGCGACATCGATCGAGGCGGGCTGCTGGCGCACCTGTTCGGGACGCTGGCCGTGCTGGAACCCGACGATCAGCGGTTGATCGCCGGGTTCATCGTCAACAAGTTCCGCGGTGACTCCGCGCTGCTCAAGCCCGGACTGGACCGGCTCGCCGAACTCACCGGCAGGCCCACCCTGGGCGTGCTGCCCTACGCCGATGGCCTGTGGCTGGACACCGAGGATTCGGTGTCGGTGTCGGCGCACCGCGTGGTCGGCGCGCCCGCACCGCCGCGGGGCGGTGAGTGGCTGCGGGTGGCCGCGATCCGGCTGCCGCGCATCTCCAACTCGACCGACGTCGAGGCGTTGGCCTGCGAACCCGGTGTGCTGGTGCGGTGGGCCACCGACCCCACCGACCTGGCCGACGCCGACGTCGTCGTGCTGCCGGGCACCAAGGCCACCGTCACCGACCTGGCCTGGCTGCGGACGCGGGGACTGGCCGACGCCGTCACCGCCCATGCGCACGCCGGTAAACCGGTGCTCGGTGTGTGCGGCGGCTTCCAGATGCTGTGCCGGCGCATCACCGACCCGGTGGAGTCCCGGGCGGGCACCGTCGAAGGTCTCGGGGTGTTCGACACCGACATCGAGTTCGCCGCCGACAAGACCCTGCGCCGGCACGAAAACCCGTTGCACGGCTACGAGATCCACCACGGACGGGTCGTCCGCTGCGGTGACGAGGACTGGCTCGGCGTCGGTGTGCGCCGCGGCGCGGCCTACGGCACCCACTGGCACGGGTTGCTGGACAACGACGAGGTGCGGCGCAGCTGGCTCACCGAGGCGGCCGCGGCGGCGGGCCGGACCGGTTTCGTCGTCGCCGACGATGTCGCCGTCGGCGCCCGTCGCGATGCCCAGCTGGACCTGATGGCCGACCTGCTCACCAGCCACCTCGATGTCGAGGCGGTGATGGCGTTGCTGGACGGCGGCGCCCCGCCGATGCCGACGATCGCGACTACGCTGAATTCATGACCTGGCGGCGCGCGCTCGCTGCTCTCGTCGCGGTCGCCGTGTCCGGATGCGCCCAGCCGATCACCGGCACCGCGATTTGGCCCGGTGCGCAACTCGAAAAGGCCGTGCTGACCGCGGCCGACCTGCCCCCCGGCGTGCAGTACGAGCGCCTCGACGGCGGCGATGCGGGGCAGGGCGGCCAACGGCTGCCCGCGATGCGGTCCCGGCCGCCCGGTTGCAGCGAGGGGCTGACCCGGGTGATCGAGGCGTCCGCCGAGCCCGGTCCGACCGCGGAGTACCTGGTCTCCTACGACGGTGCCCGGATGGCGATGACGGTGCTCACCTGGCCGCTGGACCTCGGCAGGCTCGCCGCGGCCGCCGACCGCTGCGCGGAGTTCGAGGCCTACTTCGACGAGTCGAGTCCGGGCATCCCGATGACCACCACCCGATTGCCCACACCGCGCTCCGATGCGCTGGTGTACGAGCAGACGATGCAACTGCAGGGCGCCCGCAGCAGCGTGTACTTCTCCTTCGAGAACGTCGGCCGGATGGCGGTGTTCGGTGTCGCGTTCCCCACCCCGAACCCGTCGATACCCGTCAAAGGTTCGCTGCCGCAGACGTTTCTGGACCTCGCGGCAATGCAGGCGGACCGCGCGCGGGCGGCCATGTGACAGCGATGTCAACGTGGCGCGAAAACCCGCCCGCCGGGTGGCAACCCGCTGTAGCGTGACGAAATGCCTTCCACCATGGTGACCGTCGACGGCTTCGGGGTGCCCGTCGACGTGGCCGGCCCCGACAAGGGGTCGGTGGTGGTGGTGCTCGGCGCGGCCAACAACTCCGCCACGGCCTACGAGGCGGTGTGCCGTCGGCTGCACACCGCGTCGCTGCGCACCGTCGTGATCGGTCCCGACCCGCGGCTGACCGCCAAGTCGGTGGTCGGCATCCTCGACGCGCTCGACGTGAAATGGGCGCTGCTCGTCGGCGACCGGGTGGGCGGCGAACTGGCCTGGGAGCTGGCCGCCACCCGGCTGGACCGGTTCATCGGCCTGGTGGTGATCGACCGCGGACATCCGCGGGTGGCCGACCAGAACGGAGTGGTCCGCGACGAACACTGCCCGCCGGTGGAGTTGAACACCACCGCGCTGGTCAGTTCGGCCGCGGCGCGGGCGGTGGTCAACGCCAGCCAGCGCTACGTCTACGGCGACTTCCGGGTGGTCGACCTGCTGGGCAGGCGCAACGCCGCGGAGTCCACCGCGCAGCTGGCCGCCGAGATCGTGCTGCGCACCAGCACCTGGTAGCTACGCCGGCCCGGGGGTGGGCGGCTGCTCCGGCGTCCACGCCTGCGGCAGGGCGGGGCTGCCGGGGAACAGGAAGTCCACGAAAGCCTTTGCGGTGGGCTGCGGCTCGTGGTTGGCCAGTCCGGGGCGCTCGTTGGCCTCGATGAACACGTACTCGGGCTTGGTGATGTCGGGCACCAGCAGGTCGATGCCCGTCACCGGGATGCCGATCGCCTCGGCGGCGGTGACCGCGACCTCGCACAGGTGCGGGTGGACCCGGGCCGTGACGTCGTGGATGGTGCCGCCCTGATGCAGGTTGGCCGTGCGGCGTACGCGCAGGCGCCTGCCCTCGGGCAGCACGTCGTCGAACGACCAGCCGGCCTCCCTGACCGTCGCCTCGGTCACGGCGTCGATCGGGATGCGGGATTCACCGCCGGTCGCGGCCGCCCGGCGGCGGCTCTGGGCCTCGATGAGTTCGCGGACGGTGTGGTGCCCGGTGCCGACGACTTCGGCGGGCTTGCGCACCGCGGCGGCCACCACCTTGCCGTCGATGACCACCAGCCGCAGGTCATCGCCCTCGGCGCGCTGTTCGATCAGCACGTTCGGGTGCTCCTCGCGGGCCCGCGCCAGCGCGGCGTCCAGGTCGTCCGGGCTGCTGACCCCGACCGTGATGCCCTTGCCCTGCTCGCCGCGGGTGGGCTTGACGACGACGTCGCCGACCTCGCGCAGAAACTCGTGATCCTGTTCGTCGAAGCTGGCCAGGCGGCCCTTGGCGACCTGGATTCCCTTCTCCGACACCAGTCTTCGGGTCAACCGCTTGTCGTCGCAACGGGCCATCGCCACCGCCGAGGTGTACTCCGACAGCGACTCGCGGGTGACGACGCTGCGCCCGCCGTGCGACAGCCGCATCTCGCCGGCGCCGGCGTCGAGCACCTCGACCCAGATGCCGCGGCGCATCGCCTCGTCGGCGATGATCCGCGCGTACGGGTTGAGGTCCTCGACGGTTTCGGGCGGGTGGGTGAACAGCGGCTCGTTGATGGCGTTCTTGCGCTTGATCGCCATCACCGGCACGCGCTCGAATCCGAGCTTCTCGTACAGCCCGATCGCGGCGGCGTTGTCGTGGGTCACCGACAGGTCCATGTACGCCCGGCCCCGCTTGCGGTAGAGGTCGGCGAGCGCGCGGGTGAGCGCCGCGCCCACCCCGGGCAGGCTGCTCGACGGGTCGACCGCCAGCGTCCACAGGCTCGAACCGTTCTCCGGATCGTCGAACAGCCGCTTGTGGTCGACCCCGGTGACGGTGCCGACCAGCGATCCGTCGTCGTCGCGCACCGCGACCAGGTAGTCGACCGCCTCGTGATGGTGGTGGTTGTCCCAGATCACGTCGGTCGGCGCGGGCACCATCCCGCACCGCACGTAGACGCGGTTCATCTCGTCGGCGTCGTCATCGCGGCCCAGGGTGCGAACGGTGAACCCGCTGGGTGGCGCGGTCGCCTCGTCGTCGTCGGAGAACCGCAGCCGGTAGGTGTGGCTCGGGTCGATGAACAGCTCCGCGGGCGCCTTGGCGATCAGCACGTGAGGTTCGCGGGCGTACATGCAGATGTCGCGGCGGCCGGGGCCCTCGTGGCGCAGCACCTCGGCGAGCCGCTCCGGCTCGGCGAACGTCTGTCCGAAAATCAGTCGACCCCAACCCATTTCGACGACGACATCGTCGGCCATCGCGTCGACGAGGTGTTGCGGTGACGCGTCGTGCAGGCCCAGGGTAATGGCTTCGGCTTCCGGGTTAACGGCGCCGGTCGTCATGCCGCGGCTCCGGTGATGCCGTGCTTCTGCAGCCATAGTTCCAACAGTCCCAATTGCCATAATTCATTGCCGCGCAACGGTGTGAGCTTACCGTTCGGGTCGGCCAGCAGCCTGTCGACCGCCGCGGGGGAGAACAGGCCGCGCTCCTTGGCCGCGGGCGCGTACAGCGCGTCGCGCACCAGGTCGAGGTACGGACCCTGCAGGTGGGTCAGCGCGGGCACCGGGAAGTAACCCTTGGGCCGGTCGATGACCGCGGCCGGAATCACCCGCCGCGCAGCCTGTTTGAGCACGCCCTTGCCTTCGTGAGCGATCTTCAGTTCGGGCGGGCAGGTCGCGGCGAGCTCGACGAGCTCGTGGTCGAGGAACGGCACCCGGCCCTCGAGCCCCCAGGCCATCGTCATGTTGTCGACACGTTTGACCGGGTCGTCGACGAGCATCACGGTGGTGTCCAACCGCAGCGCCCGGTCGACACCGGTCTCCGCGCCGGCCTGCCCGAAATGCGCCGCGACGAAGTCGCCGCCGTGGTCGGCGTCGGCCAGGTAGTCGGGCGAGACGATGTCGCCGACGGCGTCGGGTCCGCGGTCGAAGAACGCGGCGCGGTAGCGGCCCACCGCGTCGGGCAGCGACGAGGAGTCGGCCATCGGTGGATACCAGTGGTAGCCGGCGAACACCTCGTCGGCGCCCTGACCGGACTGCACCACCTTCACGTGTTTGGCGACCTCCTGGCTGAGCAGGTAGAACGCCACGCAGTCGTGGCTGACCATCGGCTCGCTCATGGCGCCGATCGCGCCGTCGAGCGCGGGCAGCATCCGGTCGGTGCCGATGCGGATCTGGTGATGGTCGGTGTCGAAGTGCTCGGCGATGATGTCGGAGTAGGTGAACTCGTCACCGGCCACGCCGTTGACCGACTCAAAGCCGATCGAGAACGTCTGCAAGCCGTGCTGGCCGGCCTCGGCGAGCAGTCCGACGATCAAACTGGAGTCGACCCCGCCCGACAGCAGGCAGCCCACCGGCACGTCGGCGACCAGCCTGCGGTCCACCGCGACGCGCAGGGCGTCGAGCACGGCGTCCTCCCAGTCGCGTTCGGACCAGTCGGCGCGGTCGTCGCGGCGGCAGAACTCGGGCTGCCAGTAGGTGGTGGTCACCCGACGCCCGTCGGGTTCGATGCTGACCAGCGACGCGGGCGGCACCTTGGTCACGCCCCGCAGGATGGTGCGCGGCGGGGGCACCACCGAGTGGAACGTCAGGTAGTGGTGCAGGCCGATCGGGTCGATGCGGGTGTCGACGTCACCGCCGGCCAGCAGCGCGGGCAGCGACGACGCGAACCGCACCCGCGACGCGTTCTCGGTGAGGTACAGCGGCTTGATGCCCAACCGGTCGCGGCCCAGCAGCACGCGGCCGCTGTCGCGCTCGACGATCGCGAACGCGAACATGCCCATCAGCCGCTCGACGAACCGGTCGCCCCAGTGGTGGTAGGCCTTGAGCAGCACCTCGGTGTCGCTGTGGGAGAAGAACTGGTAGCCGACGTCGGACAGTTCGCGGCGCAGTTGCTTGTAGTTGTAGATGCAGCCGTTCCAGGCGACCGCCAGGCCCAGGTTCGAGTCGATCATGGGCTGGGCGCCCGCCTCGGTGAGGTCGATGATCTTCAGGCGGCGGTGCCCCAGGGCCACCCTGCCCTGCGACCACACCCCGGCCCCGTCGGGCCCCCGCGGCGCCATGGCCTGGGCCATTGCCGCGACTGCACCGATATCGGGGGTCGAGCCGTCAAGACATACTTCACCCGCGGCACCGCACACAGCATCCATCTACCCATGCCGAGCACGGGGAAAACAAATCAGCGGTGTGACCTGTGCTACTCCGTGTGTCCCTTGAGGATCTCGTCCTCGATGGTGCCGCCGAGGCCCTCGGCCTCCGGGTCGAACCCGTGCAGACCGCCGGTGACCGCGTATTCCTCCTCCGGCGACAGCACCAGCCGGTGCCGGGTGTACAGGCCGAACACCAGCAGGCCGAGGATGTAGAACACCACGATCGCGACGATCGCCGGCCGGTACGTCGGGTTCAGCAGCACGCCGACGAACGTGACCGCGGCGATGACCAGCGCCACGATCGCGCCGAAGTTGCCGGTGGGGCTCACCCATGGCCGGCGGGCGTTGGGGAACTTGCGGCGCAACAGCACGAACGACACCATCTGCAGGCCGTAGGCCAGCACCGCGCCCCACACCGCGATGTTGAGCACCACGTCGCCGGCGCCCTCGTTGTAGCTCACGATGACCAGCGCGACGAAGCCGATGATGGCCCCGGTGATCAGCGCGACGTACGGAGTCTGGCGAGTTCCGGTGAGCGACAACGGTTTCGGGTAGTAGCCCGCCCGGCTCAGCGAGTACATGTTGCGGGCGTAGGCGTACATGATGCCCTGCAGGCTGGCCAGCAGGCCGATCAGCGCGAACCCGGACAGCACCGCGGCCCAGCCCGCGGGCAAGAACGCGCGGAACCCGTCGAGCAGCGGTTCGTCGGAGGCGCCCAGCGCCTGTGACCCGGTGACCGCGGGGTTGAGGAAGAACACGATCGACCCGGTGACGATCAGCGTGATCAGGCCCCAGATGCCGGCCCGCGGGATGTCTTTGGTCGGGTTGTGGGACTCCTCGGCGGCCAGCGGCAGTTCCTCGATGCCCAGGAAGAACCAGATCGCGAACGGCAGCGCGAAGAGGATGCTGACGAAACCGAACGGCAGGAAGGTGCTGGCGCCCAGCGCGTCGGTGGCGGGGATGTCGAACAGCTTGCCGAAGTCGATGGCGCCGTTGGCGACGGCCATGATCGCGAACAGCACCAGGATGCCGATCGAGATCACCGAGACGATGATCGCGAACTTGAACGACACCTCCGCGCCCCAGGCGTTGAGCGTGATGAAGATGGCGTACAGGATGACCCACCACACCCAGCCGGGCAGCGACACGTCGAACAGTTCGGCGGTGACCGCGTCGGCGTAAGACGACGAGAAGTACACGATCACCGCGGTGGTGAAGACGTACTCGATGGTCTCGGCGAACCCGGTGATGAAGCCGCCCCACGGGCCCATCGCGGCGCGGGCGAACGAGTAGGCCCCGCCGGTGTGCGGCATGGCCGCCGCCATCTCGCCGATGGAGAAGAGCATGCCGAAGTACATGACCACGATGACCAGCGATGCGATCAGCAGCCCGCCCCAGCCGGCCTCGCCGATGCCGAAGTTCCAGCCGGAGAAGTCGCCGGAGATGACCGCCGCGACGCCGATGCCCCACAGCCCCCAGAAGCCCGCGGCCCGCTTGAGCTTGCGCTTGTCGAAGTACTCCTCGCCCGCGTGCTGATAGGTCACGCCCCCGGAGGACTTCATCGTCTCGTCGGCCATGCTCCACTCCTTCGTGAGATGTGCGGCATACGGAGAATAGACTGGCCAAAGGTCTGGCGTCCTACCTTTGGGAGTGACAATCTTGCTAGAGAGCCTGGCGGAAACCCGGCAACGCGGCGGCCAGCGGTATTCAATGGTTGACTCATCGTCATCTCCCGTCACACAAGAAGGGCAGGTTCGCCACAAGTGGCTGATAATCCGGGCATGCTGACGCGCGCTGAACTCGAGCAACTGGTGGCCGCGGGCGATATCGACACGGTGATCGTGGCGTTCTGCGACATGCAGGGCCGGCTCACCGGTAAGCGGGTCTCGGGCCGGTTGTTCGTCGAGGAGGTTGCCGAGCACGGCGCCGAGTGCTGCAACTACCTGCTGGCCGTCGACGTCGATATGAACACGGTCGACGGATACACGATCTCCAGCTGGAACACCGGCTACGGCGACATGGTGATGACGCCGGACTGGTCCACGCTGCGGCGGGTGCCGTGGCTGCCCGGCACCGCGCTGGTGATCGCCGACCTGTCGTGGATCGGCGGCGGGCCCGTCGAGCAGGCACCGCGCAGCATCCTCAACCGCCAGATCGACCGGCTCGCCGAGCGCGGCCTGGTGCCCTACGTCGGCACCGAACTGGAGTTCATGGTGTTCGAGGACACCTACCGCGACGCCTGGGCGAAGGGCTACCGCGGGCTGACGGCCGCGACCGACTACAACGTCGACTACGCGATGCACGCCTCGACGCGGATGGAGCCGCTGCTGCGCGACATCCGGCTCGGCATGACGGGTGCCGGGATGTACTGCGAGGGCGTCAAGGGCGAGTGCAACCTGGGCCAGCAGGAGATCGCGTTCCGGTACGACCACGCCAGGGTCACCTGCGACAACCACACCATCTACAAGAACGGCGCCAAGGAGATCGCCGACCAGCACGGCAAGAGCCTGACGTTCATGGCGAAATTCGATGAGCGCGAAGGCAACAGCTGCCATATCCACATCTCGTTGCGCGGCACCGACGGGGCGGCGGTGTTCGCCGACTCCGACGATCCGCTCGGGATGTCGTCGCTGTTCCGCAGCTTCATCGCCGGGCAGTTGGCGACGCTGCGCGAGCTCACCCTGTTCTATGCGCCGAACGTCAACTCCTACAAGCGGTATGCCAACGGCAGCTTCGCGCCCACCGCGATCGCGTGGGGGCTGGACAACCGGACCTGCGCGCTGCGGGTGGTGGGCCACGGGCACAGCCTGCGGGTGGAGAACCGCGCGCCGGGCGGCGACGTCAACCAGTACCTCGCGGTGTCCGCGCTGATCGCCGGCGGGTTGTACGGCATCGAACGTGAACTGGAGCTGCCCGAGCCGTTCGAGGGCAACGCGTATGAGAGCGGCGCGGAGCGCCTGCCGACCACACTGGCCGAGGCCGCGGAGCTGTTCGGCAAGTCCGAGGTGGCCCGCGCGGCCTTCGGTGACGCCGTGGTCGAGCACTACCTCAACAACGCCCGCGTCGAGTTGGAGGCGTACAACTCGGCGGTGACCGACTGGGAACGGATCCGTGGTTTTGAGCGTCTCTAACTGCAGCACGCGCGAAACACCCGCTCGCGCAGCAGAATCACGGCCGGTGCTCGGGTTGACCACCTATCTGCAGCAGGCCCAGACCAGCGTGTGGGACGTGCGGGCCAGCTTCTTGCCCGCGATCTATTTCGAGGGCGTCGCGCTGGCCGGCGGGATCGCCACGCTGCTCCCGCCGCAGTCGGCCGAGCCCGACATCGTGGAGCGGGTGCTCGACGGGCTGGACGGGCTGATCATCACCGGTGGGCGCGACGTGGATCCGGCGGCCTACGGCCAGGAGCGGCATCCGGCCACCGACGAGCCGGTCGACGACAACCGGCTGCGCGACAACTGGGAGTTCGCGCTGTTCAAAGCGGCGTGCGAGCGCGACATGCCGGTGCTGGGCATCTGCCGCGGCGCGCAGGTGATCAACGTCGCGCTGGGCGGCACTCTGCATCAGCACCTGCCTGACGTCGTCGGCCACAGCGGCCACCAGAAGGGCAACGCGGTGTTCTCGACGTCGACGGTGCGCACGGTGCCCGGCACCCGGCTGGCGTCGCTGATCGGCGAATCGTCGGATGCCCAGTGCTATCACCACCAGGCGATCGACCGGCCCGGTGCCGGGTTGATCGTCAGCGCCCGCGATGTCGACGGTGTCATCGAGGCGGTCGAACTGCCCGACAAGTGGGTGCTGGCGGTGCAGTGGCACCCGGAGGAGCGCCTCGACGACCTGCGACTGTTCGCGGCGGTCGTGGAGGCGGCCAGGGACTACGCGAAAGGGAAGGTCAAGGCGTGAGCACAAGCGACGTGATCAACCCGGCCACCGAGGAACTGCTGCGCACCGTGGAGCTGACCGACGAGGCCGGCGTCGACGACGCCGTTGCCAGGGCCAAGGTGGCGCAGCAGAAGTGGGCCGCCCTGCCGCCGGCCGAGCGCGCCGCGGCGCTGCGGGCGTTCGCGGCCGTGGTGGACGCCCACATCGACGAGCTCGCCGCACTTGAGGTCGCCAACTCCGGGCACCCCATCAGTGGCGCCGAGTGGGAGGCCGGTCACGTCCGCGACGTGCTGAACTACTATTCCGCGGCGCCGGAACGATTGTCCGGCAAGCAGATTCCGGTGGCCGGCGGTCTGGACGTCACCTTCAACGAACCGCTCGGGGTGGTCGGCGTCATCACGCCGTGGAACTTCCCGATGACGATCGCGGCGTGGGGGTTCGCGCCGGCGCTGGCGGCGGGCAACGCGGTGCTGCTCAAACCCGCCGAGTGGACGCCGCTGACCACGATCCGGATCGGCGAGTTGGCGCTGGAGGCGGGCCTGCCCGCCGACCTGTTCCAGGTGCTGCCGGGCAAAGGTTCGGTGGTGGGGGAGCGGTTCGTGAGCCACCCCGACATCCGCAAGATCGTGTTCACCGGCTCGACCGAGGTGGGCACCCGGGTGATGGCGGGTGCCGCCGCGCATGTCAAGCGGGTGACGCTGGAGCTCGGCGGCAAGAGCGCCAACATCGTCTTCGACGACTGCGATCTGGAACGCGCCGCGGCCACCGCACCCTACGGGGTGTTCGACAACGCGGGTCAGGACTGCTGTGCGCGCAGTCGAATCCTGGTGCAGCGCAATGTCTATGACCGATTCATGGAACTGCTCGAGCCCGCGGTGAAAGGGGTGAAGGTCGGCGATCCGGCCAGTAGGGACACCGAGATGGGCCCGCTGGTGTCCAAGGCGCACTGGAACTCGGTCGCGTCGTTCGTGCCCGACGACGCGCCGGTGGCGTTCCGCGGTGACGCACCGTCCGGGCCGGGCTACTGGTTCCCGCCGACGGTGCTGACCCCGCAGCGCACCGACCGCGCCGTGCGCGAGGAGATCTTCGGCCCGGTGGTCGCCGTGCTGCCCTTCGACGACGAGGCCGACGCCATCGCGCTGGCCAACGACACCCCCTACGGGCTGTCCGGATCCATCTGGACCGACAACCTGTCGCGCGCGGTGCGCGTGGCACGGGCGGTGGAATCCGGCAATCTGTCGGTCAATTCGCATTCTTCGGTGCGCTACAACACTCCGTTCGGCGGCTTCAAACAGTCCGGCCTCGGCCGAGAACTGGGCCCCGACGCGCCGCTGTCGTTCACCGAGACCAAGAACGTGTTCTTCGCAGTGCAGGAGGCTTGATGGATCTGACTCAGCGGCTCGCGGGCAAGGTCGCCGTGATCACCGGCGGCGGCAGCGGCATCGGACTGGCCAGCGCGCGCCGGATGCGCGCCGAGGGCGCCACCGTCGTGATCGGCGACATCGATCCGGGTGCGGGCAAGGAGGCGGCCGATGAAGTCGGCGGAACCTTTGTGCCCGTGGATGTCTCGGATGAGGTGGCGGTCGACACACTGTTCGACACCGCCGCCAAGACGTACGGATCCGTCGACATCGCCTTCAACAACGCCGGCATCTCGCCACCCGAGGACGACCTGATCGAGCACACCGGGCTCGAGGCATGGCAGCGGGTGCAGGACATCAACCTCAAGTCGGTGTTCCTGTGCTGCAAAGCCGCGCTGCGCCACATGGTTCCGCAGCAGAAGGGCTCGATCATCAACACCGCGTCGTTCGTGGCGGTGATGGGGTCGGCTACCTCGCAGATCAGCTACACCGCGTCCAAGGGCGGGGTGCTGGCGATGTCGCGGGAACTCGGCGTGCAGTACGCCCGGCAGGGCATCCGGGTCAACGCGCTGTGCCCGGGGCCGGTGAACACGCCGCTGTTGCAGGAGTTGTTCGCCAAGGATCCCGAACGCGCGGCGCGGCGGCTGGTGCATGTGCCGGTCGGCCGGTTCGCCGAGCCCGAGGAACTCGCGGCCGCGGTGGCGTTTCTGGCCAGCGACGACGCCTCGTTCATCACCGCCTCGACCTTCCTGGTCGACGGCGGCATCAGCGGTCACTACGTCACCCCGTTGTAGCCATGTCGGTCGATCCGGACGCACCGCGGGCCGAGCTCACCGAGGCGACGGCCGAGGCGCTGTTGCGTCCGGTGCGCACCGGAAACCCGTTCGAGGACACCGTCGCGCGGCTGCTGCAGACGATCCGGCTGGGGGTGCTGCACCCCGGTGACTCGCTGCCGCCCGAACGGGAACTGGCCGCCCGGCTCGGTGTCAGCCGCGACACCGTGCGCGAGGCGATCAAGTCGCTGTCCGACGCCGGCTACCTGGTGTCGCGGCGCGGCCGCTACGGCGGC
>ENA-UOVV01001255-UOVV01001255.1-compost-metagenome-genome-assembly--contig:-NODE-1255-length-20284-cov-4.808246_pt1 | contig 20284 bp, 24 predicted proteins | sample MGYA00238155_ERZ761577 | MGnify/ENA primary metagenome ERZ761577 (study PRJEB28898, sample SAMN06268775) | compost metagenome | isolation source: Emeryville, CA | place: USA:Emeryville, CA | collected...
TTTCCATAGTTCACGACCGGGTCATGATCTTCGTTACGGTCTTGATGGAAGCAAACTCTTCGATATGGGATGGCAACCACAATTTAACTTCGAAGACTCTCTGAAGAAGGTGGTATTGTGGACCCTGGAAAATCCCGAATGGCTCCAAGAGTAAGAAATACAACTCTCATTGATATAATGCTATATCAATGAGAAGGAGAGAATTATAGCATGTATTTGCATTGATGAGCTACCGGCTGAAAGCCACATTTCTCATAGAAGATCAAGTTATTTTCGTTACTATTGAGAACGATCTTATAGGCACAGGATTCTCGTTGAATGTAATCAACTAGATAATCGATGAGAAGTTTTCCGTAGCCGCGTCCGCGGAGATCCTCTCGAACCACTACATCTTCGATCTGGGCAATAGGATTAGTATGAGCCTTCTTTAATAGGAAGACTGTAGCTGCTGCTAGGAGTTCTTTTCCATCCGGAAGGACGAAGATACGAACATCTTCGCTGTATTTTCGAAGATAGACTTCGAAATCCTCTTTAGTCCCAGGATGGTCGTAATGACTTAGTTGTTTCACTAAAGGAAGATAAGTCTCATAGTCCTCGGATACTAGAGGGCGAATTCGTGTTTGCGTAATAAGATCGCGGATACAAGCCTCCATCTGAAAAGCCTTCTGAAACCAAGTCTGAGCTTTAAGAGCGTACCTTTGTAACTCTTCATTTGACTTTGCAAGGAAGTTACGAATAGTAGGGACCAGCTGTTCATACTTCACCGCAATTATATAATCATAGTAATTCTTGAGTTGGGGTTCTAATTTATAATCGATAGCTTCCGGTTCTTCCATAATGGTGAAGATGCCATTGCTCAAAAGATAGCTCATCCGATAATAATCGAAGACTTTGTTATTTTCGTAGAAATAGAGGTCCAGGACAATACGACTACGCTTAAGCCACATATTCTGAGTTCCGACGTCATCAAAGGAAACTCGCTGAACTCGACAGAAGCTACTTAATTCATCGATGATCTTTCTTCGACGTTCATTGAGAGTACCATAGAAAAGAACATCTATATCTTTCTCTCGAGAGGAAGGCTTGTAATAAGAACGGAGTGGAATGCTATCGGTATAAGGGAGATATTTAATGCGTACCTGCGGTCGATGAGTTCGAATGTATTTAATATTATTGGCTTGATAGTCAAGAATCGTTAATGGATTACTGGTTAAAGCCAGAGCTCCATTGATCTTCCCATCCTGATCCTTATGAGCATAGAATGACTCCGTGTTAATAAGAAAGAGATGAATATCTCGTTCTGAAGTCAGTGTGAAATACTTAGCATAATCACTGAGAAGACAGAAGATAATATCGCCTTTGCTGAATGGAATTGGACTACTTAGAAGCGTGCCGCCGGTGATGGCAGCATAAACTTCTGTTATCTGGCGAAAAAGTAGCATCATACGAGATAGACATACATAGATCATTTCTATGTATATCGATAAATTTTTAAGAGAGAATGAAGATAAGAAGCGTCAAAGCAATGATGAAACTGGTACCTACTAGCAGATAAGTTCTATACTTAGAGGTTCGATGTAATTGGATCTCGGCGGCCCTCGTTGTTTCTTGTGTTATTTCAAGATTGGTTTCGATGTTATCGATAAGCTTTTCTTGTGTACTGAGATGCGACGACAATTCCCGGAAGAGCTCCGAGATCTCCACTAAAGATCGATTAAGCTCCGTAAGTTGGGGAGCTCGGAACTTTCGTAACTCTACTGCACTCAGGAACTCCCTTCGATTAAGATGAAACTTAAAAGCAAGTTCGTCGAGTTGCTTTTGGTATTGTGGATTAGTTCGAAGAAGAACCTTCCTACCTTGATCGATATTACGTTCAGTGAGATCCGTAAGATGATTAATAGCTACATGAAGTAAACGTTCCTGCTGTTCATCAAAAAAAGAGAGAAGGTAACTTTTATAAAGTTCATGTAAGCGATCTAAATTGGTGGAAAGCGATTTCAGGAGTTGCGGTAGTTGTTCTTGATACTCCTGATCATTCTCAACAAGAAGCGAGATTTCATAATCCTTAGGTTCTTTCGGAGTAAACCAACTTCGAAAACGTGCTAGCATGATTTCCTTTTCATATAAGTCTTAAGAGTTTATTCGATGTAAATTTCCGAAGGAAACGATCATTTCATTCACTGTACAGTGAATGAAATGATATCTTTAACAACGGCAGCTTTCTTTGGGCGGAATAGCAGTTCGTTGTAGAGCAACTGTAACTGGTCGTACCTCGATTATAGAATTGTAGCGAGCTAAAATGGCGGTACCGATCTCTTCGAAAATGGCATCTACATTATCGCCCGATTTGGCACTAACTTCAACGTGCTTAAAGTCATGAGATTTACAGAATTCCTGGGCCTTCTTAACGGGGACAACACGACGTTTCTCCAAGTCGATCTTATTACCAATAACATAAATCAAAGGAGCGGATGTATTGTACTTTTGGATTTCTGCTAACCAAGTTGCTAGATCAGTGAAACTTTCATAATTGGTGATGTCATAGACCAATAAGATAGCATGAGCTCCTCGATAATAAGAGCTTACAATGGAGCGAAAACGTTCCTGTCCTCCCGTATCCCACAATTGTAAGCGTAGAAGCTTCCCTCCGGATGAAGTTAGAGTTTTAATCTTGAAATCTACGCCAATAGTGCTAATATAGGAATCATAGAAATCGTTATCTACATAGCGTAATAGGAGAGCGCTCTTACCAACACCGGTTGAGCCAATGACGACGACTTTAGCCAGATGTTCCATCTTTTAATAAATGCAATATAAATATCATTCCCAATATTTATATTGTTATTCCATGAGTCTAGCGACAGCTTCTAAAGTAGATTCTTCCCGATCTCTCTTCCTTGGCGCGAACTCCAAGCCGAACGCGCGATAATAATATTCTACATTGGAATAATAACATAGAAGATTCTTCTTGAGACCCATGATAATAAAATCGCGATAGGCGAGACGTTTGCGCATATCGAAAAGGAGATCAACCGCTTTTTCCCCCTGTACTTCGCCGTAAGAATCGGCGAGAAGAGCGACAATATCACCTTGAACGCGAGGTCGTGTTATTAATCCTCGATGAACCAAATCGACTAGTCGCAGCGCTTCTAGTCGGCAAAAGCGCTGCTTCTTTTCACTGTATTTTTGTAATTGTGGTTTTCCCATCTTTATTTTCCCTAAGCTTATCTTTATTAAACATGAAATAAAAGTTATTATCCTTAAATAAGGATGGAGGATGTAATTCTCGTTCCTTCAGTGAATGTTCCCGGACGTATCTGGAAGTTAAATAAACAAGAGATCTTCCGAAATCATCACCTAATCAAAGCTAATGGCACCGTTGCATTAGCTAAGCGTTACGAATACCCCGAAGATTATAAGAATGGCCTTAAAGGTCTTGCTATTGCCGGTGCTCTCGGTTTCGGACCTGATGTTTATGATTATTTTACTTTGGAAGATGGTAATTATATTGTCTACGAGAAGTATACGGGACCGAATTTAGAAGAATTATTAGAGGCTAACCCTTTATCTTGGAACAACCTCGATCTTATCGTAAATCTCCTTCTTAGGGCCCGGGAACTTCTTTCTGCTGCTCATGATAAAGGTCTTCTTCACAATGATCCTAATCTAAGTAACTTTATCGTACATGGAGATCATTTGAAGTTAATAGACTTCGATGTTTCTGAATATGCTGGTAACGTTTCTTCTCAAACAGCAATTGGTTGGAAACAGGATAATTGGGAAGAATTTTACAGTGAGATTAGAAGATTGTATGAAGATCATCCTAATAGAGAACTCTCCGAGGAACTCTTTAAACGGAGTGGTGAACTAATGGAATGACGGATGGATTTCATGGAATTAATATTCCATGAAACCTAATTAGAGTTTGTTATTGTAAATACGGGGATCTGTAGATATGGTCAGACGCAAAATAACAGCTCCGCGAATATCAAGACCAAAATCATTAATGTCAAGGGCAGCATAAGCTTCTGTTAGCAGCTCAGCGATATGGGGTGTCTGACAGAAGACATGAAGTATCGATTTGAAGAAGCGATGTTGTTTATTAACCGCATTTCGAGCTACAATAAGACCGAAAAGCTTCTTTCGAAGCAAATGTTCTGCATTTTCCATCTCGAATTTCTCCGGATTAGGGAAACCCATAGCCCGAGTAACACTTACACCTAAACGAACTTCGCCGATAGAACATACGAAATCAACCATCTTGCAATTATAAAAGCGATAATCGACCTCCTTTTCGAGAAGGATATTAGTTGCTGCATATTTCTCATAAAAATATTGGATACTCAAAGCTTCACTGACTTCGGATTTACCGCCGGCATTAGCCACTGTCAACGAACGTAAAGCGTCTGGTTGATTTATAGGATCCTTTACGGAGAAGTCGTAAGTATCTAAAAAGATATGATCGCGATGGGACTTATAAGTTCGATGTGTCTGCTCCTGCAGCAGACGGTAAAACAGAGTTTCCCTCTCTGATAAAGGAGCACCGTGGGTTACTTTCTCCGTGAAGACAGGAATTGTGTTGGTGGCGAAGATCATCAAGACTACGTTGACAGTCCCTGTCGGACAAGAGCAGTTCCTCCCATAGATCCGTCGAAGGAACTTCCGGCTTAATTGCCTGGCACATCATATGCTCCTCCATACAAACTTGTGGAATGTGCTCCGAATTTACAGGGGTCATCGTGCATGCACAGTTAGTGGTCATTTTAATTAGTTGCTATTTTCTTTTTGACCAACAAGATCAAAAAGAAGGAAAAGAGGGAAAATTTAGCGAACCAGAGCCTTGAACTTAGCTAAGACGTAGTGGCGATGACTCGCCTCAGGGATATTGGTCGTCAGGGCGAAAACACGATGACTATCACCATGACCACAGGGCACCTGAACTACATGACCATGACCGTGGCGTAGGGTACCCTGACGATCCTTATAAGTAAGGAAGACTTCATAGCCTAGAATACCCAGGCCGGAAACACCAACTTCATAGCGATAAAGGTTACCGAAAGGACCTTCCCAGCCAACTACCTTAAGATCCATGCCCTCAGGAATATCCGACTGAACATCCAGTTCTTTCTCGTCTTCATGTTGATGATGGCGATCCTCCTTATGTTCGCGCAGCGGATAGAACTTAACCGTGAAATCCATTTTAATACACTCACGAAAAAATATCCTGATGCTTCTTTTTCTTCTTTTCACGTTTATTAAAAGAGATGACCGATCGTTGGAATGATCTTATCAAGAAATACAATGTTTCCGAACTCTATGCTTACTTTCTAAATTCACTAGAAAACGTTAAAGTTTACTTTATTTTAGGCAATACTTACGAACAGGAATTACGCCGATATATCACCACGGCATTGCAATTTACTGGAGCCTCCTTTGTAACAACTCTTAATAAAGGCGATTTGGGGTTTATGACCAGTGAAAGTATTCGAAGTCATCTCGGTTACGATGAACCTGATATGAAGGCGGCTATTCCCCTACAACATGCCTTAATTAATGTTCTTAAACAAATGCCCCGTCAAAGATCGATCATTGTAATCCGAAGCTGCGAGATCAGCGAAGAGGCCTTTGCTACCTTCCGCGATCAACTGCCCCCATATATCTTTGTTCAGATCGTTGATTGTTGGAATAACCAACCTTATCGTATCAATAGTTTACAAATGGAATTCACCGGTAACTTCTTCCGAGAACGTCGCCGAGTTTTAGAGGAGCAAGGCATCGATTTCCCTTATTCTTATGGAAATTACATTATACAATCTCTTACGAGTGCCATTTATAATGCTTCTTCCAAACTTCCCGCTCGTAGTCCCGCTCTTTGTCATCTAATGTAAATATATATGCATAGAATTCTATCTTCCTATAATTAGGGAAAATATTCATCGGCTCCCGATGAATATTTATTGTGTTTGTTTTATTTACAAGTTACTCCTGGTCGATCGCGTAGTGCTGTGATTCATACTGCCCCGGGAACTGCACCCCGTCCTCGACTTGTCGATCAAGAATAGTTCGAAGGACTTCACCCTTGCGCGAGAGCGCATTGAGAATACTGGTCTCCTCGCGGCCGACTTCGCCGTAAATCCAGCGAATCTCAGGAGAAGTGAGTGTACTGGCGCGATATACACGACCAGTAGCTTGATGCATATCAATGGCCATGTAGTTAGGCGATCCATACACAAAGCGCTTACGACCACCCATGATATCATGAAGGTTAATACCCACGCCTCCGACCTTCATGTTGGAGATAAGCAAGCGCCGCGAGGCCGATTGGAAAGCGTTAATGATGGCTTCGCGATCTCTATCGCTCGTATCGCCGCACAGAATCATCGGCGCGAACTCCTGAAGAGCATTCGCAATGCTAGTGATGCTGTTACGATAGTTCACAAAGACGATGACCTGGTTGGTATCATTCTCCATGAGGCGCTTCAGAGCCAGACGGGTAAAGATCGGCAGCTTAGCGGTCTCCAGAGCCATCAGAGCACGTGTGATCGCACTCCAATCTGCGTTCTTGCTATCCACCGTCTTATCGTCCTTGCGATAGTGAGCCGCTCGTGACATCATGTCGATAGCCTCCAGCAGCGGTACCGGATCATCCAGGTGATAGTAGCCGTTCTTGATATCTTTCACAACATCAAGACGCGGAGGAGACATCGAGGAGAAAATCTTCGGCTTCAAGACCTCACAGAAGAGCTGATAGCACATCGGTTGAATGGTGCGCTTGCTGAACTCAACCGGATCTACCACGGCGCGTGTACCACGCGCATCGAAGTAGTTGCACATATCAATCAACTCCTGAGCACCTTGCAGCTTGCACTCACCAGTATCCTTGTTGATGCTGTAAAGGTTACGATGGCGAATGAAGCCCAGGCAGCGCAAGAAGTTAATTGCGTGCTCTTCCTTATCGAAGGGTGAGGCAGAAAGAAACAACACGCGCGACTTGGTCGAATCACCCAGCAGAGCTGTAATCAAAGCCTTAGCCGCCTTCATCTGATCGCTGTTGTTCTTGATGTTCTGAACCTCGTCGAAGATGAGGAACACGCCTTCTTGAAGCAAGCCGCGGAAGTGCTGAGTAGCCGCAAAGATCGTTCCCTCGCCCGCACGATCGAATCGCGTGAGATACGGATGCTTGATACTGCGGCCACTTAGACCTCGCAATGACTGATACGTGATGATGTTCTCCACGGTGAGTTCGGTCTTGGCGATAGTTTCCGTCCACGAGACTTTCACAGACTTGGGACAAATGATGATGATGTGCTTGAAGCCGAAGACTCGAGCCACCGCTGCCGCCGTAATGGATTTACCCGCACCGGTGGTGCTAGTATCAATCCCAATGTGACCATTCAAGAAGATATCCACCAGCTTCTGGAAGTGAGCCACCTGATAAGGATACAGGGGAATAGGACTCTCGATTTCCGCCGTCTCCGCCATTCTTCGCGTATCACCAGACAATATAGTTATACTCTATGTATATCTCCAAATAAAAAGTCACTTTCCACTCCCCTTGAGAAGTCTTGGATTTTAATTTAAGATTATTTCATAATATACTGTTATTAGTAACTTATTTATAAAATATAAGAAGTTCCTTATAAAGGTCACGTGCTTGTTCGATTGCAATTCGTTTTTCTGGATCGTAGTTAATCATACCCTTAAGAAGAGTACGCTATTAAGTCCTTGCATGTTTATTGATTCGTAGCTAAAGAGATCGATATCTCTGGCTAAGCACCAGCTTTCCCTACACAGGTAAATACATTCGTTTATCTCACTTGGTGAGATAAACGAAATTCTAATCATAGTAGTGCAAAATTTCCTTGTAAAGATCGCGAAGTACCTCTGGATCGGTAATCCGACTCGTTCGATCGTAATTCACCATGGCGCGAAGAAGATAGCGCCATTTAGCCTTTCGCTCTTCATTTATATCCAAATGGAATTTAAGAAAGTAATAGAGATAAGTCAGTGTTGATCCGAGACCGAAGATGTCAATAGTATCGGCTAGTTGATCTGGCGTTGGCGGTGAGCGCTCCTCCTTAGTAAGGATTTCTGGAAGTTTACCTTGGCCAAGACGAGCACTATTACAAACAGCCATCTTTCGATAGAACGTATCAACGCTATATTTATGAATCTCCTTAACGCGATGTTCCGATAGAAGGTAGATTTCCGGAGGCCAGAAGATGTATTTATTTTCATAAATATCATCCCGTTTGGGAGTACCTTGAAAGGATAATGCAAGATCGATGAATTTCAAGTTACCATCGTTATCAATGACTATATTAAGAGGCTTAATATCACAGTGAACAAAGCGATGTTGGCGAAAAAGATCGAGTGCCCTGGGTGTGTCTTCTGTTTTATCATCAATAGTTACAAGATATTTGCCTAGATCGCTTTGAGCCTTCTCGAAATAAAGAATAGAAGGATCCCAATCTTCTGGATCTTCGTAGCTGCCTAGCATTGGCATATGGTAAAGATTATGAGGATCGATCTTGTTAAGAATGAGATTGTTCTTGAGTTCCTTTCTATAATGATCTATTTAATTGAAGACTTTACTGACACAATCCTCACAAGGAGCCTTCCCTAAGCCATTAGATATTAGCGGATAATAAACAGTCCCTTGACCGATCTCCATTTAAAATACGGAAATTATATTCTCATCATCGAGAATATAATTTATTTGCGGGATTTACTTCGAGGTTTCTTAATGGGTTTGCTTTCGCGAAGTGTCTTGATAGATTTAGCTCCGTGACCAATCGATTCCATAATGGCTTTAGAGAGTGCGAGAACTCCCTCCTTTGTTAGAGCTTCCTCGCCGCCCATCTTCCGTAAGTAATCCATGATGATAATTACGTGGGCCGTCGAATCATAATCATTGAGTAGACCCATTTCTGGGTCAATAGGATCTTCACCGCCGGTTAATGGGTTAATGTACTTAAAGGTTTCGCGGACAACGGCATTATGAAAGAAAAGCTGCGATTGGTATTTGAGGACATTCCATTCATATGCACGAGCTGGCGTTACCGGAACTAAACGCGTCTCGGTGGAGGAACGGGGTGCCCACGGTTGGCGAAAGATAAAACCGAAGAGACTCTGAGCATGTTTAGGTGCCCAGTCGTAGGTATAAGGCAAACGGAACTTCAAATGGGCTTGAACCGGTTGAATGATACGATACCAACGTTCTTGCATAGCCATATCTGCCATAATAGCTTCTTCGTTCTCAGACTCTTCCATCGTAATATGATCGGCCGTTCGAATGTCGGATAAGAAGAAGATGTCATCTCTTTGGGCCCAACGAGCCGCGTCCGTATCGGTAAAATATTGGCGATGGATGGTAATTTGGCTGCTATTGGAGATACTAAACTCACGAGGATCATAAAGATGGAAAGTGAAAGCAGGAAACATCGAGGCTAGGAAGGGGATATGGGAACCTGGAGCTGCGCCGGCATAAACTACCACCGGTCGCGGGACTTTCTCCGGATCCCAGAAGAGACAGTAGAAAGCGAGTTCCGACATCATTAGCTTTAACTGCCCCCAATGAACTGTGTGTTTCTCTTCTTCCGGGCGTACCCGATAGGGCTCCTGAGGCAACTCCGGCGTAATGAGGAAGTCTTCACGAGTAAAGCTCTTATAGGCCATTTTCAGGAGGCTTGAATTAAATTGTCTTCCCTTGACGGGAAGGGAAGACAATTTCGGACTTTAGCGATAAGTTAAGCGCCGAATAAGATCATCATAAGCATTTTGTTCTTCCTTAATATAAGCAGCGACATCGACGATCTTCTTCTCAACTGCTTCCGCTTGTTTCTCCTGCAGACTTGTGTAAGCGGTGCGAATTCGCGTTAGCATGCGCCTCGTGTAGGTATTAATAAAATCTAGCTGTTCTAATAGCTCATAAGGCAGAAGTTCCTCGATCTCATGAAGGCTGTGTCTGACCATCCAATTAAATCCGCTGAAATCATTGGTCTCACCAGGCAACAGAGAAAGCAAAGCATCACGCTTGAATTCGGTCTCGAAGTAACCATCTTCTGCTACAACAAGATTATTTAAATAGAGATAGCATCGCATCCAATTGGCCAGTGCGTAGAAAGAAGCGATACGGCGCCCTTTATATTCCGGAAATCCAACAAGATAGGGATCTAAAATAGGATCTACGAAAGATGGTCGGAAAACGGCACCCTGAGGTGATTTCAATGTGATCCAGTTGCGGTAAACTTGCATTGGTTCCACCTTAGTCTCTAGTTCTCGGTCCTTAGTTATCCAGTTAAAAGCATCTTCTGCGATCTCTTGACGTAATTGGTAAGATCGCTCCGGAAGCGTAACTACATAAGTCTTACGATCGTTTACCAATCGTTGGAGGTCTGTATTATAGTTTTCCTGACGGAGCGCCTTAGAAGTAGCAAAGAAACGTGCTAAATCTTCCGCTTGTAAATGCTGTGTAATTTCATAGATTATATCATCGGGAAGTTCGTTGAATGACATCCCTTTTAATTGCACAGTGTAAAAAGTTTTCGCTAAGAAGGCTTTTGTAACAACGTTGTTACAAAAGCGAAATGCTAGTTTAAGTTATACTACAACTCTGTTATATGAACTAAAAGCAAATAGCCGTCTAAAAGGCCTTCGTGATTTAGTAACCACAACGCTTTTCTCCGAATGTTTTGTAATTTTCATTGAATTTTTGCGAAACGAATCTTCGGAAAAAGGCTCGCTGGGTACTAAATCACGAAGGCCTTTTAGACGGCTATTCAGAAGATATTTATATTACATAACTGTGGCGGATTTTTTCTAAAATTCCCTCTTGACGCCTTTTTATACTCTGCCTCCATTTTCGAAAAACAACGAAATATCAGAAAATAAGCATTGAGATCTACAAACCACGGAGATCTGAATGGGCATTCATTCATTTGGAAGCGCGTAATTATCTTACGAAAACAATGGACTTCATGACTTTGCCTGTTGAGATGATCTCCACAGTGGCAATGGCTCTTCCATATAGAGCTATGCTTCAACTACGTTTAGTTTCTAGGCAATTAAATCGAATTACGAAAGAAGATCATTGTATTGCAGAACGGATTGCTAATTGACGAAATAGAATGGAAGGACTTAAGGAAAATATCAAAACCTCGTCAAAGAAACAATCAAAGCATATGCCGACGAGTGGGTCCTGAGAAACGTTTATGAGGTGAGTTCCAAATTGGCGAGCTTTTTCGAATGGCATTTACCCCAGCGAAACGGCGTTACCTACATTACCGAAGAATTTCTTACCAATTGGTTGGCCTATTATGTTGCCGTTAAGAAACTAGGAGATGAAGACGCGCTTCGGGTTGATCTACTTTTAGCTTCTCTAACCGGGTATCCTCTCGATGAAGCCTATCCCGTCGAATATATTATGGGTGGCCCGGCAACATCTTATTAAAGTCAAGAAGCTGCCTAGAGATTGTAAGGCGATAAAGATCCAATTATTTGCGTCAAAAGAAATCTATCGTAACCTTTATCGAATGTTAATCGATAACAAAGGTCAACCTGACTACCGGGAGCTCATTTCAGTTACGAAGACTTGCGACTAATTTTCTGTTTTTATCGAACTTTGTTCGATAAAAACGTTTTTCCTTATTCCATTTCCGGCGGATGTAGCAATTCACCATATCGCAACATTTCCAGAAACTCTTCTACTTCTGGAGCATTATCATTAAGAAGGTTTTTCTCCCAAATAGTAGTGAAGTAATCATTTAATTCGCGGAAATAGCTCGAAACGAATTCTACTTCATAGAGAAGTTCGGACGGGAGTTCGAGAGGCTCTCGCTTTGCTTCCCCTGAACTAAATCGGAATTCTTGCGTCGATGGTGCTTCAATCGTAGCTAAATTATCTGCTATTATGGCAGCTACTTCCTTCCATTTGCGCGTTTCGCCCTCCTTCCAATTATAGTGGAGTCCCAGCTGCTCCAGATCCCTATTAACGATGAAGTCCGTTTTGTTAATATAAAGCTTATTCATACGAAGATAGAATTTAATCCATAATGTACCGATAGTCCCATTGAGAATGACTTGACTACCAACTTCATAGAAAGGAAAGCCATAACCTAATAGCATCGCGAAATAAGCCTTAGCTCGCTGCGGCCGGTAGAGCAAACGTTTAAGGTTTACCTGGCTTATTGCGCGATAAGCTTTATCGCCCAGTTCCTTCCGTAACTCCAGACCCTTGCGCCGCATCTCGCGCTCGTAAGCTATTCGAGCCTTTCTAGCAGAGACAGCTGCCTGGAATTTAGGTAGTTGATAACTTTCATTTCGGAGAAGGCGATTGCTCGAAAGAAAACGTGTCATGTCTTCCGCCGATAAATGGGTTGCAATTTCCTCCTTCATCTCCGTAGGCAAATCTCGAAACTGGAGACTCATCTTCTTTCTTTTTCCGCGAAATTATTTATCGCCGATTCCGGCGATAAATAATTAAGGTTGCTCCAAACGATTGAATTTAATGATATCGCGATATTCTGCGCTTCGATTCATAGTTTTGACTCTCATGTTAAGATGACGCAAATAGGAACTAATGTAATCCAGGCGATCGCGAATTTCCTGGGGATTTGGCATCCCTGCGAGAGAAACCAAATCGATAAGCTCGAATACGATCAAATTAAATTCATGGAAATTCCGTATGTCTCCCTCGTTCCAATTGTATTGGGGCGGAACTAAAGCCGCAATAGTTTTGTCGACGCGGAATGTTAGACGTGGAGTATCAACAGTTAAATCATTAAGATAGGCATAAAGCTGGAACCAAGCGAACAGAATATTTGGAGTAACTAATGTTTGGCCTTTATATCTAGGGAAGTTATCACTGAGTAAAATAGCGAGATTTGGCTTTGCTGCCAGGATGGTTTCCTGACCATATATATCGGGGTGTTTCCGGGCGATGCTTATTTCTAATTCGTCTTCGACAATTCCAATAAGACGTTTGCGTTCTTCCTGTCCGCGTTGACGAAGGAAACGCTCGCGAAGAACTCGCTCCTTAGTCTCTCGCAAGGGTTCTAGGATTTTCTCTGGATAGGTTTCATTACGAATAGCTTTAGAAACAGCGAAAAATCGAGCCATATCTTCCGGCGATAATTGCTCTGCGATATTACTCCAAATATCACTCGGAAGGTCCGTAAATTCCATTTTCAGAGAACTTAAATTTAATCGCGAAGCCAGGCCTTTTGGAATGCCGCTCGATACTCCGCAAAATCCTTCAATTGACGACCGGCGCAAATGCTAAAGTCTGCACGGTTAGATAACCCGCATAATCTAACGGCAAGGTCAGCCTCTTGACATCTAGCTCCCAGCGTAGCAATAATATTATCAAGATAGAAGGAGGCTACCACAATTTGCCAATAAACTTCATCGGGGAGATCTTCCGGATAACCAACCTTTCGAAGATGATTGTTATGGAGGAAGGATCTAAAAACGTCGTATTCGTAAGTTCCCCAGGGTTCTAGATCGAGGTAATCTTCTGTTAGACGAGCCAAAGCAACATCCACGAAAATTTCTTCAGTAATTACCTTATCTAAGTTGTATTTGTAAAATTCATTCGACACTCCAGTTTCGCCATGAGGATTGATCATGTTAAGAAGTCGACTTGGTTCGCCATTTAGATCGAAGAGCTCACCGAAATAGAAAAGATCGTTGAAGAAAATATAAAGGAAAAAGAAGGTGTCTAGCATCTTTTTGGTAACATAAACAGTACCATCGTGAGATGGAAAGTTAGGCCCAAGGAACTTCGCCAATGCCGGAGAGGCTCGGCGAATCTGTTTATAGCTCAATTCGCGATATTCGGTGTCTCGCCAATCGAACGTTCTCGTAGCTCTGTTAACAGCATCCTTCATAAATTTATTAGTAAGGACCTGACCAAGTTTCTGAATTTCTCGCTTATAGGCGGCAACGGCCTTCTGTTTCCCTATATTTTCTAGAGCTTCTACATCGGAATGTTGGGCTTGCCATAAATCTTTAGACGAAGCGATATAGTTTAACATATCTTGCCCTTGAAGTTTCCCGGCAATGAGCTCCCGTACTTCTAGTGGTAAGTCGTTAAAATCCATTTCTTTCGTTGTAATAATTTTTTTACAACGAAGGCGTATATCTCAATTCCAGAGAAGGCGAAGTTTTTCGCGATAGATCTTATGAGCCGTCTTAGATGCTTTTCTTCGAATGGTAAGTTCAATCTGGACTTTCCGGAGATATGAAAGAACGAATTGGAGTTGACAGAAAAGTTCTCGCGGATTAGAAGTTGTTTCCACCACTTCGCGGAAATGGCGACCAATTAACCTAACCATTATATCCCTTCGACGCCAGTTAAATCCTTCCCGAAGTCCTGTAAGTCGACTTAAAAGTTCATCTGCTTTAATAGTATCATCCGTGCCAATATAAAGATCGTTGAGTTGGGCATAAAGGCTAAGCCATTCTGCCAGGATGGTTTCAGTCATAACGGGACGGTTCTGATTAGTTGGAATGTCCGCTCCTAAAACTCGAGGTAATTCAGGAGTTATATAAAAAACATTCGATGCTATGTATTCCGCCAAAGTATTAGTATCAAAATCTTCATAAGACTTATTTAAGTTAATGTCTTCCAGAGCGAGGGTCATGAGACGTTCTTGCTCCTGTCGTGCTTCTTCTAATTGCTTGCGATGAAGTCGAATGCGTTCTTGTAACTCATCCGAAAAACTCTCATCTCGAAGTGTCTTCGATGTAGCGAAGAAACGAGCAAGATCCTCCGGCCGGCGAATTCGGGATCCTATCTCTGTAACCAGCTCGGAAGGTAAATCCTGAAAGGACATAGTTATTTTAGAATAAGCGATTTTATATTTCCGAAGCTGGAAAACATAAAGTATAGGAAGACGATCACCATAACAAGCTATATTTATAGAACGATTGTTCTATAAATATGGTAGAAAAGCTACTCCAAGTTCATCAGGTCGCCAAGTTTAATGAAATCGCAGTAATTCTGATACTCCTGTTTCGATGTGCTCTTATAGAGACCGTATAACTTTCGCCAGATGTTGCTATAATAACATTGGATATAAACCAAGCGATATTCTAAATTTATCTTTATCTCTACGAAAGATAACCACGAAATGGTATTTCGTAGAACGTCGGACCAGAGCGCGTCCAGAGTTTTCGTAGAACCTTCCTCCCAATCGGCCAATTCGCGGTTAATCATAAAATCGCCACTATCATTGCCATCCCAGAGGCCATTTACGAGACAATAGACGTTGAAGCAATCAGCTAAAATCGTCCTTGTAGTCACAAGTTCTCCTCTCCCAGGAAAGGAAGGAAGACCCTTCTTTGGCAGCCAAGGGAACTTCTCTTGAAGAATGAGAGGTCTAACACGAACATCCAAAATATCCATGTTAAGCCGCTCTAGATAAAGTTCCTCCGCATAAACAGCCTTCCTTTGAAGCTCCCTACGCTCTTGGATAGCTCCAAGTTTGGCTGCTCGCTTTCGGGCAAACAAAGCTTTCTGGTCCCGAAGTTCTTCTTGCGTCTTTAGAAGTAGATCGTTCTCTTGAAAGTAGCGAGAAGTGCAAAGGAGGCGCCCTACATCCCTAATCTCGAGGTGACTGGCGATTTCTCCATGCAGATCCGACGGCAAGTCTATCAAGTTGGAAGCCATATTCCCAGTTAGGAAAGCCCGAGGTAATGAAATTTTTCTCAAACTTAAAGGATTTTCTGATAGCGGGGAGCAACATCAAGCTCTACTCTGGATATGTACTGACGATATTTGCCCAACTCTTCCCATGAACCTTCTTGGAAGTTACTTTCATCGCTAAAATCCCAATTGTCACGATCTTGTGGATCTTGTGTAGAGGCCCATCCATAGAAATACTTGGAGAATGAATAATAGAGTCCCTCATAATAGAAACGGACGAAATGGTCCTGAAGGTAATCGTCGACTGTAAGGGGATAAGGGGATGGAGTTGAGAGCATATGACTAAGGAAATTCTTGGCTTCGATCTCTGAATACATATCATCCGGGCTCCATTGAAGATCGGTTGCCGCTTCCACTAATGCTTCGTCTAAATGGAACCAGAACTTATCCTCGTATTTATTATGATCATGGAGGAGATTGCCTTGATAGAGATAAGCCAAGAACCAGTTCTTTAGAGTTATATTAGAAGCAAGAACATCGGCGCCGATTCGAACGAAATGGCCCTTCAGGAGAGGTGCCAGTCGAGGATTAACAACTCGAAGTTCTCGTTCTGGTGTAAGTTCCTCAATGAAATATTTCTGGGGAATCATCCCGGCGTCGGCAAAGAAATCGATTTGTTTGAAATGAGCAGAATTAACAAGGTCCTGTCGATCCTTTCGGGCCTTTTCGATCGTTTCTTCGAACTCCCTGTTAATTATATCTTCTTTTAGGCTGCGAGAAGTAGCAAAGAAACGAGCTAAATCCTGAGGAGCCATATGTTGCGCAATAGATGTAACAAGCTCTCTTGGAAGATTTGTGAAGTCTGAAGTATCCATCTTTTAACGAGCAAGGTTTCTTTATTTTATTAGATAGAAGTTAAATAAGGGGGTTGTTATTTAACTTGAAATGCAATCATGTGAATCTATTCTTTCCTGATCTTCCCTATTTTCATGGAACTTGAAATTAGCCCAATTGCATGAAAACAAGGAAGATCGGAGTAAATAGGACAAAAACGCCAAAACGAGGAATTTAAATAAGAGTTTAATAACAGAGTTGTTATTAGATTCCAGCACGAATAGCCGGCAAAAAGGCCTTTGAGGGCTAGTATCCAGCGAGCCTTTTCTTCGGAAGTTCTGTGAATTTAGTTCTATTGTATCTCGATTTGCATCTTCTTTTCATTCAGATAGAATGAAAAGAAGAGAAGAAGATACAAATCGTTCGGAGAAAAGCGTCGTGGGTACGGAAACTCACAAAGGCCTTTTAGACGGCCATTTACATTATAGTCTAATAACAACTCTGTTATTAGACTCCTATCGAAATTTCTCACGTAAGGACTTTTTCATAATGTCCCCGAATTTAAACACATTCTAATTTCATATAACTTCACGAATTCGTATAACTCTATGAAATCATGGGAAAAAGAGAAAAATGGAAAATTCGTCGGATACTAGATCCGGATTATTTACGATCTTATTCATTTGATACTAGCGAAGTATCAAATGAACTTCTTTTCGGACGTTTACAATCTCCGCCGTCCATACATGATCTTTATGTTCTCGAGGAAAGAGAATAAAAAGAGGGATTTATAAATGGAACCTTTTCGCTTCAACGAACTTCCACCGGATATGATTACGGAGATTGCGGGGCATTTACCGCCTCGGAGTGCTGCTCGATTTTTCGCATCAGCACGTTCACTTCGTGCTGATGCCTATACAGAACAACTCAAGGAAAAGGTATCTTGGGGTAGGCAGCGACGAAATCTACAACGGGAGTTAATTGCTAAAGCGGTTGATTCCGCTCAATATTTAGCTACAAGGCGATTGCCAACTGATGCGTCCCAGATAATGCAGGGAACTCCCTTTTCTCAGGTTGATACCGTTCTTAGCACTTCGCGCTACACGGTTTATATTGCAAGTCCTGAGCTAACTATAGCTCTCGGATCTAACTTTACACAGTATCAAGGACAAACTCTCCTGTTAGAGGGAGTTATATCCAAGTGGTTACATATCTATATCATTCTCAACCAGCCTGATCGAGAACGTAATATCGTTACGATCGATGAAGTATTAGCAAAGTTAACTGGATGGCCGCTTAATTCGCAGCAAGATATTTACCAGCTCTTTGTTCGCGTCCGAATTAACCATCTAACAACACTACCAGATGATCAGAAGCCTCTTCCGCAAGAGATAATGGAACATCTGCTTTTTGTTAGCGAGTATCTTCGTTTCCTTCTAGATGATCTTCGCGAAAGAGAAACGGAGTCCCTGAGAGAGAAGCGATTTCTCGAAGCGCGAAGGCGTCGTATTAAAACGGCTCGAGTAGTTGACGAATATGAGGCTTATCGTCAAGAGGCTCTAGCTCACGAGCTGATGAACCCACCCGATCAATAAAAGTAATTTTGTTGTCTACAGGGCTGTAGACAACAAATGCAATTGCTCGATCTTCCCGATGATCTGCTAGAAGCGATCCTTGAATTATTATCACCGCGAGATTTTATTAGCTTTACTAGCACCGGTAGGCTTGTATACCATTGGAAGAAGGAGTCTTCACTCCAACGAAAAGTGGAACTCTATCATAAGGGTCTTAAGGAAAAGCGTAAACTTGTCGGTGATGTGCTTTATGAAATCGAACACCATCGTGAACGCCACGAGGTCGATGACGATTCGATTTATCTAGCAAATAACCCTCTGGCTGTCTTCCTGGGGCCTCATTATCCCCACTATAAAGGCTTTACTCTGGTTTCAGAGAAGAATCTTCTAACGCGTGTTGAACTGGCTCTTATACTCCGAGAAGCCAAAATTCCACAAACCCGACTAATAGAACTTCATCCGGCTACGGCGATGTGTTCTTCAAGTGCTTTTCGAAGTATTTCATCGGACTTAATAACCCAACATTGCATTCAGGTTCCTCGAAAGAGTGAACTTTCAGAAGAGATCCGTTTGCGAATAGAGTTTATTTATCATTACTATAGTTTTCTTCTAGATAGTCTGACTTGGGAGCAAATGAAGGCACGACAAGAAAGACGTGAAGGAATCACAGGAATGTTTAAGACGTGGCTTCAGGATTATATAGACACAATGCCGGAATTACTTATCGCGCCACCAAATCTCTTAGCACCTAAAAAGTCCAATTGCTGCTTGTTGTAGTTGTATATCATGAAGAAGTCATGATATACATCGAGATAAATATTAAAAAGATGTATTTAAAATGACCGAAGGAACCCAATTCTCGGACCTCCCCGATGAAATCGTAATACAGGAAATTCTTAAATCTTGCAGCCACGAAGGACCAGAGCATCTTTTTTCCTTTTGATTCTATATTTCAGAGACTTTTGGAAAATATGCGATGATCGAGAACCCACAAAGGCCTTTTTACCGGCTATTTATCTTCAATTCATATTACAGAGCTGTAATATGAATTCTCCTAAAATTTCTCCTTTTGGGCGTTTTGAGATTTCTTTCCTTCTCTCTCCCCTCTATCTATATCGAATTCATAGAAAGACTCTGAAATATAGAATCGATGAAATTAGGAGAAGAACGAAAACATTCGGAAATCCACAATGATCAAGAACCCACGAAGGCCTTTTTGCTCGCTATCGATGTTATGGTCTAATAACGGTTCTGTTATTAGATCGAAATGAAAAATCCCTCTTCGGAGACTTTCCAAGTTTTCATTCCGTCTGGAAAGAATCGCTCTAGATCTTCCCGACCTATATTCTCACGATAGAGGATCTCCTTTGCCTTCTATATTTTCGTTTCCATAAAAACATGGATTTCAACGATCTTCCATCTGAATTAACAGAAGCTATTGCCTCTCGACTATCTCCGGAAGATATGGCCCGTTTCTTTGCCGCTTCTAAGGAAATTCGTGAACGGAGTTATCTTCCCGAGTTTCAACAGCAGGTAGCCAATAGACGTAAATATGTATCCCCGTTAAAGAAGAAGGGTGAGTTACTTAAGAAATCACTGATCAAGGAAGCTTACGATGAAGATTTTTTAGACTATTATGATAACGATCCTTCTGTAAGGATCGTGAGCGGACAACTAAAGCCTTTATTGAGTCAGAGATTTCCCCAATTTCAAGGACGAGCGGTAGCTACTGCCGCCATCTTAGAAATCTGGTTTCATATCTACCTCTATATGAATAAACTCGTTGAAGAGGATCTTAGTGAAGATATGTATATATTTACTTTTAAGGTAGATGCAATTCTGGCTTCCCTAAGTAATTCCTTGAATTGGAAAGAAGGTCAGCTAAAGAAAGATACCGATCTTATCGATTTAGCAAGACTTCATTTGGGTGAATCGGTACAAGTTCCTCCAGAAATCGCTGACCATCTAGCATTTATCGAACGCTATTTCCGTAAAGTCATGGAACGCTTGCAATGGCATTTTAAGACTCATCGAAGAGATATTCCATCTTATGATGAATATCTCGATGTCATACGCTTCGGACATTTACAATCTCCACCATAGAAAGATTTTTATTCCCTTCGTTCGGGAATAAAAACCGGAAATATAAAAGAAGGGAACCTTTACCTTCCGAGATTATTCGTCATCTATTCTTCACTAGTGAGTATCTTTGATTACTTCGAGACGA
>ENA-UOVV01001256-UOVV01001256.1-compost-metagenome-genome-assembly--contig:-NODE-1256-length-20280-cov-4.130532_pt1 | contig 20280 bp, 23 predicted proteins | sample MGYA00238155_ERZ761577 | MGnify/ENA primary metagenome ERZ761577 (study PRJEB28898, sample SAMN06268775) | compost metagenome | isolation source: Emeryville, CA | place: USA:Emeryville, CA | collected...
CACCGGTTCATATTGAAAGAAGTCCGTCTCCACCCCGTATAGAAACACCAGTTAGTGGTAAACGACCGACACCTCCACCGAAGAAGAAAACCAAGAAAACAGCTGTAACCTCCCCCGAAGCCAATATTCAACATCCCGATTATGAGAGTATGACTCCTAGCGAAAGGGCTCGTCATCGCGAAGATTTTCGTATTAAGTTTGGGATCCTTCGAAATTCCTTCCCTACCATCGGTATCCCACTTCCTAATGACGAAGAGGATCTTGATGTTATTCACAGTAAGTACGATCGTTACATTCGGCTTATTCATGTAAGCTCCTCTAAAGATCAATACAAGATCTATCTTATTATTCTCTTCTTAGGTATCGAACTCTTTTGTGTTAAAGTCTTGCATCTGAATATGGGTGGTTACGCCATTAACCAAGTTTCATCTATGAATCGATATGAACAACTGCTGATTGAACTGGGTGAGCGTAATTATAGTACTGGCGCATCTTCATGGCCAGTTGAGATCCGTATCCTTGTTATCGCTCTTGTTAATGCGATTATCTTCCTCCTCATCAAGACTTTCTCTTCTTACCTCCCTCCGGAACTGGGAGGAACCATTCAAGGCATGGTTAACAATATTATGAGTGGAAATGCACATGTACAAGTGGATTCCGATGGAACCTTGAAACCACCAGCTGCAGCTGGAGGCTTTGATCTAAGTTCGCTTCTCGGAGGCTTAGGAGGTTTACTTAATGGAGGACTTGGAGGCCTGACTGGCGGCGGCGGAGCTGCGGCTGCACCCGTTAAGAAAGAAGCTAAGCCGAAACCGCGCTTCACCGATTAAACATTTATAGATAAGTTATCTATAAATGCATTTAGAGACCCAGCTTTTGCATGGAGGCCGGGCTCAGCTCTACTTCAATAGAGTGAGTAGCATTCTTATGGTTGATCTCTTTACGTAGAACTTCGATCTTCTTTGTGAGTTCATCGATCTCTTCCTGCAATTGAGCCTCCGTAAAAAGCGAGATACAAACTGTGTTACCTCCAGCCCAACCATCCTTTTGCTCTTCGCGAAGAGTTGGTAGTTCCCTGAGGAGGCGATCGCGGTCATAAGCTTCTTCAATGCTCGAAAGATAGTACTCCGCGATGTCCAACTTTCGTTTACATTCATCGATCTCAAAGAGAAGATCCTCGATACCACAGTTGCGGTTAGCTAGGATGATTTCTCGGCGCAAGAGATAGAAATCATCCTCAAGGCATTTGGCTCGTTCAAATTGAACACGAGCCTTCTGAAGCTTTTCATCGAGTTCGCGGTTAAACTCTTCGCGATTGCTGCCATAAGCGCGAATCGTTCGCGATAGATTCACCATATGCACATCATTCTTTCGATGCTGCTTCTTGCCTTTGAAACCGGAGTACTCCTTAAGGAGATCGCGGTAACGGTTAGCATGCGAGAGAAGAATCTTTGGCATTTCTGAATCCATCAATACGGATTTCAAACATTCAATTTACTGGTCACGAAGTTTCCCGACCAGTAAAGGGTACAATTAACGAACCAAAGTATCAAGGCCAAATTAACAACTTGCCGCCCCAACATAACAAAAAAGAAGAGTGGATTGGGGTAAGGGGCAGCGTGCAACTAGGTAGGCTCGATTGATATGATTAAACCCTTCGCTGGAAGGGAAGCTCCGGCCGTTGATCGAGAGATCTGAAGGGAACGGCAACTCCTTACCTTGCTTGCTGGATTTCATTTCTGCTTTCAAATTTCTAACTTGGAAGTACGATGTGATATTTAAAGGAACTCGTACATTGGTCCCAAGTATATCGAGTGCCACCGTCTAGAGGTACATCGCTATCATCAAATGTAAAAGCAAGCATTATATCACAGCGGGCAATATCCTTATTACGATCATGAAATCCCTTACCGACGCAATATTGCAACTTACCATGCCGGAGAGCTTCGTGGATTTGTTGTAGGGAGGCAATATCGGTATCAGAGTAAAAAGTTTCAATGATAATAGTCAGCGGTGCCGCCAGGGTTAGTACGCCAATCAAAGACCCCCCCCGGTGTCCACATAGCAGCCCTTATTAGTATCCCATTTACAAGGAGCAAATAAGGTACAGGGATATTGGTCGCAGAATTAGTTTATGATGTGATCAGCTCCTGCCGTTCCACCACTAACAAGATTCACATCTTGGTATTTAGCTAAAAAGGATCGGGTAAATTCGACTGTTTTAGCGAAAGCCGCAGCGGTAAAGCGCTTCTTACGACCACAGGTCCCGATAATGGCAATCGTAACCATGATTGTTTTGCCTCTCAGTCAACATCGGATATTTCCGTCATTCATCGGAAATATTCGTCTAATTACACTTTATAATTAAGTTTAACATTCCAGAGCTTAGCTTCCTTCTCCAGATCTATCTCGGGGAAGAATTCGTATTTATAGCCGTCGGCGGTATAAAGGCGCTCATCATGAATATAGTTAATGGAAATCCGCACTAGCGCGGTGAAGGCATCCCAGAGTTCATCGCGATGTTCTTGACTTAAGACTAATTCTCCATTCTCATCGCGGAGGCGGAAGAGTCGTTGGAATGCGTCAATCGACTCACTCAGAGGTAGATCTTTGAAGATACCAGCGGCATTCTCGAGGAAGAACTCTTCATTACGTTCGCGGATTCGCGACCAGTGCATATGGGAGTTACTAATAAAGATGCCAATAACTTTATGCGGAGATAAATTGGTAATAACTCTACCTGCAAACGCAATTAACGTCGGCGAAAGTACATCGTAGCCGCGCTCAGCCGTTTCGGTTAAGCGCTTCTTGACAATATCAATAAGATCATCGATATTGCACATAAAGCGATCCTGAGCTGGCGGTCGTTGCGGTTCCGTCGGCTGCCCAGACTCCATCTTTTGGTACTGGAAAGGTTTCTTTAGGCTCTAAAGAAGCTAAATTCTATAACTAAATGGCATCGCTTACTTACGAAGAATTATTACAACGGGGAGATTGTGGCATAATCTTCCTTAAATTAAGTTACCCCATTTCACGCTTGCGGTCCGTTGTTACTAAAGCTGCTGATTATGTCTACATCGGGTTCTATACCTTTTCTTGTCAGCTAGGACCGCCGAATATTCTCGTTGATCTCATTGATGTTTTCCAGGGAGCCCTAACACCCTCTTGGTATCGAGCCACTTTCACACTCGAAGATCTTATGAACGATAAGCTTACGGAAAGTATTATTGTAAAGCCGTGTAAGATTAACACCATGGTTTTCCGGCAAGCTGTTATGGATCTTTCTTCTTTACTTCCCCGTTATTCTTGGGAGGATTTAGTTCGTTGCGCTATTTCAGGGAACTTTGTAACCGATAGCGATGTCCTCCTAAGTTTCTTGGAAGGTTTAGAAGAAACGACTCCACTTAGAGCTCTCAAGAATTTTCCTCCGGTAACTTCTATTCAAGAGTTAGCTTGCGAAAGTTCGGTTCTGGAAGCATCTTATCAACTCCAATTCCAACGAAGTCGTCACGCCGATGTCGTTTCCGAAACGGAATCAGCTCTCTTTATCGAGAAATCGACCTTTCAGAAGTTAACATCCGCTCTCTTGAAGCTTATTAATGAAGATGCAACCTTCCGGCGAGATCTGGCTCATCAGATGCTACTTCCCAATGAAGAGAACCTTCTTCAGGCTCTGTATCAGAATGAAATAGGCGAATGGCATAGATTACTTCGAGCATTGGATAAAAGTCTCCTAACCGGCGAATTAAAGAAAGGCGATCTCGTAACTCCTTTAGAGGCTATTCGAAAACATCGAGCAACCTTTCCCGAGATCTCTTCGGAAGATCCAATTCTGCACAATCTCGATTATGCTTCCCAGATAACTTTCGATGAGATTAAGAATACTCGCGAAATGAGTCTTTCTTACTTACATCAGCTGATTTCATCTCTTTCTAGTGATTGTCGTAATGGAGCCTCTCTAGTTACGATACCTATTAACGATCTTATTGTTGCTTGTAATCGAGCTTGTCATGGAACTAACCTACCTATCATTCAAGAGGTAGCACCGGGCTCTTATAGTGCACTCTTAGTGACTGCAGGAGCCGGAGAGCCAAAATTAGAGACGTTCGATCTCGCTGGCAGTTCCTTTCACTTGATTCCATCTCAGAATGCCGATCTTAACCCCTTAAGTACGGAGCAACTACAAGAATTAAATCAGCTCTTAAATAAGAAGAAACCCGGTCGAATTGTAAACGAATATTTCCATGGTCTTCGCGAGAAAGTAGCGCTGCTTTTAGCGCAACGAAGTAAGGAACAGTAATAGGATGATTTTCTTTCCCGATATCGGGAAAGAAAATAAAATGAGACCTAAGGCAAATTAAAATCCCAGCACTCTTAAAATGCTAGGGAACGTTGGTCCCGTCATTGCAGAGCAATATGCTAGAAATGCGGCGGTAGCAGTAGAATTAGAAGCTCGCTTTGGTGAATACCGAGATGGGCGTTTCCTACCGGGAGTTCCTTTGAGCTCCTTCCAACGCATAGAGGAGCTCTTCTCTACTTACGCCAAACCTGTTATTACTCATAGCAGTGATTATATCCAGGATAATATTCGGAAGACCGTCATTACACCGTCGGATCCGGATAGTTCTGAAACAGTGTTTTGGATGCGGAAGACACGTATTTGGAACCATGATGTTCCCGATTACAACATCCGCCTTTCTATGGCTCGTGAAGAGATCATCTCCGAAGTAACTCCCTTTCATCCTGCGGTTACTCGAATTAAACACCGTCGTAGTTATATCGTCTTTAACGGAGCTGTCCGTATTGATCTAACAACCGTGGATGATCGAAATGAAGTCGAAGTTGAGCTACTAGATCCAAAAGAGCTAGACAAATTTCAGAATGCCCTTCGTATTACTACGCTGCAACTCTTGAATTCTCATGAACTTTATACAACCAGAGAAGCATTTAATCTTATTAACTACGTTAATGGAATTCTCGGAGGGAAGAATCGTTACAACTTGGATCATAATGTTATGGTCCAAGCTCGAGATCTTAATTTGCGAGATATGGTCTGGGGAGGTCTCCTTGGTAACAAAGAGACTTCTTATACGGTAACTCATAAAGCCGACGGGGAGCGGCGACTCCTCGTTTTCCATGAAAGTGGTATTTGGTTGGTCTTCGCACCACATCATCTCAATAAGGTTAGTACTAAGAACATTCCTGCACTTCATGGTACTATTATCGATGGCGAGGAAATCTCTCTTAAACATCGACGAGAAGGTGCTCCCACTACTAAATATTGGTTCCTGGCCTTTGACTGTCTAGCTCGTATTAAAGATCGGGGTATTCAAGAAGAACCACATGTAAAGCGGATGCAATTCGCGCAGTTCGTCTCGGACCAGATTGCACGATGGCAGAACCCAATTTTCTCGATGAATACCAAGGATTTCCGCGGTTTCCGCACTCCTGAGGAATTCTATCGGATTATGAACGAGATGTTCGTTCAGCAAGCTACCTTACCCTATCAGCAAGATGGTTTTATGTTTACGCCGGCTGATACTAAGTATAACCCTAAAAGCGATGAACAACCGCTCTTTAAACGAATTCTAACCAAATATCCAGATATTTGTAAGTGGAAACCCAAAGAGAAACTCTCCATTGACTTCCTTCTGAAATGGGGCCATCTTACCCCGGAAGGTCATCGTACTGTTCAGCTCTACTCAGGGAACATTCCCGGACAAAAGGAATCGTTGGTTCGTTTTCAAGGCACGCGGTACAATCCCTTCGATACAGCCTTAGTTGACACCGAGAATCCATTGACATTAAATGTAGCTAACAATACTATTGTAGAGTATGCCTGGGATTATGCTCGTGGTCTTTTGGTTCCTATTCGTATTCGCTATGAGAAGACACGGCCTAATCGCATCGACCGTGTCGAGAATATCTGGGATCTCATTCATAACCCTATTGAAGAGGCGACTATGCGCGGAGATGACTTCACACTTGTTTTTGCCTACCACAATCGAATAAAGAAGGCTCTTTTTAATTATGCAACCCCGACTGGAGGCCTTACATTACTTGATATTGGCTCCGGTCGCGGCGGTGATGTCGCTAAATGGAAGAAATTCCGGCGCATAGTAGCCGTAGAACCTAATGGAGATCACATCGTAGAACTACAACGACGATTAGAGTTGCAAGGCATGCAAGACCGTGTTCGCATTGTTCAAGCCGGCGGTCAGGATACCGAAATCATTACAGCTGCTGTTAATGAGTTTCTTGGCGGTCCTGCTGATGTGGTAGCTATGATGTTATCACTGTCTTTCTTTTGGCAAAACCGAGACATCTTCACAGCTCTGGTGACTACTATTCGAAATAATATGAAACCTCAGGGTAAATTCGTTTTCATGACTATCGATGGTGATGCGGTGGAGCAAGTCTTCGATCCTATGTTTGGAGGTCTACAAATGTCACAGCTAAAGTTAGGTCCGGCTCTTTTGAATTATAATCCTCCGCAGCTAACTATTAACCTCCCCGGTACCATCGTCGGAGAGCAGCAAGAGTGGTTGGTACGATTAGGAGACTTCCTTTTGCAAAACTTCGATTTCCTGGAATTACATCGAGCAGATGGAGAGGAATTTCTCAATATGCAAGAAAATATCTATACTAAAATGTATGCCTTTGGTGCAATGAAAGCTAAAAATCCGTCGATGCCCGCTCTTCCGGGTCCTCAATCATCATCGGCCGTAACTATACCTCGACCCGTAAGTCCTATTAGCATTCCTACCATTCCGCGTCCGGTAAGCCCGATCATGACACCTGTTTCAAGTGCTCCTAAGCTCACAACTATTCCTACAGCGATTCCTGCCTTGAATGTTCGATTACCGAGTCCTCCTCGAATGCTGCCAGTTGCTGCCTCACCGCGCGCCCTGCCAACTCCACAACTTCCCGCTTCTATTATCCCATCTCGAGTTGCCAGCCCTCCAAAGATCCCTCTTCCCCCTTTGGCTCCAACTTCATCTATTCCTCCTTTGGCTTCCCTGCCTCCTTTATCGAAGCGGGTTCCACAAACGGTAACAACTATTCGCGTTTCTAAGCCATTACGAGCGGGTGATCCGGGTATTGGTGATGATACTTACCGCCCAATGACAGTCCCCTGGTATCAGAATGTAGTTCGCATTGCTGCTATTGGAGACGGTAGTTGTTTCTTCCATGCACTTCTCAAAGCTTATTTAACGATCTATCAGGATAACGCTTCTTATGATTTTCGAACTAACTTCGTAGCCAAATTCCGTCGCGATTTGGCTTATCTACTGCAACTGCCAACTGGAGCCACTGAAGCTTCTCCAGAAGTCGAAGGATTGCGCAAGGAGTTGGCTACTTTATCACGGAAACCACTCGAAGCTCCTACTTACTATGAAACGACTGCTAACGGCGCTTTCCTAGAATTCTTCCTTCAACAACTTAAGGGAGCTCCTATTCGCGATGAACAAGGCACCATCATTGACTTCTCGCTAGCTGGGATGCAGAAGCTCTTTAACTCCAATCAAGATGTCGGTTCTGAAGTATACCAATACGTAGCTGAAATCACTGGAGTCGATATTTACGTGGCTATTGGTTATACCGATAATCTTAAACCTTTTATCAGCACTGCACGAAAAGGCGGCCTCGTGCGGCCTGCGGTCATCATTGTAGGCAACAAACATCACTATGAAGTTGTTGGCATTATGAAACCGGAAGGTATTCAAACGGTCTTCTTCGCCGATGATCCCTTCCTGGAGGCTTACATGCAGCAAAAGGCCTAAGTTAACTTTCGATATTCTCCCGATGAGAATATCGAAAGCAATGAGAGAACTTCTTTAATCTTCTTTTATGGATACTAAGTTCTTTAATTCTTCGAAGAAAGCACTTAAAATGGATGTAAAGAAAATAAAATATTGCAATGGCGACTCCGAATGAAGATGCTCCGGAGTATGTTTCCATTCCTACGGAGTTATCACTACAACAACCTCTCTTCGTCTCTGAATTTATGGAGGGTTATAGCTTTCGAGGCATCATCGATTACCTCAAGCTAACAAACGTAAATGGATCGTTTATCTTCTCCAAGAACGCCATCCATTACTCTCAGTGTGATGCTACTGAAACGATTCTAAATAACCTCGAGGTGCGGACACCGGATCTTACCCATCATCAGTTCAACCATGATGCTCCTATTGCTTATGGGGTTAATATGAACAACATGAAGCAAACGATGGCTGTTGTAGGTAAGAAGGATGGTGTACGACTATTATCTTATCTTTCCTATCCTTACCTATTCATTCAGCACTTAGGTTCCGGGAGCGATGAAGCTGGTAAGAAAAATTTAAGCATGGTCCGAATTCAATCTATCGATCCCGTTCAAATGACAGTGGAGGGTTATAAGCGACATGAAAACGATCCTAACTGTACGGTACGTGTTCAGGATTTCTGTAAGACTTGCGCCAATATCGTTCGAATTAAGTGCAACTACGTAACTATTAAAGGTAGTCCTAGCGGTATTCGCTTCCAGGCTATGCTTGATGGTAATATTACTGGCTCGTATCATGAATTTGGAACTTATGGACGAGCTCCCTTCGAAGAAGAAACTAAGAACGTGCAGTTGAAGCGTCTCACAGAGTATCTGGCTTCGCTTTCATTAGACGCTACTCCTCGAGGTGAGATGAAGACGCAGAACGCTGGCGGTGTTAAGCTTGTCATTAAGGAAGAAGAGGAAGTTAATACCATTCGTGTGAAATCGAGTTATATCAAGGCTCTCTCGAAACTTATCAACAGCTTCAAAGAGGGCACTGTGAAACTCTATCACGAAGATAACCAGCCGCTGAAGCTCATCTTTAACAATAGCTATTGCCGTTTAGTGGTTTATCTCCGCAATGAAGCTAGGAAGTAAAATGCATAGTATACATCTTTTAATTAAAAGATGTATATCAAAATGAGAATTGGACTTTATGTTATCTTGGCTTTGATCATCCTTCTTTTATTATGTTCACCCAGTAGTTCTCGAAGTAGCGATCCTAAGTTATTGGAGTTGGATGCTAAGGCTCGTCTTATCTTGATTAAGGCTGTAGTTGACCCTTGTCCTAATTTCCTTCTTATGGAAACTAAGACTTACTCACAAACACGAGGGGATCGTGAAATCCATCTTTTGTTGCGAGATCCTCAAGGAAATTACTATGATGATGAAACGCTGGTAAATGTTCTCTGTCATGAATTAGCTCATATAACAAGTGGTATTGGCGATGAACATGGAGAAGAATTCGATCATTGGGAAGGGGTGCTTCTGGAAGCGGCTCGGGAACTTGGATTTTCGTCAGGCCAAGGTATTACAGAAAACTATCCTTGTTATTGATAGGGTTACAATTCCAGCTCAACATCGAGAAACGATGTCATTCTTTAGTAAACCTAAGATTAAGAAATCTCAAGCGCCTCCTAAAAGCTCCTACACTATCCATGATTTTCATAACAAAGATATTCAAGAACGGGGAACGATTTGGCAGGGACAAGATCACTTCCAGATTTGTTCTATCGACCCAGGTGCAAAGAACTTAGGTATGCGCATTGAACGGCGCTATCATAAGGGAACTTACGAACCTCTAGTCTATCTTCGAATGGATCTTCAAGTTACAGAAGAAGACGAGGTTAACTGTACTGTTTATAAGAAGCTTAGTATCTTCTTACGTCAGTACCTTCCTTACTTCCGCGAAACGCATCTCTTCGTAATTGAACGCCAACTTCCGGAGAACTACCGGGCTGTTCGTATCTCCCAACATATCATTACCTTTCTTATGCATAACCTAGAAGATTCGAAGTTACTTCCACTCGTTTATGAAGTTGAGTCCAAGCTGAAATATCGCATGCTGGGAGCTCCCACTCAACTCAATCAACGAGCACTAAAGAAAGATTGGGGACCCCGAAAAGCTCGGGAGATCCTAGAGACCGAGAAAGATCTACTTTCACTAAATCGTCTTGACAGTGAAAAGAAGAAAGACGATCTCGGTGATACCGTTTTGTTACGTCGGGTTCTCGAACTTATCATCTTCCCAGGAATGGCCTCAACATCAACAAGTCTACTCTAAAATATAGAAGATCGCTGAGCTTCTATATTTTCTTAATTCCATCTTCATCGAAGTTCCTTTCTAGGAGATCTTCGAGCAGTCTATATTACGTTTCTGTAATATAAACTATGAATAAATAAGCATCTAAAAAGCCATCGTTACTACTTGATCGTTACTACTTGATCGTTACTACTTGATCGTTACTACTTGATCGTTACTACTTGATCATGGAAACTTCATTGCAAATCGATCTATATTAATCGAAGATTCCTAAAAGGTAGAATCTTTGAAAGAGAAGGATCGATTAACTTTATTTATCTCACGTAACCGTAATATAAATATACATCTAAATTCTATTTCTATCGATCTTCGATGTATTTCGTTCCATTCCAAATATAAGAATTCGAATGGAAACTCTAGAAAAGGTTATATAATCCAGTCATGGAAAGACTTTAGAAGATTAAAGCGCTTTTCGAATATTCTTAGATTTAGTCCAACTTCATACGAATTCGTTACATTGAAGTTTTTATGGATGCAGTTAAAAATCGAATTCGTGTAAACTTCAATGAAGATGGCAGTCTATCGATGATTGTAAGATAATGAAACGGGGTCTCCGAAAAAGATGCACTGGGTTAGTATCCACAAAGGTCTTTATGACGGCTATTTTCTCTTAAGTTATATTATATTCCTGTAATATAACCTCCCTCTAAAATCCCTCTTCATCTCGTTGTTTTTGTGAACTTCATGCTCCTTTTAGTTTCATTGTATTCTCATCTTCATTGCATTTCAATGAAGATGAGAATACTCGAATGCAATGAAATAGCTTGCTGGATAGGAACCCAAGAAGGCCTTTTGCCCGGCTATTTACTGTTATTTTATATTACAGATCTGTAATATAAATTCTTTATAAGAAGCATCCTTTTGAGCTATTTTGGTATTCATTTCAATCGATTATTAGCGGATTCCAAGTTCCTTTAATTCCATCTTCATTGCCATCTTCATTGCCATCTTCATTTCAATCCAGTTAATATAAGAACTTCGATGAAGATAGAATTAAAGAAACTTCAATGAAGCTGGAAATGCAATGAAAAGAACGTAAATCTCCGAAAAGGGCTCGCTGGGTAGGAAACCCTGAAGGCCTTTTTGCCGGTTATTACTTCTGTAATTATATTACAGAGATGTAATATAATCTTTTCCTATAGTTCTCACTTCGAGCTATTTCGTTACTCTGTTCCCTTCTTTTTGTGTGCGATTTCTAACAAAACCATCTAAGATAGAATGCAATGAAGATCGCTAAAGATAGAATGCAATGAAGATCGCACACAAAAGGAAAGGAAACAGGACGATCACATAAACAAGGGTTCATATAATATCGATATTATATGAATTACGAAACTTTACAACTTCCTCTCATAAACGATATAATGCAATGAAAGGAAAATAAACATTTCGACATCTAAAATGGCAACTACGAATAAGAAGACCTTGGATGTTAATGAACAGATGGAATCCTTGCGCCGTTTAACGGATCCTACCTATTCGGGTCCCGGTACTTGGGGCTGTATTCATACTAAAGCCGCTCAGGTTAAGGATTACAATGATCTCGTAAACGTTATTAAATTCATTGAATTTACCATTGAGAATTTAAAGTGTGCTAAGTGTAAAGCTCATGCTCAAGAGTATCTAAAGAACCATCCTATTCGGGCTTCCCTAGATTGTAAACATCAGGGTCATTCTGGAGGTCTTCAGCGTTGTCTTTTTAACTGGACTTGCGACTTCCATAATGCGGTGAACATTCGTCTAAGTAAACCTATCATTCAATCTGATGTTGCTTGGAACTTCTATTCCGAACCGGAATTCGAAGTCTGTACGGCTGAATGCGATCATAGTGCACCTCCTAAGACTATTACCACTCCTATTGCACCAGTTTATAAGAAGGAAGATACCTACGAAGCAAAACCAGCTACTTCTAGTACCACGGTTTATTATGCCAAATCGGTACCTTTCCGTCTTCTTTCACGCTAAGAATTTATAATCTCTATGATTATAAATTCGTTTTATACATCGATCAGTGGTTTATCCTCGGCCGTAGATGGAGCGTCCTCTGTTGGCTTAGCTGCGGTTTCCACTACCGGACCTAGCTTCTTCAGCGTCTCGCCGAATTTACAAATTAGCTGGTCCGGAGTCTTCGCGGTTTGAAGTTCCCCGATGATACCGCCGAAAGTCTCCTTAATGCGGGGATCTCCGAGTAGTCGTTGGAGCATACCACCAAGATCGTTTTCAGTAGGAATACTGGCATCGGAGCTAATGACGCCTTGATCCTTAGCGATCTTAACAGCTCCCTGTAGAAGTCCTTGTAAAGAGAAATCTCCGCCGCCGGCAGTCGATTTCGTATCAGGAGTCGTTTCTTCATCAATGCCTAGATCCTTCTCTAATTCTCGAATAATAGCTCCTAAGGTCTCGCAATCCTTCTCCTTACCTGAAGTTTCCTTCAAAGCTTCATGGATAATACGATAGAGATTCAAGCGTAAGATATCCGGATATAAGAGCTCCACACGATCTTCGAAGGCTTCTTGCCCTAGACCCTCTAGTTGTTTTTCCACTGTCTCCTTAACTTGAATAGCACTGGTATAGAAGGCTGAGAACATAATCTTAATATCTTGAGTAGCTTTGAGACCATCGCTATATTGGAGAACGACACCTTTCTCGCGTAACCAGGTATCATCATCGCCACCTCGCAATAGTGAACCGCGATGGCGCGTAAACATCGCAATTACATCAGCAATATGTTCTCCTGCTTCGGTCTTATTATAGACCTTCACGTAATTGTTAAAATACTTCATGATGGGATTAACCTTCTTCCCGCCAACTAGCTTGAGGTTCGTCGCATCCTTAGCGGCTTGAATGTTCTTGCAAACTTCAAAGAGTTTAAGAATGGAACTATGGAATTTTTCCGACATACCTTTTCTTTTTGCGATGCTGTTTTTAAGTTGTTTCTTTTCCGGAGTGCCTCAAAAGAGGTAATGACGGTTCGAGCGGGAATTATCCCTCTTTGTGGCTCCTATTATGGATTTGGTCTCGATGCAACTTATCACACCTTAATGGACTTCGGAGGCCATCGAGAATCGTATGAAGATGCCATTGCTTGTGCTCTTCGAGAAGCTTGGGAAGAGAGTTTTGGTCTCTTTACCTTCCAACGAGAAGATCTGCTCCCTTTGAAACCTGTTGTAACTGCCAGTAGTACTCTATTCTTCTTACCGATAGAAGGAAACCCTGAGATCATCACCGATCTCTTTATGCACGAGGTGCTTCTAGCTCCTTTAAAGCAACATCGAATTGAATCTTCCGGAATCATCTGGCTTTCCGAGACGGAACTTCAGACTTATTTGCAGATACCGAGCCTGTGGTACCCTCCGGTACATGAAGCGGTGTTACTTTGGAATCGAGGACGTAGTTAGAGGGTATTTATAACTTCACGAGAGTTATAAATACAACTAATATCTAGGATTGGATCCCGGAGTCCTTTCAACAGAGAGATAAAGTCGATCTCCATAGTTTTTGAGACATTTTCGAAACCAATACTTCACATCTTCGTCTTCTAGTAATTGTTGTTTCTGTTTAGAAGTCATATACTCGAGTTCCCGTTTAGTAGAGTATTCTAAGAAGATCGGGAGTCACAAGAGTACCAAAAGAGCGCGATGTATCATTAAATCTTCGAAGATCTCACATCAATAACGAACAGCAAGAATTAGGAGCATCAATACAATCGCGAGAAGTAACAGGGGCCAACTTCGAACTAACACCGCCATCTTCTCCTTAACTCCTTCTAGATACCAATAAGAGCCTTCATACCATTTAGTATAACAATAGGCCTTTTCGTAATCGCTCTTGTTGCAACCCATGGCTATCTGCTGAGCTCCATTTAAAGGTAAAATAAGACAATGCGGAAGCTCCGTTGCTTCATTGAACTGAAAGAGACGTGATAACAGCTTAGGACCGGTGTTTTGAAGGACGCTTTGTTCGGGACGGTAATTTTCCATGATCGTATCTAATAATTGGAACCAGAATGGGTGCTCCGGAATAGAAACGAGGAAACCATTAAAGACCATATCGCCTACAACTTGACTGTGTTCTGCTACATCTTTACTTAGACCTATTTCACGATCGACCAAGAGAGGGCTGATATTACGTTGACAAAAGAAGTCTAGATCAACATAAACACCGCCGTAAACGGCCATAACGGCATAACGAGCGAAATCGCACCTTTCGATTTGTCTTGTAATAACTTCTTCATAAAACCGCTTATACTTATTCAGTCGGGGATGTTGCCATAATTCGGCTATATCGCGATTATTCCAGAGCTTATATTCGAATTCGGGATGATGATGTTTCCAGCTTTCTGTGTAAGTCTTATAAATAGGATAGTTAGGAGGTAGACCTACCATATTAGGATCGTTTCGATCTAGCCACATTTGATGAAGTTTCTTTGGAATCGCTGTCATAGATCTTCTTTCAGGTAGCCGAAAAATCCCGCCGAGCTATTTCCGAATAGAGTTCAAATTTACTTCTTGTATTTGCAACTTGTAAATTTGCTTCTTAAAAGGAGATAAAGAAAGTCTAGAAACAACATCCCGTCCAAACGAACCACCATGTCTCAACCTTACGTGACTTACGATAAATTCGACGTGACCAATCTCCGTGCCGGTGAAATTCAAGAGAAGACTGTCTCCGCTAAGAAAGGCGAAACCTCTACCCAAAAATACAAGGAACTCCCCCTTCTTTATTGCTATCCTCCTTCTAACCCACAAGAATCCGGTACTGTTATCAAGACTCTGCGTATTGAATTTCCTGAATTACTAACCCGGGATGGTATTACCGAGAAACCTGGCCAGAATGGCAAGCTAGATATTTCGATTCCAGTTAAGCTACCACCGCACGGTGTTACGAAGAAGCTGATCGATATGATCTCAACTCTGCATCAGGGTTGTGCTCATTATCTTTATGCTGTTCGAGGTCTGGCTGGCATGTACGAGTTCAACAAGGATAACGCCACTGCCACTGGATTCAAGAACCCTATCTTCTACTCTCGTGACAAGACCACTGGCGAAATTCGTGCCGGTGCGGATCCCACCTTCTTCCTTAAGTTACTCAAGCGTGGCTACGGTGCATCGGAGGAGAAGACACTCTTCACTGATCTCGATGAGAAGCCGATTCCTTGGCACCTACTGAAGGGCGTGGAGATGACCTTCATTCCACTAATGGAGGTAGATCATATCTACTTAGGCGGTGGCAAGGCTAGTCTTCAACTTAAGATGATTTCAGCGGTGGTAACTTCGGTGGCAAAGCGTAACACTAAGACTACCCAGGATGAGACCATCAAACGTCTCCGCGAGACTAACCCTGATATCTCTCGGATGGTATCGGAGCAGATTCAAGAGCTGAAGCGTCTCTACCTAGATAATGGTCCGGAAACGCCTGAAGTAACGATGGAAGCTCCGAAGCCAGAATCTGGTCTCACTGTGGTACCGCCGCAGACTCCTTCTCCTCCGCAACAGGCAACTCCTTCGATGACATCTTTTATGGCTTCGGCCCCGATAATGATGCCAGCTATGCCCCGTGTCAACCTTTCGTAAAATAAGTTCTTGTTTCCGCAAAGAAAACAAGAATTGTTCGCTTCTAAATGGTCCAACTTTTAATAGGGAAAACAATGGCTTCAGTGCAAGAGGAACGTCTTTTCCGTCGTCTGGAGAACTTACGAAAGCAACGCGATGGAGAGGCTTTCCTGAGTTGGGTCACATTCTATCATAAAGATCTGGGCACATTATGGCAAGTAGCTTGCAATGAAGGCTCTGATCTCTCCTTTGAAGACTTCTGTAGCTGGGTTTATTGCAATACTGATGAGCCCGGCCGGGAAATGGAAAAAGATCGAAAAACTCAAAAATATGGAGAGTTGCAGCGAGAGTGAGTGTTCCGAAAGCAGTACCGAGAAACCTTCATCTATCCATCTTTCCCTAGATGAGGCCGTTCGTATTCATCTCCTATTAATCGAACGTTGTCGTGAGGCTGGATTTCCCTTTCTCAATAAGAATCCGGCTAGCATGATTACTTTCCCTCGAGCTTAGTATTTATAACAAGTACTTGTTATAAATATGCTTCTATTAACGACCTTGACGGTGAGCTCGTGCTAGAGCAATCTTCTTCTCGAGATTATCTTCCTCCTTATTCTTACCTCGAGAGGTTTCCTCATCACTATCATCGTTGTCAATGGTTCGAATCTCGTTATCGCTATCTTCTTCGGATTCGCTTTCTTTCTTAGAGCGGAAGGAAACGCCCTTCTTTCCCTTAAGGGAGGTAGTCTTACGACGGCGGGGCAGGCGCACCTTATAGCCCATTTCATTCATATGATCAGTCATAACATCAACTAGATAACGAAGCTCCTCTACTTCTTCCGAAAGAGACTCAACGATCTTAGCTTGTTCGTTAATACGATCATCACGTGCTTTAATACCTTCTACTAATTGGCTGATATGAGCTTGTTGTGGCATTTCACCAATCTTCTTAACGACTGAAGCTAGACGTTCTCCATACTTATTAATCTCCTCTTGTTGTGTGCCCATCTTTCGGTAAAAGTAAACCGTCACTGCAATCACCGCAATTAGTACAATGATCGCAATAATCATCTCCGGCTTTTTAAAGCTATCCATGTTGGGTTTTATCTGATTTCTCTTTCTTTTTGAGAATTAAAGGGACTTTTCCGCAACTACTCTAAAATGGATTTAGAAGCCGGCGAACGCGAAACGGAGCAGATCAAGGCTGCTTACATCCAATATTTACTTTCTTTGCCTCAAAGTAGCATCGGAAGCTTCTCTGCTCCTGCAGCGGCTCTTTTTGCGGAGATGTTCGTAAAGAAAATTCGCTACGGTGTTACTTACGATGAAAGTATGGAGCAAATTATGGCATATGTAGCAAGTCTACTTCCTTAGATGCATTTTATATTTTCACAGAAAATATAAAATGGCTTTACAGCAACTTCGTGATTGTCTCTATCTTAAGATCGTCGAAATTTTTAGTATCTATAACAATCAAAAATTATATGAGGCTGTTTTAGGTCTAGTGACGATCTTATCAGAGGAACAGAAAAGAGAATATCGCAACCTAATGAGATCTAGAACTTCTGAGATCATTGAGCACATGGTAAATCCCTATTTCGTCCCGCCTCTAAAGTATTCTTCAGAGAATGAGGCACTCTTTAATTATCTTACCTCATATATTAATAGAATACCAAGTGGAGCTATTATCTTTTGGAAGGCTTTTATTTTTCTCGATAGGGCAGAAACTATAGATGAGAATACGGGTGAACTTAAATTTTATGAGCCAACCGCATTATTAGAGGAATTATCCGCAATACCAGATCCAACGAACGATGAAATCGAACATTTCAAAGCGATACTCCGCGCTAAAACTTCGTGGAGATTGTTAAGAACTTTTGGTTCTTCTACTGCTGTGGTCGATTCCAGTTTCTCCCCTACTGAGTTTCAATATCACTTGCTTATTGTTCGAAAGGCTCAAGGAGCCCGTGTTTATCGGAATATTTCTCCGAGCTTAATAGAGACGAGAATAGAATCACAGGAATCTAAAGTAGGAGAAGCCAAGAAGAGCTCTCGGACTATTTATAAATATCTTATTGGCTATAATGACATTAAGGTATCTCCGACGGACCGTGTTACTATTTACCCGTGTCATTACATAAAATTCTTTAATGCATTAGCAGTATTATCTCATGAAGTACAAATTAAGTTCTATCGGATAGTGGGTAATATCCCCATGATAAAATTCTATGCCAGAGATACAGCTACATTAATTACAGCATTGCATCCAATGCTTCAAGTGATGTCTTATGAGCAGCTTCTGCAAGTGCCGGCTCTCTTACAACTACATTTGGGACATATCACTCCTAATCTAGAACTTAGTGAATGTTTCAATCGAGTACGTCCCGGTCTGCTTCGGAGAGGTCTCCTCGCTTCTATCGGACCACTTCGAAGACATTACTTTGATATGGCAGAGAGACGCTATGCTCCGGATGGCCCTGGTTACGAAGAAGCTCGCGAGGAATTCGAGGAGCTGGCAGCAACATTCCAGGATTAGATAACGCTTCTTTTCTTATCTAAGAAAAGAAGCCTTAAAATAAATTAGCATCAAAGAAAGATGGGAGATAAGACGAGATGGTGTCCTAGTACCATCATTCTAGGCCCCGGCGGCGTTAAGGGATTTGCTACTATGGGTTCACTGCTCTATTTAGAAAAGATTGGTTGGCTCGAAAACGTATCCTCCTTTGTAGGTGTTAGTGTCGGAGCTATTATAGCCGTATTGCTCACAGCTGGTTATACCGTTGGAGAGATAGTGGAACATTCGCTTTCTGTTTCGCTCTTTCACGATTTTATGTCTTTGGATATTTCCCAGATCAAGGAGAATAGTGGCTTGATTTCTAATCACCAAGTTAAAGATCGCTTAGAAGAACGACTCGTTTCGAAGTTTGGTTATCTTCCTACACTTAAGGAATTTTATAACTTCACTGGAATTACCTATACCGCGGTAACACTTAATATCGATAAAGGTGAAGTTGAATACATCTCGCATCTCACGGAACCGGATCTTCCGGTCGTTGATGCAGTAATGCTCAGCATGAATATACCTTTCGTCTTTTATAAAATTCGTTATAAAGGTTGTACGTATGTTGATGGAGCACTGGGAAATCCCTATCCCATGGATTATTTCGATGACGGTAAAACCAATATTCTTGGCATCTATATCGAACATGATGAACATAGCAACTCCGATTCCATTGCCTCCTATTTCTATTTCATTCTACATTCAATGACTGGTCGTCTAAAGAAACTTGCCATGCAGAAACTTTCTCCGCACTGTAAACATCTTATCATTGTAACTAAAACAACGGATACAATTGGACTCGCTGTTAGTACAGAAACTAAGAGCGAATTAGTAGCGCAAGGTTACGAACAGGCTTCTGCTTTTATAGGTGAACTTCGAGAAGATGAGGCTCGAGGAACTTAAAAATAAAATCCTGTCCCTAAAAGAACCAAGATGAACGATCCCGTTCTTTATATGGTCCTAGCAAAGAATTGCCATGCTTGCCAGACCTTCAAGAGTACGTATCTCGAGAGTGTTAAGGCGCTTTTCACTAGTCAAGGGCTCAAATACCATATCGTTGAAGTGAGTGATATGAAATCCCTTGTCGATAACAAGGAAATACCGGACACGCTACGACCCTTCATAGAATGGTATCCGTTCATGGCAGTGCTGTCTCCAGCAAGTGATGGACAGCGCCTATTAAATGTCTTTAATGGCGTCAAAGAGGGTTCGATTTGGCGCTTCCGTGGTAACAAGTACCCTACGGCCGCTAATTTAGCCGAATTCTATCGCGAAGAAACGGCCCGTTATCGCGCAGGGCCCGTTACCGCGGAACTACGCCTGGTACCACCGCCAGCCACACCCACAACTGCTCGCAGTACCACTGTAACTTCAGCTATGCCCATGAACAAGCCAGTTGGTATGATCCCGACATCGGCCTGTCGCATTGGTGGTTTCAAGAGTCGCATTATCTAATTGATTTCCCACTTCCATATCTCTCTTTCGCTTAGAAAGATATGGCGATTTCGTTTCCCTTATATGATAGCCTCTTGGCTTCGGTTTCCGGTGTTCCAGATTGGAAAAATCTCTCACCTGTGATTAACAATCTAACTCCGGAACAATGCGAGATTATCTTTGCTCTGATGATTCATCATTACACTTTAGAGCAAACGGCCAGGACAGGTATTCCTCGAAGTCGCAAGGATATTGGGATTCCTTATGGAGGTAAAACCTTCGAAGGTGGAAAGGGTCTTCTCTATACCGCCAATAGCATTCCATTACCACTGCAACAGATTATCTTCGAATATACAAAACAACTGTAATTTCTCTTTATTTTCCTTCACGGTATAGTGAAGGAAAATCTATCTCGATGCTTTTTCACGAAGAAGCTGCTAGGGCCGCTTCATTAAGTAAATTCCGTGTTCGCGCTGTTGTTACATTGGCAGCTAGAGGAGGAGGTGTTGATGAGATAGTAATAACACCTCCAGTGCTATTAGCAAGTGCAGCAGCCTTACCGGCTAGATGAGCACGTTCTTTAGTACCGAGGAAGATTCTCATTAAA
>ENA-UOVV01001257-UOVV01001257.1-compost-metagenome-genome-assembly--contig:-NODE-1257-length-20272-cov-21.683880_pt1 | contig 20272 bp, 16 predicted proteins | sample MGYA00238155_ERZ761577 | MGnify/ENA primary metagenome ERZ761577 (study PRJEB28898, sample SAMN06268775) | compost metagenome | isolation source: Emeryville, CA | place: USA:Emeryville, CA | collected...
CGGCGTCTCCTGCTCCGGCGTCTCTTGCTCCAGCGTCGACGGCTTGTTCGGGTGCTGCCGGTGAGGCAGCCGCAGCGCCGCCTGGCTGCTGGTGGGGCGCCTGGCCCGGCATTGCCGCGTAGACGGGCGGGCCGCTCGCCGTGTTCGGTGCTTGGCCGCCGCGCCGTGACAGGACGACGATGAGACCGATGACGCCCGCGAGGATCGCCAACGGCACGAGCACAGCGAAGATGATCGCGACGACGCGGAACGGGCCCCCGTCAAACGGGAAGTTGCCGATCTGGTACGTGATGCCGTTGTCGATGCCGCCCAGCCCCAGAATGCCCAACAGTCCGATGCCGATGAGCGCGCCCACATTGGGCACGCCGCGGGCGAAGTTCTGAACGATGATGTTGCCGCGGCGATCAGGCAGCAGGGCCCAGCCGGCCGCGTAGGCGAGCAGGACGATGCCGTTGAGGAACAGTGCGGCCACCACGACGATGATGCGGGCGGGTCCAGTCGCCATTCCAACGCGTTGTGCGAGGCCGTCGACAACGCCGCCAAGGAAGCCGTTGTCTCCACGCGTGATGCCCCATCGGCGGATGGTGGTGAAGAATCCGGCCTCGCTCTGTTGCGAGTCGGGTGAGCTGGTCATGGGGTCCTCCTGTAGGAATCTGCATTCATCGTCGCTCGCGTGCCGGGGCCGCCGCTATTGGGGGAACCCCTGATTTCTGTCCCTGATACGGGGTCGGATCGCGGGGGCTTTCCTCCCCCTTGCGCACGAGGCGGCGCCGCAGGGTCCTGTGTGAAGATGAGGCCGTGAGTGAGTCCGTACGGGTTGCACGCCCGCTTCGCCGCGAGGCGCAGCCGTCACAATGGTGGCGCGCCTTGCTTGGACTCCTCATGCTCTGCGTGGCGGCCGTCTTGCTTGCCCGGCGCTATGGCGCGAATGAGTTCACTCCGTGGCTGCTGCCCCTCATCGTCTTCATCGGCGCCCTTGTCTTGGTGTGGAGCCCGCTCGAGTCAGCGGTTCAGTCCGATGCGCGCCGCCCCGACGTCGTCAGTCTCTTCTCACGCGATGCGTGGGCGCGTGTCGTGGTCGGCGTCGCGCTTGTCATCGGCTCGGTCGCATGGTTCGCGCAATGGGACTTCAACGAGCGCCCGCTGCTGCGCGCCATCATGATTCCGGTCGCGACCGTCACCGCCGGGGCACTTGTGCTCGCGCCGTGGTGGATGAGGCTGCTGCGCCAGGTGGCGGTCGAGCGCGAGCAGCGCGTGCGCGAGTTCGAACGTGCCGAGATCGCCGCCCACCTTCACGACTCGGTGCTCCAGACCCTCACGCTCATCCGGGCAAAGGCGCACGACCCCGACGCCGTGGCCCGCCTTGCGAGGGCCCAAGAGCGGGACCTGCGGGCGTATCTCTACCAGGAGCGTCTTTCCACTGAGGACTCCGTGGCGACGGCCCTTGCCGCTGCGATGTCTGAGGTGGAAGATGCCCATGGCGTCGAGATCGAGGTGGTGAGCGTGGGCGACACAGCGACGACCCCCAACCTGCGCGCAGCGGTCAGGGCGGCTCGAGAGGCGGCCACGAACGCGGCGCGCCACGGCCGCGAGCCGATCTCCGTGTACGCCGAGATCACGGAGGGCGCCTACGACGTGTTCGTCCGCGACTCCGGCCCGGGCTTCGATCCAGGGGCTGTCGATCCGGACCGCGCGGGCATCCGTCATTCAATCGTGGGCAGAGTGAGCCGTCATGGCGGCACTGCCTCCATCACCTCTGCGCCGGGAACGCGCACCGAGGTGGCGATCACGATGCCTCGAAAGGAACAGCGATGAGCGTGCGAGTGGTGATAGTCGATGACCATGATGTGATCCGCGTGGGGGTGAAGGAATCCCTTGACGAGGACATCGTCGTGGTGGGCCAGGGCCGCGATGTCGAGAGCGCGATCGAAGCGATCGAGGCGACCAAGCCAGAGGTGGTGATCCTCGATGTTCACCTGCCTGGAGGAACGGGCGGGGGAGCGCTCGACGTGCTTGCCGAGATTCTCGGCGAGCCGGACTCGCCGCGAGTCCTCGCCTTGTCCGTGTCCGACGCCGCGGACGACGTGGTGGCCGTGGTGCGCGCCGGCGCTCGCGGCTACGTGACGAAGTCGATCTCCGGCCCGGAACTGTCCGACGCGGTGCGCCGGGTGGCAAGCGGCGATGCTGTCTTCTCGCCCCGCCTTGCAGGATTCGTCCTCGACGCCTTCAATGCCGCTGGTGGCGAAGTGGCCCAGGCAGATGAGGACCTCGACAAGCTCACTGAGCGCGAGCAAGAGGTGATGCGCCTCATCGCACGCGGGTACACCTACCGCGAGGTAGGCGAGAAGCTGTTCATCTCGATCAAGACCGTCGAGACGCACGTGGGCAAGGTCTTGCACAAGCTCCAGCTGAGCAATCGCCATGAGCTCGCCCGATGGGCCGCGCAGCGTCGGATTGTTTGACTGCCCCCCATTTGGGGGGAGAATGTGATGTATTGCACTGAGAGAGGGGCAGTGTGAAAACTCACATTGTGAGCACGGGCAGTGGCCGTTCGAGCGCTCGCACCGCGTCGGCGCAGCAGGCAACACGGAGAAATAGCTCGCTGACGCGTCCGGACGGGCGATCATCTTGCTAGTGCGTGGTGTGACCGCGCAGCAATGCCGCTGTCGGAAGGGGCGTGTGGCATGAAGGTGTGGAGGAGGCGCCGGTTCGCTGCGTATGCGGACCCTGGGCCGCTCACGCCTGCCCAAGTGAAGGCGCTGCGCGAGAAGGCCGAGCGCGTCCAGTCCATCGTCATCGCCTCGTCTTTGCTCGGCAGCGCCATCGTGTGCCTCGCGCTCGCGGGCCTGTTCTGGTGGGGCGTCAACCCGCACCACCCGGGCCTCGTCATCTGGTGCATCGCCGCGGCCGCCATCTTGTTCGTCAGCCTTGGCTATGCGCTCCACGGCCGCGAGCTTCCCGCCGTCATCACGATGTTCGTGGTGTCGTGGATCTCGATCATGGTGGTGGTCGCGGAGGTCTCGGCCGCGCTCAGCATCGAATCCCATCTCTTCGGCATCGCGGTCTTGTCGTTTGTGCTCATTCGGCGCGAGCTGCCCTTGCTGCGGATCGGCCTGGCAGGCGGCGCGATCGCCACCTACCTCGTGTGTGAACTGCGCTGGCCTGAAGGCCATGGCGCATCGGAGCTCAACTCGGAGATCGCCTCGCAGTTCGCAACCGCGAACCGGGTCCTCGCCGGAGTGCTCATCGGCGCCGCTCTCGTGCTGAGCGAAATGCGGCACCGCAACATGATGCGGATGCTGCGGGGTGCCGCTCGCTACGGAGAGCTGCGTGCGACAACCGATGAGCTCACCGGCGTGTACAACCGCCGTCCCGTCATCGCGCAACTTGCTGAATGGGCCCAGCGCGGTCGAGGCAACTATGCGATCGCCCTCATCGACCTCGACCACTTCAAGACGATCAACGACGAGTTCGGTCACGACTGTGGTGACACGACGATCCGTGCGGTCGCCACGACGCTTCGCCACCATTTCCGCGACTCGGACATGGTGAGCCGTTGGGGTGGAGATGAGTTCCTTGTCCTCATGCCGGGCGTGCGTCACGCCGACCTCGAGCCCATCCTCGACCGACTTCGCGCGGCCGTGACAAGCCTTGAGACGCCCTGTGCTGGCCATCGGCACCAAGTCACCGTGTCGATCGGCGCGGCGATGGGCGCGATCGGCCAGTCGCCGGATGAGTGCATCGCCGCAGCGGACCACGCCCTGTACCGGGCGAAGGAAGAGGGTCGCAACCGCGTGGTGACCGTGGGCACCGCACGGCCCACCGGCGCGCTCGGCAGGCCTGACCCGGACGAGCTCGAGGAGGGCGACTGGGCGACCTTGCCGCTCTTGAGAGACAACCTCTAGCGCAGGCCCGGCAGGTCGGTGACCGGTCCTAGACTGAACCGGTCATGGATGCCCTTTTCGACATCGCGCCCGATGCCCCTTCCCCCCTGATCGAGGGTCTCAACCCCGAGCAAGCTCAGGCCGTGCTGTACGACGGTCCCGCCTTGCTCATCATTGCGGGCGCAGGCTCCGGCAAGACGCGCGTGCTGACTCACCGCATCGCCCATCTGCTCGACTCGGGCCGCGCGCGCCCCCACGAGATTCTCGCGATCACCTTCACCAACAAGGCCGCAGGCGAGATGCGCGAGCGGGTGCAGATGCTCATCGGGCCCGAGGCTCGCCATATGTGGGTGTCGACCTTTCACAGTGCGTGCGTGAGGATGTTGCGACGTGATTATGAGCTCGCCGGGCTCAAGTCCACGTTCTCGATCTACGACAGCGCAGACCAGGTGGCGGTGATGAAGCTCGTCATGAACGAGCTTGACCTCGACCCGAAGAAGTTCACGCCCAAGGCGCTGCTGTCGCGCATCGGCACCTACAAGGACGAGCTCATCGATCCCGACACGGCGGCCGCTGCGGCGGAGTCCGCCTCGCGCTTCTCGATCGACCACGCGGCGGGACGTGCCTATGGCGCCTATCAGCGTCGGCTGGAGGCGGCGAACGCTGTCGACTTCGACGACATCATCGTGAAGACGGTGCGCCTGTTGCAGGACAACCCGGAGGTCGCGCAGCGCTATCGCCAGCAGTTCCGGCATGTTCTCGTCGACGAGTACCAGGACACGAACCACGCTCAGTACGTGCTTGTCCGCGAACTCGTCGGCGAGTCCGGTTGCCTCACAGTGGTCGGTGATGCGGATCAGTCGATCTACGCGTTCCGCGGCGCCTCGATCCGCAACATCTTGGAGTTCGAGAAGGACTACCCAGAGGCGCATGTCATCCGGCTTGAGCGCAACTACCGCTCCACACAGAACATCCTCAGCGCCGCCAATGCGGTGATCTCCAACAACTCAGGACGCCCGGCCAAGAACCTGTGGACCGATGCCGGTGCGGGTGAGCGGATCATCGGATTTGCGGGCGGCAACGAGCACGAGGAAGCCCAGTTCATCGCCGATGAGATCAAGCGACTCATCGCAAGCGAAAGCGTCGCCCCGGCCGACGTCGCCGTCATGTACCGCGCGAACGCCCAGTCCCGTGCAATCGAGGATCGCTTCATGCGTGCGGACATTCCGTACAAGGTGGTGGGGGGCACGCGCTTCTATGAGCGCAAAGAAGTGAAGGACATGCTCGCTTACCTCGCGGCCGTGGTGAACGAGGACGATGACGTGGCGACCCGGCGCGTCATCAACACCCCCCGGCGCGGCATCGGCGACACGGCCGTTGAGGCTGTTGAACGCTTCCAACGCGAGCACAACAGTGGAGCAGCGCGCACTGGCGGGGCGCTGATGAGCTTTGGCCAGGCGCTGCGTCACGCGGGGGAGCTGGGCCTCCAGGCACGTTCGGCAAAGGCGGTTGCCGAATTCGTTGACCTCATGGACGACCTGCGCTCTCTTGCGCGTGACAACGGCCCCGCGGGCGTGCTCGATGCGATCGCTGACCGTTCGGGAATGGTGCGCCAGATGCGTGCGAGCGACGACCCTCAGGACGCAAGCCGCATCGAGAACGTCATGGAGCTGGTGGCGGTTGGCCGTGAGTTCAGTGAGGACAACCCGGAGGGAACTCTCGCCGACTTCCTCGAAAAGGTCGCGCTGGTGGCCGATGCCGATCAGATCCCAGATGCCGATGGCTCTGGTGGGGTCGTCACCTTGATGACTCTCCACACGGCGAAAGGCCTTGAGTTCCCCGTCGTCTTCGTCGTCGGACTCGAGGACGGCACGTTCCCCCATATGCGGTCGATTGAGTCCGGAGATGTGAAGGACCTCGAGGAGGAGCGCCGGCTTGCGTACGTGGGTCTCACGCGAGCGCGCGAGCGTCTCTACCTCACCCGCGCGGCGGAGCGTTCGTCATGGGGTGCACCGCAGTTCCTTCCCGCTTCGCGATTTGTCGAAGAGATCCCGGCAGACCTTGTCGAGTGGCGCCACTCGGAGACGACGATGTCCTCGCTGCGGGCGCGCACCGAACGCCGCGGCGCTGGTGGATGGTCGAGCACCTTTGGCGCAAATCAAGATCGCCACGACGGCAATGCGTATGCGCGTGCCGGTGCAGTCCGTACCCGCGTGGTGCCGCCGTCGCCGCCCGGCGCCGGTTCCGGCGATGTGGGCTTCGAGCCAGGGGACCGCGTCACTCATGACAAGTTCGGTCTTGGCACCGTTGTTGGCACCGAAGGCGCTGGTAAACACGCGGTTGTGAAGGTGGACTTTGGCTCCGATGGCGTGAAGCGTCTCGCTTTGCGTTTCAATCCGCTCAGCAAGCTGTAGCGGGCACCGCGTCAGAACAGCACGGCCTGGGACCTCGGCACTAGGCTGAGCGCGTTGGTCGCGATGAAAGGAACATTGTCGATGGACTCCAGGACCTCAAAGGTCTCCGTAGTGGGAGCAGGCGCCGTCGGTGCCACTCTCGCGTACGCAGGTTTGATGCGCGGCATGGCGCGAACGGTTGCCTTGTACGACATCAACACCGCCAAGGTGGAAGCCGAGGCCCTTGATCTGGCCCAAGGCATTCAGTTCATGCCGGAAGCAAAGGTGATCGGCTCCGACAACGTCGAGGTCTGCGCCGATTCCGACGTGATCGTCATCACCGCGGGCGCCAAGCAGCAGCCGGGGCAGAGCCGCCTCGAGCTCGCAGGCGCGACGATCAACCTGATGAAGGCGATCATCCCGCCGCTGATCGAGGTGTCGCCCAACGCGATCTACATCCTCGTGACGAACCCGGTGGACGTCGTCACCTACGCCGCACTCAACATCTCGGGCATGAGCCCCGCTCAGATGTTCGGCTCGGGAACCGTGCTCGACTCCTCGCGCCTGCGCCATCAGGTCGCACAAGAGTGCGATGTCGCCGTGTCGAATGTGCACGCATACGTTGCGGGTGAGCACGGTGACTCGGAAGTCCCGTTGTGGTCCTCCGCCACCATCGGCGGTGTGCCGCTCAGCGAATGGCACGACGCCGAAGGCCGCATCGTGATGACGCCCGAGGTGCGCGACCGCATCCGTCACGACGTCACGCGTTCCGCCTACCAGATCATCGAAGGCAAGGGTGCGACGAACTACGCGATCGGTGTCGCGGGTGCCCGCATCGTCGAGGCTGTTCTTCAGGACCAGAACCGCGTGCTGCCCGTGTCAACGCTCATCGACTACCCCGGCGTCGGCGAGGTGTGCATGTCGTTGCCCGCTGTGGTGGGCCGCACCGGTGTGAAGCACCGCGTCGATGTCCCGCTCGACGCTGACGAGGCCGTTGCCCTCGAAAACTCCGCGCGATCGATTCGTGAGGTCGCCGAGAGGTTCGGCGCCGCGTAGGCACACGCTTCGCGTCTCACACATCCCGCGGGACGCGACGGGCGCCGCGCGAGAGTTCACTCGCACGGCGCCCGGGCGCGCGGCTAGGCGAGGGCTGGCTCACCCGCCCGCCGCGCATCTTCTTCTTCAATATGCTGCGGCGCGGCTCCTTCCACCTGGAGGTGAGGCAGCCACTGCAGCCACCGCGGCAAGTACCAGTTCGCCTTGCCGAGCAGCCCCATTGCGGACGGCACCAAGAGCGAGCGCACCACCGTCGCGTCGAGGATGACGGCGACGGCGAGGCCGAGGCCCATCTGGTTGAACTCTGCGAGGTCACCGAGGGCGAAGCCTGAGAACACGGCAACCATGATGAGTGCAGCGCCCGTGATGAGGGAGCCGGTGCGCGAAAGCCCGTAAGCGATCGCGTCTTTGGTGTCTCCCGTGATGCCAAACCGCTCGACCACCCGGCTCAACAAGAACACGTGATAGTCCATCGACAGGCCGAAGAGCACGGCGAAGAGGAACACCGGAATCCACGGTGCGATCGAACCCACGTGCGGCATGCCGAGCAGCTCGGCACCCCAGCCGTACTGGAAGACCGCAACGAGCACGCCGTAGGCCGCTGCCGTCGACAGGACGTTGAGGACGATCGCCGTGCCTGCGATCACCACCGAGCGGAAGGTGATGAGGAGCAGGAGGAGCGACGCCCCGAGCACGATGATCGCGACCCACGGTGCGGCGTCCACCACCACGTCAGTGAAGTCCGTGGCCATCGCAAGGTCGCCGCCCACGTACGCGGAGGCGTCTGTTTCTGCGAGGTGATCGGGCACGAGGCTCTCGCGAAGGTTCACGAGCGCCTCCTCCGCCTCGGGCGAGGCGGCGTCGTACACGTCCTTGGTGGTGATGATCGCGCCGTCGGCGAAGAACTCGACCTCCGTCTCTGCGAAGGCAGGAGAGCTTTCGATCGCGTCAGCGAGGCTGCGCACCGATCCATGCGCGTCGCCGATGTTCTCCACCGCGACGACGGTGGTCGCCTGGCCGTGACCGAAGTCCTCGACAAGCGTCTCGACAGCGTTGCGGAAGCCGAGGTTCTCGGGCAGGGCGTCATAGCCGGGGAAGGCGAGACGCATCGACAACGCCGGTGCTGCGAGAGTGAGCAGAATGCCGAGGCCGAGCAAGGCTCCAGCGAGCGGACGCTTCAGCACGGTACGCGCTATCGCTGACCAGACGCGAGGCGCGGCGCCAGGGTGAGAGGTGGGGATGCGCCCCTTGTTGACGCGGTGTCCGAGCAACGCCAACACGGCCGGCAGCAGCGTCAAAGCCGTCACGATCGCCATGACCGCAACGATCATCGCGCCCGTGCCGAGGCTCACCATGATGGTGGACGGCACGATGAGCAGACCGGCCAGCGACACGAGCACCGTGGCTCCAGAGATGAGGACTGCCCGGCTCGCGGTGTTGCCCGCAATGGTGATCGCGTCCCTGACAGTGCGGCCGTGAGCGAGCTCTTCGCGATAGCGCTGAACGATGACGAGCGAGTAGTCGATGCCGAGTGCCAGGCCCATCATCGAGATCATGTTGACAATGAAGAAGGACAGGTCGAATGCGCCGCCCACGATCGCGGTGGCGCCGACGGCGGTGACGATCGAGATGCCGCCGACGAGCAAGGGGATTCCCGCCGCCATCAGCGCTCCGAACACGATGACGAGGACGAGGAGCGCAATGCCGATGCCGATCATCTCGCCACGGACGAGGGTGTCCTCGGCAAGGCCATCGAACACCGCTTCGCCACTCGCCTGGCCGTAGGCGTACACACTGAAGCCAGCCCGATCGATGCCAGCGACAGCGTCGTTGATCTGAGCCCCCAGCTCCTCGGGATGGTTGTGTGCGACGGTGGCTGAGACGAGCGCCGACCTGCCGTCGGGCCCCACGGGCACCGGCCCACCGAGGCTGGGTTCCGTCACGCTCGCGATGCCCTCGAGCGAGCTGATCGCGGCGACGGTGTCAGCGATGACAGCGTCGAACTGGGGATCGCCGAAGCGCGCCGCATCCGACACGATGACGAGAGTCTCGATCGCGGGCGCATCGGAGGTGTCGGCTCGATACGACGCGACGAGGTCGTCGGCTTGTTCGGATTCGGTGGTGATGAGGACTCGTTCTTCTTGAGTGAGCGCATCACCCAGGCGACCGGATGCGGCTACCGCCGCGGCGAGAATAAGGACCCAGCCAAGAATGGTGAGCCATGGACGAGCAGCCGCTGCTGACGCAATGCGGCCTGTGAATCCGACAGTCATCGTGTTCTCCTTGACGTACCGGGACGCCAGCCGCCCACGGACATCTCGAACGTAGAAGTGCGGCGCGCGCCCGGTCTGCCCGCTTGAGAGGGTTTCCGGGGTGCCCATCGAGGGATTTGCACATGCCCCACAGGAGGGAGTGGCGCCGTGCGATCCCCCACATGGGGGAAGGGCAAATCGGCCTCGAGAGTGTGGGAGCGGCGGCTGTCGCTTGGCACCATTGACCCCATGCACCCGCTCTCGCGCTATTACTCGATGCTGTGGGACCCGTCCACGTGGCGCGGCGTCGCCTATCTGTTGGCGGGACTGCCGCTCGGCATCACGTGGTTCGTCTACACGGTGACGATGCTCGCCACCGGCGCCGCGCTCGTAGTCATCTGGGTGGGGATCCCGCTCATCCTTGCGACGCTCGCCAGCATGCGTGCCATCGGTGCGGGTGAGAGGGCGATGGCGAACCGCATGATCGACGCGGCCATCATTGCGCCGCTGCCGCGCCGCCGGGTGAACCCAGGAGGAGAGTCTGCATCCGCGCCGGTGCGCTGGAGCCTGTCGGTATTGGCCGACGGCCATGCGTGGCGCGTCGCGTTGTGGACGGTCATGCGCATCGCTCTGGGACCTCTCGGCTTCACGATCGCCTTGCTCGCAGTCGTGATGCCCCTTGCCTTTGTCCTCGCTGTCGCACAGGCGATTGCGGGACTCTTCGGCGGAGCAGAGTGGATGTTCGGGACGGGCAACGCTGACGTGGCGCGCACCGTGAGCTTCTGGGTGCTCGTCGGTGCGCCCATCCTCATCGTCCTCGCACCGCTCTTTGCCTGGGCGGTGCGCGGCGTTGTCGCCTTCCACCGTCCCATCGCGCGGTGGGCGCTCGGTCACTGCCTCACCGATGAGGCGGCCGAGGCGACTGCTCGCGCTGAAGTGGCGGAGGAGCAGGTCCGTATCGACCAAGAGTTGCACGACAGCATCGGCCACATGATCACAATGAATGTGATCCAGGCAGGTGCCGGCGCTCACGTCTTCGACACGGACCCGGAGTTCGCGCGTCAGGCCCTGAAGAACATCGAAGAGCGGGGCCGGGCCGCGATGGGCGAGCTTGATCGGATCATCGCGGAGATCCGTGGTGATCAGCCCGAGACCCGTGCTCCGCTGCCAGGGATCGAGAACATCGCCGATCTCATCGAGACGTCCCGCGCTGCGGGCATGGAGATCGAGGCGGACCTCACCCCGCCGCCAGTGCCAGCGGCTTTAGGGCGTGCTGCCTTCGCTGTGGTGCGTGAAGCATTGACGAACGTGGCGAAGCACTCGCCTGGAGCGGCGGTCAGGGTGCGCGTGGCGGAGGACTCGAATGCGCTTGCCATCGTGGTGCTCAATGGCCCACCCGCACGGGGAGCGCGGCCAGCGTCCTCGGGAACTGGCGGGCGGGGCATCGCCGGGATGCGCGACCGCATCGAGCTCCTTGGCGGCAGACAGCACATCGGCTCCACCCGAGGCGGCGGCTATGAGGTCGTCGCCGTGTTGCCGCTTGGACCGTCTCTCGACTTCGACGGCTCCTGGGACTCGTGGCGGAGGCGGCTTCGTGAGAAAGTTGCCGCGTGAGGATCCTCATCGCAGACGATGACCCGCTGGTGCGCATGGGTTTGCGCGCGATCATGGCGTCCCAAGACGGCTGGGATGTGGTCGCAGAAGCCGGCGACGGCGAGCAAGCCCTTGAACGTGTCGCTGAGCATTCGCCCGATGTCGTGTTGATGGACATTCGCATGCCGCGGATGGATGGTCTCGCGGCCACGCGCCAGATCACGACATCCCACACTGACACCCGCGTGCTCGTGCTCACCACCTTTGAGGTCGATGAGTACGTCTTTGAGGCCATGCGGGCGGGAGCGGCGGGCTTCGTGCTCAAACGCATGCCTCCGGCTGACCTCATCGAAGCGGTGCGGGTGGCCGCGGCAGGGGAGTCCTTGCTGTTTCCCGCCTCGACCCGGCGCGTCATCGAACGATTCGCGGTCGTGACCCCGACGTCGACCCTTCCGGACCTCACCGAACGGGAGACGGATGTGCTCCGCCTGCTCGCGCGGGGCCTGTCGAACAGTGAGATCGCTGCTCAGCTCTTCGTCTCCCTCGAGACGGTGAAGAGCCACGTCGCGTCAATTCTCATGAAGACGGGGGTGCGCGATCGCACTCAAGCAGTCATTGCCGCATACGAGGCAGGCTTCGTCCGTCCCGGCGAATCTGCAGACACAGGTCCGTAGAGCGCACAGCCGTTCGGGGGACAAGGGCGTCGCCATTAGGCTGGGCGCAACGTCCCAATAGCTGCGCTGACCGCGCCACAAAGCGTGAAGGATTTCGATGGACCTCTACGAATACCAAGCGCGCGACCTGTTCGAGAAGCACGGCGTACCCGTGCTCCCCGGGATCGTCGCCACCACTGCTGCCGAAGCGCGTGCTGCGGCTGAGAAGCTCGGCGGCGGCACCGTCGTCGTCAAGGCCCAAGTGAAGACGGGCGGGCGCGGCAAGGCAGGCGGCGTCAAGGTGGTGCACAACCCGGCCGACGCTGAAGCGGCTGCGCAGGCCATCTTGGGGATGGACATCAAGGGGCACACCGTCCACCGCGTCATGATCGCGGCGGGCGCCAAGATCGCGCAGGAGTTCTACTTCTCCGTGCTGCTTGATCGTGCCGAGCGCCGCTACCTCGCCATGTGCTCGGTTGAAGGTGGGATGGAGATCGAGCAGCTTGCGGTGGAGAAGCCCGAGGCGCTCGCCCGCGTGGCAGTTGACCCGCTCACCGGCATCGACGCGGCGAAGGCCGCCGAGATCGTGTCGGCGGCTGGCTTCCCTGCTCATCTTGCCGATGAGGTTGCCGATGTCATCGTCAAGCTGTGGGGCGTCTACGCCGCTGAGGACGCGACTCTTGTCGAGGTGAATCCGCTCGTCCTCACGGAGGACGGCGAGGTGATCGCACTCGACGGCAAGGTCACCCTCGACGAGAACGCCGCCTTCCGTCACCCCGACCACGAGGCGCTTGAGGACAAGGATGCGGCCGACCCGCTCGAGGCGAAGGCGAAGGCGCTCGATCTCAACTACGTGAAGCTCGATGGCTCAGTGGGCATCATCGGAAACGGTGCTGGACTCGTCATGTCGACTCTCGACGTCGTCGCCTACGCCGGCGAGCAGCACGGCGGGGTGACCCCTGCAAACTTCCTCGATATCGGGGGCGGCGCCTCGGCTGAGGTGATGGCCAACGGCCTCGATGTCATCCTGGGTGACCCACAGGTGAAGTCGGTGTTCGTCAATGTCTTCGGTGGCATCACCTCGTGCATCGAGGTGGCCCGTGGCATCGTCGGGGCACTCGAGACCCTCGGTGACAGCGCGACCAAGCCGCTCGTCGTGCGGCTCGACGGCAACTCCGTCGAGGAGGGGCGTGCGATTCTCGCCGCCGCGAATCACCCGCTCGTGACCATCGTTGACACCATGGACGGCGCCGCGGCCAAGGCCGCTGAGCTCGCCGCCGCTTAAGGAGCATCTCGTGGCAATTTTCCTCACCAAGGATTCCAAGGTGGTCGTCCAGGGGATGACCGGCTCGGAGGGCATGAAGCACACGACGCGCATGCTCGCTGCGGGCACCCAGATTGTGGGAGGCGTCAACCCGCGCAAGGCCGGCGAGCAGGTCGCCTTCCCCGGCGATGTGACGATCCCCGTCTTTGGCACTGTGGCCGACGCGATGGCCACCACGGGTGCGGACGTGTCGGTGGTCTTTGTTCCCCCGGCCTTCACCAAGGCCGCGGTCATCGAGGCCGTCGACGCTGGGATGCCGCTCGTCGTCATCATCACCGAGGGCGTGCCGGTCGCCGACACCGCCGAGTTCTTCACCTACGCCCAAGCCAAGGGCACGCGGCTCATCGGCCCCAACTGTCCTGGTCTCATCACGCCGGGTCAGTCGAATGTGGGCATCACCCCTGCCGACATCACCGGTCCGGGCCGCATCGGTCTTGTGTCGAAGTCCGGCACGCTGACGTACCAGATGATGTTTGAGCTGCGTGATATCGGCTTCTCGACCGCAGTGGGCATCGGTGGCGACCCGATCGTGGGCACCACTCACATCGACTGCCTGCAGGCTTTCCAGGATGACCCCGACACCGACGGCATCGTGATGATCGGTGAGATCGGCGGTGACGCTGAAGAGCGTGCCGCGGCCTATATCAAGGAGCACATCACCAAGCCGGTGGTGGGCTACGTGGCAGGCTTCGAGGCTCCCGAAGGCAAGACGATGGGTCACGCGGGCGCGATCGTGTCCGGCTCCGTCGGCACCGCTCAGGCGAAGAAGGAAGCTCTCGAGGCTGCCGGCGTCAAGGTGGGCAAGACCCCCACCGAGACCGCACGCCTCATGCGCGAGATCCTCGGCGGTTAGCGGGCGTTCAGTCGTCACCGGTCGCGCGCCGATCCCAGCGACGACCGGTGCGGCAGGTCACGATAGCGGCATGACCGCGACCACCCCGATTGCCCGGGTCTCGCAAGCGACCGCACGCGCAGCGACGCAAGCCGTGCAGGTGGTGCAGCAGCAAGGACCGGGCTGGCTGGGCGGAGTAGCCGCCGGAGTCCAGGCGGCCCTGTTCTCGTATGCGCTCGTTCTCATCCCGATGTGGGTGTTCGCCGCGGCGAGCACTGATGCGGCGGTGTCGTGGTCGACGTCCACCGGCATGGCTGTACGCGTGTGGCTGTTGGGCTTTGGGGTGCCGTGGGCCGTGGACGGTGTGCCGATCTCGCTCTGGCCGCTCGGCATCCCGGCGCTCACGATGCTCATGCTGATGCAGCTCGCGCGGCGCTTCGCGTCTGCCACGTGGACCGCGGGATGCGCTGCAGTCCTTGCCTTCTCCGCGACTGTCGCGAGCATGTGCGCGATGGCGTGGGCAGGTGTGCCCGACCACGGGGACCGCGTGGTGCGCGCCGCTGTCATTGCTGCCGCGCTCGCGATCCCATCCGTTGCCTGGGGACTCATCCGCCAGCGCGGAGCGGTGCTCGCGTGGCTCGACTCAATCCCGAAGGCGGTGCGCGCGGGGGTGCGCCTCGCCGCCGCTATGACGGGAACGATCATCGTCACCGCGGCCGTCGTCGCTGCGGGGGCAGTGGTGGCACATCGTCATGTCCTTGCGCAGACGGCGACGGCACTCGAGCCTGACACCGTCTCGGGAGTCGCGCTTGCGTTCCTTGAGACTCTCTACGCCCCCACGCTCGTCGTGTGGGTGATGGCGTGGATCACGGGCGGCGGCTACATGCTCGGGGGTGTGCACTACGTGCCATCTGGCACCGGCGACCCCGGCGGCCCGGTGCCGATTCTGGCTGCCTTGCCGCACGGCGGCGGACTCTTTGGCTGGATGCCGTGGCTTGTCGTGCTGGTCGGCTTCCTCATGGCCTTTGTGCTGCGGCGCCGCATCGGCACCGGCCTGCAGGCGCTCGCGGCGATTGGCGTGGGCGTCGCGATCAGCACATCCGTGATCGGCGCCGCGGCGTACGCGACAACGGGCTCAATGGGTCCGGGCACCTTCAGCGACGTCGGCCCAGCCGTTGGGCCCACCGTGCTTCTTGTCATGGCCGAGTTTGGGGGAGGAGCACTCGCGGCAGCGGCATCCTGGCACACCCTCGGCGCTTTGTACGGCACCACGACCATCAGGGTGCGAAACTCGGGAGCGAAGCCCGCGTCGGCTGCATCGCCTACGGAATCTCGATCCCGTAGCGGTCAAACACATCCTGCCGATAGTCCGCCCGACACTGATTCTCCCGCTGAGGAGTGAGTGCGGTGCTCATGCAGGACTCGTAGGCCATGACGTCGGGCGCGACGAGGATGTACCCGATGCCGAGCAGGCCCAGGTAGCCTGCCACCGCGCCGCCCACTCCTAAGAGGATGCGCAGCGTGATCGCACCAGGAGCTTTGAAGGCTTCGATGAGCGCCATGATGCCGGCGGCTCCCGCAGCTGCAGAGGCGAGAACGAGGCCAAAGCGCAGCGGGAAGGGCATGGCGGACACAATCCATGCCACCACCATCAAGATGATGAACAGGCGCGTGTAATACGCGGCCTTCTCGGGCACGGGGGTGCGAGCGGGCGGTCCCGAGGACGGGGGAGGGGTCACGGCACGCTCCTGAAAGTCATGGACCAAGCATGCCGATAGGGTCTGACTGTGACAAACCGGCCTGCGCGACTCGTGGTTCTCATCTCGGGAACCGGCTCCATCATGACGGCCCTCGCGACCGCCTGCGAAGACCCCGCATACGGGGCGCGAATCGCCGCTGTCATCTCTGACCGGGCCGACGCTGCCGGCCTTGAGGTCGCGGCACAGGCGGGCATTCCCACGGCTGTCGTCGGCGTCAAGGACTTCCCGGACCGTGCGACGTGGGACGAGGCGCTCGCACGCACCGTCGAGGCCTTCGAGCCGGATCTTGTCGTCCTTGCAGGCTTCATGCGGCTCGTCGGCACTCCGCTGCTTGCCGCATTCGGAGGCCGCATCGTCAACACGCATCCGGCCCTGCTCCCCTCATTCCCCGGCGCTCATGGCGTGCGCGACGCACTTGCGGCGGGGGTGAAGATCACCGGCTGCAGCGTCATGCTCATCGACGAGGGCGTCGACACCGGACCGCTGCTTGCGCAGGCGGCCGTCGAAGTGCGAGAAGATGACACCGAAGCCACCTTGCACGAACGCATCAAAATCGTCGAGCGAGATCTTGTGGTCACCACCATCGGCACGATGGTGCGACATGGATGGACAGTCGACGGACGCCGCACGCGGCTCGGCACGGCACTGGAAGGACCCACAGCATGAACGAGCGCCTCGCGATCAAGAGGGCGTTGATCTCGGTCTACGACAAGTCGGGCCTGGAGGACCTTGTCGCCGCTTTGGCGGACGCAGGGGTTGAGATCGTCTCGACAGGTTCCACAGCGGCGCGGATCGCGTCCATGGGCGTCGCTGTGACGGCGGTGGAGAGCCTCACCGGCTTCCCCGAGTGCCTCGACGGCAGGGTCAAGACGCTTCACCCGCGTGTGCACGCCGGCATCCTCGCCGACCGGCGCCTTGAGTCGCACCGCGCTCAGCTCGCTGATCTTGAGATCGAGCCGTTCGACCTTGTGGTGGTCAACCTCTACCCCTTCGCGCAGACCGTCGCCTCGGGCGCCGGCCAGGACGACGTGATCGAGCAGATCGACATCGGCGGCCCCTCAATGGTGCGCGCCGCTGCAAAGAACCACCCGTCGGTTGCCGTCGTCGTGAGCCCCGCCGACTACTCGGGCGTCATCGACGCTGTCCAGGCGGGCGGATTCACGCTCGCCGAGCGTCAGGCGCTTGCCGCGCGGGCATTCCGCCACACCGCTGACTACGACATCCACGTGGCGTCGTGGATGGGAAATGTTGTCGCTCCGGACGACGACGGCACGGGCTTTCCTGCCTGGAGCGCCTCGTCCTACACCCGGCTTGGCACCTTGCGTTACGGCGAGAACCCGCACCAGCGGGCCGCGGTGTACGGTGACCCGCTTGCCGCAGGAGGCATCGCCCACGCTCGCCAGCTCCACGGCAAGGAGATGAGCTACAACAACTACGTGGACGCCGACGCCGCTGTGCGCGCCGCTTACGATCACGCGACGACCGCAGTGGCGATCATCAAGCACGCGAACCCGTGCGGAATTGCCGTGGGCGCGGACGTTGCGCAGGCCCACCGACGCGCACATGAGACCGACCCCGTCTCCGCTTACGGCGGCGTGATCGCTGCGAACCGTACGGTGACGGCAGAGGCCGCCCGCCAGATCGCCGACATCTTCACTGAGGTCATCGCCGCCCCCGGCTATGAGCCTGAGGCGCTTGAGGTGCTCCAGGCGAAGAAGAACCTCCGCATCCTCGAGATCGACCCGCTCACGGCGGGGCTCGAGTTCCGCCGTATCTCGGGTGGTCTGCTCGTCCAGCAGGCCGACGCCGTGGACGCTCCTGGCGACCCCGCCTCGACGTGGACTCTCGTTGCCGGGGCCCGTCCCTCGGACGCGGTGATGGCCGATCTCGAGTTCGCTTGGCGTGCATGCCGGTCCGTCAAGTCAAACGCGATCCTCCTCGCCAAGGACGGAGCGGCCGTCGGAATCGGGATGGGGCAGGTCAACCGAGTGGACTCGTGCCGCCTCGCCGTTGAGCGTGCCGGACCCGAACGTGCCGCCGGAGCCGTCGCAGCGTCGGACGCCTTCTTCCCGTTCCCCGATGGCCTCCAGGTCCTCATCGACGCGGGTGTCGCCGCCGTCGTCTCGCCCGGTGGCTCGATCCGCGACGACGCCGTCATCGAAGCGGCTGACAAGGCTGGCATCGCGCTGTTCCACACGGGCGCACGGCACTTCTTCCACTAGGAGCGGCAATGTCAGAACCGGTCGTCACGTCAGGTCGCGTTGCCGTGCTCGTCCTCACCGGGGCGCTTGTGCTTGTCGGTGCCGCGCTCATCGTGTCGGCGCAGGTGGCGATCATCGGGATGGCGGGCTTTGCCTTCGCAGGCGCGGCCGCGCGGATGTTTGCGCCCCTGAGGAGGGCGTTCGTCGTCCGCAATCGTGTGATCGACGTGGCGGTGCTTGCCGCCTTTGGCGCGGCACTGCTGTATCTGGGGCTCACCACGCCACTTGGCTGACGTTCTACTTGGCTCCCGTTGATGCGCCCACGGGGCACAGCCCGACGGTGAGCGTCACTCAGGCGACCGGTGGTGCCGTATGCGTCTTGGGGTCTTCGAGATCCTCAGATGGGCCGAAGGCGCGGAAGGCAAGGCCGACCACGACGCCGGCGACAATCGCGGCGAGCCACCAGGTCCACAGCTGACCAAGCGCCCACGGCTCGGCGAAGACCGCTGCCGCCGTTGAGCGCGCCGGGTTGATCGCGCCGTTGGTGAGCGGAATCGAGAAGGTGACGAGTGCGCCAAAGGTGATGCCGATGGCGGCAGGCGCATGGTGCGCGTGTGCGGTCACCGACGTGACGGCGAGGACCACAGCGATAAACGCGGCCACGAGCACTGTCTCAATGCCCAGTGCCTCCCACACGGTCACATCCCACGTCGAATGGTCACCCCAGCCATTTGCCACCATTGTGAGCGCAGTGCGCCGCACATCGCCGCCTGGCCGCAACGAAGCCACCCCGAGCAATGTCGCGCCAGCGGCGATGGCGCCAATGACCTGCGCAAGCACGTACAGCGCGATGTCCCGCCCCGGGAATCGCCCAGCGGCCCACATGCCGAGCGTGACTGCAGGATTGAGATGAGCTCCCGAGACTCGGTGCAAGGCCACGAACACGACGTACAGCGCGAGACCGAAGCTGAGACCCGGGACCAGGGTGAGCCCTTGGTTGAAAGGCTGGACCAGGTAGACAGTGCCAAGCCCGGCGGCGACGAGGGCGAAGGTGCCGCACGCCTCGGCCGTGAGCCGACCCGGCAGCGCTCGGCTCACCTCGGTGACAGGCCATGGCTCCTCGACCGGCACAAGGTCGTCACGAAAGTCAGCCTCGGCGTCGTGACTCATCGGCAACCTCCATGGTGATGGGGCGGGCACCCTTGCCCGGTTCATCTTTGCATCTACCTAACGCTCAGCACGAGGAAAAAGGGGATGGTGGGTGGGACATGCGTCGGGTACAGCGAGCCGTGAGCGTGGACTAGCCTTATGCACAGCACCCCACGACGATGAGGAGAGCGCCCGCATGGCGAAAATCAAGGTCGAAGGCACGGTTGTCGAGCTCGACGGCGACGAGATGACACGCATCATCTGGCAGTTCATCAAGGACCGCCTGATCCACCCCTACCTCGATGTGGATCTCGAGTACTACGACCTTGGCATTGAAGAGCGCGACGCGACGGATGACCAGATCACCCACGACGCCGCTCACGCCATCAAGAAGCACGGCGTCGGCGTCAAGTGCGCCACCATCACCCCCGACGAGGCGCGCGTCGAGGAGTTCGGCCTCAAGCAGATGTGGCGCTCGCCCAACGGCACCATCCGCAACATCCTCGGTGGCGTGGTGTTCCGCGAGCCGATCATCATCTCGAACATCCCGCGACTCGTTCCTGGCTGGACCAAGCCGATCATCATCGGCCGCCACGCCCACGGCGACCAGTACAAGGCGACCGACTACAAGGTGCCCGGTCCCGGCACGGTGACGCTGACCTACGCCCCGTCGGACGGCAACGAGCCGGTCGAGTTCGAGGTGGTGAAGATGCCCGAGGCGGGTGGCGTCATGATGGGGATGTACAACTTCAACGAGTCGATCGCCGACTTCGCCCGTGCGTCCTTCGCATACGGTCTGCAGCGCGGCTATCCCGTGTACCTCAGCACGAAGAACACGATCCTCAAGGCGTACGACGGCGCATTCAAGGACATCTTCCAGGACGTCTTCGACCGCGAGTACAAGGCCGAGTTCGACGCCGCCGGCATCAGCTACGAGCACCGCCTCATCGACGACATGGTCGCCTCCGCCCTCAAGTGGGAAGGCGGCTATGTGTGGGCCTGCAAGAACTACGACGGCGACGTGCAGTCGGACACCGTGGCGCAGGGCTTCGGCTCGCTCGGCCTCATGACGTCAGTGCTGATGACGCCGGACGGCAAGACTGTTGAGGCCGAGGCGGCTCACGGCACCGTGACCCGTCACTACCGCCAGCACCAGCAGGGCAAGCCGACGTCGA
>ENA-UOVV01001258-UOVV01001258.1-compost-metagenome-genome-assembly--contig:-NODE-1258-length-20263-cov-4.426910_pt1 | contig 20263 bp, 17 predicted proteins | sample MGYA00238155_ERZ761577 | MGnify/ENA primary metagenome ERZ761577 (study PRJEB28898, sample SAMN06268775) | compost metagenome | isolation source: Emeryville, CA | place: USA:Emeryville, CA | collected...
CAGCCATAATTCGCTGGCGCTGGCGCGGGTGGGATTAGCAACCGCACTGCCATCAATGCTGAGGGTCAACAGGCCGCTGGCCTCGGGTATGGGCAAGGTGCGCGGCAGCGCCTGCCAAGCCCAGACGCCAGTCAGCAGATGCTGACCGGCCGGTAAAAACACCTGGGGTTTGCCCTCGCGGCGCACCACCGCGACACTGCCGCCGCGATTGGCCACCCGCTCCGGCCAAAAACCGTCCGCCCCCGGCAGCACTACCCAGGCTTCGGCGAAGGTTTCCACCGCCAGCTCAAACTGGCCGCCGGACCTCCCCAATTGCAGGTCCAACCGCCCGGGCCATACGCAGGTGCGCTGAGCCTGGTTGTACAAATGCGGACATTGAATATCCGGGTGCTCGTGCAACACCCACTCGCGCCAATTGCGCAATTCCGGCGGAATCACCACCTCCGCCGCAACCGCCCCAACTACCACGCACAACCATCCGACCAGCACCGCCAGATATTTCCGCATGTTGTTAACCCCTTGTTGTTGGTATTCCTAAAGTTTTTTTATTGGTATTTCTAAAAATCGTGCTGCGACGGGCTTCGACTGCGCTCAGCCACCTAGTTTTGAGGCAGGTGGCTGAGCGCAGTCGAAGCCCCCTGAGCGCCTGCATTGAGCCAAGCCGCATGCAATCGAAGGGGGCCATCTATGATTTAACCCAACTCCACCCTTTTCCCCGTCGCCCCCGACTGCAACACCGCCTGCACAATCCGAATATCTTTCAGCCCCTCGATACCGGGCACCATCACGTCGGTGTTATTGAGAATAGCCAAAGCATCGTCATCCATTTGTTTGGCTTGTTGATGCACGATTTTTTTATCGAGGGCTTTGCCGTCGCTGGTGCGGCCTTGCACACCGTTGTAGGCCTGCATGGGCTGCAATTCGTACCAACCTTTTTCGCAGTCCACTCGCAGTTGGTTGAAATTGCGGGTAACGCTGGTGGCACAGTGGGCGATAACGCCGCCGGGAAACTCCAAATCAAAAATCGCGGTGGAATCGGTTTTGGTGAAAATTTCCGGATAGTCGTTTTCGAAGCGGCCAGTCACGGCGATGGGTTCCAAACCGGATGCGTAGCGCGCAGCATTAATCGGGTAAACGCCCATATCGTAAATCGCGCCGCCGCCTTTGCTCTGATCCATGCGCCAATCGTCCTGCGGCCCGCCGCGACCGGCGTAACCCGCTTCCGCTTTGACGGTTTTGATCGCGCCGTAAGGTTTGCTTTTCGCAAATTCGATTACCGTGCGGGTATTGGGCTCGTGTTGCAGACGGTAGCCGATGGAGAGTTTCACTTTATTTTTATTACAGGCGTCGATAATCGCCTGACACTCATCCACCGTCATCGCCATGGGTTTTTCACACCACACATGTTTGCCCGCATCGGCGGCAATAACAGCGAATTTTTTGTGGAGAAAGGTCGGCGTCACCACGTACACCACGTCGATATCCGGGTTGTCGGCAATTTTCGCCAAAGTGTCGTAGGTGTAGACGTTTTTATCTTTGATGCCGTATTTCTTCTGCCACTCGGGAATTTTTTCCGGGCTGCCGGTGACTATGCCGCGCAGCTCGCAGTGTTCCGTCAATTGCAGTCCAGGGGCGAGCAGATCGCGGCTGTAACCACCCAGGCCCAATAGGGCAACACCAATTTTCTTTTTCGGCTTCGCCGCCCAGGCGGGCAGTATCAGAGAGGATGCGGATGCTCCGGCCAGACCTTGAAGCAGACGACGGCGGGACAGATGAGTCATGGAATTTCTCCTGTTGCAGAGACGGGGATGGCGGACAAGCGGCAGAGCATATAACAGTCCGCGAGAACTGAACCACCGGGGATTTGTAACCAGTCGAGGCGAGATAGACCGCGAAGGGCGAGTGAAATTCTGAAGGGAGCAAATAAAAAAGGCCGACATGTGTCGGCCTTTGGCAGCGAGATGAAATTAATTGCAGCCGATGCGGGTTTGGGAGACGGCTATGTTGTCGTAGACAGAGGTATTGGCACCCTGCCCTTGCCATCCCACTCGTATCAAACGGAAATTGACATCGTAAAACCCGCCGTGATTGTCAATCCAACGACTGTCGTTGCCAGTGTTGCGGTCGTTATCAATCGTCAGTCCCTCAATCAGCTTGTCGTTGTGCCAGAGCTGCAGCAGGTTATTGGTATTGTCGTAAAAGATCTCAATGCAATTAAGCTGTCCAGGCGTCACTTGAACTGATGTATTGGCTTGGTTCGGATCATAGAGGTTCGGAGATACAGTGTCGTTCACGGATGCCCGGTTCCACAGGATTTTGTTGTCGTTGTAGAAGCGCAAACGAACTGAGCTGTCATCGATATTGGAATTCGCATCTTCCAATAAGACGAAGAAATTGACGGCACCTTGCGCGGCTTGGGCATGCTTAACAAAGAAGCGGACATAGGCACTTTGAAGCCCGGCAACCGCATTTATATCCAGCAAAGCCGGATCGTCATAACTACCAGTAGCTGCCACCTCGATCGCCTTGCTTCCGCCAACGCCTCCTGAAATATACCGGTAACTGCCGGTCTTACCTTTGTTCTGAAAAGCAAGACCCGCCGGTAATTCCCCTGCGACGGCATTTTCAAAATCCTGACAATACAAAATCCCGCCACCGCAATTACCCGCCACACCCGAGCTGCTCGAGCTGGACGAAGAACTGCTGGAGCTTGAGCTCGATGATGAGCTGCTGGAACTGCTTGAGCTGGATGATGAGGAAGAGGACGAACTGCTGGAGCTGCTGCTGGATGAACTACTGGACGAGCTGGAGCTGCTCGCGCCGGAAGAGCCGGTACCGCCGCAGGCTGTGAGCAGCAGTGCCAGGCCCATAAAAATCAGAGGTTGTTTCATGATGGCCACCGGTGTTTATCGGATTATGCGGTGCCCACAACGGGCGCGCTGGGTGGCGATCTTATAGTAGAGATGACTGCCGCGTCCGCGCGGCGGGTCATAGTTTTGTGAAGTTCAGCGCGCCTCCCGGCGTGCGTTGGCGTTGCCCAGGTCCTTAACCCGTTGGGCTATGGGCGGCATTTCCTCCCGGTCGATGCGCACATCCAGCAGCACCGGCCCGCGCAGTTGTTGGAAGGTGGCGAAATCCATTTCCTCAAGTTGCGCGGCGGAGTGCACCACTATGCCGGGCACGCCGATAGATTGTGCCTGCATGGCGTAATTGATTCGGTTCAGCTCCCAGCCGATGGACTCGGAGCCGGCGATGCGCTGGCCGTGCATCACCATGCCCAGGGCAGCGTCGTTGAGCACGATAAACACCACCGGTAGGCGCTGCTGCGCGGCGACACTGATCTCCTGCGCGCTCATCAGATAAGCGCCGTCACCCACCAAACACATTGTCAGCACATCCGGGTTGGCCTTGGCGGAGCCGATCGCTGCCGCCAGCCCCCAACCCATAGCGCCGAAGCCGGTGCCGAGGCGCACCCTGCCCTGATAATCCGTATTAACCAGATAGTGCGTCGCCCAGGCCCAGGCGTTACCGGCGTCCAGATACATGCGGGCATCCGATGGCAGCACGCGATTGAGTGCCGCCATCAGGCTCTGAGGTTTGACCGGAGACGAGAGGTCGCTGCAGCGCTCGCCGGCATCCAGAGTCGCGTGGGTGCCCAGGCAGTTCACCGGTACCTCGCGCTCAACGCAGCACTGCCAACGTTTACCGCCTGCCAGGGCGTCCTCAACCAGCAGATTGAGTTTGCCGAACACCAGATCCGGATCGCTGCACACATGGTGGTTGGCCATGGGTGAGCGGGTGAAATGCTCGGCGTTCTGATCGATGTGCACCAAGCGGGTATTCAGCAGGTGCGCGTCCCAACCGCCGGTGGCGAGTTCAGTCAGATCGCTGCCGACCGCCAAAATCAAATCCGGCCGGCCCTCGCTGAGCACGGCGCGGGCGGAGCTGTGACCGGCAAATCCGTAAACACCGCGATAGAGCGGATGGCGCTCGTCCACCCAATATTTGCCGGTAGGACCTACCACAAAAGGCGCATTCACCTTCTCGCAAAAGGCCACCACCTGCTCCGCCGCAGGGCCTATACCGCCGTCGATAAACACGGCGATGGTGTCGACCTTGAGGACTTTGCGCCAAAGAATTTCGATGGCGCGGTCGTCGGCGATCTTGAAGTCGTGGGCGAACAAATCCGCGTGAATTCGCCGCGGCGGCGCGCTGGTGAAACTCAGCACATCCGACGGGATGCTCAGATGGGCGGGCGCATGAGGGCTGCGGTGGGCCGCCATAATCGCTGAGATCAGCTTGCTCTCCAGCTGCTCGGCGTGGGAGACCAGGGAGGAGAACACCGTGCAGTGACGCATCATGGCTACCGTGTCTATGGCGGTACAACTGCTCTCCTGCAGAGCGCGGCGGCCGAATTTGGGCAGCGCGGTCTGCGCGGTGATCACCAGCATGGGTACATGATCGGCCATGGCGGAGCTCACCCCGGTGACCAAGTTGGTGGCGCCGGGGCCCGTAGTGGAGCAGACCACCCCCATGCGGCCGGTTTCACGGTAGTAGCCATCGGCCATATAGGCCGCGCCGCATTCGTGGCGGGCGACCACCAATTGCGGCCCGCCGGTCCGGCCGCTTCTGGCGAGGGCATCGAAGAGGGGTTCGATTGCGCCGCCGGGAACACCGAAGACCCACTCGATACCGAGCTGAGCGAGATAATCGACGACGACATCAGCGAAGGTTGTTTTTTGCGCGGTGCGTAACGCGGGAACAAGACTGCTATCCAACATAAAAGCCACCAAAATAGTAAGCACACACCTCCGCCACACGGCGTGGGGTGATCGTTAATCGTTCCGGGGAACGAAGCGGGAGTGGGGTTACAACGAACGCGGCAGGGCGCGTGGCGCTACCCCGTCGTATTGAACATCCGTGCAGGTTTGCGGCAGGAATGCCTGAGCAGGCTGATCGTGGAGATCCACATAGCAGGCCAGCACGCCGCTCAAAACGTCGGCGGTGCGGATGCGGTAGACCTCCAGGGCGGAAAATCCCTGGTCCATCAGGAATGCGCAGGCATAAGCCGCCGCATTCATATCGGCCTGGTGGTGCACCCGCAGATGCTCCGCCAGACCTTCAACAAAATTCACATTAGGCCCCGGCACAAAACCGAGTTCGGCGCTGAAGCGCCGCATGGGTTCTAGGCGCTCATCGGCAATTTTTACCGGCCGGGCAAAGCCGGGAATGCTCGGCACACCGTTGCGCAGCGGGAACCGCGCCACCAGCTCGGCAAAACCCGCCCCAGCGGCATAAGCCTCCTGCAGCTCACTGAGCATCAGCACCGTCTGATACTGCACCTTGCTGCCGTAGGCGCGGGAGTCGGCAGCGAGTATGCCGGCTGCGGCCGCCGCGACCGGCGAGGTCTGGCTATTGCCGGCCAGGGCACCAAGCTGGTTGCACCAGATGCGCTGATCGGGGTAGCTGGTGAAAAACACGGTTTTCTCCAGCCAGCTCGCCAGCGGTTTGTCGATCAGCCGCCCGGTGATATTGAACACCGCGAGCTGGGTGATGCTGACCTCCTGGAGCAACTCGCGCAACAGCCAGCGGCCGCGAACCCGCACGTCATGCCCGCCCTGCCACTTACCGATATGGGTGCGGATATGGCGGTGGCGCTCGTCCCAGAAGGTGGTGTCAGTCGCAGTCATATTGATCATCCCGCAACAGGGCATTGCTGCTGATGGGTTTATGCGTCTGCTCCATACCGTGGGCCATCACCGCCGGCGCTATGGCGAGCTGCCACAGGCCCAGGCATTTGCGCGCATCGAGCCCGAGCGTCAGGCCGACTGCGGCAATTAATCCCGGCAATAGCCATCCCTGGTTTTGACCATGCAGCACCCGGCAGAAATCCCGGCACCAGTTCAGCACCGGCTGCTCCGGCATAACCGCAACCAGATCCTCCGCCAATCGCTGCCAGATCGGCTCCACCGCACCGAAGCTGCTGCCAAAACCCGGTGTCGGCCGAGCTTCGGCAAGACACAAGGCCGCTAGGGCGGCAGGATCGTTTTGTAAATGGCTGTTGATAAAGGCCCAGGCGTTCTCCACCTCCAAAGCACCGCCGCGCTGACCGGAGCCGGTCAACAGTCCCAGTGGCAATAGGTGCTCCGGCCCGGATTTGCTTACCCCCGCCAGCATGGCGGCGCGCACGGCAGGGTGACGCGGACCCGGGTCGAGTAAGCCGACGAGCAGCATCTCCAGCAGACGCCGCTGCGGCTGGGAAGGCAGTTCACCGGTGAGCAACAGCAGCAGGCCGTCGCAGTAGTGGCAGTTGCGCCAGAGGTCGGCGACGTTGTAGCCGGAAATGTAGCGCCGCTCGGCAACGTAAGGGTTGCCCGGCAGCGGCTGCTCAAGGCAAATAGACGTGGTGAAATCGGGTCGGGTGGCGGCTTCAGTTGGCGAAGACATAAGTCACATCCACCAGCCACTGCCGTCCCGCCAGGGGATAGTCAGCCGGAATAAAGCCGTTGCTGGGTTCACGTGCATCCGTATCGGTGAGATTTTTGATGGCGAAACCGACATTAAAGCCCTGCCAGCGCGCCTCGAGACGGGTGTTCAGCCAGATGTAATCGTCAATATCCGCGCGCGCATCACCCGGCCCCCGCTCGCGGTCGCCCACCCACTTGGCGCCGGTATACCAGTGCCAGTTGGCAAAACGCCAGTGGGCGGCGAGGTTGGCCATGCGCTTGGGCACCGCAGACATATCCACGTCCTTCTGCGCTGTTTCATCCAGCAGGGAGTAGTTGAATTCCAGGGTGATTTGCCGGCTCGGTCGCCAACTCACTTGGTATTCCAAACCGTTCATTTGCAACTCGCCGGAATTTTGTGCCACCTGTCCGCCAGCGGAAGGCTGGAAGGCAATAATGTTGTCCACCTCATAGCGGAACAGGTTAATTTCCATATAAAGAGAATCATTGAATAAATAATTAAGCGCAAAACCTCCGTCTAAAGTTTTAATTTTTTCTGGTCGCAAATCGGGATTGCCCAAACCTGCGGGATTATTTTGTGAATACAAATCCACAAACGAGGGCGTGCGAAACGCCGTTCCCAAAAATAATTTGGACGTGAGGCGCGGCGTGGTTTGCCAGGTGACGCCCAGGCGCGGATTTACGGTTGAGCCAAAATCGGTGTAGTAGTCGTAGCGCACACCGAGCGTGCTTTGCAGGGTTTCGCTAATGGTCCACTGATCCTGCAAAGCGACAAAATAGGTTTCGCGGGTTTTATTCGGGATATACACATAGGGCGTATCAGTGACGTCAATCAGCCCGCCAGGCGCAACCGTTTCACCGGAATCGAGCACGCCGTTACCAAAGTTCTTTTGTTCAAACACATCTGTGTCGATAAATTCATAACCCACCGCCCAGCGCACCCGGTGGTTGTCCGCAAGATCAAAAATATGGTTGAGCCATAGGGACGACGCTTGATCGTCGTAACCGGCGACGCCGACCATGCCATCCGGAAAGTCCACCAGACGGGTGGCATTCACAAAATCCAGATTGCCGTCATCATCGAGAGAAAGCTGTGCACCAGCGGGAAAAATATTGGAAATCAAACGCCCATAAACCCGCCGCCAGGTCGCCGTCACTCTCATGGACCCGCGCACGAGCGAAGAAAGGTCGTAGGTCGCTTCGAGCGTTTGCGCTTGTTGGCGGAAGCTGCCTTCCGGATCGAGCGCCTGCGCCGCACCTGCGCCATTGCCATTTTCGCGATTGAGCCAATTGAAATACTGCACATTGAAATTGCGGTATTGCCAGTGTGCCCGTGCGCTATAGATTTCGTGGTCCTCATTCATAGGCCCGGGCGCGCGGGAGGCGGATGTGCCGAATTCTTCATCCAATTGCGTTTGCAAATCCGCGTCTACGATCCGGCTGGTATCACCGTCACTCGTCTGCGCACCCAGCGCAAACTGAAACAGGTGCTCACCAGCATTCAATTGTCGGCTCAATTCGAATTGCTGAGTATCGAAATTTCCCGCCCGCACCGTCATGCGACCAGGCGCTTCACCTGCATCATAACTGACCAGATTGATGATGCCGCCCACCGCGTCCGCGCCATAAATGGCCGAGCCGGGGCTGCGAATAATTTCAATACGTTTAAAGGAATTTAACGGAATCCGCTGTCCCCAAAGGCTGCCGCCGTCGCGAATGGCGCGAAAGCGGATGCCGTCGATCAGGACGAGAATCTGTTGTCCGAAGGTACCGGACAATCCGCGAATCACAGGGCGATTATTACTGACCGCCGTCTGTGCTTTGGTGATGTGCAATCCAGGCACATGCAGCAGTGCTTCAAATAAATCGGTCGCGCCCATGGCCTGCCACTCTTCCGCGTCTATGACCGTCACGGTTGCAGGCGCTTCCTCAACGTTTTGCTCAAATCCCGCTGCTGCGGTGACCACACGAACATTTAACAGATCATTCAAGCCCAACTCGAATAATGAGCCGTTACTTTTATCAGGACTTGAGCTAAGAGTACTTTGACCAAGAGCAATGCCGGGAATGAACAACAGTAGGCCGTAAGCCAACTCTTTCATTACTTTGCCTTATCGTGAATTGAGCGAGCGGGTCACCGGTTGTTTAACCAGATAATGAATGTGCGCCAAAACAGCAGTGACGACGTTTTTTGAGTATAGACAAGAATAAGAATGCAAGTGACGGCGGAGGAAATAAATGCGCCGCCCAACGGAGCGGCGCAAAAATCATCAAAACTTAATAAGGCAGGAAGTCGAAGGAATAATTTAACGTGGTCTGTAATACGTCCGAAGCGCCGAAATTGATGCCGCGTACCGCTGCGAGCAGCTTGCGCTCAAGATCCGCGTCATTCAGTTCGCTGGAGACGATTTGCGCATTGGAAACCGAGCCGTTGGGTTCGATCACCAATTTGAAAACCACCTTGCCTTGCAAAGTCGGGTTTTCCCGCAGAGCGCGGTTGTAGATACCAAAGATGCGCCCTTTGGCTTCTTCCATTTTCTGGCGAATCGCTTGATCGCCGCGATAGGCTTTTTCCCGCGTCTGCTGCTGGCGATTATCGGCAGCGGCGGCGGAAACTTCCTCCAGCTTGCTTTCCACCACGGTGGTTTCGCGGCCGGATAGGGCCACGCCGCCAGTATCGCGACTCAGCGCTGCGGTATTGACGCCGCCACTGGTTTGGGTTGCGGCTTTGCCGATCAGATTGCGATCCACCGCTTCAGCAGCGCCAGCGGATTTCAAACTGGCCGCCGGTTTTTTCACATCGGCGATATCCAGCGCGTCGCGCATATCGGCCAGAGTATCCATCTGCGCCAACACGCCGCTCTGTTTCGCCTGTTCAATTGCCTTCTGCAATTTCACCGGCTCGGGTTCGGGCTTTTTCGGTTCAACCGGTTTGGGTTCCGGTTTTTTCTCTTCTGGTTTCGGCTCGGGCTTTTTCTCCTCCGGCTTTTTTTCTTCCTGCTGCGGAGGCGGTGGTGGCGGTTTCGGCAGTTCCTTTTTCTCCAGAACAACCCGCGCCAATTGTGGCGGCAGTTTTTCCAACTCCTCGCGCTTGGGTTCCGGCAATTGAATCAACGGAATGGCGAAGCTCAACAGCAACAGCGGCACGCAGAGAATGCCGAGCACTCGCCAAAAGCGTTTGTCCTCGTCTTGCGAGCTGGCCCAAGGGAGTTCCAGATTGGGGGTTACAACAACGGCCATCTCAACCCCCTTGCGCCGGCGCTGCTGGCGTCACATTCCCATCGCTGGGAATCTGGCTGACCGCCAGGGAAATATTGCGATATTCCGACTTGGCGCAAGTGGTCATGATTTTTTTGAGCAGCGTATAAGGCAGCGCGGAGTCGCCCATAATGGTGACGTCGCGTCCTTTCTGCCGCTCCTCGTCGGAGGCGTAGGGTTTGCGCGCGGAGAGGTAATCCAATTCCTGTTTCAGCGCCGCGATTTCTTCATCTGCACTCGCTGTTACTGCCGGGATCGTCGCGATGACGCGGCCGTTGATGATGATGTCCTCGTTGCTCACCATCACAATCAAATTGTCCTGCGGTTGTTTATCCGCAACCGATTCCGGCAATTTGATGCTTTTGTTGTTCTGCAGAACTTCCACATCCGAGGAGTTCACCAGCAGGAAAAACACCAGGATGGTGAAAATATCCATCAGCGAAACCAAGTTCAGTTTCGGCTGGGATTTGCTGCGTCTGTGGTGTCGCGCCATGCGGCGCGCGTGCATGGATTGCTTCATGGCGCACCTCCAGCATTTACCGGTGCGTCGCCCAGAGAAATTTCCGGGAACAATTCCGCTTCCACCACTGATGCCGCTACCACCGCTTTAAACGACCGCACGGTGTCCATGGCGGAGATGAGGGTTTGATAATCGGTATTGGGTTGCGACAGAATAAAAATATCGCGCTTTTCGATGCCCTGATCTTTTAACAGGCGTTTCACTTCCTGCAGTACATCAGACAACAATTTGTAATCGTATTTGCCATCTTTTTGCGGCACCGTTTTGAGCGGCGCGCCAGCGGGATAATTCACCACAAAACGGTCCGGCAAAATCACCAGCTCGAGCATTTGATTTTCCGGCTGGTCAGCAGCAGACGACGAGTCCGTCGACAGATCCGGCAATTTCAAATCCAACACGGTGATATGGGAGAACACCATGCTCATCAACAGCACGGGCACCAGGATGATCATCAAATTCATGAAGGAGGTGATTTCTAGATCCGCTTCTTCACGATTGCGTTTTCGGATTCGCATGTAAAACCGCTCAGCGGAAGATCAGAGAGTTTTCGGCCGGGCGGCGGTAGCTGCCGGAGCGGGATCAGTGGCGCGGGTCTTAGCGCTGAACGCGTCGCTGTTGGACATGATGTTCAGAGTTTTCACCCCAGCCATTTCCAGACTGTCGACGATTTCTGAGGTTTTATTTTGAATCGCGGTGTGCAGCAACAACAGCGGAATCGCGGCCATCAAACCAAACGCGGTGGTGTTCATGGCCACGGAAATACTTTGCGAAAGCAGCGCGGCTTTTTCGGAAGGATCGGCGTTGGCGACCGCGGTGAAGGCGGCAATCAAACCCATAATGGTTCCCAGCAGACCGAGCAGCGTGGCGATATTGGCAAGGGTAGCGATATAGGAAGTGCGCTTTTCCAAACGCGGCACCGCTTCCATTACGCCCTCTTCCATTGCGTATTCAATTTCATCGCGGCGCGGCGTGTGCTGCATACGGGCGATACCCGCAGCGATGATGCGGCTGATGGGCGCGGAGGACGAGCGTCCGAGATCGATAATGGCCGCGTAATCGCGCTTTTTCAGCAACGGCAGAATGCGGTCAAAGGCGCGCCGGTTGGACGCCTTGGCGGCAGTCAAAAATACCCAGCGTTCGATCGCAACCGCCAGCCCCACCACCAATACCAGGGCGATGGGGTACATGAACGGGCCACCATCCTGAAAAAATCGCACAGCTGCATCGAACATAGTGACTTAACCTCCAAAAAACCTTTACGGCAATAATGATTGAAATTTTATGGTCGAGCGGGCCAAAGGGCGCACCGGCCAGCTCTCCTTACTTGTCAGCTGGAGTCAACTGCTCCAGGTATTGCAATTCCCGCACGTGCTCCGGGCGCTCTATGTGCGAAAAGATATCGCGATGCAATTTGGTGGTGAGCGGTTGAGTAAGGATAGTGTCGTCCTGTGCGGGCTGCCAGGGCACTATGTACAGCACCTTGGGTTGTTCCTGATTTCCGGTAACTGTGTCACTCAATACCACCACACCTTCGCTCTGGGCAAATACGCTGCTCGCAGCGATGGCGAAAACGATAAACAGGATAATGCGCATAGGCGAAGTCCTCATCAGCCGGCGGCGAGACGCCGTTTCAGATCGATGATCCAGCCTTCCACTTCTTTATTGGGCTCGGCGGACAGTCTCAACACCATTTCATAGTGTTTCAGTGCCGCATCAAAATTACCCATATAAAGATCGTAAAGAATGCCGAGATTGCGGTGTGCCGCCGCATTGTGCGGCCACACCTCCAGCGCTTTTTGATAGGTCTGCTCCGCATCCGCAAAGCGCCCCTGCTCGCGCAGAAACAGGCCGAATTGCATGTAGGCATCATCGTTGAGCGGATTCACCGCTAACGCCTCTTTGAAATAATTTTCCGCTTCAGCGAGCTTTTCCTGGCGCCAATACACAATCCCCAGATTCACCAGCGGGCCGGAGAGCTGCGGATTTTTCTGGCTGAGATCGAGCAACTGCTGCTCGGCGGTTTGCCAATCTTCACTTTGCATGGCCACCAAGGCATTGCGGAATGCGGTTTCGGCGGCAGGCGGTGCTTTTACGGGTTGCGCGAGATAAGGATTGGGAATCAACTCAATCGGCGCACTCGTTTCACCGGCCGCGCTAACGTCCACTTCCGCCGGGGCTTTGCTGCGCGCCGGCTTTTTGCCTGCAGAAGTGGCACAGCCGCTCAACGCGAGCACAATGCCCAGCAGCAACGCGGTTCTCCAGCTGCGCAGATCAATGCAGACCATTGCTCACCTCACTGCTCTGCTCGCGCTTGCCGTAACGCGCCGGCATAATCTTGGCGAGCTCGACAAAACTTTGTTTAACCCATTTATCGTACAGCCCTTCCCAGGAGCGCTCGGCGGTAGCGGCGAGCAGCTCCACCGATTTTTCCTCGAAGGGTTCGGCCTGTTCTTCCAGCAGAATTTCGTATTGCTCCAGAGCCAATTCATCTAAGCCTTTGGGGCGCTCGGAATTCATCAGGTCGCGGCTGAGCTGAGAGTAGACGTTGCCGATGCGGTAATTGGCTTCAGTAACAAATTCAGCAACACCGTAATCCAGCACTTTTTTGTAGGCGCTGAGGGTTTCATCCAAGGCTTTTTTCTTGGCGTTCAAACTGTTTTTGATCGGTAGCGTGAGCTTGATGCGCTCGAACCGGTTGAAGGCTTCCCCGGCAAATTGCGCGCTGGCGTAAGCGGCGAGATAGCGCGAGCGATCGCTGCGATCGCCGCCCGCTTTGGCGTCGGCGTCGATCAACTGGTTCAGCCAATTGCGGCGCGCTTTGTCGTCGCCGCGTTTTTCCGCGATCTGCAGCAATTGGTAGCGCGCTTCCGTCGCCGCAGCGAACGGCCGTGGATAGGTTTTGACGTAATCCTCATAACGCGCAGCCGCGTCATTCAAGCGCCCAGACTTCTGATAAAGCTCTGCCGAGAGATACAGCGACTGGCGCCGCGCATCCGGGTCCGCATCGTTTTTCGCCATGATCGCCAGAGCGGCGGCAGCTTTATCCCACTGCTCGGTTTCCTGATAAATCAACGCGAGCTTGGGCGCCAAAGTGCCAGTTAAGGAATGTTTGGGGAAACGCTGCTGGAAGTCGATAAACACCCGCTCGGCGCCGGACCAATCCTGCAGCTCCATCAAATAATTGCCGGCGTCGTATTGCGCCCGCGCGGCTATATCGCTGCCCGGAGCGGCGGCGTCCACCAGCAGCAATTGCGCCACCGCGCCGCGCAGGTCGCCAGCGGCCACTTTCTGCTCGGCTGCCCTGAACATGCTGGCGGCGATCCGGTCGACCACACCGGCGCGCTCGGGATCGCGGGCGTCCATCAGGGCCAGCGCTGAGCGATAGGAGTTTTCCGAACTGGCGTAATCCGCTGCATCAAACTGACTGTGGGCCAGAATCAGCCATGCCGTGCGGCGCAGCTGCGGCTCCGGCGGCGGCTGCCACTCAGTAATGCGCTTGGCGATGGCCACCGCTTGCGTCTGATCGCCGCCGGCAAACACCTCTTGCGCTGCCTGGGTCAGCACCGCGACGGCGCGTGGGTCCTGGGGATAGTAGTCGGCAAAGCTGATGGCGCTGCGGATTTTGTGCTCGCGCAACGCCAGGCGGCGGGTATCGTCCGGCGCCTGCTCTGCCAAAGTCTGCAGGGCGAGAATCGCCGCGTAACCGGCTTTGGCACCGCGCTCTGTATCCAGTTGTTCGTACGCGACGGTTTCGTATGCCTGCACTGCGCGATCGAGGCGCCCGGCTTCAAAGAAGGCCTCACCCATCAGATAAGTGATTTCCGCAGTGCGCGGACTGCCCGGCGCGGTGCGCAGGTACTGATCATAATATTCCGCCGCGCGGAGGAATTGCGGCTCAGCCGCTGCCGGTGCTTGTTTGGGTTTCGTGCGCGCCTGCTGATAAGCGCGCTGCGCGGCCAACAGCGCCTGACCTTCGGCGTGATAGAAGCTGGACAGTTCGTCGAGGAAACTTTCCAGACGCGGCTGCAAGTCCTGGCGCTGCTCCGGCGTGCGCGCCGTCCAGAAGGTGCTGTCGATGCCGTACTGCTGCACGAAGGCCTCTTTCGCCGGCAGTATCAGCTCGGGGAAACCGCCCTCTTTGTAGACCTCGATACGCTGCACCGCGAACTCGGGGCCGTATTCGGATTCCGGGAAAATCTCGATGTATTCGCTCAGGGTATCTGCGGCGTCTTTGTAGCGTTTTTTCTCCAGATACAGACTGCCGAGGTTTTGATAGAGGCGGTGCTGATAAGGCCGCGGACCTTTCTGTGCGAGGAGTTCGGCAATCGCGGGGGCGCCGTCCAGATAGGTAAAGGTAATGCCCATCACCCGCAGAGTGTCGTCCATCAAGCTGCGCTGGGCGTTGCTGAGATCAGCTTCAGAGCGGTTTTCGTGGAGCAGGTCCAGCACCTCAACGAAGGTGTCGAGACTGGGGTGAAAATCGCTGGCTTTGAATTGCGACCAGCCGAGCATGTACAGAGCGTTGAGATAAAACGGTGTATCGCGGCCGACAGCCACCACCTTGCGATACAGCTCCTGCGCCTCGCGATAGCGGCCGCGACTGAAAGCCTGCTCGGCGCGACGGAAATCCGCTTCGGCGGCATAGGGAGATTCCGGGTGCAGTTGTACCAAGCGGGCGAGAGCCGCGTCGGATTCAGCCATGCGGCCATCCAGCGCGTAGGCTTTGGAGAGGCGGTACAACAGGCGCTCGTCGGTAGCTCTATCCGCCTGAGTTTCCTCCAGGGTGAGCAACTGATCGTACAAAGCGATGGCGTCGCGGAAGTGTTCCTCCTGCTCTGCCTCCGTCAACTGACGGTTTTCACTGCGTGCCATTTCGATATCGGCAAGGCGCACTTGGATACGGTGGCGCAATTCCGGGGCCGCCGCCACATCCAAGGCGGCGCGATAACTTTCTTCAATTTGATCCAGAGTCGCCGGCGCTACCGGTTCCGCCGCCGGCGGCAACTGCGCGGGCGGCAAGTCAGCCAGGGTCGGGCCATAGGGACGCCGATCGCCCCATCCTGAACAGGACGAAAGCAGCACTGCGGCGAGCAAGAGGCTAATTCGAGGAGACAGAATCTTCATCAGCCACCCTCCGTCGCTGCCGGCGCCGCGCGGGCGGGCTCGCTCACCGTCTGATCCAACAGGCGGGCGATAGACAGGCGCGACTGCGCCAGATAGTGCTCCAGGCGCGCCTGCTGTTGCTCCAATACCAATAACACTTTGCTACGCAGGGCGTTCTGGGACAATTCGATAGCGCGGTCGATATCCGTGCTTTGCACCAGCAACTGCTCGGCGGCAGTGGCGATGCGCTGGCGGTAGGGTTGCAGATCGAAACCTTTGTCGAGGATGGTCTGAATGCGCTGTTGCGTGGCGCGGGTGGCGCTGAGTTCGCGGTCGAGGTCCGCCAGCTCAACCTCAGCGCGCCAGAGACGCTCTTCGTACATGTCCATGGCGCGCCACAGCATCAAACCTTTCTGCCGGCGCAGGGACTCCTGCAGAGTTTCCAATTCTTCCGGGGGCATTACTTCCACACCCAGATCCCAGGCGCCGCGCTGCAGAGTGGCGATGTTTTTCTCCGCTCGCACTATGCGCTCCAGGCGCGCCGCGTCGGTTTCGTCCACCAAGCCGAGGAAGTCCTGCTGACTGCGCAAGCGCGCCACTTGCGCCGCAGCGCTGGCGCGTTGCACTTCCAGCTCGGTGATTTTGTCTTCCAGACGCTCCCGCGCCAGGGTATCCAGTTCACGCGCCCGGTTGGCCTCGCGCTCGTCGAGCATGGCGGAATAGAAATCCAGTTTGGTCTGCCACTCGCGGAATTGATTTTGGATCGCCAGCAAATCGCGCAACTCGCGCACCAGTCCGAGAAAATCCTCCCGCGCAAACAGGGTGATCAGATAGGTGAGCTGGGGTGAGAGCTGTTGCTGCTGGGCGTGATCGAGCCAGTTGATGTCGGTGCTGCGATCGATATTCAGCGCCTCGCGAATGGCGTAGCCCTGCACCTGGCCGATGACTTGGCGCAACTGGGCGATCTCAGCGAGATAACCGGCCTCGGCGTTGCGAAATTCCTGCAGCGCCTGATTTTTGTAGCCCATCTTTTCATAGGCATAGGGAATAGCGACCAGCGCTTCCTGGGTGTACTCATCCACCAGGGAGCGGCGGGCGAGCTGCTGCCAGGGGCGCAGCGCCAATTGGTAATCCCCCTGCTCCACCGCCGCCCAGCCATAGCCGAGCAAGGCGCGATTCGACAGCGGGCTGTCCAGCCGCACTTGGGAAAAATGGCCGATCGCCTGGGCGTATTGTTTATCCAGCAGCGCGGCGTAACCGGCGGCGGTCATGGCTTTGTCGTAGAGGCCGAGATATTCCGAGGTGACTTGCGGCAGCTTCTGCAGCTGCTGGAAATAGGGAATGGCCGCGCTGAATTCGCCTTCGCGACTGTAGGCGGCGCCGAGGTTGAATTGCATATAGGGCGCGAGGGGCGACTTCGCATTGGCGCGCAGAATTCCGGCGGCTTCATCCATGCGATTGCGCTGCACCGCCAGATTAAAACGCAGGCCGGCTACCTGGGGCGCCAGCTCCTCGTGGGGTTTGGCGCTGATCTTCGCCAGAGCTTCTTCCGCTGCGATCCAGTCGCCGCGCAGATAGCGCATCTGCGCCAGATAAAACCAGGCGGAGTCGCGGGTGCGCTGGGGACGGTTGGCGTCGAGCAGGCGCTCAAAAATTTCGCTGGCATGGCGCTCCATGCCGTAGGCCATGCTGAATCCGCCCGCCATGATTTCCGGGTTGTCGCCGTGACCTTTGATGCCGCCTTTCTTCTGCGCCACCATCAGCTCGGTCATGGCTTCGAGATTGTGGTTTTGATAGTAGTTGTACAGCGCCACGCCATAGCGCAGGTCCGCCACCGTGCTCAGCGGCTTGTCCTTCGCCAACACCGGCAGCGCCAGCAGGGATAGCAGCAGGGCGCTCGCAGATGAGGTCAACCGGCCAGGGCGCAGCACGCTCATGGGCCTCCTACTGCAACTGCCATTCTTTGAATTCGAATTCCGGCTCCATACTGGCCGTGGAGTCTTTGATGCGCATCTCCAGCATGGTGGGGTTCTGGTCCTTCTTAAGCGTGTAAGTGGCGGCGCGTTTGTATTCGCGCTGCTGCGGGCCGTAGCCGTGCACGAAGGCAGTGATCTCGTGTTTGCCGGTCTTCAGGTTGCCGAGGTACAGGCGCTGAATGCCGCCGCGATTCATGGCACTGTTTTGTTTTTCGGTGTAGAGATGGCTCGCCACCAACTGATCGTCGATGTGCAGCTTGATGGCATCCAGTTGGAAATAGTGGCCGACATCGGCGGAGACGTAGACGGCGATCTGGGTATTGGCGGGAAAGAGCAGATCCTCTTCGAGAATCAGCAGGTCGCGGTTGAGTTCGAGGGCTGCCTGCTTCAGATCTTCCACCTGCTGGCTGAGCGGGGAGGCGTTTTCTTTGCGGGCGGTGAAATTCTTCGCCTCATCCCCGGTTCCCTGCGCCGCAGCTGCGACACTTATGAGCCAGCCGAGGAACATTGCCGGCAGTGCGCGGCGCCATTGACGTTGTCTCAAAGTCTTATCTCCCAAAATGACGACGGCTGCGAGATCGGTCGGTTGGCCAGAGCGGCTATCCACGGGCCGCAGCGGCAGGCCGTTTGCTTTGGCGTAGAAACAGGCGTGAAAAACGAGGTGCGATATTAACGACCAGACCCTGTAATGGGAACCGACAAACTGGTTAACGTCATAAATTTAGCACGCAGTTGCACATCCACAGGCCGGCGGCGGAAAAAGCACGGGATTTTTGTGGTCTGAATCGCAAAGCTTGCGATTTTGCATGCCACGTCAAAGAGCCGGCGGTTGCAGGCCCTCACTGTAATGCACCTTGCCATTGGCGTCGATAATCACCGCATCGAAGCCGGGCAAATGGTTCATAAGCGCCAGCCCCTGCTCCACCCCCAACACGAATACGGTCGTGGACAGCGCGTCTGTATCCGTGCCTTGCGGGCCGAGGATGGTAACGCTGATCACACTGTCCGCCGACCTTCCTGTTTTAGGGTTGATGATATGGTGAACTCGTTCACCAGTTTTCTCATCGATAAAATAGCGTTCGTAATCCCCGGAAGTGCTGACCGCCACGTCGTTAAGCGGCATGGTCAACACCACTTCGCGGTCGTCCGGTCCACGCTGGCGCGGATTTTTGATGCCGATCAGCCAGGGCCGGCCGCGCCGGTCGCCGAGCAGGCGGCTGTCACCGCCCGCGCTCACGGAAGCGTGAGAGATGCCGCGACTGCGCAGAATCTCCACCGCCCGGTCGACGGCATAGCCTTTAGCGATACCGCCGAGATCAATACGCACATTGGGATGGGCAAACGCCAGAGTGCGCTGCACCGGGTCGAACGTCAGAAAACGATAGTTGATGGCGGGCAATAATTCCCTCTGCTGTTGAGCGTCCGGCTTCTTTTTGCCGCGATAGTCATAGAACCAGCCGAGGGAAGCGAAGGTGATATCGAAAGCGCCCTCACTGAGCTGGCTGTAATACAGGGAGCGTTCGATGAGGTGGCTGAATTCCGCCGAGAGCGCTACCGGCTGCTTGGCCGCCTGCGCGTTGGCACGGGCGAGATCGCTGGTGTCGATATAGGGAGAATAGGTCGCGTCGATGCGGCGCATCTCAGCCATCACCGCAGCGATAGCGTGGTTACCGGCATCGACCTTGTCGTGCCACACGGTGACCGAAACTTCGGTCCCCATGATGTCCTGCTTGTCTTGCAGCCACTCGCTCCAGCCTAAGCCGGGGAGCAGCATAAGACCGAGGAGGCAGGACCGCAGGGTGCGCAGCAATTTAGCCTCCGATCGGCCAAGTCACTTTATAGGAGCCGTCGTCCAGGGATTCGGTAAACACACCCAGGGCATCCTTCAGTGGTTGCGGCGCCGTTTCTTTCGGCGTGACCAAACCATTCAACGTCGGTTGACCGCCCACCGTGTAGTCGCCCTGCAGATCGAGTTTGAAGTCCCCTTCCAAATCGGTGATATGCAGCGCGATACCACCCTGGCCATTGGCTCGGGCGTCTGCGACAAAGGTTCCGAGAGTGAACCAGCCAGTGCCGACGTTAACCGCCAAACGCTGCCAGGTCAGACTGCCTTGCAGATCCTTTACCCGGCCATCCAACGTCAGGTCGGCGCGCTCCACCGCGGCGCTGCCGACGCCGCCGACTTGTACATCGGGGCTGTTGTAGAACACCTTGGCCGGCACCTGGTCCACCATCAGGTTGCGCACGCTAAGAGTGCCAGTGGCACTCTGACAGACTCCGCCCTGTACGCTGGGACTGCGCACATCAAGGCAGGCCTTGAGCAGCAGTAGAGACCAGCCGTTCAAGCGCCATTGCAACGCGCCCAGATCCAAAGTCTGACCGTTGACCGCCACCTGCGCGGAGCCTGCGCGGCCGGACCAGAGGGTGCCGGACACGCCGGTGAGACTCAGTCCAGGCACCGATTTGATGGCCACCCAAGCACCCCATTCCGCCGGCGTGCGCGCCACTACGGTGACCAGGAAGTACACCAGCAGGCCGATAAAAAACACCAGTTTCGCCAAACGTTCCACTCAGCCCCCTTGGGTCAACTGTAGATTCACTTGCACCAGACCGGGGTTGCGGTCGGCGGTGATGGTGAGATCGCTGATCTGCAGCCCGCGCTTGTTTTCCATTTCGTTGAGCCAGGCTACGACTCTATTGAAATCCGATGCGCCGAGACGCACCCGGGCGCTATTGCCGGAGGGCTGCACATTTTCCATGGTGAGGCCGAACTCGCGGGTGCTGTCGTTGAGCAGCGAGGTGAGATTCTGATTATTGGTCTGCTGACCGCCCTGCTGGCGCGCCAATACCTGACCGGCGAGCTGGCGCACTTCCTCCTGCTCCTGCAGAGACACCAGATTGCGGCGCTCTTTGCGCTCCAGATTGTCCTGCATCGGCAG
>ENA-UOVV01001260-UOVV01001260.1-compost-metagenome-genome-assembly--contig:-NODE-1260-length-20222-cov-4.643774_pt1 | contig 20222 bp, 17 predicted proteins | sample MGYA00238155_ERZ761577 | MGnify/ENA primary metagenome ERZ761577 (study PRJEB28898, sample SAMN06268775) | compost metagenome | isolation source: Emeryville, CA | place: USA:Emeryville, CA | collected...
CACAACAAACCGATTTGCTGCGCAAAGCCGCCTTGGCACTGGCGACAGAACAACTGGTCACGGTCGCCAATCAAGGCCCCGCCGGCAGCATGGATCTGTGGCCGGGACAACAGCTGGCAGATCGTTTCGCCGCGCAGCTGCGCGGACTCGCCCGCCTCAATGCAAAAGTTGGAGTAAGCGACCAAGCAGAGGCGGCAACTGCCAAATGCCTGGGTGGACTGGACGAGATCAACCGCCTGCCGCCACTGAATGCGCAGGGACTTCCCGCCAAAGTGAATTGGCGCGATACCTACGCCAATTTGCGCGATCTGATTAAAGCCCTCAACCCATCTCCAGCGGACAATGGCACCGAAACCACCGCGGATTTGTAAAAAGCGCAACGCGCCTGTAAGCATCGCCAGAAATTACATTTAGCGACGGATCAAAAGCCGCGTAAAACGCGGCTTTTTCGATTCCGCGGCGCCTAAAATCGACTGGCACCTTTTTTGCGCCATCTCCGTCACTTAACGGACGAGGCGGACCTTCCTTTGCTTAAAATCATTATCGTTATTCTTATCAGCGTCACCCTGACCGCTCTCTATTTCATTATTTCCCGCAGGAGGCGCACACCGAAATATCAATTAAATCCGGATGAACTACCGGACGTTGGCGATTGCCTGCTGAAATTTGCCGGCATGACCAGAAGCGCAGTGCACGGCGGCAATGACGTCCAGGTTTTTCAAAACGGCGAATTATTTCCAGCACTGATAGAAAGTATTCAGGAAGCCAAAGAAACTATTCACCTGGAGCTTTTTGTCTGGGATACCGGCGAGCTGGAACGCCAATTTGTCGAGCTGTTCTGCAACAAAGCAAAAGAGGGAGTAAAAGTGCGGATCCTGCTCGACGCTATCGGTTCCATGGACGCCGACAAAAAGCAGTTGCAGATCATGCGCGACGCCGGCGTCGATTTGCAGATTTATTGCGAAGTGAGCGGGTGGAATTTACGTCGCTTTAATCACCGCACCCACCGCAAAATTCTGGTGATCGACGGAGTTGTCGGCTACACCTTTGGCCACGGCATCGCCGATCAGTGGCGCGGCAACGGCGAAGATAAAGACCACTGGCGCGATACCGGCGTGCGCATTCGCGGGCCTGCGGTATTTTCGCTGCAGTCGGTTTTTATGGAAAACTGGATTGAAGAAACCACCTGTATTCCCACCGAGAGTTCCTGCTTTCCCGATTTAAAAGAGGAGGGAAATATCAGTGCTCATGTAGTGAGCAGTGCAACCGGCGATGCGATTTCCGGTGTCGGCCTGCTCTACAGCTTGGCTATCGCCAGCGCGAAAAAAAGCATCTATATCCAAAATCCCTATTTCGCACCGGAAAAAAATGTGGCGGAGCTGCTCGCCAAAATGGTTCGCCGCGGAGTTGAAGTCCATCTGATGGTGCCGGGAAAACACACGGACAATCCGTTCGTACGCTGGGCCGGCTGCTCACTGTATCGCCCGTTGCTGGAATCTGGGGTACATATTTACGAATTTCAGCCGAGTTTATTACATCAAAAAATTGTGGTGGTAGATGGCGAATGGACTCATGTCGGCTCCACCAATTTTGATGCACGCTCGCTGGCATTGAATGAAGAGATTGGGGTGGGACTGCTGGACAAAGATATAGCGGCGCAATTAATTGCCGCGTTTAACAAGGATTTGAAGCGCTGTACCAAAATTGAATTGCACGAATGGCGCAAACGCCGCTGGTATTTCCGTTTGTTTGACCGTTTTGCCTATCTGCTACGCGATCAGCTTTGATCGCGTAGCAGCACAGATTTACGGCTCCACAATTTTCACCGCCATTTCCACGGCGGAATCGCGCTGATTTTTCTGCTGCTGATATTGGCGCGCGGCCTTGGATACAGCGGTCAGAGTTTCCTGTTTGCGCTGACCGCCGGCAATCCAGAATTTGCGCAGATTTTCTTTTAAATGCGCCAGAACGCCTTTGTCACGCAATTTGACATCCTGCAATAAATCCAGCGCGGTGCAGGCGCCAGCGTGAGCACTGCAATAGGTAGCAGACGTTAAAGACGGAGTCTGGCTCACGCGCTGAGCAAAATCGGCTTTAGACCAGCCCGCCTGAGCCAAGGCATCCTCAACTTCTTTTTCCGCTGCCTGCCGCGCTTTAAACAATTGCATTTGCACGCGGCTGTAAACGTTCACCGCACCGTCACCATTGGTTTCAATCGGCAAAAATATCGCGCTGGGATAAAGCTCGGTAATCAGCGACTGTACTCCGTCGGAAACCGCGCTGGAGGGCATACAGCCAAAAGGCTTGATACTCAGCGTCATATTTACTTTTTGATCCACCACATTGTGAATCAATTTGCCCACTTCCATATGCCCTTCGCCGCCACGCAAATTGTTGTCGTAGAAACGATGGCTGATTTCGGCGATATGCTCCATATCCGGCAGATGATAACGGCGCAAGCCGAGAATCGCCGCGTAGGAGTGAAACAAACCGCGAACAAACCAATCGGCGGCGCGCAAGCCCCAAAGCTTTTTCGCCACATTGGTATTTTCCAATGCGAATTTGCTGCCGTGGCCATCGGCACCTATAGACTTATCAGTGCCTTTTAATTTCGCGCGCTCACGAGTGTCATATTTGGCTCCCCAGAGGAGATACAAAATCCAGTTGGTGACCAGCTGGACATCAACCTCCGCACCTTCCTGTTCGAGGAAACGCTGCATTTTGTAATTGCCATCACCTTCTGTGGTCATGGCCCAAAATTCACCGATAATCGCAACCCGGGGTTTGATGCGGGTGCGATCCACTTTAATCGCCGCCAATTCTTTGCGGGTTTGCCAGAGCGCGCGCAAAAAGCCGCTGCGTGTTTCAAAAGCGCGGGCAATGCGTTCTTTGGCACGAGCTAGCGCCGCGTCAGTTGCACCGGGGTCCACCTCATAAGGGCGAATGCGATACATCAGGGCATTTAGTACATCACCCAATAAAATCGCTTTGCCGATGGTGATAAAAAATTGCGCGTCGATTTTTAAACCCAAGGCTTCGCCTGTGGCCTGCTTGATGCCGCCCGCCTGCTGAAACAGGATCACGCGGAAGCCATCAAAACCGGCGTCGCGCAGCGCCTTGCGATATTCGGTCACATAAGTGCCGAAGCGGCAGGGACCGCAGGAACCCGCAGTAGCGAAAATATAATTTTTGACGATATCTTGTTTGCTCTGCCCCGCCGCTTCCAATTCCTTCAGCTTTTTCACCAGATTACCAACAGTGAAATAGGTTGGGTTGCACTGACCGCGGTTGCCAAATTCGCGGCCGAATTGCAGCGCGCGATTATCCGGCACATCCATCGCCTCCACCTTGTAACCCAAACCGCGAAAAGCGGACTGGATAAACAGGTCATGCGCCATGGTCAGACCCGCATGCAAAATAGTCGTATGTTCACGCTGGGACGCGACAAAGCGCGTTGGATTTAAATCGCGCCAGTGTTCTTTGCTTTCGGCCGCGCCAAATTCCTGCGTTTCAAATTGTTTGAGATTTTCTTCGACGGCGCGCAGATATTCCGCAGCGTTTTGGTCGGCTGATGACTGACCCAAGTGGGAAGCATCACGGGATGGTTGCGTCATTACATCTCTCCTCAGTCGATTTCAACAGCGGCGATCAATTGATTATTGGCAACCAGTGCGCCGAGTGGCGCAACCGGTTTGGGCGTATCCGTCTGCGCCAGCAGTTGCTCGCGGCGCTGACGCCATTTTTCCAGCTCTACTCTGAACATCTCATCCTGTTTAATTTTTTCCGGCGCGGCTTCGAGCAGCTGCAAACGTTTTTCCACCAGTGCACGTTCATGCTCTTGCTTGCGACGCGCCTCGTCTTCCAATTTTTCCTCCGCCAGCTTCAGCGTATAGCCATAGGTTTTAACGCGAATTTTGATGGAGCCCGAAGGTTTGTTCGCATCTATATCGTGCAGCGCGGAATAAGGCGAACCGGAGGCTTCCATAATCCGGTCGATCAAGCCGTAAGTAGGCGCGTCGTGGCCGCATTTAAAACTGGACAAATCCAGCACCGCCACATTGGGATGACGCGCGGCGAATTTGGCGGCCCAAACTTTTTGCACACTGTTGACGCTGTAATTTTCCGGCCAGATATCGTGAATTTCCAGCGGTGAGGATACGTGTTCTTTCTCCAGATCCTCGCGGAAAAACTTGTGCAAATACTCTTTGTTTTTCGGAATCGAGCGCATGGACAAGATCGGATAACCCATCGCCTGATATTCCTCCAGCACAGCATGGTTCATACCGGGATCGTTGTGATACGGGCGGCCGATCATCAACAGCGCCATGCGGTTATCCGCTTCCACCGCATCGAGAATGATGCGGCCTTTTTCCTGCATATGCTCATCAAAATGCTGTAAAGCTTTGTAAGCCTGATCGGCGGCGAAATTATTTTCGTCTTCGCTCATTTGTAGGTGTTCAACAAAAGCGTCGAACATTTTTGCTTTTAGCAGAAGCGGCTCATTAAGCGACACTGCGGTATCCAGATAAGTAATGCCGCGCTGACCGAAAAAATCCTGCTCTTTGGTAAAAGCCGCACCAATAACTTTTGGCGTACCGGCCACAATCGGACAACAGGCCGTATCCATTACCTTTTCCACAAAGGTGGGAATATGGGTGATGGACGGGAAGAAAATTAAATTCAGTGGCTTTTGGACGTGGTGTTCAAACAGCAGATTGTGAATATGCGCCTGTACCACTTTGGCGGGAAAACAGGGATCGACTGAACCATATTTTCCACCGGCTTGCCACATTTCCTCACTGGTATCGTCAGAAAAAACGATATTGCGGGATTTCACGCCCAGGGCTTCAAAGTAGGCGCGCCAGAAAGGCGCTGTGCTCCAGATATTTAACGCTTTGGGAATACCGATACGAATATTCTGGCGCTGGGCTTGCGCGGCTTCACTCGAACGCACAAAACCGCGGCGAATTTTTTTGTGTTTAACGCCGCCGAGCAGCGTGCGCTTGACTTCGATATCTTCAATTTCCTTACCTGCTTCCGGCAGCGGCGGCACTTTATAGAGCGGCTTGTAGGCCCAGGTTGCTTCGTAGTCCACCAGATTGGGGAAAGCAATGGTGCGCTCGCGGCGTTTTTTATTCAGCGTGCGCAGGGCGTCGTGATCTTCTACCGTACCTTTTTCGCAGGAAAACCCGGAAATATAGCGAACGGTTTCCTCTTTGCTGACATGCGCATCAATAAACGTGCGCGAGCAATTATTGGCACAGAAGGTACAGCGGGTTTCTTCGTCATTGCGGGTGGTGTAATACAGATTGATCGCCGCATCCAAGCCGATGAACGAGGAGTGACCGCGACGCTGAGTCACGCGAATCGCTTCAAATGCTGCGCCCAGCGCACCCGCTTCACCGGTATGGGGATGCACATGCACCTCGGCGTCGGGCACGCGCTCCTGGATATAATCCACCTGCGCTTTTACCGCCGCCATATTTTTCTGGGTGCCTCCCTGCAACACAAACACCCGGCCCAATTCCGCCATGCGAGGAATTTGCACCACGTACTGCCAGATATTTTTTGGCAATACCAACGCGAGACCAGCAAGTAACTCTTCGCCGTTGTAACCCTCCTTCTGGAAATTCACCCGGTCGGAATCGAGGAATACTGCGCAGCCGTAGCTAAATTCCGGTGAGAGCTCCGCATTAAAGGCTTTTTCTGCATATTGCTCCACCGGCACGCCGAACTGATCGGCCATGGCTTGCAGCAACATGCCGTTGCCGGCGCTGCAGGAATTCGACAAGCGGAAATTTTTGATTGTACGGTTTTGCATGAACATCACTTTGATGTCCTGACCGCCGACATCACAAATCACATCCACATCCGGGAAATAATGTTGCGCACTTTTCATATGCGCGACGGTTTCGACAATATTGGCGTCGGCTTTTAATGCCGCTTCCATTACGTCGCCGGCATAGCCGGTCACACCGAATCCTTTAATATCCAATTCCGCATTCTGCATCTTGGCCCAGGTTTGCAGCTGCAGGAACATGTTTTTCATGTCCTCCAGCGGGTTGCCTTTGGAGAGCTGATACACCTTTTGCAGAATTTCGCCCTGGGCGTCCACCAACACACATTTACTGGAGGTAGAACCGCCGTCGAGGCCGATATAACCTTCAATTTTTTTCTGCTGCACTTCCCGCGGCTTGAATGAGGGAATTTGATAGCGCTGAATAAATTCGATGGCGGAATCCTTGTCTGCTACCAATGGCGGGCCAGCGTTTGCACCGAGCTGAGCTTTGCGACCGTCACGAATAAAGGATTTCAGGCGTTCGAGAGTTTCGCAGGTGGCGACATTTTTTTCGTGCAGACCAAATAGTACTGCGCCATAAGCTGCGTAATATTCGGAATTTTCCGGCGAGAAAATCAATTCTTCCAGCGGCACGTCTTTGGGATAATCAAAACCGCGCTCTTCCCAGGTTTGCGGAATGCGGTAGCGCCAGCAATCGCGCAAAAATGGTAAATAGGTATTGGGGCCGCCGAGCAATAACACTTTCGGTTTTAAGGTATTGCCGCGCGTGAGCACGGAAATATTCTGGCTGACAATGGCATCCGCAAGGGAGCACATAATTTCGTTGGCGGGGATGCCGCTTTTCACCAGATTCACAATATCGGTTTCGGCAAATACACCGCATTTGGCGGCGACGTGATGCAATTTGGTGGGATCAAAAACCAATTGCGCTACCTGATCCCGCGCCATGCCCACTTTAATAAAACATTTATCGATAGTGGCGCCGGTTCCGGACGCGCATTTATCGTTCATCGATGTAGTCGCGCGTTTTTCGCCGGTGGCTTCGCTGGTTTTGAACATGATGATTTTGGCATCCTGTCCACCCAGTTCAATCACACTGCCCACATCCGGGTGCAGCGCCTCCACCGCCATGGTGACCGCGTTAACCTCTTGAATAAATTTTGCGTTCAAGTGCGGCGCTATGGGACCCGCACCAGAGCCGGTAATAAATATCCGGGTATTGTGTAGGGAGATACGGGGAAGATCGGCGAGCACCTGCTCGAGCATTTCTAAAACTTTTTCCGCCTGACGAGTTTCGTGGCGGGCGTAGCGGGACCAGAGAATTTGTCGGGTTTCCGGTTCCACGGCAACCAATTTGACGGTGGTGGAACCGACATCAATACCGAAGGTGAGGTGCTGGTGATCCATGATTTTTACCGTTTTGCTATTGCAGCAGGAGATCAGCGCCTGTCCCTAAACTTTTTCTTATTTAACGAACCGGGAAACCTTCGCCTAAGCGCTGAAAGTGCCTAACCCTAACGCAAAACTTTTTAAAAACCAAGCAAACCCCTCGGTTATTGCGGCTTTTGCACAAAACCGCCAAGGGATTTAATCCACATAAAAATCATGGATTAATTTTCCGCACAATTACTCCATCGCCACTCGATAAAATTGCGCTTTCAAATAATCTGTTTCCGGGATGGCGGGATGCACCGGATGGTCCGGCCCCTGCCCCCCGCTGTAAATCAATTGCGCGTGGCGGTCGAGATGACGCGCTGCGCCGCGCACAATTTCCTGCAAAATATCGCGAGTCAGCGGCATGGAGCAGGAGGCGGACACCAGCAACCCGTCTTTGCCGAGTAAGCGCATGGCAAGCTCGTTGATATGGCGATAAGCCGCCTCGCCCGCCTGCTGATCCTTGCGCTTTTTGATAAACGCCGGCGGGTCCAGCACCACCACATCAAACTGGGTTTTGTCCGCTACCAGGGTTTTCAAAACGTCCACCGCCTTGCCGCGCAGCACATCCACTTTGTCGGCGATATTGTTGAGCCGCGCGTTGTGCAGTACACCTTCGGTAGCGGCTTCGGACGCGTCCACACAAGTCACCTGCTGCGCGCCGGCGACGCCCGCCTGAATGCCCCAACCGCCCACGTAGGAGAACACATCCAGCACCCGCTGGCCGCGCACCATGGTCTGCAAGTAAGCGCGGCTGACCCGGTGATCGTAGAACCAGCCGGTTTTTTGGCCGGGGGTGGCGGAGACTTCAAAGCGCGCACCGTTTTCCACCAGAGCGAGGCGATCCGGTACTTCGCCGATAATCCGCACCGCTTCGTCCAGCCCTTCCAGCTCCCGCGCGCCGTGGTTGTTGCGTACCACTATGCCTTTTGGGCGCAGCACCTTCTCCAACGCCGCCAGCAAATCCTCCAGCAGCAGATCGAAACCCGCCACCGCAATCTGCACCACCAGATAATCGCCGTAGCGGTCAATCACCACCCCCGGCAGCAGATCGCTGTCGCCGTAAACCAAGCGGTAATAGGGCTCGGGGAAGCAGCGTTCGCGCAGGCGCAACGCCTGGGTGATGCGGTGCTGCAGAAATTTCACATCCGGTTTTTGTCTGACGTCGCGGGTGAGTAAGCGCCCACAGATCAGCGCATTGGGATTGACGAACGCCAGACCGAGGGGATGGCCGCTCGCAGAGCACACCTCCGCCAGATCGCCCGGGGCGAAGCTCTTCAGCCGGGTTTTGCCGTTGTTCACTTCATTGGAATACACCCACAGATGGCCCTTTTTGATGCGACGGTCGGCCTGGGGATTGAGCAGGAGCGGAGGATACTGGGTCATGGGGATCTCGGCGGTCGGAAATGCGCGGCATTATGCGGGATCACTGCGGTGAAACCCAGAGGATCCGCGACTTGCGGTAGAACAGCGAGGTAAAACGCAGGCACAAAAAAGCCATTTCACGGCGGCTTTAGCGGCCGCCGTGAAATGGCTTTCGCAATACTTATTCGCTGAGGCTGGCCTGGTAGGCTTCCGCATCCAGAGCGTCTTCCAGCTCTTCCAGATCGTCCGGCTGCACCTTAAAGAACCAGCCTTCATCGTAGGGAGCGGAGTTGATGGTTTCCGGCGCGTCGGCGAGACGCTCGTTGATGGCGATAACCTCTCCCGAAACCGGTGAGTAAATGTCGGAGGCCGCTTTTACGGATTCCACCACCCCCGCTTCCTGACCCGCGGTGACAGTGGCACCCACTTCCGGCAGCTCCACGAATACCACGTCACCCAGAGCTGCCTGCGCATGGTCGGTGATGCCGATGGTCACGGTGCCATCGTCTTCCACACGGGCCCACTCGTGGCTGGACAGGTATTTCAATTCCGAGCGTATCTCACTCATGTCAGTTCCTCAGTGCAAACAGTCTTGGGTCAATAAAACGGCAGGGGCACCGCCGCAAAACAGGGGCATCTTAAACCGGCTTGCCGTTGCGTACAAAACAGGGTTTCACCACGGCCACATCCACTTCCTTGCCGCGAATCACAACCTTGGCCTGCTCGCCGATTTCCACTGGCACGCGGGCCAGAGCTATGGAGTATCCGAGGGTCGGGGAAAAGCTGCCACTGGTGATCACGCCTTGGCGATCAGACCCCGCAACCAGCACCGGATAACCGTCGCGCAGCACGCCGCGCTCACGCATGACCAGTCCTACCAGTTTGTCGCGGATACCAACGGCCTTTTGCGCTTCCAGAGCGGCGCGACCGATAAAGTCGCGACCTTCAGTCCAGGCGATGGTCCAGGCCATATTCGCCACCAGGGGCGACACTTCATCGTTCATCTCGTGGCCGTACAGATTCATGCCGGCTTCTAAGCGCAGAGTGTCGCGGGCACCGAGACCGCAGGGGCGCACGCCCGCGTTTACCAGGGTGCGCCAGAGGGTTTCCGCATCTTCCTGCGGCAACATAATTTCGTAACCGTCTTCACCGGTGTAGCCAGTGCGGGCAACCATCCAGCCGGCGCGGTCGCCGCTGAGGAATGCGCCGCTGAATACGTTGAGCTGCTCCGCCACCGCCACATCGGACGCAGCCAGTAAGGAGTGGAATTTCGCCCGCGCATTTGGGCCCTGCACAGCGATCATCGCCAGCTCTGGGCGCTCCTGGACTTCCACCTGAAAATCTTTGGCCTGCAGGCCGATCCAAGCGAGATCCTTGGCGCGGGTGCCGCAGTTCACCACCAGGCGGTAACCCCACTCCATCAGGTAGACAATCAGGTCGTCGATCACCCCACCCTGAGGGTTAAGCATGGCGCTGTAGAGCGCTTTGCCCTGGGCTTGCAGCTTGGCCACATCGTTGGCGAGCAGGTATTGCAAAAAGGTTTTGGCCTCGGGGCCGCGCACATCGACGATGGTCATATGGGACACATCGAACATGCCGGCATCGCCGCGCACCGCGTGGTGTTCTTCGATTTGTGAGCCGTAATTGACGGGCATGGACCAGCCGGAAAAATCCACCAGCTTGCCACCCATTTCCTGATGCACGGCGTGGAGCGGAGTTTGATTAAGCATGAGGACACCTGGGATGCAGTTCGAGGGGCGGCATTCTACCAGGAAGATCCCTTCCCGTTGAGGTGCCGGCTCGGCGCGCCCGACGGCGCTGCGCGTATCGCCAGCTGATACTTTTGCCGGCAAATTTGAGTCGCCGAGTGCTGCGCTTCTAGAGTCCGGGACGTTCTACCCCAACAAAAGGACGCATTTATGAAACTCAAACGTTTGGTCGCCAGCATCTCCGCAAGCTTCGACGACTTGGTCAGCAAAATCGAAAATCACGAAGCCATCGCCGAAGTCACTCTGCAAGACATCCGCAGCGCCGCCGCAAAAATCCGCTCTCAACTGAATATCACCCGCCAACGCCTGGAATATCTCCACAATCAGGAAAGCGCTCTACAGCAGGATTGCGAGCGCTGGCAATTGCGCGCCGTGCAATGTGGCGAACAGGAGCGCGAACGCGCCCTGCGTTGTGTACAAGCACTTGAGCAATGCGAGCAGCAGAAAAAAGCGTTGCATCAACAGATTCAGGAAAATTCCCGCCTGCGTGACGAATTGACCAGTCATTTAAATCAGGTCGAACAGCGTTTGGCGGAATTGCAATTAAAACGCGACAGCTTGAGCGCACGCGCCGCCCGCAATCAGGTGACCCGCCACATCGAAAAAACTCTGCCCGATTCCTACCCGGACAAAATATTCGCGCGCTGGGAGGAAAGTGTTATCGCCGACGAATATCTGACCCAGCCGCATTTTTACGAGAACGCCTCCGCCGGTTTGGATGCGGAATTTCGCAAAGCGGAACAACAAACCCATCTGGAACAGCGCCTTGCGGAATTGCTGACAGGAAAAACGGAAATCAAAAATGGAGGATCTGTGTAATGAGCACCCACACTTGGTCACCCAAAATTGATTCAAACGCAGAAGAAAAGTCCCAAACCGGCCGCGTCGCGGGTTTTCTGCGGATTATCGGCGCTCTCGCCATCGGCGGCTCCGGCCTGCTGTATATGCTGCAAGGGCTTTATCACACCGACGCCAATTTGCGTAACTGGGTTTATCTCGCCTTGATGGCGGCCCTGGGCGTCGGTGGCATTTTCAGCCAGCGCGCCATGGCAGACAGCAAAGGTGCGCGCGTCTGTTTTGCGCTCGCCGCCTTGCTGATTCCAGTGCAATTTTCTCAACTCGGCGGCATGGTGCTGAATTATTTTTCGGATGCGCCGCTGGCCAACACCTGGTTCGCGGTGAGCGCACCGGCATTTAATACCTTGGTGTTAATTGGCGGCTTGAGTATTGCGATTGCATTAACACTATCTTTTTTAGGATTTTCCATTTTGGCCCGCAGTGCGGCCACACCATTGACTGCGGCTTTTGTGGTGATGAATTTGGCCATGCTCCTGCCGGCTCGCGACTCTTTACTCGCATTACCCATCATTGCAGGATTGCTTGCAGTCACCACACTTTTGGAAAAGCGGATTTTTCGTAACCAGGTAATTTTTCAAACATTGGAAGGCATCAGCGTGCGGTTGTTGATGCTGTTACCGCTGGCCATCATTATTTGCCGCAATTCCTTTTATATCAGCAATGTTATGGGTACCAGCGCCATTCTGGCTGTGGGCGGATTTATTTTTCACTATCTCACCACTTGCGAAGGCGCTTTTAATTCCAGCCGCTACCTGCGCGAATTTCTCCGCTTTATCGCGTTTGCGCTGTTGATCGTCGCCCTGCCCACGTTTAGTTATGAATTATTCGGCCAGCCGGAGAAATTGTTGAGTTTGGACAAACAGTGGTTGAGCGTGGTTTACACATTGCCAGCACTGAGCTGCGCTTTGTATTTTTCCAACCGCTCCGATCTGTTAACGCCGTTTTATCAAGTGGCCGCCACCGCCGTGCTTTGCATCGCGATTTCCTGGATGTTGGACAGCCGCTACCTAGGAGCAGAATTTGTGTTCTGGTGCGCCGCGCTGGCGATGATCGGCTACGGTTTTTTGCATCGTCAGAAAGTTACCTTTGTCAGCGGTGCGGTTACCGCCATCTGCCTTGGTGCGCATCTGCTGTATTCTGCTGTGCACAATATTCACGTCAATCTCTGGCTGGCGTTCGCCATCACCGGCCTTGTGTTACTGGCGCTGTCTTCCGTGTGCGAAAAACACGGCCGCAAATGGCTTTACAACAGCCGCGAGTACTGGCGTCAGTTCAATGAATGGGAGACTCGCTGAGTTTCCAGGAAGCCCCGGGGATAGCTGCTATTCTTAAGGAATTCTTAGCCAACCCGCCCCCGTGGGCTTCCGTCATGCTCGAAGTACTGCAAAACGCCAAAATCCGTTACAAATTCTGGCTTCTCAATATCATTGTTCTGGGCGTTATGTGCCTGCTCGCCCTATTCGCCATCAATCAAATTGCCAGCGCATCCGGACGCAGCTTTGCTAACACCCTATGGCAGCAAGCCCCCGCTTTTGCCGGTGTGATTACCGTGTTAATGCTGGTGGAAATGGCCTGCTCGCAACTGCTGATCAGCTTTATCGAACGCCGCGTCAACCGCTTGAAATCCACCATGGTGAACGTGCAGCAGACCGGCAATCTGAGCGCGCGTGCGCCGGTGGAATCCCAGGATGAAATCGGTGAAATGGCGGCGGCATTCAACAGCATGCTCGAACGCACGGGCAGCGTGATCAAAAGCATCAAAGGTGCGGTTGAACAGCTGCGCACAGAATCCACATCACTGACTTCCGATACGCGCGCCCGCCGGGATGAATTGCAAAAACAGCAGGACAGCGCCCGCCAATCCATGGAAGTGGTGGAAACCATGCTGCGCAGCTTTGCCGGTATAGCAACGCAGGCGGAAAGTGCCGAAGGGCTCTCCGCCAATGCCTGTGAGGCAGCCACCGCCGGCGCTGAGCAAGTGTCGCGAACTGCCAAAGAAGTGGAAAAACTCTCCGGCATTATCAGCACCGCTACCGAAAACGTCGGCGCCCTCGCCGATAGCAGCCACGAAATTACCCGCGCGGTCACCGAGATTCGCGCCATCGCCGAACAAACCAACCTGCTCGCCCTCAACGCCGCCATTGAAGCCGCCCGTGCGGGCGAACAAGGTCGTGGCTTTGCTGTGGTGGCGGACGAAGTGCGTACCCTCGCCCAGCGGGTGCAGGTGTCCACCGAACAGATTCAACGCACTATGGACGGCCTGCTGCGCGCCATGAACACTTCGGTCAACCAAATGACCGACAGCTCAGCGCAAGTGGCGCTCTGCGTGGAGGAATCCAACGTGGGCCTCGCAGCGCTACACACCATCCGCCAGCTGGTGGAGGAGATTGCAAAAACCAATCAGGCCATCGCCCAGACTTCCGCGGAACACACCCAATCCACCAGCGACGTGCTCGCCAACGTCCACACCGTGCGCGACACCACCCGCAACCTTGCTGACCAACTCGTCAATTCTGCAGAAATGAGCCAACGCCTGAAAAACCTGATCGGCTCGCTGGAAGAAGCGGCGATGAAAGTGAAATTCTGATGAATATCGGGGTGAATTAAACCCCGATATCCTCATTCCACAATGCAGGCTTAGCGGCGATAAAATCCTGCATTAATTGAATGCAGGTTTGATCCTGCAGCACTCTTACTTCCACGCCGCGCGAACGCAATAAATCCTCGTCGCCCATAAAGGTTTTATTTTCGCCCACGATCACTTTTTTGATGCCGTAAAGCAAAATTGCACCGCTGCACATAGGACAGGGGGAAAGTGTGGTGTACAAAGTGCATTCCTGATAAACCGCCGCCGGCTGCCGCCCGGCATTTTCAAAAGCATCCATCTCCCCATGCAACACCACACTTCCCTGCTGCACCCGCCGATTATGCCCATGACCAATCACCCGGCCCTGATGCACAATCACCGAACCAATGGGAATACCGCCCTCAGCAAGACCTTGCTTGGCTTCATCAATAGCCATCTGCATAAACTTATCCATACAACCTCCACTTGGTGATGTGGGTGTGAATATATCAGTTATTTTCAGATTAGCTGAATGAGGAAAATTGGCGGAGGGAATAAACAGAAAAGGGGCCGATAGCCCCTTTTTATCTGCGTGGACCTGATTAGGTTAACGCGTATTCCGTTACGCGAACGGATTTTTCCTTAAGCACCAGCACAATCATCAACAACAACGCGATCAATACACCAATGGACGACACACCCAGGATTGGTCCAAGAACAGGTTCTGGCGCCAGCTGCTTATAAAGCATAAACAAACCAGAAATCAAAACCAGAGCGGAAACTTGGTGCAGACAAAACTGGGCAAGAGCAAGAGGACCAGAAGCGCGGGGCAGCCAATTTTTGTAGATCACGGCGTAAATAAAAGAAACAACAAAACCCAACAACATCATATGGGCATGTACAACCATCAGACTGTGATTCCTGGCCTCCGCCATATAAATCCCTAACAACAAACCCATCACAGCGTAAACGAGGGAAATAACCAAATACTTTCGATCTAACACAACAATCTCCTTATTAATATCACTCCGGTCAATCTGCCGGCGGAGAATTATTGCGTAGGTCGGGTTGGGGTGGGTGTAAAGATTTGTAGAATGTATTTGGTTGGGGTTTTAAACCGCCTTCATAAAAAACCCGCTCTTAGCGGGTTCAGAAAATCACAAAAATTTTGCTTTACTGCCTTAAGGATCAACATCTTCCAGCTCCTCGACGCCGATATAACAATCCAACCCCATGGATGCCTCTCTAGCTCCCGCAGCGGCAGGATCATTAGAAGGATGAGGATACTGCGGGTGCCCCTCCCAATGCGGTTGCCCGCTCGACGAAAGGGCGGTGTTGGTGCAGTAGCTTTTCACCCGGTCTGTACTTGTGTTACTACAACCAGTGAAATTTAGTAGTAAACAAACAGCGAAAAAATACTTTGTATTCAACATCCTTTTACTCTCCCAGTGAGAATTAAACTTTCCAAGACATCGTTTACTTTAGAGTGCGCGATTGGCCTCCATAAATTTGCAAGCGGGTCCAACTTTTGCTGTGTTACTTAAACTATAAAAATCTGGATTGGCCGCAGGGCACCACTCACTAAATAGGTAGGATTCGCAGGAGTGCATTTCGACTTCGCTCAATGCGCGTTGATACCCCGGTGGGCGTAGTCGAAGTCCGACCCTTCATTTCAACTACCATTTCGCAAGCATCAATGAAAACACTCAGGGAAACCAGGGAACGCCTTCGACTCCATTTCGACGAGGTTCAATGCAGACTCTCAGGGAGCTACAACAGACCGGTGGCTGAGCGTAGTCGAAGCCCGGCCTTTTCCCTTCGACTCCGCTCAGGGAACGGCCTTTGAAGTCGAAGCAAAATCAAAGCAACTTGAATTTCTACACCGCGCCAATTCGTGTATGCGATTAAAATCGCCCTGAATTAGCGCTTCTTTTTTCTTTCTACTCCAGCCTTGTATTTGTTTCTCACGGGCAAATGCTTCGTCAATTCGCTCAAAGCTCTCAACAAACACAAGCTTTACCGGCAGATGCTTCCGAGTGTGGTTAGCACCCTGGCCATTTTGATGCTGCCAAAGTCTGAATTCGATGTCTTTTGTGCTGCCGGTGTAATAGCTTCCGTCGCTGCATTCGAGGATGTAAACATAAGCTGGCATGATTTCTTTCGCTCCATTTCTGTAGTGTTTTGATTCCCTTCGACTTCATTTCGATGAGGCTCAATGCAAGCGCTAATAGTCCGACGGCTGAGCGTAGTCGAAGCCCGGCGACTGAATGCTTGCATTGAGCGAAGCCGAAATAAAGTCAAACCGCCGCTTCCGCCAAATCTCCCTTCTCCTCCAACCAAGTCTTCCGATCCGCCGCGCGTTTTTTGGCGAGGAGCATATCCATAATTTGATGCGTCTCATCACCATCATCTATGGTCAATTGCACCAGTCTGCGGGTGTCTCTAGCCATGGTGGTTTCGCGCAGTTGTAGGGGATTCATTTCGCCGAGACCTTTAAAGCGTTGGACGTTGGGTTTGCCTTTTTTCTTTTCGGCGGCGATGCGGTCGAGGATGCCTTGTTTTTCGCCTTCGTCGAGGGCGTAGTAAACGTCTTGACCCACATCAATGCGATACAAGGGCGGCATGGCGACGAAGACGTGGCCGGCTTTTACGAGGGCGGGGAAATGGCGGACGAAGAGTGCGCATAACAGCGTGGCTATGTGCAAACCGTCGGAGTCGGCATCGGCGAGTATGCAGATTTTGTGGTAGCGCAATTTGGTCAAGTCATCGCTGCCTGGATCTATGCCAAGGGCCACGGAAATATCGTGCACTTCCTGGGAGGCGAGCACTTCGGCGCTGTCCACCTCCCAGGTGTTCAGGATTTTTCCGCGCAGAGGCATGATGGCCTGGGTTTCGCGGTCGCGCGCTTGTTTGGCGGAGCCGCCGGCGGAGTCGCCTTCCACCAGAAATAATTCGCCGCGAGACGGATCATCAGTGGAACAGTCGGCCAATTTGCCTGGCAGTGCGGGACCAGCGGTAATGCGTTTGCGTTCGATTTTTTTGCTGGAGCGCACACGCTTTTGCGCGTTGTTAATCACAAAATCCGCGAGCTTGTCGCCGTCTTCAGTATTTTGGTTGAGCCATAAACTGAAGGCGTCTTTACAGACACCGGAAACAAATGCGGCGGCTTCACGCGATGACAAACGCTCTTTGGTCTGACCGGAAAATTGCGGATCTTCCAATTTATATGAGAGAACAAAACAGCAATTAATCCAGATATCTTCCGGTGCGAGTTTTACGCCGCGCGGAACCAGATTGCGCAATTCGCAATATTCGCGCATGGCCTCCATTAAACCGGTGCGCAAACCATTGACGTGAGTACCGCCCTGCGCGGTGGGAATTAAGTTGACGTAACTTTCCTGCACGGCTTCGCCGCCTTCCGGCAGCCATTGCACCGCCCAATCCACCGCTTCGTGTGCGCTGGCGAAATTGCCAACAAAGGGTTGATCCGGCAGGGTCGACCAGCCCTGGGTAGCGCCGGATAAATAATCTTTCAGGCCGTCTTCGTAATACCACTCGTCTTTTTCGCCGCTCTGCTCATCCAAAAAGGAAATGTGCAGACCGGGGCATAAAACCGCTTTTGCACGCAACACGTGGCGCAAACGGGAAACGGAAAATTTCGGTGAGTCGAAATATTTCGGGTTTGGCAAAAAGCGCACGCTGGTGCCGGTATCGCGTTTGGCGCAGGTGCCGACCACATGCAGATCGACGGTTTTATCGCCATTTTGAAAACCGATGCGATAAACCTGACCGTCGCGTTTGATGGTGACTTCGAGAATGCTCGAAAGCGCGTTGACGACCGACACCCCCACACCGTGCAAACCACCGGAGAATTGATAATTTTTGTTGGAGAATTTTCCACCCGCGTGGAGCGTGGCGAGAATCACTTCCACACCGGATTTACCTTGCTCCGGGTGAACGTCCACAGGCATACCGCGACCGTCGTCGGCCACGGTGATAGAGTGATCTTTATGCAGCACCACGCTGATGGTTTTGGCGTGCCCGGCGAGCGCTTCGTCGACGCTGTTATCAATAATTTCCTGGGCGAGGTGGTTCGGGCGGGTGGTGTCGGTGTACATGCCCGGGCGTTTTTTGACGGGCTCTAGGCCGGTGAGAACTTCAATATCTTCAGCGGTGTATTTACTCATAACACTTCAGGTCCCGATATGTGTTTGCCCGCTTTTCGATGAGACCGCAGTCGCCATCGAAAACAGGTGGATTTTTATTGTGGTAACGCGGAAATCAGAGGTAGCGGAACTCCTCAAAAAATCCGGCAATTTCCGGTAGCCAGTTTTCGTAGCCATCAAATGCGTGACTGCCCCCAGCCTCCACGGTTTGACGACAGCCGAGGTATTTTTCTACGGCATCGCGATAATCGAGGGTTTCGTCCCCCGTCTGCACCAGCAACCAATAGAGGTCGGGATTATGCAACTGACCGGTGTCGCACGCCTCCAATTCCGCCAAGTCCGCGTCAGTGAGCGTGCAGATTTCGGCGGTATGGTAGTTTTTTAGGGATTGACCAACAAGGTTCTGGAAGCGGCGCTGCGGGCTCACCGCTGGGTTGATCAACACCGCCGGCAGGCCGCGCTGCTCCGCTAGATAGGTGGCCCAAAAGCCGCCGAGGGAGCTGCCCAGCAGATAAATATCCTCGCCCGGCAGTCCGTCGAGCAGTGTTTCCAGCGCGGCTCTGGCCTGCGCGGGATGGGAAGAGAGATAGGGGCATTCGAAACGCCATTCCGGGCGGTGGTACTGCAGCCAGTGATGGGTAGCTTGTGCTTTGGCAGATTTGGGGGAGCTCAAGAATCCGTGGATGTAAATCAGGGTGGGCATAATCCATAGTCGTCCAAAGCTGGTGACAAAAACGCATCAGGCCCCTTGCGGGGCCTGATCGCTGGATCCTTTAAGCCAAACTGTTAAACGATCAGTAGCCTTCGGACGCCAAGTCGATACTGTAAGCGCGCTCGCTGACGCGGTTTACGTGGGTAGTATAGACACCATTGGCGTGAAGTTCGTAGGTGCGATATCCGGGCATGGAGCTATCGACCATAAAGTCGTCGCTGAGGGGTTTGAACTGGACACAGGTGGACGGAGTCGCCAACAAGTCGACGCCGTTACGCACCATGTAAAACTCCTGGTGTACATGGCCCCAGGACACGGCGCGAATGTTGTCGAAGCGATCGGTGATCGCGAAAAAATCCGCTGCGTTGCTGACCACATATTGATCGATCCAGGCACTGCCCACCGGCACCAGCTGGTGATGCAGGAAGATCATGGTTGGCGTAGTGGGATCGGAATCCAGCAAACGCTCCAGGCGCTGCAATTCGCTGAGGGGAAGTTCGCCGCGCTCTTCGAAAGGCACGCGGGAGTTCAGCAGAATCAAATTCCAGCCGCCAATGCTGAGATAGTCGGACCGGGGAGCTGCTGCGCGAATGGTGCGCATACTCGAAGGGTTATCGTGATTGCCGGGCAACCAAGCCACGGGGACCGCCGGCATATGCTGACGGATGATCTGGACAAAACGATCGTAGGACGCCGTGGTGCCGTCATTGGAAATATCGCCACTGCACAGCACCAAATCAAAAGGTTCTTCCTGTGCCGCACGCTCCAATACATCCACCAAGGTGTCTGCTGTTTTCATTCCCAGCAGCGATTCATCCACGTCGCGCCCCAGGTGACAATCTGTTATCTGCAAAATCCGCATGGGTCTACCGTTCAAGCGCGTCATTCTCAACTACTACTCCAATCGCCGCACAAGCTGTCGATGGCTGAGGTTTTCAGCCGGTGATGTAGTTAGTTTGACCCCTAATTCAGTTTTCGCCAGTGATCAGTTTTTGTTAATGCGAATAGACTCACAGATTGTGCTGCGGGCAATTCCCAATTTACGGCAATGAACTAAAAGCTCACCCAAGAAGCGATTGAGAGCCATCTTTTCGTCGGGCTGGTACATGGAGGGATTGGGATATTGATAGACCGGACGCCAGTGGCGGTGGCGGTTCCAGGCGATGACTTCGGCCATGCCGACGTCGTGGTACAGACGCACGCGCAATTGCGGCGCTTGCAGGTAAAAAGGGGCGAGATAGGTTTGGGTAATCAATAGAGTCGAGGTGTAGGGAGCGGCCTCTTCCAGGTCCACCCGGATGGCGGTTTCACGCACGGTATCGAGGGAGAAGGACCAGGAAGTTTGCTCACCCCGGCAGCCCGGGAACAGCGCGAGACAAAGGTGATAATTGATTTCGCAGCGGGAGTGGTGATCGGGCAGGCTCACGGTCAGAGACTGCTTAACTCTGGGACGCTCGAGCACTTTTACCATCGCGATATTCTCATCACATTAACCTCCCAAATTGCCTATGGCCAAGCCGGCCAACGGGCACGTAATTGAGTTCGATTCAGT
>ENA-UOVV01001267-UOVV01001267.1-compost-metagenome-genome-assembly--contig:-NODE-1267-length-20048-cov-4.212124_pt1 | contig 20048 bp, 22 predicted proteins | sample MGYA00238155_ERZ761577 | MGnify/ENA primary metagenome ERZ761577 (study PRJEB28898, sample SAMN06268775) | compost metagenome | isolation source: Emeryville, CA | place: USA:Emeryville, CA | collected...
TCGATCGCCTAGACGGCGAATATGCAGGTCTTTTCGGCTACACCAACGGAGCCACCATTCGCCGCACCGGCATTGCGGGCAAGCTGTCCTTTGTGCGCGGTCCTTTTGCGGGGATGTTGGCGGCCCGCGTCGAACATACAAATCTTGAAGCGGTTTTCAGCACTGGCCGGATTGAGGGGAACTACTACATGGTGGGCGGCATTGCTGGCTATTATTTCGTGGGGGACTCAAGAAATCTGTTTTCAACCGTAAGGCCGCGATTCCTCAACTGGGCTGGTCGCGAACCCGTTGGCGGCATTCTCGGCAATCTGAGTGTAGGCAATATTTGGAATACTTTTGCCACCATTCCGCTCGTCAACGACGGCGGAGGATTGATCAATAGTCATTTCGTTCCGCGTCCGGACGGGTCTACTAGTGGCAGCAATACGCTCGCGGAACTGATGTGCCCCCGCTACGCCGGTGACCCCGCGTGTCTTGCGAATTTATATAGAAATTGGGGAGAGGAAAAAGATACCGACGGCACTCCCTTCTGGGACTTTGGCCACGCGTATCAATTGCCTGGGTTGGCATTGAATGGCCGCATCTTCCGCGATAGCGATGGTGACGGCTATTTGGATGAAGATGATGACGATGCCGACGGCGATGGCGTATATAACATCGAGGACGCTTTCCCACTGCATCCGCTGGTAGCTCTCGACACCGATGGCGACGGTTATCCCGATGTTATAGATCCTGCGTGTGATCTGTTGTGCCGCATTGATAGCAACCTCTATGTAGACGCATTCCCCAATAATCCCGCGGCAGCGGTCGATATCGATGACGACGGCAAACCGGATCGCTGGAATCTGGATTGCGGTGCCGAATGTCAGGCGGCGTCTGGGCTGGTTCTGGATGACCTGGTTGAAGATCGAGAACCGCCACAAATTCTGTTTCCACCCGCACGTGTGGAAACTACCACCGACAAATTTTTCAGCGCGCTGGCTGCGACCGGCATGATCACCTATGACAACGGCGATTGGGTCAATGCCGATGGCAATGTGACTTTCCAAATTTTCTATGCCGGTCAAATAGTGGAGCAATCTGCGCCCCAACCACTTTCCCTACCATTGGGTGAATATCCTGTGCGTTTGATTGCCAAAGACCGCGCAGGCAACACCAGTGATCCAGTGACTATCGAATTAGGAGTGCGTTATGAAGTTGGTTTCGGGCAAACGTCGGTAGAGGCCAGAGAGGGAACTACTGCTAAAATTCCCCTGACTTTTTCGCCCGCCAACCCGGATGTGCCGATCACTCTGGTATTTCAAGTTGAACTAGTTTCTCCGACAGCGATTATGGAAGACATCGCAATCGAGCAAAAAACATTTACCCGGAAATTCAATCCGATTTCCGCTGGCGATGTACACTTACTCGAAATTCCCGTGATAAATGATTTTCTGATTGATGAAGACGAACCCGATGAGGAGTTGCGGATTCACCTGATTAAAGCTTATAAAACCCAAGACGAAGAACCGATTCTTGTGGCGCCCGAGCAACAGACGTTGACGCTGCTGATTCCGGAAAACCCCTCTTCTTGGGGTCAGTCGAGTTCAAGCTCTTCCAGTTCCTCAAGCTCGAATTCTTCGAGTTCTTCAAGCTCCAGCTCTTCGAGTTCCAGTTCCAGCAGCTCAAGTTCCTCAAGCTCTGGCTCCAGCTCAGAATCCCCCGGCAGCTCCGGCGGTAGCTTGGACTGGTTATTTTTGCTGTTGACCAGTGCACTGCTGCTGGTGAACGTAAAGCGAAACACACGTTAATTTCCACCATCAATCTGTGCGCTCGCCGCACAGATTATTTCCCTCTAGCCAGAATAATTATCGGTTTGCACTGCTGTGAAAGTGTCCTTAAGATGCCGCGATCTTGTATCTCATTAGGGAAATAACGTGACGTTAAATGTTTTCTATAAGCAGATTGGAGCGATTTTTTTCCTCGCGTGCCTCTCGGTTGAGGCCATCGCTGCTGCAGCATCCCATGTCTTTATTGTCAGTTTCGACGGCGGCAAACCTTCTGTAATGCAGGACAGCACCATGCCGGTGTTCAAGCATATGGTGCAGCAGGGCGCGTGCACGTCCACAGCCTTTACCATAGTGCCCAGCTTCACCCTGGTCGCACACGCCTCCATGCTGACCGGTGTTCAGCCCAATAAACATTTGATTGATTGGAATGAGTGGTGGCCAGCAAAAGGTCCCGTCCAGGTGCCGACGATATTCGCTTTGGCGAAAAAGAAAGGACTCACCACAGGTTTATTCGCCGGCAAAGCGAAATTTCAACATTTTTATCTTCCGAATTCCCTCGACGTTTTTGTCGTCGAAGAAACCTCTGCGCAGGACGTTGCCAAAATTGCCGCTCAATTTATTGTGAAGCAAAAACCTAATCTCACTTTTATTCATTTCGCCGATTCCGACAATGCTGGCCACGGTTTTGGCTGGGGTAGCCTCGAACAAAAGCAGGCATTCGCCGACCAAGACGTTGCCTTGCAGATTTTGCGCAATGCAGTAAAAGAAGCCGGCATCGAAAAAGACAGCGTTTTTATTCTCACTGCCGACCATGGTGGCCACGGTTATGGCCACGGCACGACGGAAGCGGATGATATGCATATTCCTTGGGTGGCTTGGGGCAAGGACGTAAAGCCGGGTGTATTGAAGCGCCGTGTGGACATTCACGACACCGCCGCAACAGCGCTTTGGCTACTGGGCGTGCGCGTTCCTTATAGCATGGATGGCAGACCGGTGACGGAAGCGTTTTATCACCGTTGATGCAGATGCGCCGTTTTCACACCGCATATATATGATTTTGCAATTCTTCAAAACAGTTCTGCCGGATACGCAAATTTACGTATTGCCTCACTCAACCCTACCCCTAAAAAATGTACTCGCCTAACGGCTGATAAACGGCCTGAGGACCTTTCTCCGCTCAGCCTTGCGGGCGGGCGCGCCGAATTGGTGTGACGAAGTAGGCGCAATAAAAGCCAGCGGCAGTCTAGACTCAAGGCGAAACTCCATGCGGCGCTGTGCTGGGGCGCAGCATAAATAACAAGGACTAAGGGATATGAAGATTTATCAAGCGATACCGTTTGTTGGAGCACTCTTACTGGTCGGCCTTTCGGGCTGCAATAGCAATTCCGATTCTGCAACTCCCAATAACAGCAAACCATCGTCATCAAGCAGCTCTTCATCATCGAGCAGCTCCTCGTCCAGTAGTTCAAGCAGCTCATCATCTTCAAGCTCCAGCAGCTCGTCCTCGTCCAGTTCTTCATCCGGTGGGGCTGTGGATATTCTGAGACCACTCGATCATGTGGGCGGATTGTTACCGTATTCGCTCGGCAGACGGCAGGGCACACTTTATGGAGAAGGCAGTCATGCCGGCCAATTCGCAACGGTATATGCGGCTATCAACGCCGGCTCCGAAGAGGCTGCTACCTACAACTATTCTCTTGTTGAAATTCCGGTATTTTCTGCAGACATCTATTACGAAGGCGGCGAACCGGTTGACCGCAGCGAGCTGGCTGAGCTGCAACAACAAAGAGCATGGAACAGTGGCTGGGAGGGCGATATTCTCGCCACATCATTAACTGCGCGAACCGGAAAATTCAGCTACGAAATTCCGGTTACAGCAACGACTGTTGCCGTTGAAATTCATGTGGTGCCATTTCAGGATGAACCCTATACCGATTTGAATTTCAGCGTGACCATAGAAAAACAACCGACAATCACCTCAGTCTTCCTGCGTTCCACTCATGAGCCGCTGCCACAAATTCAAGGCATCACTTTGCCAAATGTTGCGGTTACGGACGGCAATTTGACCTTGGCGTTTGATTTACCTGCGGAATATTTTGGCGTGTCGGCGATTTTGGTGACGGATTATACGGGCTCCCTCGAATAAAGAAGCCAGTTAAAGAAGCTCGGCAGCGAGCTTCTTTTCCAAAAACATTGCCTTGCCCATCTGCGGATCGAGTTCGTAACCCGCAAAGCCGAATGATCGATACACGCCTTGCGCAACCTTGTTTCCTTCCAACACCTCCAAGGTCATTTTGCAGCAGCCCAACTTGCACGCCAGCGACTCCGCAAACGCTAACATCTGTTTGCAAATACCTCGGCCGCGATAAGTAGTGGCAACCGCCGCGTCGTGAATATTCAACAACGGTTTGCACGCAAACGTACTGAATCCCTCGATGCAGGTAAGCAGCCCCACGGGAATATCGTTATCAAATGCCAGAATCACATGCACGGTTGCACGCTTTTTAAGTTCGGCAACCAGATTGACTTTAGCGTACTCCGATAATTCTTTACCGCCGCCCATAGGGTCGCGAGCATATTCGTCAAGTAACTGAATCAACGCATCCCCATGTTGGGGCAGATTAAGATCGGCTTTTACTATTTGAATCAAGATAGGCTCCAGCAAAACGCAGCTGTGAAAATGTGAGAATTTATTGTGGCGATAAAGATAAATGCAAAAGAGGAAAAGGTTTGCCTAGCCCATCCGTCTCCGAACGCCCGCACACCTGAAAACCAAGCTTCTGATAAAACCCAACGGCTTGGTCATTCTGCTCGTTAACATCCACATCCGTAACCTGCCACTGATCAATCGCATACTTCACCAACTGACGGCCGATACCTAGACCAAAAAATTTTGGCTGCACAAATAGCGCTTCGATTTTGTGTTGTGCGACTCCGATAAAAGCCGCGACTTTCCCATCCGCATCGCGGACGCAGGCCATATTTAAAAATCCGAAAAGGTGGTCGCGTACTAAAGGGCGAAATACAGCTATATCGGCATCCGTAAGAAAATGATGAGTCGCGCGCACCGATGCCTCCCAAACTTCCACTAAATTGGGGATATCACTTTCTTTTACTGAATCTACTGCATTCTGGGTCATAAAACTTCTAATACAAACCGTAAAACGTGAATTCAGGCTACTATCGCAGAATTTTATCCATCGATTTTCCCTTCGCCAGCTCGTCTATAAGCTTATCGAGATAACGGATATTGCGCATCAATGGATCCTCGATCTCCTCAACACGCACACCGCAAACCACGCCTTTAATCAAGGGGACCTTTGGATTCAGCGCAGGTGCCTGGGCGAAAAATGTGGCAAAGTCCGCCTGTTCATCGAGCTGCCGCTGCAATTCCGCCGAATCATAACCCGTCAGCCAGCAAATAATCTGATCCACTTCCGCCTTGGTGCGATTTTTCCGCTCTGCCTTTTGCACATACATGGGGTAAACCTTGGCAAAGGGCATGGTGAATACTTTGTGCGTCATACTGGCTTCCTCACCACAGAATCATGCTCGATTTTTTGTTCATAATCTGCGGATTAAAATATTCAACACAAGGTGACTGCGCCAAGCCGTAGCACACATGCAGGGGCAACAAATGCTCTTCCCGCGGCTGGCAATAACGGGCTCCTGGCGCCTTATCCCAATGAATCAATGCATCCCGTCGAGCCTCCTCGGTAATATCTGTTTGACTGCACGTTGTGCGCAGCCATTCTTCGAAGGCGAAATTGAGCCCCCGGGATTCTTCCGTATCCGGTCGAAAAAACGCTCGCATATTGTGAAAGGTAAACCCCGATCCAACCAGTAAAATATTGTTGCCGCTCAGGGACTGTAACGCGCGACCAATATCGATATGCAGCTCAGGATCGAGGGGGCTAGCCAGGGATAATTGCACACAGGGAATATTCGCAGCCGGATACAAAATCGACAGCGGCACAAAAAGACCGTGATCAAATCCACGCTGGTCATCCAGCGCAGATTCAATTTTCGCATCACTTAATAGCTGGTGAATTTTCTGAGCGAGTGGCGGGTTGCCAGGACAGGGATATTGAATTTCGTAAGACTCGGGTGGAAAGCCGTAATAATCGTAAATCAGCCCAGGATTCACACCCGAAGTTATCGTCGGCACCCGCGCCTCCCAATGCGCACTTACAACCACAATGGCATCGGGTTTTGGCAACAAGGTCGCGATATGTTGCAGACAGGAAATCATCTCCCGATGATCTTCATGACCCAACAATGGCAAGGGTCCGCCGCCGTGGGAGAGAAATAGGGCTTTGTAGGGAAGAGTCATAGGCACACCCTTTAGCGTGATTTTATCCGCTTATGGAACCGCATTGGTTTGTTCGATAATCCCGGCCACTTCCTTAGCACCTATATCGTTTAAGCCCGCAATCACACCGGCTTTATCCGCATCTGGACGATTCTGACTTAACTTCCATTTACCGGTCAGCTTGGTAATAACAATTTCAATTCCGACGATGCCGTGTAAAAGGTTTTCAATAAAGTCAGCTGGCGCGTCAGAAACAGCCCAGGGAGTGTCAAGTGGGTATAGTGCTGTTCACGCACTATACCCATATCACAGAAAAAGCTTTAAAGAAGGACCATTATTCTGCGGCGAAAAATGAGACGGCGAATGCCAATACAAATCCCAGCACCAAAATGACAAAACCCCAAATCGACCAATTACGCTGGACTCGCTGAAAATGTTCGACGCTTTCCCAGCGTTTATTCTCCCATGCCCATTTGCGGCCATAGATGCCGAGCAAAATAGCCATGATAAAGCCCACATAAGGTATTAAGGCTAAAAGCCCTATCCACGTGCGATTACCTGCTGCCCATACCCAATTGAGAAGAAAGGCTCCCCAACTCCACCCCTGAACGCCTTCTGGATAGACATCTACCTTTCCCTGACCGGAATTGTTTTCACCTGCCACGTCTAAACTACTGGATGGTGGTTTATATGCGTCGCTCATAATTGCTCCTTTTCTAGGATTTTCTTTTTGACTTAAGGACAGGCCATTCACCGAATAAGCGGTCAATGCATCTCTAAAGTCCAGCACTAACCGGCAGATTTTCCAGCGGAACCAATAAGAAGTTACTGGAAGATCCATTTTGTCGCGCAGTTTTATATGGCGCATAAGCCTCGGAATGATAAAACCCCAATGCAGAGTCTTTCGAAGGAAACTTTGCCACCAGAACATACTGCGGCTTGCGATCGCCCTCTAAAAGCTCAATAGTCGACGAGCGTGTTATATAGCTGCCGCCATAAGAGACTACGAGCGGTGTCACTTTATCCAAATATTCTTGCACCCAACTCGGATTTGTAATGTCGGTTTCAACGATTATCATATGTTCCATTATTTCCCCTGATTATCCAACGACTTAATCACCAAATAGTGCGGCCCTACGCCATCAATCACAAACTCCTCAGAAATAACGCTGTATCCCGATTTTGCATAAAACCCAATCGCGGAACTTCTCGCATTAGCCCATATCACCAGACCGCCGCTTTCTCTAGCGTAGTTTTCCGCCGAAACCAACAACAACGAGCCGACCCCCGTCCCTCGATACGCAATACTCGTCGCCATTGCTCGGATCTGCCATGCGCTTTCTTGGTGAACAGCTGGATGACCATTGCGGTAAACCGACACCACACCCACGATATTTCCTGCCTCATCTATTGCACCAAAATGCCGGGTGTCGGGCGCGTCATCTCCTTGAAATATGCAAGTCGAAATATCCTTTCCGGGCCTAAGAATCTCGTTTCTAAGAAGCAATGTTTGTTTTGAGGGAATTTCCTTAATTTTCATTTTGGAGTTTACTTGAGAGCCAAGCGTTAGCGCATCCAGTACATCAAAGCCATAGATAAGACCAACGTCCCCGTAACAAACCTCAGTTCTTCTTCATAGACTGAGAATATGACTTGCGATATGGGTGGAAAGAAAAAGTTTAAGGTGGCGCAAACCACTGAAACTTGTAGTCCCTTAACGATTGACCATATCCAGGCCATGATGAAGATGATGATTGCAACTATTTCCATATCTATTCCCTATTCTCTCCAAAAAGTGCACGGCTATATCGCGCAACTCCTGCCTCACAACACACCAAGAACCCGTAAGCTCTCCCGCCCAATCGGTATCCGTTTTTTCACCTCTTCATCACCATAGACATCCACATTCAAAGCAAAGCTGTAGATGCGGTCGCCTTTTTCCACCCAACCTACCCACCAGCCGATTCCGGGTTTATCGGCGTCAGCCCAGCCGGTTTTGCCGTAGAGGCGCCAGGTATCGGCGCTTTCCAGAAGGACGATATCTTTTACCTGGGTTTGCAGATCTTTTGGATAAGAAAGTGAAGTTTGAGCGAGCTTGGCGAGGAATTGGGCTTGTTCGATGGCATTAATTTTTAGAGGACCGACGAGCCAAAAGTTGTCGACGACGGTTCCTATTTCTTTATTTCCGTAGGAGAGATTTTCCACATGCTCGCGCATGGTTTTTAAACCGGTGCGCCGCGCCAGCTCTTGATAGACAGGCACATTGGAAACGCGGATGGCGTCGCGCAGATTCATATCTTTTTCCCAAGCAGGAAACGGTTGTGGCTTGCCTCCGTAGGGCAGCACTTCATCCAGATTCTTGGCGGAGCCTGCGCTAAGACCAATTAGGGTATTAGGGATTTTGAATGTGGAGGCGGGATAATATTGTTGTTTTGCTCTTGCAAGATTGTGGCCGGTGTAGGTTTTGGCTTGCCTATCGTAAAGAACAAAAGTGCCTTCGAGCTTTGCGATTTCAAATATCTCTGTCACCGCGTCCGCGTTTTGCCAATTCAGTTCAGCCGCGCAAACGGAGGTGCAGGAAAAGGCGAACATGATTATCCAGAAACGCACAAACACTTGATCTCCCCTTCGGATTTATTATGGTTTGACCCGCCAAACGGCGGGTCGATTTTTAAAATCCTGCCAGCACAATTTTTCCACACGCCTTGCCTGACTCAATCAGAGCATGAGCGCGTTTGAGATTTTCAGCATTGATAGTGCCGTAGCTTTCCGTAATTGTGGTGCGCAGTTTGCCGTCGTCCACCATATTGGAGACGATATTTAAAATACTGTGTTGTTGCGCAATATCTTCGGTGGTGAATAGCGCTCGGGTGAACATCAGCTCCCAGTGTAGGGAGAGACTTTTGCGTTTGAGCAGTTTGACATCGAGGGAATCCGGGTCGTCAATCAGGCCGAATTTTCCCTGGGGTTTTATGACTTCGACGATTTGCTTGAGATGTTGATCTGAGTGGGTGAGGCTGACGACATAATCCGGTTGTATGTTCAGCGCGCCGAGTTGTTCCGCGAATGATGCATGGTGGTCAATCACATGATGCGCGCCCATTTCCTTCACCCAATTTTTGGTCTCTTCCCGCGAGGCGGTGCCGATTATCGTGAGATCTGTGAGTTGGCGAGCGAGTTGAACCATAATCGATCCCACCCCACCAGCTGCACCGATAATCAGAATGGCTTTGCCACTGGCACCGGGTTTTATTTCCAAGCGATCAAATAACATTTCCCACGCGGTGAGACTGGTAAGCGGCAGCGCTGCTGCAGCAGGGAAATCTAGTGTTTTTGGCATTTTCCCCACAATTCGCTCGTCCACCAGATGCAACTCGCTGTTGCTGCCTGGACGCACGATAGAGCCGGCGTACCAGACGTGATCGCCGGGTTTAAACAGGGAAACGTCGGGTCCGGTTGCGCGCACGACGCCCGCCGCATCCCAGCCGAGTACGCGCCATTCGCCTTCTTGCGACAACATGCCGCGGCGCACCTTGGTATCAACGGGATTTACCGACACCGCACGAACTTCTACCAACAAATCCCGTCCCGTCGCGACCGGTTCGGGCAAATCAATATCCACCAGCGCTTGCGGGTGATCGACCGGATAGGATTTTTGATAGCCCACAGCTTTCATAACGCCTCCTAAAGTGCTTTATCAATAATGGTTTTGAGTTTATTCGCCGTATTGATGCCCACCTGTACATCCAAGGGTTTGCCGTCTTTGAACAGAATCAGAGTGGGAATGCTGCGGATATTGTACTGGCCGGCGATGGCGCCGTCCTGGTCCACGTCTAGTTTGACGATATCTACGCGATCCGCGTATTCACCCGCCAACACTTCCAATACCGGCGCCTGTGCGCGACATGGTCCGCACCAGTCCGCATAAAAATCCACGAGGACGGGGCGGTTGTTGTCGATTACCCGTTGCTGAAAGTTGCTTTGATTGACTTGCGGCAGATTTGCCATATGGTTTCTCCAGGAAAAGAAATAGTTGATTGCGGAATTCCGCGTTTGTTACATCCGAGTAAATTGAATAATCCGTTATTCGATGTTGTGTCCGACCATCACGCCACCCCACACCACACTGCGGTCGCCATTGCCTTCGCGAATTTCTGAGGTGTGGCCGCGCAGGCCGTAGCTGATAAAAAAGCCATTGGAAAATCCGTGGGTATAACCCAGCCACGCTTCCACCACGATATGGCGCAAATCGCCGCTGGAATATTCCACTGCGGAATCCCGCCATTGCCCTTGTAAAAAGGCGTTATACAGTCGCGCCTTGACGGCGATACCGGCCCAGAAAAATCGCTCCACACTGCGATTGTTGAGCTGTGCAGAAGTCTCCGCGTAACTCGCCTGTTCTGGGTGAAAATTGTGCCAAGCGGAATTCAAATGCCCGGTGCGGAAATTCAGTCCCCAAGTAGCCTCGGTGATATAGCCCACCGAAACGCTCTGGGTGTGTTTGATTTCCAATTTATCCGTAGGCGCGGTCAATAATTTCTGCCGCGCCAAGCTATAGCGCAAAGTCGGTTCACCGCCATCGGATATCTGATGGCGCCAGCCTTGCGGCGCATCACCCTCCAGCACGCTGTGCAGGCCTTTTTGTAAATCGCCCACTACGTCGAGACCGAGCACACCCAGAGTCAATTGCGAGCTGATAACCGTTCCAGTCAGGGGATAAATGCGCTCACTGCGAGTCGATGCGTAAACCAAACTCGCGTAGGGACGGTCGTCAGGATTGACCGCGGGATTTTCGATGTCTTCAGGTGTAAATCCGTAGAGACCAATCTCCACCCCGCGGCGAGTCGCTCTGTCCAAGCCGAGACGGTCGTCAATCCATTCAAGAGGCAAAGCCATTGCCGTCGGCGTTGCGGAGTTGGATATATGCAGCAGGCTCAGCCCGTAGGTGTAGTCCTGATCGCGATGTCCGGGCACCAGGAAGTCATTGTCGAACCCTACTGCCCAGCGATCGCAGTTCAGCCCCTCATTGACCAGCGGCGCGTGCGCAAATGCGCTGGTTTCGAGACCATCCGCGATCACGTCTGCCGCTCCCAATAAGAACAACACTCCTACCAAGAATTCAGTGCCTGCCCTTCGCACTAATCGGCTCATAACCCCTCCTTACATATGACCGGTCGTCTTTAACATAATGACCGGTCGGCTTATTTCCGCACCAAAAAATAAATCCGCTTAAAAAATAACGTTCAACATGCCTAGGAAAGCGTCCAGAGGCTCTCTACATTTGGAGGCCTTGGACCGCATGATTGCTCCCTCCCAGGCATTAAAAAGAAACTCCGCCGCCTGCGTCGGCTCCATCGGTTTGGTGATCTCCCCGCGCTCTTGCGCCTCGTGCAGCGCCTGGGCAATCAGTCCAGTTACCTGCTTGAACTTGCGATGCAGCAACTGGCGAATGGAGTCCGAGCTGTCCGACATCTCCTGGCACATGTTCCCCAGGAAGCAGCCGTCGCGAAATTCGTTATCGCAAGCGTGCTCTACCCCAGTTTCGAAGTAAGTGCGCAGACGTACCAATGGCGGCACCTCGGCAGCGGTGAGAATGCTCTCGGCAGAGCAGCGAATGGAGTTGGCGGTGCATTCCACCGCCTCCAGGGCAAAGGCTTCCTTGCTTTCGAAGTAGTTGTAGAACGACCCTTTGGGCACACCGGCGGCGTCCACTATGTCTTTGACGCTGGTGCCGTTGTAACCCTGGCGCTTCATGACCTCTATGCCCGCCTGGAGGATCTCGTCTTTTTTCCGGTCGCGCTTGCTCATGATGCCGCTCTGTTGAGGTTGATGGACGCCACTTTATATGACCGGTCGTCTTATTTCAAAGAATGTTTGATACTTAGTCTTAGATCGAATGGTTATCACGGGAATATGCCTCGCCGTCCTTGGCTTTGGTAACGGCCGTTAAGCTAGCCGATCTATAGGCTCTGGCAGTCGATAGCAGGATTGTGCTGGGCGATAAACATCTTCTGCTCCACCAACCGGGCTTTCTGTTGTTCGTCCAGCAGTGTGTATTGAGCAGTCTCTTCCAGGTAGGCAATCTCTTCCTGCAGCTCAGTGATATCGGTTTTGATCGCAGCTACCGATTGATTCAGCGCAGCGCAGGTCTGTACTCGAATGGAGGTATCCAGGTCGCGCAAATCGGTGAGAAGCTCCTCTTTGCCTTCTCGCATACTTTCGGTTTTGACCTCGATGGCGGCGAGCCTATGCTCCAGCTCAACCAACTTTGAGTTGCCCTGCGCCCAAGCCGGCGCAACTGCGCATAAGACGAACCACAAGAGCATTTTTTTCTTCATAACCCCATTCCAATAATGTTGTGACATGCCCTAAAAACCAGGACCGGCAGATGGTAAAGGCAAAATGCGCACCGCACCATGAATTTTTGAAATGGCAAATAAACATGGGAAGAAGTCCACATTGCTCGCGCATCGACCGTTCCCTTTCAATTCTTATCTACACTAATTATGCTGCTTAACGCCTGTGGTCAAAACGCCAGCAGTGGACAAGAGCAAGTGTCGAATTGAATTTTTCACAGACGCTGGCGAACATCTACACCCTTCCAAGGGTCCATGGGAAAACTGCTCATCGCTCCGGGAAAACATAACAATGAAACAACGCAAACCGATTGTGATAGCCAACTGGAAGCTCAACGGCGGACTGGATCTGATTTGTGTTTCGGTCGCCTCCTTCATCGGCAAACACTTTGACGCCGATATCGCCATTTGCCCTCCCTATATTTACATGCGCGATATGATGACCTTTTTGCGCTATTCCGAATTGCATATCGGCAGTCAGAATGTGAGCCGCTACCAGTCTGGCGCCTATACCGGCGAAACCTCTGCACAAATGTTGAAACAGGCGGGCTGCTCGCTGTGCTTGATCGGCCACTCCGAGCGCCGCGCGATCTTTGGCGAAACCAATGAAGGCTGCAATATCAAAGTGCGTACAGTGTTGAGCCACGACCTGTTGCCGGTGTTGTGTGTCGGCGAAAATCAACAGGAACGCGAAGCGAATGTGACCGAAGACGTGCTGTACAAACAATTGCACGAAGGCTTGGCCAACATCGAGCTTGAAAACAAGGATTTATGTATCGCTTACGAGCCCGTGTGGGCCATAGGCACAGGTCTTGCTGCCACTCCGCAAATTGCGCAGGAAGTGCATCAATTTATTCGTGCGCAACTGAGCGACATATTCGGCTCCGCCAATGCCGACCGCCTGCGCATTTTGTACGGCGGCAGCGTAAACAAAATGAATACCAAAGAATTATTGAGCCAGCCGGATGTAGATGGTTTGTTGGTCGGAGGAGCCAGTCTCGATCCCGGACATTTTCTCACCATTTGCCGCCAGGCTTCGGATCTGGCGGTAGCATAACCTATTTTAATTATTAAACAGGTGAACCAAATGACTTCATTAAAAAATCGCGTTCCCGCCGGGGTGGTCACAGGCGAACACGTCACCACATTGCTGAAACACGCCAAAGAGAATAATTTTGCCTATCCCGCCGTCAACGTTGTCGGTACCAATTCGATAATCGCCACTTTAGAAGCGGCGCGCACCAGCCAATCACCTGTTATTGTGCAAATCTCCAACGGCGGCGCCGCTTTTTTTCTGGGCAAAGGCGTACAACTGCCAGGACAACAAAGCGCTGTGCGCGGTGCTATAGCTGCGGCGCGTTTTATTCATGAAATTGCCGATGCCTATGAAATTCCGGTGATTCTGCACACTGACCACGCAGCAAAAAAATTGCTGCCGTGGATCGACGGATTATTGGATGCTGGCGAAAAACATTTTGCCGCTACCGGAAAACCATTATTCAGCTCCCATATGCTGGATTTATCGGAAGAGAGCCTGGAAGAAAACGTCACCACGTCCGCAAAATATTTTGCGCGCATGGCTAAGCTGGGCATGACACTGGAAATCGAGCTCGGCTGTACTGGCGGCGAAGAAGACGGTGTGGACAACACCGGCATAGACAACGCATCACTCTATACACAGCCGGAGGACGTGGCCTACGCCTACGAAAAACTCTCCGCCATCAGCGATCGCTTTACTATCGCCGCTTCCTTCGGCAACGTTCACGGGGTTTATAAACCAGGTAACGTCAAGCTCACCCCCAAAATTCTTGATAATTCACAAAAATACCTTAGCGAAAAACTGGGTGTGCCAGCAAAGACTTTAAATTTTGTCTTTCACGGCGGCTCAGGCTCTGCCGCAGCGGAAATTCGCGAGGCTGTGTCCTATGGCGTGGTGAAAATGAATATCGACACCGACACCCAATGGGCGAGCTGGCTGGGCGTGATGGAGTATTACAAGAAAAACGAAGCTTATCTGCAGAGCCAGATCGGCAACCCGGAAGGCGACGAAAAACCCAATAAAAAATACTACGATCCAAGAGTCTGGCTGCGCAAAGCGGAGGAATCCATGATTGCGCGCTTAAAGACAGCATTTGCGGATTTGAACTGTTTGCAGCGTTATACCTGATCTCTACGAAAACAAATCCATCTGCCCGGAGCTTTTCTTTGCGGAAGATTCCGGCACGACTAAAGGCCGACGAAATTGGCTGTGATCAAGGCCGCTAAAACGGTTTTGATCCAGCTTTATTAATTTTCGCAACGTCTTATTAAAACGCTGGCGAATCAAATCCGCGTAAATACCCTCACCGCGCATCCGCGAGCCGAAATTGGGATCGTTTTCGCGGCCACCGCGAATATCGCGAATGCAATTCATCACTTTTTCCGCCCGCAGTGGAAAATGGGTTTCCAACCATTGCTGAAACAACGGGTTCACTTCCCAAGGCAAACGTAAAACCGTGTATCCGGCCATGCTCGCGCCCGCTTCCAGCGCAGCGGTCAACACGGCTTCCAATTCCGGTTCGGTGATATGCGGAATTACCGGTGCGACACTTACCGAAACGGGAATTCCAGCTTCGTGCAAACGGCGAATGGTTTGCAAACGCCGCGTTGGCGAGGCGGCGCGCGGCTCGAGAATTCGCGACAGCTGATGATCGAGAGTCGTCAGAGTAATAGCGACTGCGGCCAATTGCTGCCGCGCCATATCGACAAGCAAATCGATATCACGCTCAATTAAAGAGGATTTGGTAATCAGCCCCACCGGGTGGCGGCACTCGTGCAACACTTCCAATACACGCCGCGTCAATTGCAATTGCCTTTCACAGGGCTGATAAGCGTCGGTATTGACCCCCAGGGCGATGGAACTCACGTCATAATGCGGATGCGCCAGCTCGCGGCGCAGCACTTCCGGTGCATTTATTTTGGCGTAAATGCGCGTTTCAAAATCTAACCCCGGCGACAAACCCAAATAGCTGTGGGTCGGTCGCGCAAAACAATACACGCAGCCGTGCTCGCAGCCGCGATAGGGATTTAACGATACGGAAAACGGCAAATCCGGCGATTTATTGCGGGACAAAATCGTGCGCGCAGTTTCCGGCGTGATATAGGTTCGCGGCGCGCCCGGTTCTTCAGGCTCGTGCCACCAGCCGTCGTCAGTGCGGGCGATGATCTGCTCCTCAAAACGTCCCGCCATATTGGTCAAAGCGCCGCGCCCCTTAATGGCTTCCAGCGGCGCTTCGATCCAGGGCTCGGGATTGTCTTCCGGGAGATCGCTCATACCAGCTCGATACTGTTTGGAAATACAGTATTGTGGTCGCACTTATGGATTTACGCAAGCGACTCAGGATTAAAGGGTTCTTCCAGATTTGGCCGCGCGCTCAGCGCGCTCAAAGAATCCGCCCCGCACAACAAATCCTCCGAACTGTGCGCCATGTTTTATCCTGGCGTCTTCTCCAGCGCGGGAGCATTTTCTGCGTGTTAAACTCCGCGCCGCTTTATGCACGCAGGTTAATCAAGGGCTGACGATTGAGACCGGCATACAGCGGCCACCAGAGAATTTTATTTTTCATACAAATGTGTGGCGAAAAAATGTGATTTTTCATCCGGGCAATTAATTAGGGGTTTTTATGAAGGCATATCGGAAGTACCAAAGTATGAAACTGGTTCCGGCACTGCTGTTGACCGCCATGCTGGCGGCCTGCGGTGGCACCGGCTCCAGCGGTTCCAGCTCATCCAGCAGCAGTTCTTCGTCAAGCAGTTCAAGCTCTTCCTCCTCCACCAGCTCCAGCTCTTCCTCCAGCAGCAGCTCATCATCGTCCAGTAGCTCCAGCTCTTCTTCGAGCAGCAGCTCCGGCCTGGGCGACATTATTCCGCGCACTACCTGCCCCGAGCAGCCGCCTGAGCGCCAGGAAGTGACGCCGCCGCCCTACACCGAACTGGAAGTGCCGAAGGATGTGTACAAAACCATGATGGTGAAAATGGATACCTTCAAAGGTTCACGCATCGATATGCCGTGGAATTTCTATACGCCGGAGCAAGCCGCACAGAACCCGAATGAGCTGTTCCCGTTGGTGGTATCTCTGCACGGTGGCTACGGCCGCGAAGTGGCGGAAGGCAATATCTTGGTTGACGGAGCACCCTTCCTGCTCGGCTCCACAGCAGGTCTGCTCACCGCAGAAAACCGCCAGAAATACCCGGCTTACATAGTGATGCCGCACTGCGTACAGTCCGCCGACTGTAACTTCTATTCCAACGAGTGGTCGTCCAACGGCGGCGCGTTCTTCCAGATTAACGAGCAACCTTCGCGCTACGGTTCGGCGTTGATCGAGTTGATCGAGCACATCATCGACACCTATCAAGTCGACCCTGCGCGTATCTATGTGACCGGTGTGTCCATGGGCGGAGGCGGTACCTGGGAACTGGCGCAGCGTCGCCCCGACTTGGTGGCAGCGGCTTTTCCGATGGCGGGTCACACCCCGGCATTGTCCTTGCTTAACACTATCGCGCAAAACAAAGTGCCGGTATGGGCATTTAGCTCGTCGATTGATTACACCAACAGCCACCAGGATACGGATCGCGCAGTGGAGCAAATCCGCGGACAAGGCGGCTGTGCATGGGTAACCAAGTTTGACAACTTGGAACACGGCCACCTGCTGTGGCAGCGCGCATTCCTCGAACCGGGCTTGTGGGACTGGGTTTTCGCGCAGCGCCAACCGCGCGAGGGTGATCTGTAAGGTTTACGCGCACAAGGACGTGCACAACTCATTTAATTAACTCATTTATTTTTCTTTTTCGACGGCGACAACTAACTGTTATCGCCGCCATCTCCAACCTCCTGCTCTTGCACCTTCGCGACGTAAGAGTATCTTTGCCCCCTAATTTTTCTGACCGTCGAAAATCGCCATGCGAACTTATCTGCCTTATTTTTTATCCAGCCTGATGTTTATGGGCGTGTTGTCCGGTTGTGCGCGCCAGGAAATCCGCGAGTCTCGTGACAATGTACCCGCCACCATTTCCGTCGAGGCTGCTTCGCTCGGTCTGCGCCAGCAGGTGGAGGGGAGTTTGGCGGATCATCCCCTTACCGCTTTTGGAATATCCCTAAAAGCGAAGGAAATCCTGCAGGAGTTTTATATTGAGCGGAATTTTCAGCCGGCGTGGTTTGACGACAATTTGCGCCCTACGCCACAAGCGCTGGCGCTGGTACAGGTGATCGGCGGCATAACTCCCGAAGGTCTGCTGCCGCAGGATTATCACCACAAACGCCTGCTACAGATGGTGAGTGCGCAGAGGCAGGATTATGTGGATTACGACCTGCTGCTCTCCGATGCGGCCGCCAATCTCAGCCGCCATCTGCTGATGGGCAAGGTGAATCCGGAGGGTATTTCCCCCGATTGGAAAGCCACGCCACGCCAGCGCGATCTGGTAGAGGTGATGGAGCAATTGACTCGGGCGAACGATGTGGAGAGCCGTCTGCAACAATTGCGGCCGCAGCAAGTGCGCTATGTGCGCTTGCTCAAGCTGCTGGGCCAGCTCAATGAAAAAACACCGGGCGACTGGCGCGCCCTCCCCCGCGCTCCCGCCATCAAACCCGGCGCCAACGATGCGCGCCTGCCGGTGATCCGCGCACGTCTGCAGTTCTGGGGCGATCTGGCGACGGACGAATTGGTTGCCAATGCAACCTATTACGATGAAATCCTGGAGGCTGCGGTGAAGCATTTTCAGGAGCGCCACGGCCTGGATGTGGACGGCATCATCGGCGCGGGCACACTGGACGCCCTCAATGTCACCCCCGCAACGCGACGCCAGCAGGTGATCAACAACCTGGAGCGCTGGCGCTGGCTGGCGGACGATTTCGGGGAGAGACATGTGCTGGTGAATATCGCCGGCTTCGAGCTCAAGGTGATCGATAACAACCAGACGGTGATGCGCAAACCGGTGATCGTCGGCCGCGACTATCGCCGCACGCCAGTGTTCAGCGATCGCATCCGCTACCTCGTGTTCAACCCGACCTGGACGGTGCCGCACAAGCTGGCGGTGAAGGACAAGCTGCCTGACATCCAGGCCGACCCCAGTTATCTGACCCGCCTGGGCTTCACCGTTTTTGACCAACAGCAAAATCGGGTAGACCCGATGAAGGTAGACTGGAGCAAAATCACCGAGCGCAATTTCTCCTACCGGTTGGTGCAGAGCCCGGGTCCGCTCAACGCCTTGGGGCAGGTGAAGTTTATGTTTCCAAATCAATATGACGTGTATCTGCATGATACGCCGTCGCGGGAATTGTTCAGCAAAGCCGGCCGCGCGTTCAGCTCCGGCTGTGTGCGGGTAGCCGAGCCGCTGGAACTCGCCGCCCTGTTGCTGGAGGGCAATGGCATGACCAGGGCACAAATCGACGAAATCATTGCCAAAGGCGAGCAGCAAACCGTATTTCTGAAAAATCCGGTGCCGGTGCATATCGAATATTGGACCGCCTGGATCGACAGCAACAATCAACTAAACTTCCGCAATGATATTTACGAACGGGATCCACCCCTGGCGACCGCACTGGCGGCGCCGCTCTATGCCCACTGACCGGCGATCCCGTATTGGATTTCTGTTCCTGACCCTATGGCTGCTAATCGGCCTGCCGGGCGGCTTGCTCCAGGCCGCTCCGGTCAAACGGGAGCCCGCCAAGGTGGCCCCGGCGCTGTTTCCCCTGCAAGTCAACGGCCGCTCGTTGCACTACGCCATTAATTTCGAACCGGTGATGCCAGACGAAGAGGTGGTGTTCAGCACCGCAGACTATCTCGCCGGACGCCTCGCAGTGCAGGTGGATGGCAAAAATCTGGTGGCGGAAAATGGGCAGTTCAAATGGCGGACGCCCCAGACGGCCGGTACACACAAAGTAGAAGCGCATCTGCGTGCTGAATCGGCCCACACCGGCTATCACACCATCACTCTGTCACTGCTGGTGATGGTGCCGGCCAAGCACATCAGCAACAGCTACCTCAACGGTTATCGCATCGGCCAGTATCCCAAGCCGCACAAAAACTTGGCCACCTACAACGCGCCGCGTGGTTTTATTGAAGTCACACCAATAAACCAGGACCTGCGCATCACCCCCAATTTCACCCTCGGCCAGTTCCTGTGTAAGCAGGCGGGGGGATATCCCAAATATCTTGTGCTGCAGCCAGCGCTGCTCAACAAGCTGGAAGAGTTTCTACTGGAGGTCAATCAGCGCGGCATCATCACGCCCGGCTTTGTCGTCATGAGCGGCTACCGCACGCCTTTTTACAACCACGCCATTAGAAACGTGCCCAACAGCTACCACGTCTACGGCGGCGCGGCGGATATCTATATCGACGTGGACGGCGATGGGGTGATGGACGACATCAACGGCGACGGCAAATCCGATCGCGCCGACGCCGCCCTGCTGTATGAATGGGCCGACTCCTTCGACATCCGCCACAACCGCCCCGATCTCTTCGGCGGCGTCGGCGAATACGCCAGCACCCCTGCCCACGGGCCGTTTATCCATCTGGACGTGCGCGGCACAGCAGCGCGTTGGGGACATTGGTCGCGCTGATTTAGTCAGGCCCC
>ENA-UOVV01001269-UOVV01001269.1-compost-metagenome-genome-assembly--contig:-NODE-1269-length-20034-cov-16.584714_pt1 | contig 20034 bp, 19 predicted proteins | sample MGYA00238155_ERZ761577 | MGnify/ENA primary metagenome ERZ761577 (study PRJEB28898, sample SAMN06268775) | compost metagenome | isolation source: Emeryville, CA | place: USA:Emeryville, CA | collected...
CCATGAACAGGAACGAGCCCATTCCGGTCAGGTCGCGCTTGGTCGTGTAGCCCCACAGCGACAGCGCGCCGAAGGAGGCGGCGGTCACGAAGAAGGTCTGGACGATCGAGGCCGAGGTGTAGACGAGGAAGATCGACGAAAGCGAGACGCCGACCAGTGCCGCATAGGCCCAGAACGTCGTCTGCGCAGCCGATACGCTCATCTTGTGGATGCGGAAGGACAGGAAGAACACCAGCGCCAGCGGCGCCAGCATGACGACCCAGCGCAGCGGCGAGCCGTAGATGGCCACGCCGGTGCCGGTCAGCATCTTGCCGTTGCCGAGCGTCGCGACGGCAGCGGTCGGGTCCGTGGTCGTTGCCAGCATCACCGTGCCGAGCGCGGCGAAGCCGGTGATGGCGAGGCCGAGCGCCATCAGGTTGTAGACCCTGAGCATGTAGGCGCGCAGACCCTGGTCGATCGACGCGTCGGCGCGGGCAGCGGCGGCGCCGACGCGCGTCTGATAGTTGCGAAGGTCAGCCATGAATTTCCTCTTTGCTTCTGTCCCGTCATGGGTCGGGCGTCGGCCGGATGATGGCTGCCCAGGCGCCGCCGGCGGGACTCCAGCATGCCTGTGCGCGAATATGATGCGGCTTTCGGGCCAGAACAAGACCCCGGCTGCCCGGCCGCCTACAAAAATCGCGATCTTATTGCCGCATGTCACGTATCTGTGAACGCGCCCGGCGCTCGCTCAAGTCATTGTTTGTTAACCTTTTCACAGCTCGCGCAGAACCGGGGCCGCCTTCTGGCCGAGGATGCGCCAGGTTCCGGCAAGGCCGAAGCCGACGGTGAGCGCGAGCGCGAGCAGGACGGTCGTGACGGCGACCTGCGGCAGGAACGTGGACGGCAGGCCCATCACCTGCGAGACGACGAACCAGGCGGCGACGCCGCCCGCGGCCAGAGCGAAGACGGCCGTCGCCAGGCCGATCATCATGTATTCGAGCGAGAAGGCGGCGATGAGGGCGCGCCGCGTGGCGCCCAGCGTCTTCAATACGACGGCGTCGTGGACGCGGCCGCGGTTTCCCGCCGCCAGCGCGCCGGACAGGACCAGGACGGAGGCGACGAGGGCGACGGCGGCCGCCGCGCGGATCGCGACGGCAAGCTGGGCGACGAGCCGGTTGACGATGTCGAGCGCGTCCTTGACGCGCACGCTGGTGACGGCCGGGTAGGCGCGCGTCACGGCGTTGAGGATCCCGGCCTCGTCGGCGGTGCCGGCGCCGCGGTCGGTCAGGGTGGCGAGCCAGCCGTGCGGGGCGCCGGCGAAGGTGTTGGGCGAAAACACCATGACGAAATTGATGCCCATCGATTCCCAGTTGATGGTGCGGAAGCTGGCGATGCGCGCCGTCACGTTGCGGCCGAGCACGTTGACCGTGACGGTGTCGCCGAGCTTCAGGCCGATCGCCCGGCCCTCCTCCTCCGCGAAGGAGACGAGCGGCTCGCCCTGGTAGTCGGCCGGCCACCACCGGCCCTGCGAGATCGTGGCGTTTTCGGGCGGCATCTCGGAATAGGTGATGCCGCGGTCGCCGCGCAGCACCCATGCGCCTTCGGGCGGCACCTTCAGGTCGCGCACGTCGGTGCCGTTGAGCGCCATGACGCGGCCGCGCAGCATCGGCACGCGCACCAGCGTCGCCTCGGGCGCGCGCGCGGCCAGAAGCTGCGAGAAACCGTCGATGTCGGCGTTCTGGATGTCGAGGAAGAAGAAGTTGGGCGTGGTTTCAGGCAGGTTGTCGCTGATCTGGCGGCGCAGGTTGCCGTCGATCAGCGCCAATGTCGCCAGCAGCGTCAGGCCGAGGCCGAGGGACAGCACGACCGAGGGAGTCAGCGCGCCGGGCCGGTGGATGTTGCCGAGCGCCAGGCGCAGCGGCGTGGAGCGGACGCGCGGACTCCTTCTCGCGGCGGCCTGCAGCGCGAGGCCGACGGCACGCAGGACGAGGAAGGCGAAAACGACCGCGCCGACGAAGATCACGGCGATGCGGCGGTCGCTCGACCACCAGATCGAAAACGACGCGAGCAGGATGGCGATGGCGACCGCCGCGGCAAGATAGGGCAGGCGCGGCAGCCCGCCGGCCTCGGCACCCACGGTACGGAACAGCGCGGTCGCCGGCATGTCGCGGGCGCGGCCCAGCGGCAGGAGCGCGAAAGCGAGCGTCACCATGAGCCCGAACAGGGCGCCGACCGCGAGCGCGGCGGGATAGAAGCCGCCGGTCGCGGGCAGCGGCAGCACCGAAGACAGGAACGCGGTGGCGAGGTAGGGCATGGCGCCGCCGATCAGCGTCCCGGCGGCGATCCCGACCAGCGCGATCAGCAGGATCTGCGCGAGATAGACCGTGAAGACGAAGCCGCCGGAGGCGCCGAGGCTCTTGAAGCTGGCGATGACACCGCGCTTGCCGTCGAGATAGGCGCGCACGGCGTTCGCCACGCCGACCCCGCCGACGACCAGCGCGGTGAGGCCGACCAGCGTCAGGAATTGCGAGAAGCGGGCGATGTTGGAAGACAGCGCCGGGGCGGCGTTGGCGCGGGTGCGGATCGACCAGCCGGCCTCCGGGAGATCGCCGGCCGCCTTCTCGCGGATCGTCTCCAACGCATCAGCGGGCGCGCCGTCCGGCAGGCGAACCTTGTAGGCGTGCTCGACCAGGCTGCCGGGCTGGACCAGCCCCGAAGCCTGCAGCGCGCCGAGCGACAGCAGCAGCCGCGGCGCAAAGCCGAAACCGTCCGACACGGCGTCGGGTTCGGTCACCAGCCGCGCGCGCAGCGCGATCGTGGCGGTGCCGAGCACGATGCGGTCGCCGGTCTGCAGTCCCAGCCGCTCGAACAGGATGTCGGGAGCCGCCGCGCCCCAGGCGCCGTCGCTGTCGGAAAACAGGGCCTCGCGCGGCAGCGCGGGCTCGGTTTCCAGCGCGCCGTAGAGCGGATAGGCATCGTCGACCGCCTTGACCTCGACGAGCGCCTGGTCGGAGCCGTCCTCGAGGCGCGCCATCGAGCGCATGCCGGCGCTGTGCGAGAGGGCGCCGAGCCCTTCCAGGAAGCTCCGCTCGGCCGCGTCCGCCTCGCGGTGGACCAGCTGGAAGCGGATATCGCCGCCGAGCAGGACCTGGCCCTGGCTGGCGACGGCCGAGGTGATCGCCTGCGCGACCGAGTTGACGCCGCCGATGGCGCCGACGCCAAGCGCGATGCAGGCGATGAAGACCAGGAAGCCGGAGAGCCCGCCGCGCATCTCGCGCAAGGCGAAGCGGACGGCCAGCGAGAGGGTGCGGGAAAAGGCCATGCGGGCGTCGCCTGTCGTCACGCGATGGCCCGTTCGGCGCCCAGCGGCGTCTCGATCAGGCCCGAGCGCATCGCCACCTGCCGGCCGCAGCGGGCGGCGAGCGCCGGATCGTGGGTGACCAGCACCAGCGTCGTGCTGCGCGCGGCGGCGGTGGAGAACAGGAGGTCGGCAACCTGCCGGCCGGTCGCCTGGTCGAGATTGCCCGTCGGCTCGTCGGCGATCAGGATCGCCGGCTCCGGCGCGAGCGCCCGGGCGATCGCCACGCGCTGCTGCTCGCCGCCCGAAAGCTGCGCGGGGTAATGGCTCGTGCGCTCGGCCAGGCCCACGGCGGCGAGCTCGCGGGCGGCGACGGCGAAGGCGTCACGGCGCCCGGCAAGCTCCAGCGGCACCGCGACGTTTTCCAGCGCCGTCATGTTGGGGATGAGATGGAAGGACTGGAAGACGATACCGACATGGCGGCCGCGAAAGGCCGCGATCTCGTCCTCGCTGCGGCCGTCGAGCCGCGTGCCGGCAATCGTCACGGAGCCGCTGTCGACTCTTTCGAGCCCGGCCAGGACCATGAGCAGCGTCGACTTGCCGGAGCCGGACGGGCCGACGATGCCGACCGTCTCGCCGCGCTCCACCGTCAGGCTGACGCCGCGCAGCACATGCACCCTCGCCGCGCCCCGGCCGAGTGTGAGCGAGACGTCCTTCAGATCGATCACGGCTTCTGTCACGGGAAATCGGTCCTATATGCTGGCAGGCAGGTCCACGTCATATGGGTGCAGTCGAATGGCGTTCAAACAGTTCGCGGCCGCATGCGCCATCGCCCTCGCGGCGATCGCGGGAATTGCCGGCCCAGCCCGCGCGCAGGGCTACCAGATCGTGGCCCTGGGCGACAGCCTGATGGCCGGATATCGGCTCGCGCCGAGCGAATCCTTCCCCGAAAAGCTGGCGGCGGCGCTGCGCGCGGCCGGTCACGATGTCGTGATCGCCAATGCCGGGGTTTCCGGCGACACGTCGACGGGAGGGCTCGCCCGGCTCGACTGGTCGGTGCCGGACGGGACGCGGCTGGTGCTGCTCGGGCTCGGCGCCAACGACATGCTGCGCGGGATCGCGCCGGAGATCACCGAGAAAAATCTCGACGAGATGATCGCGCGGCTGGCTGCGCGCGAGATCGCCGTGCTTCTCATCGGGATGCGCGCGGCGCCCAATCTCGGGCCGGACTACGAGGCCGCCTTCAACGGCATCTACGGGCGGCTGGCGGCGCGCCATGGGCTGCCGCTCTATCCGTTCTTCCTCGACGGGGTTGCCGCGCAGCCCGCATTGCTGCTCGACGACGGGATGCATCCCAATGCGCAGGGCGTCGAGCGGATGGTCGACGGCCTTTTGCCGATGGTCGAGGAGATGCTGCCGGCGCCCGGCGGCGAGGGTTGATCCACAACCCGGACAATTCGCTTGCCCGTGACGGGGTTCGATGATTCGCTACCCCGCACGCAGTCGATTCGAGGAGATGGCCATGCCCCGACTCTTCACCGCCCTCGAGATCCCGCGTGACGCCGCCCTTTCGCTGTCGTTGCTGCGCGGCGGGCTGCCCGGAGCCCGCTGGGTCGACGTCGAGAACTATCACCTCACGCTGCGCTTCATCGGCGATGTCGAGGGCCCCATGGCCGACGACATCGCCGATGCGCTCGACCGCGTGCGGCGGCACGGCTTCAGCCTGACCCTTTCGGGCGTCGGCCAGTTCGGCGGCAAGAAGCCCCATGCGCTGTGGGCCGGGGTCGCAGCCTCGCCCGACCTCACCGCGCTGCAGGCCGAGATCGAGCGCATCTGCCAGCGCCTCGGCCTGCCGCCCGATCCGCGCAAGTTCACGCCGCACGTCACGCTGGCGCGGCTGAAGAACGTCAGCCCGGAGGCGGTCGCCCGCTATCTTTCGGGGCGCGGCAATTTCGCGGCGATGCCGTTCCGCGTCAGCCGCTTCGTGCTGATGTCGGCGCGCGAATCCGTGGGCGGCGGGCCCTATGTGATCGAGGAGGCGTGGCCGCTGTCGGGGATGGATACGGCGCGCGGACAGGCCCCCGGCGCCGCGCGCGACATGCCGCGCTACGTGAGGTGAGCGAGATGGCGCGCGAACCGCTCGCTGCCGACGCCGTCGCCACGGCGCTGCGGGATCTGGATGGCTGGAGCCTCGACGCGGACGGCGGCGCGATCAGCAGCCGCTTCGAGTTCCGCAACTTCAGCGAGGCCTTCGCCTTTATGGCGCGGGTGGCGATGGCGGCCGAGAAACTCGACCATCATCCGGACTGGTCGAACGTCTACAGGACCGTCGACGTCACCTTGTCGACGCACGATGCCGGCGGGCTGACCGAGCTCGATTTCGAGCTGGCGCGGCGCATGAACCGCTACGCCGGCCGCTGAGCGGCGTTCTTGCACGGCCGCATGCGGGTTCCCACATGAAGGCCGGACGACGAAACGGGACCGAAACGATGGATCAGGCACGGATCATCGAAATCCTTTCACCTGCCGACGGAGCGGAGGATGCCCGCCGCGAGCGGTCGGTGCGCGCCCGCTTCTGGGCAACGGCGCGGCGGGCGGCGCGGCACGTCCCGTTCATGGACGAGGTGGTGGCTGCCTATTATTGCGCGCTCGACCAGAGGACCCCGGCCAGGGTGCGCGCGACGCTGCTCGCGGCGCTCGCCTATTTCGTGCTGCCCTTCGACGTCGTGCCGGACTTCTTCGCGCTGGTCGGCTTCGGCGACGATATCGCGGTGCTGACCGCGGCGCTGGCGACGATCCGCCCCCACATCAAGGAAAGCCACAGGCTTGCCGCGCGCGAGGCGCTGGCCGGCGAAGGAGAGCGGTAGCGCCCCTGCGGCGGCCGCGTCGTCCGGCGCTTCACTGCATGACGAAATAGGCCTCGATGGCGGCCGCCGCGCGGCGCAGATGCGGCAGGGCGACCTCACGCAGCTCGTCGGGGCTGAAGCGCGCCGTCTGCGCCGGCACGTTGATTGCGGCCACGACGCGGCCGCCGGCGCCGCGGATCGGCACCGAGATCGAGCGCAGGCCCAGCTCCAGCTCCTCGTCGACGAGGGCATAGCCGTCATGCGCGGCCTTTACGGCCAGCGCGTCGAGGCGGGCGGCGTCGGTCACGGTCTTGGGCGTCAGCCGCCGCAGGTCGGCGCGGGCGAGCAATGCGGCGCGCTCGGGCGGGGCGAGATCCGCCATCAGGACGCGGCCCATCGACGTGCAGTAGGCGGGCAGCCTGGTGCCGACGTTGAGCGTGACGGACATGATGCGGACGCCGGGCACGCGCGCGACATAGACCACGTCCGTGTCGGCGAGGACGGCGGCGGAGCAGGCCTCGTCGAGCGCCAGCGCCACGTCGCGCATATAGGGCAGGGCGAAGTCCCATAGCGAGACGCCGTTGAGCCATGTGCGGGCCAGCGCCAGCAGCTTCGGCGACAGCGTGAACTTGCGGCCGTCCTGGCGCGCGTGGCCGGTCGTCGTCAGGGTCAGCAGCAGGCGGCGGGCGCCGGCGCGCGTCAGCCCGACGGCGTCCGCCACCTCGCTCAGCGTCAGGCCCCACGGCCGCGCCGCGAGGATGTCGAGCACGGCCAGCCCCTTCTCGAGCGAGGCGACATGATCGCGGTCGGCGGCTGCCGTTCTTGTTGACTTGCGCTCGGCCTGCATCTAAGAAATATCGCATAGAAAACATGTGTTCGCAATGCGAACATTTCGATTGGGGAGAGGGATGGAAAAGATCTGCTCCGACATCGACCAGGCGCTGGCCGGCATCGGCGAGGGCATGACGGTGATGATCGGCGGGTTCGGCGGCGCCGGAGCCCCCATCGAGCTCATCCACGCGCTCGTGCGCCGCTACCGGGAAACCGGCTCGCCCGGGGCGCTGACCGTCGTCAACAACAATGCCGGCAACGGCTCCATCGGCATTGCCGCGATGATCGACGCAGGCATGGTCGCCAAGATGGTCTGCTCGTTTCCGCGCTCGTCGGACCCGCGCGCCTTCACCGAGAAATATCTCGCCGGCCAGATCGGGCTGGAGCTGGTGCCGCAGGGCACGCTGGCCGAGCGCATCCGCGCCGGCGGCGCCGGCATCCCCGCCTTCTACACGCCGACGAGCTACGGCACCCAGCTTGCGGAGGGCAAGCCGGTCGCCGAGTTCGAGGGCCGTCACTATGTCCAGGAGCGCTGGCTGAAGGCGGATGTCGCCCTGATCAAGGCCGAGGTCGCCGACCGCAAGGGCAACCTGATCTACCGCAAGGCGGCGCGCAACTTCTCGCCGCTGATGGCGATGGCGGCGAAGCTGACCGTCGTGCAGGCGCGGCGCGTGGTCGAGCCGGGCGAGATCGATCCGGAGGCGGTGGTGACGCCGGGCATCTTCGTCGACCGGGTCGTCGAGGTCGCCGACCCGCAGCAGGAGGAAGCGCTGTTGCGCGAGGGGGTGACGATATGACCGCCAAGCTGACCAATGCGCAGATCGCCTGGCGCGCGGCGCAGGACATCCCCGACGGGGCCTATGTCAATCTCGGCATCGGGTTCCCGGAGATGGTCGCCAGGTTCAAGCCGAAAGGGCGCGAGGTGATCTACCACACCGAGAACGGCGTGCTCGGCTTCGGCGAGGCGCCGCCCAAGGGCGAGGAGGACTGGGACCTCATCAACGCCGGCAAGAAGGCGATCACGCTCAATCCGGGCGCCGCCTTCTTCCACCATGCCGACAGTTTCGCGATGGTGCGCGGCGGTCATCTCGACGTCGCCATCCTCGGCGCCTACGAGGTGGCGGAGAACGGCGATCTGGCGAACTGGAGCACGGGGCCGGGCTCGGTTCCCGCCGTTGGCGGGGCGATGGATCTCGTGCACGGGGCCAAGCGCGTCGCGGTCATCACCGACCACGTCACCAAGGACGGCCGGCCGAAGCTCGTCGAGCGCTGCCGGCTGCCGCTGACCGGTGTCGGCTGCGTCACCACCGTCTACACCAGCCTTGCGGTCGTCGATGTCGTTGAGGGCCGCTTCGTGCTGCGCGAAAAGCTGCCCGGGATCGGCCTCGACGAGTTGCAGGCGCTGACCGAAGCCAGGCTGACGGTTCAGGGGACCGTCGGCGATCTCGTCGTTCCGGAGGTCTGATCCGATGGCCGAAGCCTATATCTGCGACTATATCCGCACCCCCATCGGGCGCTTCGGCGGCTCGCTGTCGGCCGTGCGTGCCGACGATCTCGGGGCGATCCCGCTCAGGGCGCTGGTGCAGCGCAACAGCGGGGTGGACTGGGCCGCGGTCGACGATCTTGTCTATGGCTGTGCCAATCAGGCGGGCGAGGACAACCGCAATGTCGGGCGCATGGCGTTGCTGCTGGCGGGCCTGCCCGCCGGCGTGCCGGCCTCGACGGTGAACCGGCTGTGCGGCTCCGGCATGGACGCGGTCACCACGGTGGCGCGCGCCATCAAGGCCGGCGAGATCGGCCTTGGCATTGCCGGCGGCGTCGAATCGATGAGCCGCGCGCCCTTCGTGCTGCCCAAGGCCGACAGCGCGTTTTCGCGCAATGCGGAAATCTACGACACCACGATCGGCTGGCGCTTCGTCAATCCGCTGCTGAAGAAGCAGTATGGCGTCGATTCGATGCCGGAAACCGGCGAGAACGTCGCCGAGCAGTTCAATGTCGGCCGCGCCGACCAGGACGCGTTTGCCGCGCGCAGCCAGGCCAAGGCGGTCGCCGCGCAGCGGAACGGGCGGCTGGCCAGGGAGATCACCCCGGTGACCATCCCGCAGCGCAAGGGCGACCCGGTCGTCGTCGACACCGACGAGCATCCGCGGCCCGGCACGACGGTCGAGGTGCTGGCGAAGCTCGGCACGCCCTTCCGAAAGGAAGGCGGCACGGTGACGGCCGGCAACGCGTCCGGCGTCAATGACGGTGCGGCAGCGCTCATCGTGGCCTCCGAGGCTGCGGTCAAGGCTTACGGCCTTACCCCCATCGCCCGCGTTCTCGGCGGCGCGGCGGCGGGCGTGGAGCCGCGCATCATGGGCATCGGGCCGGCGCCGGCGACGCGCAAGCTGTGCGCGCGGCTCGGCCTGAAGCCGTCCGACTTCGACGTGATCGAGCTCAACGAAGCCTTCGCCTCCCAAGGCATCGCCGTGCTCCGCGAACTCGGGATCCCCGAGGACGCGGAGCACGTCAACCCGAATGGCGGGGCGATCGCGCTCGGCCATCCGCTCGGAATGTCGGGGGCCCGCATCACCGGCACGGCTGCGCTGGAGCTGAAGGAACGCGGCGGCAGGCTGGCGCTCGCCACCATGTGCATCGGCGTCGGCCAGGGTATCGCGATCGCGCTCGAACGGGTCTGAGGATCGCGGCTGCGCCTCAGGCCGCCCAGTCCTCGACCGCGAGACCGGGGACGTGGCGGAAGGCGCGATCGCTGGATACCAGCGTCGCCCCGGCTTCCAGCGCGTGCGCGGCAATCAGCATGTCGAGGGGTTGCAGGGCTTTCCCCAGGCGACGCATCTCGGCGCGGAGCTGGCCGTAGCGCCGGCTGGTATCGGCGGTCCAGTCGAGAACGTTCACGGTCGTAAACAGATACTCGGCTGCAGCCCATAATCGATGTGCGTGGGGGTTCATCGCGAGGCCATAAAGCGTCTCGCCATGAGAGATCGCCGAAACGACCATCCTTTCCTCGCCGGCTTCGGCGATACGCCGATCGAGAGCAGCGCTCTTTTCGTGCATGAACGCGCTTACCGCATTCGTGTCGAGCATGAACAGGCTATTCATGCGAGTGGATCGTCACGTAGCTGGCCGCTCTGATCCCGATCTTCCATGAAGCCTTCCAGTTCCTCAGGCGGGATCAGGCTTCGAAGCCGAAAGAATTCCTTGAAGTTGCCCGTCCGCTTGCGCGCAGGCGCCATGATGACTTCGCCGGGATTGGGGCCGGGGCGGAACTCGACCTCGGTTCCCTCGAAGCGATACCGCGCAGGGATCCGCACCGCCTGGCTGCGGCCATTCCTGAAAAGCTTGCCGACAATGGGTGGAGTGGCGTTCATCGGCGCCTCCGTGGTCTATACTATGATATAGACCACGAACCTGCCGCGTTCAAGCCGGCCTACCGCCCCTCGCGGTACCAGGTGGAGCCCAGCGCCAGCAACAGCAGGCCGAGGCCGAGGAAGCCGCCGAACAGCGGCGTGCGGGTGACGGCCTTCAGGATGCTGTCGCCGGTGGTGCGCAAGCCCATCCAGTCGCGGCCCGAGGCGGGCGCGCTGCCGCTGACCGGCACGATGCCGGGCAGGTCGAGGCCGGCCAGGCCCGGCGAGATGCGGCGCACGCTGCCGCCGGTTTCCCTGGCCAGCGGTGCCAGTGCTTCGGTTGTCGACAGCACGTCCTGAAATTCCGGCGCGTTGACCGGCCCGACATGGGCGAGGGTCGCCAGGTCGCCGTTGCCGACCTGGTAGAGCCCGATCGCGTCGACCTCCACGGAGCCGGTGAACAGGCCCGGCTCGTGCCGGGCGAGCGGGATCTCGAAGGTTCTCCCCGACGGCCCGACGACGCGCGCGGGGCCGGGGTCGTCGCCCATCGTCTGGCGCGTGACGGAAAGCGTCATGCCCCTGCCCTCCGCGGTCAGGCGCTCCTCCTCAAGTTCCGGCTCCTTCATCAGCCAGTGGGCGAGGCGGCGGTAGAGCTGGACATGCGGCCCGCCGCCTTCGAAGCCGCGCGCCCAGAGCCAGCCCTGGTCGGACAGGAGCATGCCGACGCGTCCCTCGCCCCGGCGGTCGAGGAGCAGCAGCGGCCTGTCCTCGGCGCCGCGCATCACGACCTCGCCGTCCGGCGTGTCGATGGCGATCTGGCGGAACCAGCGGCTCCAGCGCGGCGGCTCCTGGCCAGAGCCTTCGAGGGCGCGCGTCACCGGGTGGCGCTGGCCGGTCTCGGTCAGGCGCGGGAAGAACGCCTGCTCCAGCACATTGCCCGTGGGCAGCGCCGGCAGCGCGGCCATCAGAGGCGTACGCGCGATCGAGTGGTCGCCGGCATATTCGGGGCCGGCCGCGACCAGCAGCGCGCCGCCGTCCTCGACATATTCGGCGATGTAGTCGTAGTAGAGGATCGGCAGCACGTCGCGATGCTGGTAGCGGTCGAAGATGATGAGATCGAAATCGCCGATACGCTCCACGAACAGCTCGCGCGTCGGGAAGGCGATCAGAGACAGCTCGTTGATCGGCGTGCCGTCCTGCTTCTCCGGCGGACGCAGGATGGTGAAATGGACGAGGTCCACGGAGGCATCGGATTTCAGGAGATTGCGCCAGGTCCGCTCGCCGGCGTGCGGCTCGCCCGAGACGAGCAGCACGCGCAGGTTCTCGCGGATGCCGTCGACCAGCGCGATGGCGCGGTTGTTGGCTTCGGTCAGCTCGTCCGGAGCGGGCTCTATGGACAGTGCCACGATGTTGCGGCCGGCGTTCGGCACGGTGATCGCAAGCGGCATCACCTCGCCGATGACGGCCCTTTGCAGGCTCTGCAGCTCGCCGTTGATCGAGACGCTGACATCGACCTCGCCGGTCTGGTGCGGCTCGGAGATGACGCGGTAGGTCAGATCGAGAGGGCGGCCGACGATGCCGAAGCGCGGCGCCTGTTCGAAGCGGATGCGGCGGTCGTGCTCGTCCGGCGTGCCGGTGACCAGCGCGTGCAGCGGGCCGGCAAGTCCGGCGGCGCTGTCGGGAATGTCGTGGACCTGACCGTCGGTGACCAGCACCGCGCCGGCGACGCGCGAGGGCGGAACGTCGCGCAGCGCGCTCTCCAGCGCGCCGAACAGGCGCGTCTCGGTGCGGTCGTCGGCGGCGTCGGCGCGGCCGGCCTCGACCGTGCGCACCTCGAACTGGCCGAAGCGGGCGAGACGGGCCTGCAACTCGGCGACGGTGCGGTCGGTGACGTCCGCGCGGTCGCCGATCTCCTGGCTCTGGCTGCGGTCGACGACAAGCGCGACGATGCTTTTCAGCGGCTCGCGCTCCTCGTCGAGCAGCACCGGATTGGCCAGCGCCAGCGCCAGGGCGGCGGCGGCGGCAAGGCGCAGCCAGGCGCCGCGCTGGCGCAGGGCCAGCCCGTAGAGCACGAGCGCGGCGACCGGCAGCAGGAGGATGCCGAGCCACAGCCACGGCACCAGCGGCTCGAATGTGACGGCAAGACTCACTGCCCCAGCCTTTCGAGCAGCACCGGGACGTGAACCTGGTCGGCCTTGTAGTTGCCGGTGAGCATGTACATCATGATGTTGACGCCGCCGCGCAGCGCCCACAGGCGCTGAGCGGGGTCGGCAGGCACGGTCGGCAGAAGCGCCTGGCCGCTCGCATCGATCGCCCAGGCGCCGGCGAAGTCATTCGCAGTCATCATGATCGGGCTGACGCCGTCGCTCGCGCGCACCGGCCGCTCCGAAGTGTCGCCGCCGGCATCGAGCGTGGATTCCACCCATAGCGGGCTGCCGGCGTAGCGGCCGGGGAAATCCGTCATCAGGAAGAACGCCTTGGTCAGCACATGATCCGGCGGCACGGGTTCAAGTGGCGGCACGTTGAGCGAGGACAGGACGTCGCGCAGGCGTTGCGTCGCCGGGCTCGCCGCGGCCTGCCCGAAGCCGGCCGAAAACTGGTCGCGGGTGTCGAACAGGACCGTGCCGCCCTGCTGCATGTAGGCGTCGACGCGGGCGATCGCTTCCTGGTCGGGCATGGGAACGCCGGCGTCGATCGGCCAGTAGATCAGCGGATAGAAGGCCAGCTCGTCGCTGGCGATGTCGACGCCGGCGGGCTCGCCGGGCTCCAGCGCGGTCTTCTCGGCGAGAAAGCGGCTGAGGCCGGTCAGGCCCGCCCGGCTGACGGCATCGATCGCCGCGTCTCCGGTGACGACATAGGCGATGCGGGTCTCGCGGATCGCCTCGATCGCCTGCGCATCGCCGGGCCTCGCGTCCTGCGCACGGGCCGGTGGCGGCGCCGCGGCGGCCGCCACAATGACGGCCAGAAGGCCGGCGGCCGCGGCCGCGCGCTGCCGGCGCCTGCCGCGGCCGAGCCGGCCGCCCATCCACAGCACCGCCAGCATGTCGAGCACCATCAGCGCCAGCGCGGCGGCGAAGAGAAGGCCGCGCAGGTCGCGCGACTGGTCGGCGGCGTAGCCGGCCGTGGCGACCGGCAGCGAGGTCTGCGGACGCGCGATGGGAACGAGCTCGCTGCCGGCCGGCAGCAAATTGTGCGCCACCACGCCTTCCTCCCCGCCATAGAGGCCGGGCGGGTTGTCGATCGACACCGCCGGCTCGCCGGCCGAGAGGTCGAGGGGGCGCGCATCGGGCGGCGGCGGCACGAGCTGGCCTTCGGCGGAGATCATCCGGTAGGGCCGCAGCGCGGCGTCCGTTTTGCCGGCACCCGCGTCGAGCCGGCCCTGGTTGCGCGAGAGCTGGACGATGCGGCGCAGCATCTCGACGAAGGTGCCGGAGATCGGCAGGTTGGACCATGTCGCCTCGGAGGTGACGTGGAACAGGACGAGCGTGCCTTCGCCGCGGCGCGCGCCGGTGACCAGCGGGGTGCCGTCGGCAAGCGTCGCCCAGGCATGGTCGACGATCTCGGGCGTCGGCTCGGCCAGCACTTGCCGGGAGACCGTCACCTCGCTCGGCGGCGTCAGGCCGGCAAACGGGCCGATCGCCGGAAAGTCGGCGACGGGTTGCGGCTCGGTCCACGACAGCGCGCCGCCCAGCGAACGCTCGCCGGTTCTCAGCGGCACCGGAAGAAGGGCGTCGCGCCCCTCCGCCGCGGCCAGATGCGAGCCGGCGAAGCGCACCAGCGTGCCGCCGCTTTCCAGCCATTGCGTCAGCGCCTGGCGGGCAGCGTCCGGCAACGTGCCGACATCGGACATGACGATCATTGCCGGCTTGCGCTCCAGCAATTGCGGCACCGCCTCGTTCAGGTCGGCGCTGGCCGGCTCGGCCAGCTCGGCGAACGGCTCCAGGGCCCGCCGGATGTAATAGAGCGGCGACAGCAGCGGCTGGGTGCCGTCGGCTTCGGATTGCGAGATCAGGCCGACGCGGCGACGGCGCGCGTTCTCGTCGATCACGCGCATCGCCGCCGCATGCCTCTCGCCGTCGACGGCTATGCTGGCGAAGTCGTTGCGCAGCTCGAAGGGCAGGCGAAGCTCGGCGCGCGCCTCGGTCTGGCCGGGCCCGAACGCGGCGACGCCGTCGGCGATGCGGCGGCCGCGCTCGTCATGGGCGCCAAGCGTGACCTGCCGCGGCGCCGGATCGCCCGGTGCGCGCACGACGTCGACGGTGAAGGCGTCGGCGGTATTGCCGGTTGCCGTCAGGCCGACCATGTCGAGCTGCTCGGGCGCGATCCAGATCAGCCGCGCGACGCCATTGCCGAGCAGGGTGGCGAACCCCTGCTCGTCGCCGGGGCGCGCCAGCCCGTCGGTCAGCACGGCCACGCTCGCCCCGGGCAGGGCCTGGAGCACCGCCGCCACGCGGCCGAACGTGCCCGGCCGGTCGGTCGGCACCGGACGCGGACGGACGGCATTCAGCCGGTCGCGCGCGGCGGCGGCATCGAAGGGGCCGATGTCCTGATTGGCCGGCTCCGCGGTAAACGCCAGCACCACCGGCACGCTGTCCGCCTCGGCGTCGGAAATCAGCCGGCCGGCGGTGGCGGCGCGGCGTTCCCAGTCGGGCGCGGCGGCCCAGCCATTGTCGATCACCAGGGCCAGCGCCGCGCCGCCGGCCGGCAGGCGTTCGCGCGGGTTGAAGACCGGCTCGGCCAGCGCCAGGATGACCAGCGCGGCCATCAGCAGCCTGAGCAGGGTCAGCCACCAGGGGCTGCGGTGCGGCGTCTCCTCGCGCCTCGGCACGCGCGCGAGAATGCCGAGCGGCGGGAAGACCTCGGTCTGCGGCTGCGGCGGGGTCAGGCGCAGCAGCCACCAGATCAGCGGCAGGGCGAGAAGGCCCGCCAGCACCAGCGGCGCGCCGAAGGAAAGCGGCAGCCAGCTCATGCGTCGTCCTCCCAGCCGCCGGGCTCGCTCATCGCCGCATGCACCCTGACCAGCGCCTCCGAGGCGGGACGGTCGGTGTGGTTGACGATGTGGCTCCAGCCCAGCCGCTTGCACCAGGTCGACAGGTCGGCGCGGCGGGCGCGGTAATAGCGGCGATAGTCGTCGGCCAGCGTTTCCGCACGGCCAGCCACCAGCCGAACGCCGGTTTCGGGGTCGCGGAACTCGGTGCGGCCGGCATAGGGAAAGCTTTCCTCGGCCGGGTCCGCCACCTCGATCAGATGGGTGCGCACGCCGTTGCGGGCGAGCGGGTCGAGCCAGGCGCGGATTTCGCCGGGCGGGTCGAGGAAGTCGGAGACCAGAATGACGTCGCTGAAGCGGCGCACCACCGCGAGATCCGGCGGCGCGGCGAGCGCGGACGCATGCACCAGCCGGGCGGCGATGCGTTCGGCGCCGTCGCGGGCGGTGAACGGGTCGACCAGGCCGGGCCAGGCGATGCGTTCTCCGCCGCGCGCCAGAAGCTCGGCCAGCGCCAGCACCAGCACCAGCGCGCGCGATTCCTTCGCCACCAGCGCGCCGCGGGACTTGTAGCGCATCGAGGCCGAGTGGTCCGCCCACAGCCACACGGTGTGGGCCGCTTCCCATTCGCGCTCGCGGATATAGGTGTGGTCGTCGCGGGCCGACCGGCGCCAGTCGATGCGCGCCACCGCCTCGCCTTCGACATAGGGGCGGAACTGCCAGAAATTCTCGCCGATGCCGCGCCGGCGGCGGCCGTGCCAGCCGGCGATCACCGTATTGGCCACCCGGCGCGCCTCGATGAGCAGGTCGGGAACCAGCGCGGCACGCTGGCGGGCGCGCACCAGCGCGTCGCGCGGGGCGACCGGGCCGATCGCTTCACCGACAGGCGCCATGTCCTATCCCAGCGTCCCGACGAGGCGGGAGATCACGTCGCGCACGCTCATGCCGTCGGCACGCGCGGCGAAAGTCAGCGCCATGCGGTGCTGCAGCACCGGCTCGGCCAGCGCGCGGACGTCGTCGACGGAGGGCGCCAGCCGCCCGTCGTAGAGCGCGCGGGCGCGGGCGCAAAGCGTCAGGGCCTGGCTGGCGCGCGGGCCGGGCCCCCAGGCGACGTGCCGGTCGGTCTCGGCGTTGCCCTGCCCCGGGCGGGCGGCGCGCACCAGCGTGAGGATCGCCTCGACCACGCTTTCGGACACGGGCATGCGGCGTATGAGCTGCTGGATCTCCTGAAGCCGCGCCGCGGAGAGGGCGTTTTGCGCTTTCGCCTCCTCGACGCCGGTCGTCTCGATCAGGATCCGCCGTTCGGCGTCGATGTCGGGATAGGCGACGTCGACCTGCATCAGGAAGCGGTCGAGCTGCGCCTCCGGCAGGGGGTAGGTGCCTTCCTGCTCCAGCGGGTTCTGGGTGGCGAGCACATGGAAGGGCGAGGGCAGGTCGTGGCGGGCGCCCGCCACCGTGACGTGATATTCCTGCATCGATTGCAGCAGCGCCGACTGCGTGCGCGGGCTGGCGCGGTTGATCTCGTCGGCCATCAGCAACTGGGCGAAGATGGGCCCCGAGATGAAGCGGAAGGAGCGGCGGCCCTTGTCGTCCTGCTCCAGCACCTCTGAGCCGAGGATGTCGGAGGGCATCAGGTCGGGCGTGAACTGGATGCGGGCGGTGTCGAGCCCGAGGACGATGCCGAGCGTCTCGACCAGCTTGGTCTTGGCGAGGCCGGGCACGCCGACCAGAAGCGCATGCCCGCCCGAAAGCAGGGCGACCAATGTGCGCTCGACCACCGCCTGCTGGCCGAAGATGACGTGGCCGACGGCTTCGCGCGCCCGCGCAATGTCGGCGAGCGCGGCCTCGGCCTGGGCGATCATCTCCCTTTCATCGAGGGGTTTTTGACTGACCATGATGCTCATGCGGTGCCGCTCCCTGGGGTGCCGTTTCGCGGGCTGTCCTGGCCTTTGGCGCGGCGCTTGTCGATCCGGCGCCGCGGCGGGCCGCCGGGGCGCGATTCGGGGCGACGTTGCAGCGCCCGCAAGGAGAACTTAAATCAGCCGCAGTGGCTGACAAGCAAGACGACAGTGACTATTTCGTGACGATGGCCGATCGAATCGACGCAGGGGCGGACCGACTTGCGCGGGCGGGCGACGCGGCGGGACTGCAGGCGCTGATCTCGCGGGCGGCGCGCGCCGGCCGCAAGGCGCCGCCGGTCGAGCGCTGGAACCCGCCCTTCTGCGGCGACCTCGACATGGAGATCCGCGCCGACGGCACCTGGTTCTATCTCGGAACGCCGATCGGCCGGCTGCCGCTGGTGCAGCTTTTTTCGTCCGTCCTGCGCAAGGACGAGGACGGGCGCACCTATCTGGTCACGCCGGTCGAGAAGGTGGGGATCCGGGTGGAGGATGCGCCTTTCCTCGCCGTCGAGATGAACGTCGCGGGCGCCGGCGAGACGCAGTCGCTGACGTTTCGCACCAATGTGGGCGACGTGGTGGAGGCCGGGCCCGAGCATCCGCTGCGCTTCGTCGAGGAGGCGGAGACCGGCGGCCTGAAACCCTATCTGCACGTCCGCGGACGGCTGGAGGCGCTGGTGGCGCGGCCGGTGACGTATGAGCTCGCCGGGATCGGCGAGGTACGCGGCGTCGACGGCGTGCCGACATTCTGCGTGCGCTCGAACGGGGCGGTGTTCCCGATCATGCCGGCGGCACGGCTGGAGGAGCTTTGCGCATGAGGAGCGCCACGCTGTCGGCTCCGGCCTTCTCGGCCGCCGACTTCCGCCGCCGCGCGGCCGGGGAAGCCGGCCCGTTCGCAAGCGACGATTTCGGCGATCATCGCCTCAATCCCGGCCTGCGCGAGATGATCGTGCGCGACGGGCTGCGCGATGCCGCCGTGCTGGTCCCGGTGATCGACCACGGATCCGAGGCCACGGTGCTGCTCACCCAGCGCAACGCCAATCTGAGGAGCCATTCCGGCCAGGTCGCCTTTCCGGGCGGCCGCATCGATGCGGGCGACCCTTCGGCGGAAGCGGCCGCGCTGCGCGAAACGATGGAGGAGATCGGGCTGCCGGGCGACCGCATCGAGGTGATCGGCCGGCTTCCCGACTACGTGTCGGGCAGCGGCTACCGCATCGCGCCGGTGCTTTCGGTGGTGAAGCCCGGCTTCCGGCTGCATCTCAACCCGGCCGAGGTGGACGCCGCGTTCGAGGTGCCGCTGGCGTTCCTGATGGACCCGGCCAATCACCACCGGCAGAGCCGCATCTGGAACCAGGTCGAGCGCTATTTCTACGAGATGCCGTTCGGCGAGCGCTACATATGGGGCGTCACCGCCGGCATCATCCGCACGCTTTACGAACGGCTCTACGCATGAGCGGCCCGCAGCCGGGCGGGGTGTCGATCGCCGCCCTCGCACCCTGGCTCGGCGATCCCGACCTGCAGGCGCTGCTGGCGGCGCTTTCGGCCGCCGGCGAGGAGGCCAGGATCGCCGGCGGCGCGGTGCGCAACACGCTTCTGGGCGAGCCCGTCGCCGACATCGACATCGCTACGACGAACCCGCCCGAGGCGACGATGACGCGGGCCGAGAAAGCCGGCTTCCGCACCGTGCCGACCGGCAGGGAGCACGGCACGATCACGGTGATCGCCGGCGGGCGGCCGTTCGAGGTGACGACGCTGCGCGCCGATGTCGAGACCTTCGGCCGCAAGGCGCGGGTGGTGTTCGGGCGCGACTGGAAACGCGACGCCGAGCGGCGCGATTTCACCATCAATGCGCTCTATGCCTGCGCGGACGGGACGGTGGTCGACCTCGTCGGCGGGCTGGCCGACCTCGAAAGCCGGACGCTGCGCTTCATCGGCGAGCCGGAGGCGCGCATCCGCGAGGACTATCTGCGCATCCTGCGCTTCTTCCGGCTCTTCGCCTGGTACGGGTCGGGCCGGCCGGACGCTGCCGGGCTGAAAGCCTGCGCCCGGCTGAAGGACGGGCTGGCGCAGCTTTCGGCGGAGCGCGTCTGGAGCGAGCTGAAGAAGCTGCTTTGCGCGCCCGACCCCGCCCGCGCGCTGCTGTGGATGCGCACGACCGGGGTGCTGACGCAGATCCTGCCCGAAACGGAGAAATGGGGGATCGACGCGGTTCCCGGCCTGATCGCGGCCGAGCGCGCGCTCGGCTGGCCGGCGGACCCGATGCTGCGGCTGATGGGCATGCTGCCGCCGGATGCGGTCCGTCTTGCCGCGATGGCGGCCCGCTTGCGCCTTTCCAGGGCCGAGACGGAACGGCTGGCGGCGTGGGCGACGGCGCCGTCGCCGGCTCCCGAGACCAGTGCGACGGCTTTTGCCAGGCTGCTCTACCGGCATGGCGACGGCCCGTTGCGAGACCGGCTGCGGCTGGCGCTTGCGGCGGCGCGGGCGCAGGCGGCGGCGGACGACAAGGCGCTGGTGGCGGCCGGCGGCCATGCGCGGCTTCTCAAGCAGCTCGAAGGCTGGGAAAGGCCGGTGTTCCCGGTTCGCGGCGCCGACCTCCAGGCCGCAGGCATCGCCGCGGGCAAGCCGCTCGGCGACGCCTTGCGCAGGCTCGAGGCGGAATGGGTCGACAGCGGCTTCGCGCTCGACCGCGACGCGCTTCTCAGCCGCGTCGCAAGACCCGCGGGCCCGTAGCGAAAGCCGGGCGGCTTCAGGCTTAGGCGCACGCCCGGCCCCACCGCCTCGTTCCGACGGGATCCTCGACGGAAAAGCGCTTCGCGCTTTCCCCTCGATTCGCCCCTTGAACGTCTGTTTC
>ENA-UOVV01001272-UOVV01001272.1-compost-metagenome-genome-assembly--contig:-NODE-1272-length-20001-cov-11.195779_pt1 | contig 20001 bp, 12 predicted proteins | sample MGYA00238155_ERZ761577 | MGnify/ENA primary metagenome ERZ761577 (study PRJEB28898, sample SAMN06268775) | compost metagenome | isolation source: Emeryville, CA | place: USA:Emeryville, CA | collected...
CGGCTAATTTTTCTACATTACTACCGTATTCTTTCAAGGAAGTCACTTTTATTCAAAAAACAAAAGTAGCAAGTTTTTCTTTTGATTGTTACTTCATCAACAAAAGACCGAGGCTAACGGTTCGCCTATGAGCGAGAAACCTTTCAAATTTAATCGTCAATTTCTTGGCTATTTTGCGAAATTTATTGAAATGCCTTTTTATTTTAGCAGATTAAATATTTTGGTTTGCACGCATTTAGAAAAATATTTGTGTTAATTTAATGATAGAAACGTTCAACAAATACATCCATTATGTAAATCCATACCGTTTCTATTTAAAACCTAAACTCTGATATTCAACACTATAGATTGCCGCCTTCAATTGCATGATCGTTACGTTTTTTATTTTATTAGGAGGAATGGGCTACCTTCCCTCCGTGCCTAATATACACACCCTGGATGACCCTCCTGCGGTTATTAATGTGGCACCCGACACGATTAGATTACCCGAGAAGCTGTACACCGAGGCTACAGTCTCGTCTCAGTATATATTTAACGGGGCTCGTTATCATGTCTACGATCGGACCGCCCCCACCCACCAGTTCTACCAAACACGGGATATGATGGTCGGGACTTTAAGATACGACGGAAGGAATTACGGCCCGTATGAGATGCATTATGACATTAATTTCAACCAATTAATTGTCAAACACCCCACGGGCGGATACCTAGTCACCCTCGTAACCGAAAGGATTGAAGAATTTAACTTGAACGGCAAAAGATTCAAAAAAATAGTCGGCCATCCTCAACTACCGGATGCGATTTACGAATTCTTCTACGAAGGCACTACCCAAATCTTGTGCCATCGAAAGAAAAACCGGATCGAAAAAACAGAAGACCGGACAACCATTCCTTTTTACCTGGATGCTAGTGCTTATTACCTCAAGGTGGGTGAAGACTATAAAAGGATCAGGCGGAAGAAAGATTTATACCTACTTTTCCCCGACAAGAAACGGGAACTACGCAGCCATTTTAGGAGACTACAAATACCATTTAACCCAAATAAGGATCGCTTTATTCTCGATGCGGCGCTTATCCTCGACAATCAAAGGCCTACCCAATGATTAAGACTGTCATTCATTTTCTGAAATTCGCTTATCTATCGACTCTGTTATTGGTGGTTCAACAGGGTTATTCTCAGGAAAAGAGACAATCCATTGATATTGATGTGATTAATTTGAGTTTTGATCTCTTCGTTCAAGAACTTGAAAGGCAAACCGACCACCGTTTCTTCTACGATCCAAGTAAGTTTGACAGCCTCCAAGTCACTATCCAAGCAAAAAATCAACCCTTACATGCAGTATTATCGGCGTTGTTTAAAGACACCGACTTTCGTTTTTCGATCGATCCCTTTGATCGGGTGTTTATCACACAACATGCGGCTTTGATTACTTGGCTCCCTTCCAATCCACCTGACTCTTTATCCCGTGAGCCCATTTCCTATGCTCCCCCACAGGAAGAGGAAAATAATGTGTTACTTTCTACGGAAGAAGGGAAAACCCATGTCATTGGAACCCGGAGTTATCGAAGGGAGACGGGTAATGCGACGATTACGGGGTACGTTCGAAACATAAAAAATGGAGAGCCGTTGATTGGAGCGGCCGTGTTCATCGAAAAGCCCTCCATCGGAGCCATCGCCGATGCTTTAGGCTATTATTCCATTACGCTTCCCAAGGGTAAGCATACGCTAAAAATCAAGAGTTTCGGAATGCGGGAAACCTTCCGAAACATAGAGCTCTATGGCGACGGCACCTTGGATATTGAAATGAAAGAAAGTGTAATTGCCTTGCGTGAAGTGGCTATTGTAGCCGGTGCGGACGTCAATGTAACCGGAAGTCAAATGGGGCAGGTCAAATTGAGTATGAAGACCATTAAGCAAATACCCTCTGCCTTGGGAGAGTCGGATTTATTAAGAACCGTAATGGCAATACCAGGGGTTAAATCGGTAGGAGAAAGCAGTGTCGGTTTAAATATTCGAGGGGGCTCTTCCGATCAAAACCTGATCATGTACAACGATGTGCCCGTTTACAATCCGTCCCATCTGTTTGGCTTTTTTACCGCCTTTAATCCCGATATTTTACAAGACGTCGAACTGTATAAAAGTGCTATCCCCTCGCGGTACGGCGGACGTTTGTCATCGGTATTGGAAATAAATAGCCGCAACGGAAACCGAAAGAAATTGGTAGGTGCGGGAGGAATTGGCCTAGTGACCGGGAAGTTGTCGCTGGAAGGACCCATCGTCAAGGACAAAAGCTCTTTTTTAATCTCTGCCCGGTCGACCTATTCCGATTGGTTACTAAAAAAATTAGAAAACCCCTCGTTTAAAAATGCCAAAGGGTCATTTTATGACATAAACGCCCATGTCAGTCACGAAGTAGACCAGCGAAACAGCATCTATCTCAGCGGCTATTTGAGTGACGATGAATTCCGGCTTGCCGGTGATACCACCTACTCTTACCAAAACAAGCTACTGTCCTTTAAATGGAAGCGAATGCTTAGTGAAAAACTTTTGGGAAGCATCTCCCTTTCCCACAATCAATACAAATATGATATGAGGAGCACCCGTGTAGCGGAAAATGCTTTTGAATTAAGTTTTAGCATCAAGCAATATAACGCCAAATTGGATTTCGAGTATCGATTGAATGATCGCCATGAATTACATTTTGGCGCATCTACCAGCCACTATCAATTGCAATCGGGACGAATGGTGCCGTTGGGAGACGGTTCATTGGTCATCCAGAAAGAATTGCAACCGGAACAAGGAATCGAATCGGCGGCTTATTTGGAATCTAAAATGGAATTGAGTCCATCACTATTATTCGTCGCAGGTATTCGCGCGTCGATGTTTAATTATTTGGGACCAAGAACGATACCACAATATGCTGAGGGTTTACCCTTTGATAAAAAATACATCAATGAAACGGTATCGTATGGAAAGGGCGAAAATATACAGACGTATTTGCAACCCGAATACCGAGTGTCGATGCGTTATATTCTACCCAATAATGCGTCTGTGAAGGCGAGCTTTAATACATCTCGTCAGTACATGCATTTACTTTCCAATACGATGACTGTGTCTCCGACCGACGTTTGGAAATTGAGTGATCCCCATATAAAGCCCCAGAAAGGGATGCAAGTATCCTTAGGGTGGTATAAAAACATTTTAAACAATAAAGTAGAATTATCCGCAGAAACTTATTACAAGCGAATTCAAAACTTTCTGGATTTCAAATCTGGTGATTCGCTCATACTGAATCCCTACATCGAAACGGCCACCATTCTAACCGAAGGTAAGGCATATGGGCTGGAAGTGATGGCAAAAAAATTGGAAGGAAAGGTTAACGGCTGGGTGGCTTATACTTATTCCCGAACCCTCTTAAGAGCTGAAGACCGGGAATCCTTATTTGCGCCCAACAATGGTAATTATTACCCGGCTAACTACGACAAACCTCACGATTTCACCCTGGCGAGCAACTACAAGTTCACGCATCGGTTCAACCTTTCTCTCCATTTTACTTACAGTACCGGAAGACCTTACACGCCGCCAGTAGGTAAGTTTTTTGCGGATGGTTCCTGGCGTGTGTTCTATGCAGAGCGAAATCAATACCGAATACCCGATTATTACCGTACTGACATTTCACTCAATATTGAAGGAAACCATAAAATTCGGAAACTCGCCCACAGCTCCTGGACCGTTGCTGTATACAATGTTTTGGGTCGTCGGAACCCCTCGTCCGTATATTTTCAGACCAATCGAGGGTTTGTCGACGGTTACAAACTGTCGATTTTCGGGAATCCCGTGCCCACTGTAACTTATAACTTCAGGTTTTAATAGGTGAATTAAGCTTATAAGAGTTAGTTATGATACGTCAATCTTTATATGCGGTTATGGTTATCATCCTCGGGGGTATCGCCTCCTGTATTGACCCATTTAATCCTCCTGAAGTACTTCTGAACGACACATATTTGGTATATGACGGCTATATAAATGCCAGTGGTACGGATACTAGTTGGGTGAATCTAACAAGAACCGTGCAGTTGAGTGATCCCAATTTCGCACCCAAGGAAGTTGGTGCAACAATACAAATCGAAAACGAACTGGGAGAAACCTTTTCCTTTCAGCCAGTTACTAATAAACCGGGTTCATATTTTCTACCGCCCGTGGCTTTAAACCTGGAGCCTGCCTACCGCATAAACATAAAATTGGCGAATGGCAGAAATTATCAATCTGAATGGGAATACTTTCGCGAGTCTCCACCCCTTGACAGTATTACCTATACGCGTAACGGTCGTGATGGAATTCAAATTTACGTTAACACACACGATCCCAACAATCAGTCCAAGTTCTATAAATGGAATTTGGTTGAAACTTGGGAATATATTTCTCCCCTATTCAGCCAATTGGAGGTGGTGGATGGTTTAATTGTGGAAAGGCAACAGGAAATTAACCGCTGCTGGCATTCGGTAACGCCGACGAATATCTCCATTTTCACCACCGCTTCTTTGTCGCAGGACGTAGTGCGGTCTTTTCCTCTTCACTACGTTAACGCCAGTTCAAATAAACTGCTGTTAGCTTATAGCATTGAGGTCACGCAACAGGTTTTAACCCGCGAAGCCTTCGAATATTGGTCTGAACTTGCTCGCAATAACGAGACAAACGGAAGTATATTTGACCCTTTCCCTTCCCAACTCACCGGCAATATTCGATCTCTGGACAACCCGCAGGAAAGGGTGATGGGGTTTTTCTCTGGGGGTGTAACTCAGTCCATGCGAAGGTTTATCTATGCCGGATTAGGCCGCCTAGAAGAATGTAGTATCACGGACACTTTAACCAGAATAGAAGTACTCGAATCAGACATGGCAATTGTCCACAAAATAGAACCTACAGAATTATACTGGATGGCAGACCACTCTTGTATTGACTGCCGTATATGGGGAGGTGGAACCATTGTAAAACCCGACTATTGGCCTTAGACTAACGGAATGAAAACCACAAATTCGACCATTCTACTAACGTTTATTTTACTGGTACGCCTGAGTCTTCCCCTCTTGGGTCAGTCGGAATTCCCCTTGGAAACTCTTCACCAAAAAGCCAGGGACCAAATGGCGGAAAAAGTATATGTGCATCTCGACCGTCCTACCTATCTCATTGGGGAAACGGTATGGTTTTCGATGTGGGTGACGGATGAACAATTAAAACCATCCCCAATAAGCTCTATTGGCTATTTAGAATTCATTGATTCGGATGGGGAGCCGGTGATACAGCACAAGGTGGCTATACAAAATGGAAAGGGAGAGGGTTCTTTTCGTATCTCATCGGATTTGGCTACCCGTGTATTCAGAGTCCGTGCGTACACCCAATGGATGAAAAATTTTTCCGATTCCCATTTCTTCGAAAGCTTCGTATACATTATCAATCCCTTTCTTCCGCTACCAGTAACGCAACGGAATGTTGAGAAGCCCGATTTGCAATTCTTCCCTGAAGGAGGCCATGCGTTAATCGGGGTAGAAAATAAAATTGCATTCAAAGGACAGAACTCGGAGGGCGTGGGTTTTGAGTTTAAAGGTCGCATTCTAGATGAAAATGGGAAAACGGTAGCGTCGTTCCAACCCCAGGTCCATGGAATTGGACATTTTCTATTTACCCCCGTCGAAGGAAAACAATACAGTGCTGAAATTACGGACAACAATGGGAATACCTATCAGTATCCTTTCGACATTATTAGCGAACGGGGTTATGCATTACGTGTAACGGATCGGGGTTCCCAACTACAAATCGACGTATTTCGTCTAAACAGTACACAGGATGAACCCCTATTTCTACTCCTTTATAAAGGTGAAAACAGCTTGGGATATCGCATGGAATGGGCGGGGAACCATGCCCAGCTGAAGCTTGACAAAACGAAATTAAACCCAGGAGTTAACGTTCTCACGCTTTTTGATAGCAAATACCAACCAGTCGCAGAACGACTTTTCTTCCAACCCCTACTAACCAATCAGGAAATTCAAGTTACGACAGGAAAAGCGGTATACGGAAAACGGGAAAAAATTTCGATAGAACTCCAACCTCAGCACCTAAGTGATACGGTCGAAGCATCCTTGGCCGTCTTTCTCACTGATGACCTCCCAGAGCCATCCACGACTTCGATAAACACTTACCTCTTACTTACCTCAGCGTTAAAAGGTCAAATTGAAAATCCGGACTACTACTTTGCCCAAGGTAAAACGGTTTCAAATGCGCTGGATGACGTGATGCTTACCCATGGATGGAGGAGGTTTAGGTCGGAGGAGTTGATTTCAACGCCTTTCCAACCCCAATATTTACCCGAACCTTATGGGCATCTCATTACTGGTCGTATCGTATCTCAATCGGACGGAACCCCGCTGGACCGAAGGTCAATCTTAGCGGCTTTTCCCTCCGCGAAGGCCATGCCTTGGGTAGGTATTACTAATGAAAATGGAGCGTTCGTCCTGGAAACAAAAGATTTTTTCGGGCCTAGAGAGATGGTTTTTCAAACCAATTTCCGCATCGATTCAACCTGTCAAATTATCGTTAACAGTCCGTTTGCTGCCATCACTGACAAACCACGTTTTCCCTCCTTAGAATTGGACGGTCGTCATCAGGCAGCTCTGCTGAAACGCAGCATCAATATGCAATCGGTGAACAGCTATTTTCCAGCACCAAAAACGGAGGTTAAATTAGATACTGTGCCTTTTTATGACACCCCTGATTTTCGATACTATTTAGATGATTATACCCGATTCCCTACGATGGAGGAGGTGCTAAGCGAGTATATTCCTCCCGTATCGATCCGTTTAAGAAGGGGGAAATACTACGCTCGCGTGATTGAGACCGGCGTTCATAAACAATATTTTACAGAAGATCCGCTGATATTGATTGACGGGATCCCGGTATTTGACACCGATCGTATTATCCACTTCGACCCACTCAAGGTGAAGCGAGCGGACGTCGTCAACCGGATGTACTTTTTAGGTCCACTCACTTTTCCGGGGATCATCAGTTTCAGTACCTACACCCATGACCTTTCCGGCTTTGAGGTCGACCCAAAAGCGCTCATCGTTGCCTACGACGGCGTACTCGAAAAACGGGAATTTTATGTCCCGAACTACGATCAGAAGAAACGAAATTCGGAGCGTCTTCCGGATTTTCGCAACTTACTATTCTGGACTCCTTCCGTAAAGATAGCCCCTGGATCCCCAACAAAAATCGAGTTTAACGCATCCGACCAGCCAGGAAATTACAGAATCGTCGTGCAGGGTTTATCGAAAGACGGTGTTCCCGTTTCAGCAAAAGGGCAGTTCGAAATTAAAGATTAAGTCGACTTCTCCACTCATTCAGTTGTCGGACCAGCACTTCGTTGATTCGCACGTAACTTTCGTGTGTCCATCCCCCCACATGCGGTGTGAATACTACTTGATCGGATTGAATAAGGTATTCAAAAACCTCTTTTTGGGCAGGCGTTAAGGTGTGGAGCTTTTCATTTTCCAGTACATCCAGACAAGCTCCTTTTATTTTTCCGGACTTCAATCCGTTTACCACTGCTGTTAAATCGGCTACTTCGCCTCGGGAGGCATTGACCAGGTAAAATGGTTTTGCCATGCGATCAATAAATGCCTTATCGATTAAATGGTAGGAAGATGTGGTAAGGGGGATGTGCAGACTAATGATATCCGCTTGATCCTGGATTTCTTCAGGAGAACATTCCTGAGCATAGGCATCGCCGTAATTTTCCTTGTATTTATCGTAGGCTAATACCCTACAACCAAACCCGGATAACCGTTTTGCCGTAGCTCCGCCATTATTTCCATAACCAATCAAACCTACGGTTTTGCCCATTAACTCAACCCCTCGGTTTTCTTCCCTTTTCCAAACATAATTGCGAACCTGACGATCAGCCCTAATGATATTGTTGAAAAGAGCCAACAGCATCCCCAGTACATGTTCTGCCACCGCGTCCCGGTTTCCCTCTCCCGCATGGAAAACGGCTATCCCGCGACGTTCAACTTCTTCCAAATCAATCAGATCCAAACCGGCACCCGCTCTTGCAATGAATTTCAGGGAGGGTGCTTTGTCTAAAAACTCAACATCAACAACCGTTTTACTACGTATCATCAAACCTTCGTAAGGTCCAACCTGCTCAAGAATCTCAGTTCTTTTTAAAGAAGGTGTATAATCAAATTCCCATCCATTGGTTGTCAACATGTCAATCAAAGACGGGTGCATTTCATCTACGATCAGAATTTTCATGGAAGTGTAATTTTTGTAACTTTCGGGGCAATTTGCGCAAAATTAGGGAACTAAACTTTCCCACAACACCGATTGAAATAAATTATTATGTTAGAAGAGCGACGCAAACCGGTCATCGGAATAACGCAGGGGGATTACAATGGCATTGGACCTGAAATCATCCTGAAAGCAGTGCAAGGCCATCAATTGAGTAGCTTTTGCACCCCGGTCATTTACGGCTCTACCCGCATCCTCAACCGATACCGCCAGCTTCTCAATTTTAAGGAAATACAGCTTTACGGAGCCCAGAATATAGATCAGATTAATCGCAAGCAGCAAAATGTAATCAACTGCTGGATCGACCATCAGGCTGAAATAGAACCTGGTAAACCTTCGCCTGCGTCGGGAAAATCAGCTTTCTCTGCTTTGAAAATGGCAGTAGAGGATTTAAAAACGGGCAAATTGGACGCGTTAGTAACGGCACCTATCAATAAAGACAATATACAAGGTCCTGACTTTAATTTTCCAGGCCATACCGAATACCTTGCCGATGCCTTTAATGTTCGGGAAGCACTCATGTTTATGGTCAGTGAAAACCTGAAAGTGGGTGTATTAACCGGGCATATCCCACTGGAAAAGGTAAAGGAACATATCACTCGGGATGCCCTAAGGAACAAAATCCAACAAATGCTGCGATCGTTAAAAAGCGATTTTGGCATTATCAAACCCCGTTTAGCGGTATTGGGGCTGAACCCCCACGCAGGGGAAAATGGCCTACTCGGTACCGAAGAAAAGGAGATTATCCACCCTGCGATCGAAGAATTCCGCGAAAAGGGCGAGCTGGTATTCGGCCCTTTCCCATCTGACGGATTTTTTGCTTCGGCAACCTATCGGCAGTTTGATGCCGTATTGGCGATGTATCACGACCAAGGCTTGATCCCCTTCAAAACCATTGCCTTTCATGAAGGAGTCAACTTTACAGCAGGGCTCCCGGTAGTGAGAACCTCGCCCGATCATGGCACTGCTTACGACATCGCAGGTAAAAAGATCGCCGATCCCAGTTCTCTGTTAAATGCAATATACCTCGCTATCGATATATGGCAAATCCGCACTGAAAATAAAGAAATTGCCAAAAATGCTTTGCGACCAAAACCTCATCTGAACAATCCTACCAAACTCGGAAAGGAAGATAAATTAGCAAAAGATGATTGGGAAAATCTGGAAAAGCCTAAATGATCCCAGCACCGCTTACACCGTACACTCTTAAGATTGAAATATGTTAAAATCGATGACGGGATTCGGATCGGCAACCGTTGAACTCCCCACACTTTCGGCCAACATTGAAATCAAAACGCTTAATTCCAAATTCTTGGATATCTATTGCCGCATTCCGAAGAACTATTCTGAACGGGAAGTGGAAATCCGAAATATGATTACGCGCTCCCTTGAACGGGGTAAAGTGGAATGTACCCTAACCATCCAGCCGAAAACCACCGAAAACGGCGTGTCGATCTTAAACCGCCCCCTCGTAAAAGCATATTTCAAAGAATTACAAAATACCGCAGAGGAATTGGGATTTACGGCTGACCAGACCGAATTACTCCGAATGGCCGTATTAATGCCCAATGCATACAACGCTGATCAGTTATTGGAAACCGATCAGAAGGAAAATGAATGGATGTTAATCCGAGAAGGACTGGAGCAAGCATTGGCTAAGGTGGAGGAATTTAGAATACAAGAGGGCGCTCAAACTGCTTTAAAATTTAAGGAGTATATCGCTCGCATTGATTCCTATCTGGAGCAAATTAAAGAATTGGACAAATCCCGTATTCCCGCCGTAAGGGAAAGACTCCACAAAAACGTCAGAGACCTGGTTCATAGTGACAATTTCGATCCCAATCGTTTTGAACAAGAAATCATCTACTATGTAGAACGATATGATATTTCGGAGGAAAAGGTTCGATTGAAAAACCACCTGGAATATTTTTTACAAACCCTGGATGGAAATGTTAGTCAGGGCAAAAAACTGAATTTCATTGCTCAGGAAATTGGCCGAGAAATTAATACCATTGGCTCCAAAGCGAATGATTCCGCCATTCAACGCCTGGTAGTTCAGATGAAAGATGAGCTCGAAAAAATCAAGGAGCAAACGATGAATACCATTTAATTTATTCGCTCCTCAAAAGAGTTGGGAATTTTTAAATAGCATTATTTCACCTATTCCAGTTCAGGAGCGAATCCAATGCCCTGCTACGAAGGAGATTGCACCAAAAGGATCATTAGAGGTGATGCGATGACTCAAGCATTTGCATTTGGAAACTAACAGTGGTTTGGTTCCTTCTGGTGACCCTATTGGACAAATCTTGAAAACCAGATCCAAAGTAGCAGTACGAAAGCTCAAAAACGCTTGAAATTTTAACACCTACTAGGAATCCTTATTTTTGCATCCCTTATAGATCCACTATCCCCGAAGGCTTGATGAAGCATTTAGAAATACAGCTCCCACCGGAGATCGCGTTGGATTCGGAACGTTTTGAGCAATTTGTAAGAAACCGTTTTCATATCAGATCAGAAGATCCGTTAGTGATCCGAAAGATTCGACAATCGATTGATGCCCGATCCAGGCAAGTTAAAATTTCGGTTAAAGCGGAAATCTACTTCAAGGAAACACCCCCGGAGCTGTTCGTCACCAAGCAGGAATACCAATCTGTGTCAGATAAAAAAAGGGTTTTAATAGTGGGAGCAGGTCCGGCCGGTCTTTTTGCGGCTTTGCGGCTGATCGAGCTCGGAATCAAGCCCATCGTCTTGGAAAGGGGGAAGGATGTAAGGGCACGTCGTCGAGATTTGGCCGCCCTCAACAAGGAACATGTGGTGAACCCCGACTCGAATTATTGCTTTGGGGAAGGAGGAGCCGGCACCTACTCTGACGGGAAACTCTATACGCGTTCTTCGAAAAGGGGTGATATTCGTCGCGTTTTGGAAATCTTCGTGAAACATGGGGCAACGGAGCAGATATTAATTGATACCCATCCGCATATTGGCACTAACAAACTCCCTAAAATAATTCAAAACCTCCGCGAAACGATTCTCCATTATGGAGGGGAAGTGTGGTTCAATACACGTGTTGAAGATTTTATTTTATCGGAAAATCAAATCAAAGGGGTAATAACAGCAGATGGAAAGGAACTTTCGGGGAATGCGGTGATTCTAGCGAGTGGACATTCGGCACGTGACCTATTTGAGAAGCTATATCAACACGGTATACAGATTGAAAATAAACCTTACGCGATGGGGATTCGCATCGAACATCCTCAGAATCTCATCGACCGAATTCAATACCACTGTAACCCGGATCGGGGTCCTTATTTGCCGGCTGCTTCCTATAGTTTAGTCACGCAGTCGCGAAGAGGCAGCACACAACGCGGGGTATTTTCTTTTTGTATGTGTCCGGGCGGATTTATTGTGCCCTCCGCCACAGCCCCAGGGGAAGTCGTTGTAAATGGCATGTCACCCTCGCGACGCGACTCCCAATTTGCCAATTCAGGGCTGGTTGTCGCAGTAACCGAAGAAGATACCCAGCGCTTTCGGAAAGATTTTGGGCCATTGGCTGGCTTGGAACTACAACGTCGAATTGAAAAGCAAAGCTGTCAGGTAGCAGGGGGGACCCAAAGGGCACCCGCCCAATTAGCCCTAGATTTTGTCAAAAACAAACCTTCTTCGAGTTTGATCGACACTTCCTATCAACCCGGAATTAGTGCTGTCCCGATACGAGAATTCTTACCCGAATGGATGGCAGATGCTTTACACGACGGCTTGGTGGACTTCGGAAAGAAAATGAAAGGCTACCTCACCAACGAGGCTGTTTTAGTGGGGGTTGAAAGTCGTACTTCATCACCCGTTCGTATCCCTAGAAATCAACAAACCTGTGAGCATCCTCAGATTAAACGATTGATACCTTGCGGAGAAGGTGCCGGTTATGCGGGCGGAATCATGTCTGCGGCCATGGATGGGGAACGATGCGCAGAAGCAGCGGTGCGCCTTATCCTGCAGCCTTGATGAAGGAAAATAGTGCCTTATAACCGGTGTCGATATGGCTACTTTAAAGCTAACCCAGTGGGATTAGTCGGCAGTTTTTACTCAATCAGAAAGTTGTAAGTTGGGTCCATGACTAGTCGACCCTCAGTAGTTCCATCCGTTTTCCATCCTTTGAGCTTGTTCGTCTTTCCTTTCGTCAACAAATCGTGGACCTGCCTTTCGGTGATCTTTTTACCGAAAACCTCAAAAGGAATTTTAAATCCGCAGGTCTGAAAATCCCGACACCCCCAGGCTGTTTTCCCTTTCACCAGGTTTCCGTTTCCGCATTTAGGGCATTTTAACGTATGAATGTCGACCCGATCCTTTTTCTCAGCGTTTCGTTGAACGGGTTCTTCATTTTCCGAATGGGTCGCAGAAATCGTACGAAACACCCCTGTTTTCACTTCTTTGGTCAATTCGACGACCATTTGGATCAACTCTTCCTTAAACTTCTCAATATCGTATTCACCCTTTTCAATCCATCTCAACTTACGTTCCCACTGACCAGTAAGTTTGGCACTTTTCAACAATTCGTTCTGTATGGTATCAATGAGGTCGATTCCCGTTTGTGTTGCAATGATATTCTTTCTTTTCTTTTCGATGTATTTCCGTTTATAAAGAGTTTCTATAATATTAGCCCGAGTCGAAGGCCGCCCAATCCCGTTGTCTTTCAGCAGCTCTCGCATTTCTTCATCCTCCACCTGTTTCCCAGCCGTTTCCATAGCCCGTAATAAGGTAGCTTCCGTGTAATATTTGGGAGGACTGGTCTTTCCATGGTGGATGCGTGGCTCATGAGGACCGCTTTCTCCCACTTCGAATACGGGCATCACCTTTTCATCCTCCTCTTCTTTTTTCTCATGAGCATAGATTTGTCGCCAGCCTGGATCCAGTATTTGCTTTCCCGTCGCCTTGAATTCAATTTCTCCAACCTTTCCTAAAACGGTCGTATTCGACACCCTACATTCCGGATAAAACACTGCAATGAAGCGACGGGCAATAAGGTCATATACTCTTTTCTCATCCTTTGGCAAGGCGGATGGGTACACTCCGGTCGGGATGATTGCATGGTGATCGGTAACCTTTTTATCGTCGAAAACCGACTTGGATTTAGGGATCGGTGCTTTCAGCAACGGATCGATGAGTTCAGCATAGGGTGTCATTTGACTCAATATACCCGGTACTTTTTCATGTAAATCCTCCGATAGGTAGGTCGTATCCACCCGTGGGTAGGTTACCAGCTTTTTTTCGTATAGATTTTGAACCAACTTTAAGGTGTCATCCGCCGAAAACCCGTATTTTTTGTTGGCTTCTACTTGAAGCGATGTTAAATCAAAGAGTTTTGGATTTCCTTCCTTGCCCTCCTTAATTTCAAAAGAAGTAATTTCAAATAAATATTGTTGCAAATAAGCAATTCCCTTTTCCGCTTTTTCTAGGGTTTTTAGCCGGTCGATTACAGCAGTAAATTCAGTATCCCGATAAATGGTTTTGAGCTCCCAATATTCTTCAACCACAAAGGCTATAATTTCTTTTTGCCTTTGTACGACCATCGCTAGGGTGGGCGTTTGGACACGACCTATCGACAAAACTGTTCCTCCTTTTCCAAAGCGTGTCGTAAAAAGTCGCGTTGCATTGATCCCCAACAACCAGTCACCGATGGCACGTGCTGTTCCTGCCGCATACAAATTATCGTAATAGGATGATTCTCGCAGGGAACGAAACCCTTCTTGAATGGCCTGTGTGGTGAGCGATGAAATCCATAGTCGTTTTACCGGCACCTTACATCGGGCTTTCAGAAGCACCCACCGCTGTATAAGCTCTCCTTCCTGACCTGCATCCCCACAATTGACGACTTCATCGCACTCGGCTATCAACTTTTCAATGACTGCAAACTGCTTAGCAATCCCCTTGTTATCGATCAGTTTGATACCAAAATTCGTGGGTATTAACGGCAGTTCCTCAATGCGCCATGATTTCCAACGCTCCAAATAATCGTGAGGCTCCTTCAGCATACATAAATGGCCGAAAGTCCAGGTAACCTGATAGCCATTCCCTTCGTAATAGCCGTCCTTCCGTTGTTTGGCCCCTAAAACATCCGCAATATCTTTAGCGACACTCGGTTTTTCAGCAATACAAACGATCATAATCTCCACCCAATTCGGATGCAATTTGCAAAAATATCCTTCAATAGCCCATTATCACATTCTATCAATAACGACTAAACCCGGATTGTTTCGCAACCCAAAGCGTGGCCCTTTGATCCAAACTTCTATTTTTGCCGAAAACAAAATAGATATTTCATACTGGTCAAAGCGTTCTAGCGCAGGGACGCAATTAATCATCTCAACATGATCCAAATCGACGGAGCTATAATCAAAAACTTGATCCTCCATAAAGCCGACACCGACGAAGAAAGCAGCATATTCAACGATACCCCCGTCCAAATGTCGGAAGATGAAGAGGAGGTTTTCAAGAAAGTGCTATTAAAACCATTTGTATCCCACAGCCAAACGTTTGAGTTTAAACACGATGTGGGCATAGGATATAATGTGCTCTTCAATCTCTCCAAATCCCTTTTTGAGGAAGAAGAGGAATTTGTGCCGGTATCCAAGGACATTCTAAAGCACCTTATTGCGTCTTCCGCACACCCGAACATCAACAAAGGAGACCTTTTCATTGCCCAGTTCTATGGTATTAAAATCAATAACCAGGAACTGGAAGCTTTGGGTATCTATAAATTTGAGGACAAGGAGAGTTTTATCGAGACTTCGGTTGCCGGAGAACAAATGAGCTATACCCTTCGGAAGGGAATTGGTAGTAAAAAACCGGACAAAGCCTGCCTCATTCTATATACTGAAGCGCCGTATACCCTTTTGATCATTGACAATAACGGGGGTGATACCTCTTATTGGCAGGAAGATTTCATCAATCACCGGTTGAAAAAAGACGCTTCCAACAGTACGCATCATCTGATGAGCATGGCTAAGGAATTCATTACGCAGCAAATTCCGAATGACTTCGAGGTCAATAAAGCGGATCAAATCGATCTATTGAATCGTTCAGCAAATTATTTTAAGAAAAAAGAACTCTTCGACCGTGAAGAGTTTGAAACGGAGGTATTCGCTGATCCGAACGTGATCGATGCTTTCAAGCTCTTTGATCGGGAATATCGGGAAGAAAAAGAAATTGAAATTCAGGACAAGTTTGAAATTGCCCCCCAAACGGTAAAAAAACAGTCCAGAATTTTCAAAAGTGTTCTCAAATTAGACAAAAACTTCCATATCTATATTCACGGCAACCGCGACCTGATTGAACAGGGGGTTGACGAAAAAGGCCGGAAATTCTACCGGATTTTTTACGAAAATGAATCTTGATTGGGGAAAGAAATTCCTCCCTAACCCGTACCAACAAACACTGCGGGGAAACGATATTCGAGTATCCGTACCCGTTGAGTGGGTAAGTTTTATAAATTCGTGGTTTCTTTTATTGACCCAACCCCTTAATCCATGTACTTATTCATACTGTTCATTTCCTTTCTTAACCTAAATTTATCGCGCTCTCACGACATCGGAGTTGACATTTATACCAATTTCCCGGGCGGAAATATCGTCGTAGATTCAATTTCGGGAAATGATATTTATTTAAGCCCCGATCTCCGAGACACTAGCACTGACTGGTTTTATTGGTATTTCGCTGTGAAAGCGAATCAATCCGGCAGGTTAAATTTTCACTTGTCCGGTCAAAACTACCTTACTAATGGGGGACCAGCCGTCAGTACCGACGGAGGAGTTAGCTGGCAATGGCTGGGGAAGGATTTTACAGAACGGAGTTTTTCTTACCAAATTGAGGCTGGCAAGGAAGTACGATTCAGTATGGGTATGCCCTATACACAGTCCCATTTCGATACTTTTATGGAATCCTATCGGAAGCACAAGTCCGTTCGTTTAGAAACCCTTTGCACCACACCCAAAGGGCGAAATACCGAGAAACTGGTCATTGGCCCCCGGCAAGCAAGTCAAAAAGTGCTTATTACAGCCCGTCATCACGCTTGTGAAATGATGGCAAACTATGCATTAGAAGGTTTCATCACCACCCTTTTGTCGGATGATAATCACATGCGACGTTTACGGGAAAACGTGGAGTTTTGGATCATCCCATTTATGGACAAAGATGGGGTTGAGGATGGGGATCAAGGCAAAAATCGTAAACCCAAGGACCACAATAGGGATTATAACGACGAAAGCATTTACTGCAGCACGGGCTCGTTGAGGAAAACAGTTCCAGCTTGGAGCAACGGACAACTTAAGGCTGCCATCGATCTGCACTGCCCCTGGATCAAGGGAAATCTGAATGAACACATTTATTTGGTGGGCAATGCGCAGAAGAAAATAGAGGAGCAGCAGGTGGCATTTATGCAATTATTAGCAAAAAATAACAAAGGGGAAGTAAAATTTAGTCCGGATAAAGGGTTTATCGCCTTCGGTACGGCCTGGAATACCGCCAAAAACTTTACCCAGGGTAAATCGTTTTCTGCCTGGGCAGCAGAGCTAGAGGGGATCCGGCTATCCACTACTTTTGAGATTCCTTACTCGTTGAATGAAGGGATGTATTTAACCCCTGAAAATCTGCGGGCGTTTGGCAAGGATATGGCTTTCGCGCTGGCAGAATATTTAGGAACCAGTGAAAAGTAATTGGGAAATCTTTATTTGTCGGTGATAGATTTTCCAATTCGTTAATAATGCCACGACCATTCGAGGTGTTTTTCTAAACCTGATATGCCGCTGCTCGTATTTTTCCTGATGATCCGGCTTTTTCTCGGAATCACGACTCCGATTCAACATCCAGATCTCCAAAGGGAGTCCCCCTCCGACGAGTTGGATTCGTGTGTCGACATCTTGGATGGGTATTACTTACGCATCACTTTTTCAGAGCGATATGAGCATCCTTTTTATGTGTCTCTTTTTTTCGATTACTATCAAGAACCCTGGTTGGCTAATTACCTGGTCACGGAGAACGGATTAGAAGAGGGGTGGCATCCAAACGAAAAAACCCACCGATTCAAAGGGGGTGAATCTACCAACTGGATTGCTATCAAAACGATGATTCCCGCGCAAAAAGGGGCGCGAATCATCGTCCGAACTTTCTTAGATCCCAGTGAACCTACTCCCTTTTTTGACGGTAAAATTGATTTTGCAACCCGACCGGACGATCGAAGTATCGTAAAATCCTTTCAACGATCGGCGAATCCCGCGGCTATTCACATTCGAATACTTTCAAATTTGAAAAGTGATGAAGCACTATCGGAAATTCTCATGGATCAGGAGGAAGCGTTTCAACGGGGAAAAATTGCAGATGCTTTTAATTGGCCTCGCAAAGGGAAAAAACCGGTGCGTTTTCCCTTTTTTGTGACTACCCATTTAGACACCCTTTTGCAAATCGGTGCTGTAGCAGAGGATGTTGCCCATCGAGAACTAACGACTCTGGCTTATTTCGGATTTAACGGTTCTAACCATGCGACCCGGGAAATGCGGGAGATCTGCGGTTTCAGTAGAAATAATATTACCGATTATCGGTTTTGGTCCTTGAAAACCAATCAAAGCTACCTCCAGCCCGAAATCGATCGAATGAAGCAGGTAGCAAGGGCTCTATACGAACAATCTCGAACCTCTACTCCCGGCAAAATCGACTATTTCCTGTTAATGGACGAGCCGCATGGTCCTCAGGTAGAGGAGTTACTGACTGACCCGGTCGCGGCTGAAAAGTTTCGAAAATGGCTAAAGTCGCAAAATGTAGATTTGCCCCAATTGCTAACAGGAGTTGCACAACCGCATTCATGGGAAATGACTAAACCCGTTGGGGTCGATGAGAAAGGTGAGTACCCTGCATTGTATTATTATACGCAAAAATTCAGGACGTATGCATTAGGTTCTTTCATTGAAGCACAGAAAAATGTTCTCCACGAAACTTTTCAGGACGATTTTCCCGTTCTGGTCAATTTCAGTGATGGTGTCCTTTACTATGGTAATTTTTATGGACAGGGTGTTGACTACTTTGAACTCCTAGAAACCACGAACCAGAATGCGATATGGAGTGAGGATTGGGCTAATATTTCTTCAAGCTATCAGTGTAGCAGTTTTAATGTCGATCTAATGCGGGCGGCGTCCCGACGGAAAAATGCGGTACTGGGCAGCTATCTCATTGCCCATGCCGACCGAAAACCCTGGGATGTTAAATTAAAAGCGATTAGTGCCGTAGCCCGGGGGGTGAAAATATTAAATAATTTCTACTATGGCCCTACCTGGGGTGCTCGGGAAGGTGGCTGGAATGCTAATCCCGAAAACTGGCAGGCCAACGCCGAGGTGATCCGGGAGATCGGAGATGCAGAGGATTTATTACTTCCGGCCAAAACCCAAAAAGCTGAGGTAGCCATCTTATACAGTTCTTCTTCCGATATCTGGAACTTAAATGTAAACCATGCCTATGGTTTCAACCAAATGCACACATGGATGGCTTTAACACACGCTCAAATACCGGTGGACATCGTTTCTGAACGGGATGTGGAGGAAGATTTCCTCGAATCCTACAAAGTCTGTTATTTCTCAGGTACGCATCTTACCAGCGAAGCGGCTGTAAAGCTTCGTCAATGGGTCGAAAAAGGAGGAGTGCTCGTACTTACGGCAGGTGCCTGTGAGCGTGACGAATTCAACCAGCCGCTTAACGAAATCACGGAGATTCTTCCCGCTCAAAAGGAAGAGATTGAAAATCTAGAAAGTCACCTAGAGGCAGGACGGCATTTGTCGAGTTTAAATGCACAGGATTACGTCCATGTCGGGGGTACATCCCTCGAAGTGCTTTCGGTGAAACAAAAATTCAAGGTTACCGGAGCTGTTGATATTATGGGGACTTTCAAGGACGGTTCACCTGCAATTGTGAAAGGACGTGTTGGAGAGGGGGCAATTTACTTGTATGCGTTTCTTCCCGCATTAAGCTACATTAAAGACGCACTTGTTCATCGAAAAAAAATAGAGTCAGAAAATTCGAATAATCCCATTCCAGCTCCTCACCTCCCTTTTTCTGATGCAGAACGCATCGGCCGGTCGTATAACCCGTGGCATTTCTCAGAACCTATTCGTTCGCTTCTAGTAAATCCGGTCTTGCAAGCAAAGGTAAAATTACCCCTAACTTGCAGTGTACCCCTTGTGGATGCGGTGCTCATGGAAAGTGACAATGGACTTGTACTTCCCTTAGCGAATTACACCCTTCAACCTATCCAATCTTGTACCTTTTCATTAAAGACAACCCAATCGATCGCTAGGGTAAAATCGGTATATCACGGAGATTTGAATTTTTACAGGGATGGGTCATTACTTACTTTTACGGTCCCACTAAAAGAAACGGATATAATTCAAATTTTTTACGAATGAGATTTTTGAGGTCTTAGTTTATTAAGCCTTTTATTATGTTCTATTTGCTATCTACAAACATGAATAGAGTTAAAAATGTCTAACTTCTTTAGATACTCCAACTGCTTAATCCCGCTGGGATTTCTGTCCTTGACACTCGCTTGTTCTACTCAGAACAATGAAGTTACCCCGCCCTACCCCTCATTCAGCGGCGTCTATCCCCACTTGGCCATGTACAAC
>ENA-UOVV01001273-UOVV01001273.1-compost-metagenome-genome-assembly--contig:-NODE-1273-length-19993-cov-10.098405_pt1 | contig 19993 bp, 12 predicted proteins | sample MGYA00238155_ERZ761577 | MGnify/ENA primary metagenome ERZ761577 (study PRJEB28898, sample SAMN06268775) | compost metagenome | isolation source: Emeryville, CA | place: USA:Emeryville, CA | collected...
GGGGGCCGGGGGGTGAGGTGTTCTACCGGCACTATGTCCATACAAATCCAGATTTTGCATGTTTACGGATTTACAATAATATCACCCCTACGGGGTTTTCTTTGCGGGTTGGTGATTAGGTATGTTGCATTGAATTTGGATGGGGGAGAATCATTAAGGGGATCTATGCTAATCGATGAAAGACATCGAATTTTTCTAGAGACGGTGATTCACAATTGCGCTTCAGAAGTGGATGGATCAACGTTTTTTCTAATAATTATTTTCCACTTAAATGCTCCAATCAAGACCTTCAGCAAAAATAAGTTAGAACCGATTTTTACTTTGTGGATTGCTTTGGTCAGTTATCCGATGAATTAATTTCCTAGAATTTTTACCCATCGAAAGAATAGAAATCTAGAGAGGACGAAAGGAATAATCAGTGAAACTTTGTGTAATTTTTATTTTTTTTGGAACTTTGGTTGGCAATTAACACTCAACCTTTTATAAAAATGGAGAAGGGTTACCCGGAAGATTACCAGCTTGCTGTACAAATCAGTACCGGAGATGTGCGGGCTTTTACAATTCTCTATGAAAAATATCATAGTTACCTCTACTACTTTGCTCTCAAATTCCTAAAATGTCCGGAAAGTGCAGAAGAGGTAGTTCACGATGTCTACCTAAAAATTTGGGAAAGTCGGAAGAATATTGACCCCACCCTTTCATTAAAAGGCTTTTTGATTAAAGTATGCAAAAATCACGTCCTTAATTTGTTAAAACGAGATCTCAAGGAACAGAAATACCTGAGTGAAATTTTGCATGTCCATACCCTTCATGACACAGACACGGAAAATGCGATCATTTGGGCTGATTATGAAAAACTAACTGAAGAAGCCATTAGTCTTTTGCCCCCACAAAGACAGAAAATTTTCCGGATGTACCGATTGGAAGAAAAATGTTTAGATGAAATCGCTGCCGAACTGGAGATTTCAAAGGGTACCGTTAAGGATCATATCCTGAAAGCTACCCGGCAAATGAAAGACTTCATGCGTAAACACAGTGGCGCCTTGATCGATATGATCGTCATCGTGCTGACTCTTCCTTTTCTTTAATATTGCCCATTCTTCTTTGTTTTTGAAAATCAATAGGTTAAGCGTGTCTTCTTAGGGATTTGCATTTTTTTTTAAAAAAAATTATGGGTTGAGCATGTCGATTGTCTGAGTTGGTTGTATTAAGGGTATAAACCAATTGACAATGGAACGCAACCAGGCTCCGATCAATCAGCTTCTTGCTAAATATCTTCGGAATGAGTGTACGCCCGATGAAAAGCTGAAACTACTGGCTCAACTTGAAAATCCCGAAAATGCTGGGGACATTGAAGCCTTTATGGACCATGAAGTGGAGGAACTTTTCCAGCGAAATCTGACCATGGACCAAGATGTGTCCGATCGGATTTTCCAGAAATTGAAGGGCAGTATCGATCCAACTTCCTTTCCCCAGCAGAGGGTGAGCAAACCGTTTTATCAAAGCCTGATTTTCCGCGTTGCGGCGTCGCTTACCGGTATCCTACTATTGGCCGGCCTGGGTTATTTTCTCCTTACAGATATTAAATCCGAAACCTATGCCACGGAAGAAGGACAGAAAAGCACGATCACACTAAGCGACGGTTCCCGGATTACGTTGAACGATAATTCCTCCGTCTCATTTCGGATGGATGATGATAGTAGGGAAGTAATCTTGAATGGGGAAGCCTATTTTGATGTGACCCACGACGCTTCTAGACCTTTCTATGTGCGTACCTCCGATTTGGAAATTAAAGTATTGGGTACCGTTTTTAATGTCAGGTCCTATCATGAAGATGATCGGGTAGAGACGACCCTGGTTAGTGGCAAAGTGGTTGTGAAAAACCTTCGTAATGGGGTAGAGCGCCCTGAAGAAGTGGAGTTGGCGCCCAACGAAGCGGTAGTTTATTTCAAAGAGTCAGCGAAACTGGAAAAAGCTAATACGGATATTGAGTCTCAAACAGCCTGGCGTTCAGGTAAACTTTATTTCGAAGACGAAACTGCGAGCGTAATTTTTTCAGAACTCGAAAAATGGTATTCGGTGAAAATTGCCTACGATGTAAAACATGGGGATTGCCGATTCAGCATGAATATCGATCAAGAACAAATAGGAGAGGTATTAGGTTTCTTTGAAAAAACAACAGGAATCAAGGTTTTCAAACAGGGAGACGGATATCGTTTGGAGGGTAAGCTATGCGATAGGCCTTAAGGCTAAAGCGAAAATTCCAATATCGTCGTGGGGATTAAACCTTTAACAAGTTGAAAATAAACATTTAAACCTTCGATATAAGTCAAATTAATTATTGAATAGCTCTATGTAAACCAAATCAATATATATCTATAAACAGGGAGTTGTTTGTAGAAAAAAAAAGGATGCTGCTTTATCTCGCCAAAGATTAGAAAGCAGCACCCGATTTGAACAAAAATCAGTTTTCACTAATTCACAACAAAAGTATGAAAAATACTTTATTCCTCATCCCTTGTCCTATAGAAAGGGCAAGATGTTTTATCCACAAATGGAAAGGTATGCTGGCACTGATCTTATTGTTGTTTCAGGTGCTTCCAGGGCAAAGTAACGGGCTCGTAAAAGAAACTAAGATTTCTGTTTCGGTCAAAGCTGTTGCTTTAAAAGACGTATTAGCCGAAATTGAACGGCAAAGTGATCTTCATTTCTTCTACAGTACCAACCAAATTAATCCCAAAAGGAAAGTTAGTTTGCAATTAACCGGTACTCTTGAACAGGTTTTAAACCGGTTATTTGATGGTAAAAATATTTCTTGGGAAATAGACGGCAAGCAAATTTTGCTTCGTAAGATCCCGGAAGCAGTGGTAACCCCTGTTAGTCATAACCAGGCGGCGGTGCAACCCACCCTTAATTTGCCTACATTAATGGCACCGTCTATAATGATCGTAAGGGATCAGGAGATGTCTTATCAGGATATTTTAGTGAGAGGACGGGTTACGGATGAATCATCCGGAGAACCCCTGCCCGGTGTTAGTATCTTGGTAAAAGGCACCCAGCAAGGAACGGTTACTGATTCCGATGGAAATTTTTCAATCAACGTCATCAACCAAAGTGCTGTTTTGGTATTTTCCTTTGTTGGCTATGTCACACAGGAATTAATGGTTGGCAATCGGAGTAACTTCGATATTGCTATGCGAGTGGACGAAAAAGCCTTGGAAGAAGTAGTGGTTGTTGGTTTTGGTGAAAGGAATCGGAGGGATCTAACCGGTTCTATATCAACGGTTAATGCCGACGCGATTAGCCGTATCGGTACCGCTTCTCCTCAATTTGCACTGCAAGGTAACACAACGGGCGTTCGGGTAATCAACGCAAGTGGTAACCCTAATGAAGCTCCCCAGATATTCATCAGAGGGATTGGAACATGGAACGGAGATTCCCAGCCCTTATACGTGGTGGATGGTCAGATCATAGAACCCCCAAGAGCTGGCAACGAAGACGTCATCGGTGGTGGAGGATTAAGTACCCCTCCTAACTTATTTAACCTGATCAATGCGACCGATATCGAGTCTATTTCCGTATTAAAGGATGCATCGGCAGCTGCCGTATATGGTAGCCGTGCGGCCAATGGGGTAGTTTTGATTACCACGAAAAGAGGTAAAAAAGGTGCTCCTACATTGGAATTTAATACCCGTATCGGTATCCAAAATTCGCCTAAATACAAATTGCTAAATACCACACAATTTGTCGATTTGGCGAGGGAAATGTATACCAACAGCGTAAACCCTGACGTGAGCTTAGAACGCCAGTTATATGGTAGAGACGAGCCAAATGATGTCATTCGTATGGTTAGTTTTAACCCTCAGTTCGATCCTCAAAGCCCTTATTATATCAGTGACCGAACTACCTATGATTGGCAGGATGATATGATCGTTAAAAACGCTTTGAATCAGTCCTATGATATCAAGGTTTCGGGTGCTAATGATCGGGTAGATTATTACGTTTCAGCAGGTTATTTCGATCAGGAAGGCCTTATTTATGGCAACAATTTGACGCGTATGACAGGTGCCATTAACCTGAACGTGAAGGTTACAAATTGGGCAAAAATCGGTGTGAACTATAAATATACCAGTCAGTCATCCGATCTCAATGTAGCTAATTTGCAGGATATTGCCGATGTAGCTCCCTGGCAACCCATTTACGACCCGTCCAACGAATACGGTTTTGCGCCGGTTATCAATCCTTACTTATTCGGTGACACTTGGCAGGCGGCAAAATTGTATGGTCAAGGTTCAAACCCGAATTACAGAGCGGTTACAGATTTGAGATATGGTGGTTTTGATATCGATCGGAATTTAGGCCAATTCTATCTCGAATTAAAACCCATTGAAGGCCTTACGCTTCGTGGAAGTTTGAATTTGGATTATACTATTCAAGAAAGAATCTCGCTCGATGCTTGGTCTAGAACCAGTATTTTTAACCCAACCTCCCCGGACCCACGTACGCGAAATCCGAATGCGCCTAACAGTCTTGGTTCTTTTGGCAAACGGATGAATAATATCTTCAATTATCAGTCCGATTTTACAGCAACCTATGACAATACCTTCGGAAAACACAATATCAGCCTTTTGGCCGGTGTGCAAGACCAACGTCATGAAATGGAGAATGAGGATTTCTCTACGCAAAACCTGACGAACCTCCAGCCTAATCCCAAAAAGAACGGTTTTGGTGGGGACCTTGCGAATAACAATAGTTTTTACGGATGGTATCAACGCTATTGGTTTGGAATGGTCGGTCGTGGTAGCTACCACTATGATCATAAATACTACCTCGATCTATCTTATCGTCGCGATGCTAGTAACGGATTTGCTCGCAGCTATCGTTGGGGTAACTTCTATTCGATTTCGGGTGCCTGGCGTATCAGCAGTGAAAACTTCTTTAATGTCCCCTTCATCGATGATCTGAAATTCCGCGGAGGCTGGGGTGAAGCCGGTAACGACCAAGCTGCTGTAGGCCGCTATGCTTACCTGTCACGGGTAGCTGATGGACTTTCATCCTATCGTTGGGGTTCCGGTAATGGAAATGCCATCGGAAATCTTCAATTGGGTGGATTAGTAGCCGATTTCCCTAACCCAGCCTTATCTTGGGAAGTGGCGACTACTACCTACGTGGGATTCGATGCATATCTCTTGAAAAACAAATTGAACGTTACGTTCGAATGGTACAACCGTATCACCAGTGGTATTCTACAAACCGTAAACCTTCCTCTATCCGTGGGTACCAATAACCCCTTATTTAATATTGGTGAAATGGCCAACAAAGGGGTAGACCTTCAAATTGGCTACAATGACAAGATTTCGGATTTCAATTACTCAGTTACGGGTAATATCAGCTTTGTACGAAACAAAGTAACGAAACTGTATCAAGGCCAACCCTTATCCATCGGTGGATTGTTTGAAAGAGACGACGCAGCTCGTGTTGAGGAAGGCCGTTCTGTAGGTGTCATTTGGGGCTACAAAGTTGGCGGTATCTTCCAAACACAGGAGCAAATTGACCAACACTTTGCTCAGACTCCAGACAACAATGTATCGAATGTAGCTTATGTTCGTCCTGGCGATATGTATTTCCAAGATGTACAAGGTGACCCTACTCCTGATGAGCCTTTTTACAGCCTTACACCCGATGGAAAAATCAACAGTTTCGATCAAACTGAAATTGGTAATACCATCCCAGGGGTAAGTTATGGTATCAATTTGAGTTTTGCCTGGAAAGGATTTGACCTGAGTGGAAGTTTCTATGGAGAAGGTGATGTTGAAAAGTATAATGCCGTACGTCGCCGTTTTGAAGGTATATCAGGGGCTGGTACGAATTATTTTGCTTCTACCCTTAACCGTTGGACTCCCAATAATACGAATACCGACATGCCACGGGCGGTAGTAGGCGACCCAGCCGGTAATAACCGTATGTCTGATCGCTGGGTGGAAAGCGCTGCATTCTTCCGTTTAAACAACTGGCAATTAGGTTATACACTGCCTAAGTCGGTGCTCGGTTTGGTCAATAACGCTGTTTCTTCTTTCCGGATTTATGTGGGTGGAGAAAACAATATTTATGCCTTCAAATGGAGAGGTATTGACCCGGTAAATGATGGTTTCCCTCTACCAAGGACTTTCAGTGCGGGTATAAGTGTTCGTTTTTAACATCATCTTAACATTTGACGACAATGAAAAAGAAAACAAAATATACATTAATATTAGGGGCATTAGCAGCTATGGGTTGTGACCCATCACTGGTGGATCTTCCCCCTACCTCACCCACCGAACAAAGCTATTTTAGTAACGTTATCCAGTTTCGTACGCAATTAATTGGGGTTTATGCCGCCATCTATGATGATTATCACTTTGCTGCAGTAGGGTATAATGGTTGGGTTGCCGGCACCTGGTTGTTACCGGGGGATGACCTCACAGAAACTCAAGGCGCGCGAACTGCATTTGAACTCTTTGATGGTTCCTTAAATCCTTCCCATGGTCATCTGCAATATGTGTTTGCTAGTGCCTATAAGACCATCGCACGGGCTAACGTAACCATCGATAAGGTAAATACTGTCGACTTTTCAACTTTTGAAGGAAAAGATGAAATAGCAGCGATGAAAGGGGAAGCGCTATTCCTCCGTGCCTATTCCTACTTTAAGTTGTTCAATATCTATGGGTCTGTTCCGCTCGTAACAAAACGTTTGCAAACGGAAGAGGAAACCAATACACCGAAAAGTGAGCCGGTGGAAGTGATCACACAGGTCATTGAAGATTGTAGGGAGGCAATTAACATTCTACCTGAAAGCTGGGAACCAGAATTTGCCGGTCGTGCTACCAAAAACTCAGCTCGGGGCTTACTCGCTAAAGCTTTGGTGTTTAGAGGTAATTATTCTGGAAATAATGCCGATTATGCAGAAGCTTTAACAGTAGCCAACTCCATCACAGCAACTTTAGTCCCCAACTTTGTGCACAACTTCAGTTCAGCTACTGAAAATAATGCAGAATCCCTCTATGAAGTTCAAGCAGGTGTGGCGAGTAGTGGTAATAACAACCTCCAGCTCCACAATGATGGTGCATGGAGAGGGGTCGAAAACCTTAGTGTATACCGTGGACATATGATGGAATTCGGGGGAAGAGGTGATTTCAACGATGCCTCATCCACAAAATTCTTGATCACACGTAAGTTACTCGACAAGTTTGGTGATGACCCGCGCATCAAAGTCTTCTTGAACGAAGAAGATGGATTTGACGGAAGAATCTTCCAAAAATATAATAAGCCTGACGGTGTGAACCAATTGTCTGGGTTTCATGGCGGTTCTGTAAATAACGAGCGAGTTTTGCGTTTTGCCGATGTTAAGTTAATAGCAGCTGAAGCTGCCTTGAGATCGGGGAATATCAATGCAGCCGTGCAACATTTAAACGATGTTAGGACACGTGCAAGAAACTGGGGTCTCGAATCCGGTTTCGGTGACGGGGTAACACCCGCTAATTACGATGCTGCTGGAGCGAATGAATCGACGGTTATGCAGTGGATAATGGATGAACGTTACATTGAGCTTGCAGGGGAAGGCCATAGATGGTGGGATTTGAAACGTTGGCATAAAGCCGGCACCATCAACTTGTCGGGATGGACCGGGGGCGATGAACACTTTAGTTCATACCTGTCGTCACCCATTAATTTCGATGTGAATAAACACCTCGTGTTCCCACTTCCACAAGCAGAAATCGATCGCAATAGTGGTATCATGGAAAACAATCCAGGTTACTAACCAATCAACACACTATATAGAGGCTATCCCGGGCATTCATTATGCATTGGGATAGCCTCTCACTACAAAACAGCCAAGCTTATGTACTTCATCAAAAGAAATGTCTTGCTTCTTTTGGGGTGTTTGATGACGGCACAAGTGAACGCCCAAACTGTAAAATCCATTTCAGAAGACGTGTTGTACGACAAAATTTTAGGGTACTGGAATGGTCAACTCGTTGGAAATTACTTAGGCTTTCCGTTCGAGAATCTTTACGATCTAGAGCCGATTCCGGTATTTGTGGATCGCTATTACAATGTTTTTGATACCGATTCCCTCGACCTAAAAATGAATATCAATGACAGGCGGGCTTATGTGCATATACTAGCCGATGCATTGGGTGGTGCATGGAGTGACGACGATACCGACATTGAATTCGTGACCTTACACGGTCTTGAGAAATTTGGCCTCGAATTGAACTACGATCATATTGTTACCCTACGAAATGACCATATAAATCGTTTCATCTGGGCTGCAAATGCCAATGCCAAACGACTGCTAGGAGAAGGATACAAACCACCCGCAACGGGAAGTAAGGAGCTTAATCCCTTTTGGTGGGGACTCACCTCCCAACTTACGAATGAAATTTGGGGAGTAATCTATCCGGGAATGACTAAAAAGGCTGCAAAATGGTCTGAATGGGGCGCAAGGGTCACAAATGATGACTGGGCAACTCATCCTACAAAATTTTATGGCGCCCTCTACAGCGCTGCTTTTTTTGAGAAAGACATCAATAAACTCATTGAAATCGGAATGCGCGAAATCCCGGAAGATAGCCCCTTTTTAGCGGGCATCAAGGATGTTATTAAATGGTCTACAGAGCATGAAAATTGGCGAGACTGCCGGAAATTAATCCACGATAAATATTTTAAGGAAATAAACGGTTTCCAAATTCCTTATCCGATGATGGGTTCAGTGGTAAATGGACTGAGTGCCGTGATGGCTTTGATCTATGGGAAGGGGGATTTTATCAAAACCGTAGGAATTGCTGTATCGGCGGGATACGATTGCGATAATCAGGCGGCTACAATAGGCGGACTGCTTGGTGTGATTCATGGGGGAAGTCAGATACCTGAACATCTAACCAAAAATGTGGCCTCCAGAAACCAATGGCAGTTCCCCTTCAACGATACCTACATCAACTATTCCCGAGACGGACTTCCTAGTTACAACAAAATCAGTGACATTGTCTCTCGCATCTTAGCGCAGACAGAAAAAGCAATCCTAGCAAATGGTGGTGAGGTAAAACAGGTCAATGGTAAAAAGACGTTCTTCATCCAAACTGACTTCGATAACCTGAAAGGAGACATTGACTAACCATCTAACGTACAAAACCATGAGAAATGGGGCGAAATTAATCAACGTCGTTTTTTTCTTATTATCCACAACGCTTCTGAATGGACAGGTATCCGAAAGCACTTGGTTTGAATTTAAGCCTGACCATAGCGATGATCCTGGCGTCATCGGGATGCAAAGTTGGCTGGATGCCCCCGCGGGTAAGCATGGATTTGTTCAGATGATAAACGACAAGCTCGTCTTCGAAAATGGCAAAGAAGTTAAGTTTTGGGGTACCAATATTTGTAGCCGCCTCCCCTTTGTTTCAGCCCAACGAGCGGATGAGTTCGTCAACTTTTTAGCAAAATACGGGGTTAATGCCGTCCGATTTCACAAATTCTCCTGGTATGCCTACCATGGCAATAAATCTACGGAGTTTGATCCCGAAAAATTTGACCGGTTTGATTATTTCCAGGCACAATTAAGAGAAAAAGGAATTTACTACGGATGGTCTCACATTTATGGTCATAAGGTACAACCAGGGGACAGTGCGAGGCTTCTGGCTTATAACGAAATCAAAAACCTTAATTATCCCTGGGCTCACCTCAATGGTACTACCTCCAGTCTAGTTAATTTCGCCCCTGATTTACAAGAATTAAGCATTGAACTTACTGTGAATATGCTTAATCATGTGAACCCACATACCGGATTGCGCTATGCGGACGACCCTGCTCTTATTTTCGTCGAATTTCAAAATGAAGACAATATATTTTGGGGGGCAATTGCCCGTTCTTTAGAGCAAGCACCGACTTATAAAAAACTTTTGTGTAAGCAGTTTTCCCAATGGTTGAAAGCAAAATATGGTTTTCATGAAAACCTGGAAAAAGCATGGGGGGGTGGGATTATACCAGCAGGCGAACACCTTGACAATGAAAATATTTTCCCGAATCCAGATCATCATCTTTTCAGCAGAGAATACGAAGCAGCGTTGGCTGAGAACCGGTCAATGCCTCAACACCTGCTTGATAAAATGCGTTTCCTCTATGAGCAGCAATTGTCGTATTACAAGAAATTTGAAAAGGCCGTTCGAGCCACTGGTTATAAAGGGGCTTTAGTGGCTTCCTGTTGGCAAGCCGGGTCGGGCATAGCTCATCTCTACAATCTTCATTCGGACTACGAAATCGGAATGATTGACCGTCATAATTATTTTGGTGGAGGTTCGGGTGGGCACCAAATCAATGAAGGTAGGGTAAGGAACACCCCCCTCTTAGCGCAACCAGGTTCGGGGTTACTCAGTACGGGGTTACAGGATGTGATTGATCGTCCTTTCTCCTTTTCCGAATGGATGAGTCTAGTGCCCAATGAATGGACCGCCGAGGCTGCTCCTTTGATCGCGATGTACGGGATGGGGCTGCAAGGATGGGATGCGTCTTTTTCCTTCGCCACCGATATCCCTCGATTCTCTAAATACCTGCAGTCAGAAACCCATGGGGTGTACAACGCGACCAGTCCATTGCATATGGGGCTATATCCAGCATTAGCCCGCATGATTTATCGCAATGATATTAAGGAAAGTCCTGTATTGTCCACCCGGAATGTACACATTCCCTCCCTTCAGACAGGGAAGTTGAGTTTTGTCGACCGCGTGAGACAGGGTTATGACGATAAGAGTTTTTCGGGTACTATAACCCCTGAATTGGTAGCTGTAGGTCGTTTTCCTATTCAATTTACAACCGAATATCAGGAAACCCAGGTCCCTGACATGGGGGAGTATTGGAAAGCCGACAAGCAGCTAATAGAATCGTACACCGGGGAATTAACCTGGCGGTACGGGGATAAAAAGTATGTAACACTTAACACAGCTGGAAGTAAAGGGCTCCTCGGTTTTGCCGGGGGCGAGAAAATCGAACTGGATGATTGGGAGATAAATGTTTCCAACCCTTTCGCAGTCGTATTAATTACAGACCTATCCCGAACAGGTGATTTAAAATCGTCTCAAGAAATCCTAATTACGACGGTTGCCCGTGCGCGAAATACAGAGATGACGTACCGATATGAGGGGGACCATACCGAACTCACTTCCGTCGGGAAGGATCCGCTTTTACTGGAACCTGTAAAAGTACGTATTCAAATAAAAAATCGTCATCGATACGAAGTTACTGTACTCGATCACGATGGTAGACCGACGACGCAAAAAGTGCCGGTCGATGGCGATACGTTCGAACTGGATGGGGAGAAATACAGAACTTTGTATTACTTGGTCACCCGAAAAAAGGATTGAAATTTAATCTTTGATGTAATTCTTCTGTTTCAAAATCCGGGTAACGATCTTTAAATCGTGATCGGAGTTGAATATGTTATAAGGCAAATACAAGAACTGTCCTCTTGAAATCACCATCACAAACCCATCTTTCTCCTTATATACACTTTTGATCTGCTCCCATTTCATCACCCCACCTTCTTTTTGGTTGATTTTCATTATAATCTGACGGGGATCGATTTCGTATTGATAGCGTTCGAACATGGGTTTGTACTGCTCCAACTGTGTGATTCCCACGAATTGAATTACCCAAAATAAAACGTAAAGCAATACCCCGATCACAATCATTACGTAAATCCAAATGTTGGGGTAGGTTCCTGTTACGTTGAGAATGATATTTCCGATGATTAATGCCACGGGAATTAACGCCCATTTTAATTGTTCCTTCACCAGGTGCTTGAGTGCCAAGCGTGTGTACTTCTTCGTCGGTAATGCGTATTTTTTAGTACGAACTGCCGTTGGATTCGTTGGAATTTGATAAATGGGCTGATGTTTGTTAACTGGTACTTTAGCCATTGTTTCTATAAAAATAATGCAATTTGTCCATCACAATCTTCGATTTATGGGTTAGGTCAGTAACTGAATCGAAGGTTTCCGACAAAGTTAGAAAATAAAGGCCGATTCTTTAGAAAATCGCTTAATTTGTGGTAGCGATTTTAATCTGCCCGACACCTTGACAAGGTTTATTCATTGCTTTTTTTATTTATGAATTTTTTGTTTCCTGCTTTTCTCTGGGGGTTGTTAGCGGTTCTGATACCATTGGCAATTCATTTATTCAATTTTAGAAGGACGAAAAGGGTATTGTTCACCAATGTATCCTTCCTTAAAGAAATTGAAACTGAAAAAAGCTCATTTCGAAAGCTGAAACAGTGGTTAATTCTATTCAGTCGCATGATGGCACTCGCCTGTTTGGCTATAGCATTTGCTCAACCCTATTTGCGTGAGGATGGACAGGTAGGAGGGTATCAGCATGCCATGAGCTTTTATTTAGACAATTCTTTGAGCATGCAGAATGAAGCCAATAGTAAGCGCTTTATTGATAGGGCTAGGTCGACACTCGACGAGCTGATGACATTTTATCCAAATTTGACTTCCCTGCAACTCGTAACTAACGATTTTTCGCCCGGAGAAAGGAATATGCTCACGGCAGGTCAGTTCCAAGATCGATTAGCCAGTACCGATCTCACGCCCAAATTCAGAACCCTGGAGGAAGTTTATCGACGGCAGGTACGGCTGTTGGAGTCGGTGAATACCAATCAGCCCAAAGAATTGTTTTGGATCAGTGATTTTCAAAAAAGTACATCGGGTAATTTATCGTCGTTGGCTATCGATTCTGCATTTCAAGTGAATTTGATACCGATTCAAACTGGATTAGTCCGAAACGTCTACATTGATTCTGTTTGGCTCCATACGCCATTCCTAAGAGAGCAACAAAAAAATGTGCTGTATGTTAAATTGACCAATTCAGGCAACGAGCCTATCGAGAACTTACCCGTACGATTGTTTTTAAATGAAACCCAAGTTTCAGCAACCTCCATTGATATCCCTGCTGCAGGTTCTGAACAGACATCTTTTGATTTCAATATCAATGAGCAGGGTTTTATAAAAGGTATGGTAAGTTTTGACGACTTCCCTGTGACCTTTGACAACCGGTATTTTTTCGTTTTAAATCCATCCCCGTTAATCAGCATTTTACACTTACATGACGGGGGGCTCCTGCCGGGCGATCCGGTTGCCCGCGTTTATCGAAATGATAGTCTGTTCCGAATCGAAAACGTTTCGGTAACCAATATTGATGTTGGGCGCATCGCAACGGCCAATTTGGTGATTCTAAACGAAATACATCGATTAGCGCCTACTCTGATCCAAAATCTTCAAGACTTTGTCCGCCAAGGGGGGAGTTTATTGGTAATTCCACCGACGACTCCCGATCTCGAGGTCTATCGGTCCTTGTTGGAGCCTTTGGGGGTATTGGGGCTTCGGGGCTGGACCGGTGAAGCCATTCCTTTACAAGCTCCCGATGTTTCCATACCCTTTTTTAGAGATGTTTTCGAAGCTACATTGCATACAGAAGGTCAAATAAATATGCCATCCGCAACCAAGGTTTGGCAATGGTCGCAAGCGGGCAGCACTTTGTTGAATTTACGAAATAATCAGCCCTATTTATCACAGCTCAGGGTGACTGACGGATCACTTTACCTCTTAGGTTCACCTTTGGATGCGGTAGCCGGTAATTTTTCCCAACACGCTTTATTTGTTCCCGTAATGTATAAAATAGCGGCTCTAAGTGTTCGTCCAACGGCGCTTTCCCATTCCTACGAAGATCCGATCGTTGAGCTTACCGTGGACGACCCTAGACCGAATTCTGTGTTTAAATTGAGAAACGGTGAAGTGGAAATTATTCCGATACAGCGGTTGACCGGAAAGCATTTGGTTGTAGAGCTTTCACAAAGTCATGAACGCGTTGGAGAAAGCCTCGAACCCGGTTATTTTGAGTTGTTAAATAATGATAAATTAATAGATTTGCTCGCTTTTAATTCGGGAAAAAAAGAGTCACAAATGACATTTTATACGCCGGTTGAGCTCCGTGAAATTTTCGCAAGTCGAGAAAATGTCAAAATTTTCGATGAAATTGAAGGCAGTGAATTAAGAAGTAAACTTGAACAACAGGCATCAGGAACGCGTCTATGGAAATATTTCTTGTATGCAGCTTTGTTCTTCTTACTGATAGAAATATTGTTAATACGTTTGATGAAGGATTGATAGGTGGGTGTAAGGGAAACAAAATTTCAGGATTAAATCAAATTAGTAAAGCATGTCCGCAAAAAAGGAAAAAAACATCGAATTTTTGTATCGGTATCTAAACAATGCGTCACCCACCGGATTTGAGGTGACCGGTCAACAAATATGGTTGGATTATGTGCGACCCTATGCTGACGACTATATCATAGATACCTACGGTTCGGCCGTTGCTGTCTTGAATCCCGGTAAAGATTATAAAGTCGTCATTGAAGCTCATTCGGACGAGATTTCATGGTTTGTCAATTATATTTCTGACGACGGCTACATTTATGTACGACGAAATGGGGGTTCTGACGCAGCGATTGCTCCTTCTATGCGGGTAAATCTCCATACCCAAAAAGGCCCGGTAATGGGTGTGTTTGGATGGCCTGCCATTCATGTTCGCGACATAAGTAAGGATCAGGTTCCCAAAGTCCATGAACTTTTCATCGATGTGGGTGCCTCTAAAAAAGAGGAGGTATTAGAAATGGGTATTCATGTGGGCACAGTCGTAACGTTTGCTGACGGACTCACCGAACTGAATGATCGTTACTACGTCGGACGGGCTTTGGATAATCGGGTGGGGGGGTACATGATAGCAGAGGTAGCTCGGCGATTAAAGGAAGAAAAAAAGCAGCTTCCTTTTACACTTTATGTAGTAAATGCTGTACAGGAGGAGATAGGTCTACGGGGGGCTGAAATGATCGTTCGTCGTTTAAAACCAGACCTAGCCATCATCACGGACGTAACCCACGATACCCAATCACCGATGTATAATAAGAAGGAGCAAGGTGATCTCAAATGCGGTGGGGGACCGGTGATTTGCTATGGTCCCGCTGTGCAAAATAACGTGCGGGACATGTTGATAGAAGTTGCTGAAAAAAATCAGCTTGCCTATCAACGGCAAGCGGTAAGTCGGTCGACCGGAACCGATACCGACGCATTTGCTTATGCCACGGAGGGAGTTGCATCGGCCCTTATTTCTTTACCGTTAAAATATATGCATACCACGGTAGAAATGGTTCATAAAGAAGATGTAGCCAATGTAATCAATTTGATTTACCATGCGCTCCTTCATTTGAATGGGAATGAAGATTTTAGGTATATAAAGTAAGCGGCTAGTGTCCTGACTCGTTCATTAGCAAATTTTACCCGGTTAATGCGATGGGGCTGTTATCAGATCCAATGGGAAACAAATTTATAAACGGGGAGCCGCCGCAAAGGATCGTTTCCCTGTGCCCTCCGATTACGGAATTACTTTTTGATATCGGATTGAAAGGCCGGGTAGTAGGCGTTTCGAGTCAGTGCCGTTTCCCGGAGGTACGGGTTCGGGAAATCAAATCGATGGGAGCAGTGCGACGTCCTGACATAAAAGCGATTATGGACGCAGCCCCCGATTTTGTCGTGTTAGATACGCGGGAGACAGATGATGCCGTAGTGACTTTGTTAAAAGAAGAGTTTTCGGTTTGGGACTCAAGCCCAAGAACTGTACTTGAGGCTATTGTTGAAATAAAGTCACTTGGGAAACTGATGGATAAAGAGGCGAATGCCAATTGGATAGCCGGTAAGGTAGAAACTCGTTTTGCCGAGTTTCAGGCAAGCTTTGAGAAACCAGTTGAGCCCATAAATGCCGTTTTATTAGCCGGTTATAAACCTTGGTCAGCGATTGGAGGAGAAACCATTGCGACGGAACTACTGAGTTATATTGGGGTGGATAATTTGTGGGGAAGCCAAAAGGGAATCTTTTCGATTGAGGCAAAAAAAATACCCGGTGGGCCTTCCACACGTTTACTGTTAGCAGGAGGGCCTCACCATTTCCATAAACGACATATTCCGGTCGTAGAGCGGAAATACCCAGATAGGAATGTCATACTCGTCAGAGAAGATTTACTTACTTGGCACGGAAGCAGGTTATTGAGGACACCTGAATACCTAAGCAATTTATTTTTGGAACTTCAACCCTAAATCATTCGTTTTCTCGTTGCTCACCTTAGAAGCCGGAACCCTGGTTAATGGCATACTATTCCAACGATTTCCATAGGTTCGGGGCATTATTCCAGCAATCGTAAGGGCATTCACGAATTTTTTGTTTTATTGCCATGTTGTAAAGTCTATTAGACGATCATTCGAAAAGTGTGTACGTATACTTTAGATAGAATTTAGTAGTTTAAAAATGAGTAAAAAGGATATAAAAAATGGTGAAGCCATGGACGTTTCTCTGTTAAACGTGGCTAATCCGGAAGATGAACAGCGAATTAGAAGGGCGTTCGCAGATCGAAATTGGAGTGAGATCAAAAGCTCTGATTCCTGGGTTGTATTCCGGGTGATGGCTGAATTTGTTGAGGGATTTGAGAAATTGGCAAAAATAGGGCCTTGTGTGAGCATTTTCGGATCTGCTCGGACAAATCCCGACCATAAATATTATAAAATGGCCGAAGAAATTGCCGCCAAACTCGTACGGCACGGGTATGGTGTCATCACCGGTGGAGGGCCAGGAATCATGGAAGCCGGTAATAAAGGAGCCCATAAAGAGGGAGGAAAGTCGGTGGGTTTAAATATCGAATTACCTTTTGAACAAAATGGTAATCCGTATATTGATCCCGATAAGTCTATCGATTTTGACTTTTTCTTTGTACGTAAAGTTATGTTTGTGAAGTATTCCCAGGGGTTCGTCGTACTCCCTGGAGGGTATGGAACGATGGACGAGCTTTTCGAAGCATTAACCTTGATACAAACTCGTAAAATCGCTCGTTTCCCTATCGTTCTAGTTGGGCGATCTTATTGGCAAGGCCTTATCGACTGGCTGCATCAGGTGATGGAAGTCGAAGAGAAAAACATCAGCCCTGGGGATATTGGTATTATGAATATTGTGGATACGGCGGACGAAGCGGTAGAAGTAATTGATAGGTTCTATTCGAAGTATTTGATGAAACCGAACTTCTAGGTTTTGCCTTTCCGACTCGTCGGAAAACGGCATAGTAATCTTACCCTGTCTCGATAGGCTTTGGAATCCATAAATCCATGCATATGCAAAGTCGAAGCTTTTGGCGATATCGGTATGCAGGTTATATCCTGTTCTTAGGCCTCTGTTTAGCACATTGGCCAGCGTGGGGGCAAGAACGCGTCTTTACCCGTCAAGATACACTTCGAGGCAGTATTACTCCGGAACGAGCTTGGTGGGATCTGCAGTTTTATCATCTCACAGTTAAAGTTATACCCGAGTCCAAACGTTTCGAAGGGCACAACCTTATTCGGTACAAGGTGTTGCATTCGCACCAAGTCATTCAAATCGATCTGCAGGAACCACTTACGCTCACTAAAGTCACGCAGGACCAAAAAGAGCTTCAATATAGGCGCGACGGCAATGCCTGGTTTATTACGTTGGAAAAATCACAGGAGGCCGGTCATACAGAAGAAATCGTGGTTTACTACGAAGGAAGTCCGAGGGAAGCGATGCGTCCACCTTGGGAAGGAGGGGTTCAGTGGGAAAAGGATTCGAATGATAACTGGTTTATTGCCACTTCCTGTCAAGGGATTGGGGCTAGCGTTTGGTGGCCCTGTAAAGATCATATGTATGATGAGCCTGACAGCATGCGTATTAGCGTCAACGTACCAGCTGGGTTGAAGAACGTCTCCAATGGTCTATTGATAGGAACGGAAGAGCAGTCCGACAATACCGTTACGTTTCACTGGAAGGTCAACAACCCCATCAATAATTATGGTGTCAATTTAAATGTTGCGAATTACACGGGTTGGCAGGAAACCTTTCCTGGTGAAGGCGGGGCTTTACAGGTGAGTTATTACGTTTTACCCGAGAGCCTCACTGCCGCAAAAAAGCAGTTTGAACAGGTACCAAAGCTCTTGAAAGCTTTTGAACATTGGTTTGGGCCTTATCCCTTTTACGAAGATGGTTTTAAAATCGTGGAGGTACCATATCTTGGAATGGAGCACCAAAGTTCGGTCACTTATGGGAATAAATTTAGCAACGGTTACCTTGGACGTGACCTTTCGGGTACGGGCTGGGGACTCAAATTCGATTTTATCCTGATTCACGAAAGTGCTCACGAGTGGTTTGCCAATAATATTACCTACCGTGATATCGCTGAAATGTGGATCCATGAAAGCTTTACGAGTTACGCCGAAGCACTATACTTAGAATACTATTTTGGCAAAAAAGCAGCCTCGGAATACGTGATAGGTGTCCGGGATATCATTCAAAATCAAGCCCGAATTATGGGGTATTTTGGTGTCAACCACAAGGGCTCAGGGGACATGTATCCGAAAGGCTCGAATATGCTTCATACGATACGGCAAATCATCGATGATGACGAACTTTGGCGTCGAATTCTTCGTGGTTTAAATGAAGAATTTTATCACTCAACCGTTAGTGGGAAACAAGTTATCCACTATATCAACGAAATGGCTGGGCAAGATTTTACCATGGTTTTCAAGCAATATCTAGAGGATATACGAATCCCAGAGTTGGAATATGAAATCAAAAATGGTACACTTCACTACCGCTGGAACAAGGTGATGGATGATTTTGCCATGCCAGTCAAAGTACGTCTAGGTCAGGAGGAGGTCGTATGGTTACACCCGGTAGCGAACCAGTGGAAGAAAAGAGAAATAACAGGAAAAACGTTGGAGGCCGATCCAAATTTTTATATTGTAACCAAAAAAAGGAACGGCCTCAAAAGATAAGGACTAAGCCCAAGCTTTGCGCAGAAAACGCAACCAGTTTCCGTGCATCACTTTGGCGATATCCTCCTGCGAATATCCACGACCGGCTAGTAAATCGGGAAGCCGTTGGAGGTCAGCAATCGTTTCCAAATCATAAGGCGATTGCTCTTTCCCAAACATTCCATCTAAATCGCTACCTATGGCAATATGGTTTGCATTCCCGGCGATTTGACAAATATGGTCGTAATGATTAATAATCGCTTCCAGGGGCGCTCCATCTTTAAATGGATCTGATTTACCTCTCACCCAGTTAGGTACGATCATCCAAACATCGAGTGAACCTCCGATCACCGCATCTCTTTCAATTAAACGACGAATTTGATCATCGGTTAGTTGGCGCTGATGGTCGACGATAGCCCGGCAATTATGATGGCTTGCCCATACGGGTCCTTGGAAAATGGATAATGCTTGATCAAAACTTTCATCGGTCAAATGGGTGACATCCAGGATGATTCCTAAACGATCCATTTCTTTAAGTAATTCGATTCCAGACGCATGTAACGGACCGCTCATACCGGTGCCGTCTGCATATCGGCCTGGTCCATAATGGGCAGGCCCTAGAGCCCTGAGACCTTTTTCATAGGCTTCTTCCAAGTAAGATAGATGCACTAAGGAATCGGCTCCTTCCAGGCTAAGAATAAATCCAACCGGTTTGCTAAAGTCAGGGATCGATTCGTCCTCCCACAAGGCTATGTGGGAATTGAGCTGCTCCAGGTTGGTGATATGCACCATTTGACCTTCTTTTTCCATGGCTTTATACCAGGCAAGCTGCCCTTGTGATTGTGCCCAGGCTTGTTCAGGGGAGTGCCATCCAGGGAGGGTACTGCCTTTGGCTACATAGCGAGCGATTTGAGTAGCAACGACCAAGCCAATTTTCCCTTCTCTAAGTGCTGGTAATGATACAACTCCCTTGGCGCGGTCGAGCTTGTCGGTCATACCTTCCTCCCTACTTCTGATTTCGGTAACGGGTTGGGTGAGGTCACGATTCCATTCCAGCGCATTCATAGCCATGTCGAGATGCGCATCAATTATCAACATAC
>ENA-UOVV01001276-UOVV01001276.1-compost-metagenome-genome-assembly--contig:-NODE-1276-length-19967-cov-14.716452_pt1 | contig 19967 bp, 11 predicted proteins | sample MGYA00238155_ERZ761577 | MGnify/ENA primary metagenome ERZ761577 (study PRJEB28898, sample SAMN06268775) | compost metagenome | isolation source: Emeryville, CA | place: USA:Emeryville, CA | collected...
GTCAGAAGTAAACGTATTTGCATACAAATGGAATTGCAGTTTTTGTTAAAACGGCTTTCATTTGGCTATTGCAGATTTTATCAGAGGATCTTTAGAAACAATAAATAAGGGACAATAAAGCGGTTTTCAGTGAGACTTGAAAAGGTAAATTAGCTCCGGCTTTTGCACGGGATGGTTGGAGTTTCAGTAAAGAGTAAAGTCAAAAATAGTAATTATTTTAATTTTTCAAAACAATTGTCTCGACTTCCTCTAATTTTTTACACTTATTTTTAACCCCAAAACCCGGTGACCATTGCAAAGCCTGCCAGTATACATTTTCTACGGTCTGATTTTCATTCTGGTATACACCTACCTGGGCTATGGAGTGCTCCTCTGGATGATTACACGCCTGAAGCCCGGCAGGAAACCTCCTGAAAACCGGGGTGCCTATCCCCTTACCCTCGTTGTACCTGCTTATAATGAAGCGGATATTCTGGAAGATAAGGTGAAGAACTGCCTGTCCCTTGATTACCCTCCCGGCCTGGTAAATTTTATTTTTATTACCGACGGTTCGGAAGACCATCCGGAGACGGTTCTTTTGGCATACCCTGAAATACAACATTTGCACCAAAATGAAAGAAGGGGGAAAGCTGCCGCTATGAACCGTGCCATGAAATTCGTTAAAACCCCCTTTGTGGTTTTTTCAGATGCCAACACTTTTTTAAATAATGATGCCCTTATTCAGCTCATGAAACATTTTCACGACCCCTCCGTAGGAGGTGTTAGCGGGGAGAAAAGAATCATAAAATCTATTGGTGAAGGAGCGGAACAAAATGAAGGTATTTACTGGAAGTACGAATCCGTTTTAAAAAAGTTGGATGCAAAACTTTATTCGGTAACCGGAGCTGCGGGAGAATTGTTTGCAATGCGCACAGCATTATATGAAGACATAGAAGAAGATACCGTAATTGAAGATTTCGTCTTATCACTCCGAATCTGCGAAAAGCGCTACAGGATTGAATATGAGCCGAATGCCACTGCAATGGAAACCGCATCGTTTTCACTTCAGGATGAATACAAAAGAAAAGTAAGAATTGCAGCAGGAGGATTTCAGGCAATGGGTAGATTAAAGAAAATCTGGAATCCGTTTTTTCATCCTGTTTTGTTTTTTCAATTCATTTCCCACCGCATTTTACGATGGGCTGTTTGTCCGTTTTTACTACCTGTTATTTTTATCCTCAATCTCATTTTGATGCTTATTAATGGTAGCACATTCATCACCATTTTGTTCTTTCTTCAGGTATTGTTTTATATCCTGGCAGGGATAGGTTTAATGCTCTCCGGAACCTCCAAACAGGTAAAAATTTTTTCCATACCTTTTTATTTTTTATTCATGAACTATTGCATCCTGAAGGGATTCTTTAGTTTTATTTTGGGAAAACATTCCCCTCTGTGGGAAAAATCAAAGCGAAAATCTACCTTCTTGAAAAGTTAGAATGAAAGGAAGAAAATGGCTTTGGAAAATTTTCCGGCACCAAAAATCCCACTAAAGTGGTATAAAATAAATGCCCGCCAATCTTGCATTATTCAATATATGTTGGTAATTTAGCACTTCAATGCTGATGATCCTGTGAATTTCAGAAAATCCCCTTTGTGCTATACACTTTAGGATCCCATCGAATTACCTGAATTAATTTGGTCTGATTTTAGTTTACTTTCTGTTCCGGAATAACCACCCAATATCTCAGAGAAAAATCTGATCCGTAGTTCCTGTTGAAAAATTGCGAAAGATTTCTAATATGAAAAAAACAATTCTCGCAATTGACAATAGTAAAGCTATCAGATTTGTTCTCCAGACAGTTCTTGGAAAACATTTCCAGGTGATATCTGCTCCGGATGCATTTACAGCAATGCACTGGTTAAATAAAAAAGTATTGCCCGACCTGATAATTGCAGATCCCCAGCTTCCTGACGTGGAAGACTGGGAACTGATCGAACAGTTATCAGCGAGCGAAATATATAATACCGTACCTCTCCTGGTACTGTCTTCTTTGCCCAAAGAGGTGGTGGAATCAAAATCCATCCATTATGGTGTGGCAGGAAGCTTTACCAAACCTTTTAATCCGATTGAGATTCTGGAATCTGCGAGGTTAATCAGCAGTGCACCGAAAATCAATGGCATCCTATACAATACGGTCACTGTAAACAACTGATTCCGGTGAAATGAAAACTACTGAATATGGAGATTAAACTTCTACCCCGAATTAACAAAACAAGGAAAAAGCAGAGATTCGCGCCTGTAAACCCGATTTCCATCGAACATACAGAAGCGCAAAGATTTCTGTATGCGGGGAAAAATCAGGCAAGCTTTGAGCTGCTGATGAATTCCTTTGAAACCGGCTTTGCCGCCAGCGATTTGAACAGGGCAGCCTCCATACTTAAAAAACTGATAGCCAATAAATCTCTATTACCGGAGGTAATCATAATAGAAGGCAGTTTTCAACCTGAGGAAATCATCGGTTTTCACAAAAATTTCAGCCAATTCTTTAACGATGCGCTCTGGCTGATAGATTCTTCTACCGTTAACCAAAAAGATATCGAATACCTCAAAGTGCTGAGCTTTGTGGATGATATTGTAAACCTGAAGCTGGCCAGCACCCGCACATTGCAGTCAAAAGTGAGGTTTTGCAGGAAGCTGAAGCATGCTGAAGCAGGAACGGTTGAAACATCTGCCCGAGAGGTGATCCCCCCACTCCCCCTTTGGAAAAGAATTACCGATATTCTGCTGGCTTCAGTTCTTCTGATTGTCCTTTCTCCCCTTTTCCTTACCATAGCAATGCTGCTGAAAATGGAAGGCAAAGGACCTGTATTCTATATTTCCCAAAGAGCGGGAAGAGGTTATAAAATTTTCAGATTTTATAAATTCCGCACAATGGAACACGGTGCCGACGGAAAAATCCGTGACCTGATGCACCTTAATCAGTATAAAACCGGTAAAGGACCTTTATTCCTCAAACTTCAAAACGACCCAAGGGTTACCCGCCTGGGGGCTTTCCTGAGGAAGACAAGCCTCGACGAATTACCCCAATTGCTGAATGTACTGAAGGGGGACATGTCTATTGTGGGTAACCGTCCGCTACCATTATATGAAGCACAAACTCTTACCACTTCTTCCTGGGCTGAAAGGTTTACTGCCCCGGCAGGAATTACCGGACTGTGGCAGGTGAGCAAGAAAGCCAAATTCAACATGACTTCGGAAGAAAGGATTGGACTGGATATTGATTATTCCAGAAATTTCGGATTAGTTACCGACCTGAAAATCATGGTAAATACTCCCAAATCTATTATCCAGCCCACAAATTCCTGATTTACTTATTTAATTATATAACTTTACCAAGACTCCCTTCCGAGGGAGTTTTTTATTATTTTGAGGTATGCAGCAGTTCCCCCTTATTTCTGTAATCACTTTAAATTATAACCAAACCGACGCTACCTGCGAATTCCTGGAATCCTGCAAAAACCTCGACTACCCTGATTATGAAATACTGATTTGCGACATGAATTCCGGGCATTCTCCGGAAGAGGCCATAAAAAAGGTCAATCACCCTGCAGCCCGACTAATCCGCTCAGATAAAAACCTTGGATTTGCAGGAGGAAATAATCTGGGAATGCGGGAAGCAAGGGGGGAATTATTCTTTCTGGTAAACAACGATACAGTTCTTCCTCCTGATATATTAAAAGTACTGGCTTCTGCTTTCCTTGAACATGAAAATACAGGAGCCATCAGTCCGAAAATTAAATTTTACCACCATCCCGATATCCTTCAATATTCAGGATTTACTCCATTTAATTTTAAAACCGGAAGGACTTTTTCACCCGGATACCGGCAAGCAGATAACGGAAAATACGACCTTATCACCGAAACTGCGGGGTTGCATGGATGTGCCATGATGGTAAGCCGGGAAGTATATTTGTTGACAGGTGGATTGGATGAGAGGTTCTTCCTGTATTATGAAGAATGGGATTGGAGTGAGAGAATAAAAAAAGCAGGTTATAAAATCCTTTATTGCGGAAAAACTCAGGTATTGCATAAAGATTCACTTACTGTGGGAAAAAGCAGTTCCCTGAAAGAGTTTTATATTAACCGAAACAGGATATTATTTGTAAGAAAACATGCTACTAAAAAAGAGTTAGCTTTATTTAATCTTTATTATAACCTAATTGCCTACCCGAAAAATATATTAAAATATATAGTGAAGGGGGAGATTGCATTATTGAAAGCCTATCTTAAAGGAGTTAAAGAAGGAAAACAATTACCATTGGAGCGCTGAATTACATGCAGGAATTGATTCAAATATTGTCCCTTACCGGATTTTGCATCCTGGCGGTTTTTTCTGCTTATCTGTTTGTTGTGGCTATTGCAGGCAGATTTTCTGCTGCCTACAAACCGGAAATATCCGGAAAGAAACTATCCATTGCAGTACTGATTCCTGCTTACAGGGAAAATGCCATTATACTGAATACGGTAAAATCTGCAGTTGCACACCCCTATCCCCGGGAAAAATTCAGGGTATTTGTCGCAGCCGATCAGATTGAGGCAGACATTATCAGGATGATGGAGGAAGCAGGGGCAATCGTTTTACCCGTCAAATTTTCAAACAGTACCAAAGCGGCTTCACTGAATGCGTTGCTAAACTTCATCCCGGAAAATGAATTTGAAATTGCATTGATACTGGATGCTGACAATGTTATGGAAGAGGGATGCCTGGAACAGATTAACTCGGCATTTCAGGATGGGTTTAAAGGAGTGCAATTACACAGGATAGCCAAGAATAACAACAATGAATATGCGATAATTGACGGGGTCATTGAAGAAGTCAATAACCACTTGTTCAGAAGAGGACAACAGGCTTTGGGTTTTTCTTCGCATACCATTGGATCGGGAATGGCATTTGAATTTAAAAAGCTAAAAGAAATCTATAACAAACCCGGAATTACGGATAACCCTGCCTGTGACAGAGAAGTGGATTTTGAAATAATGAAGTCCGGAATCAAAATTGTATTCCTTGATGAAGGTTATGTATATGATGAAAAAGTAAGCGAGTCAGGAGTATTTTACCGGCAAAGGTTACGCTGGCTCGAATCGCATCTGTTTCATCTGAACCTGTTTCGGAAAGAGAAGGTGAAATTTAAAGGGTTAGAATATTGGAACAGATTATTCACTGTATTGATTCCTCCAAGAGTTGTGTTTATTGTTTTATTCCTCTTTGCCTTAATCCTATTTATTACCGGAAAGTATACAGGATTAAAGTTGCTGTTACCTCCCTTTGGATATTGGTGTCTGGCAATGGTTTTATTTTTATCAGCCATGCTAATTTCGCTTCCTACCTCAGGTAATTTTAAAATAAGTTTTAAACTGCTACCGGCTTTGATGATAATGGCGATTCATTATATAAAAGCATTTTTCCATATCAGGCCCAAGCGTAAAGAATTTATACATACCCCTAAAAATTATAGTAAATCTCCGAAGGAAGAATAAGTGATTACCCCAATGATTCAGCGCAAAACTCCTATTTTCTTATTAATATATACTGATTTTAAAAAATCTGCGTTATAATTTTCGTCCTGTTGCCTCTAATCCGGGCAACGAAATGAAAACTTAAAATCCACCTTATGAAGAACTACACGTTAAGTGTAAGGCTACTGGCATTGGTATTGCTTGTGCTGACCGGAACTCTTACCCGGGCGCAGCTTACCGCCAAGTCCCTTACTGCAGCCAACGGGGTTCAGATAGGTTTCTATGAATACCTTCCCAAAGATTACAACAAAAACACCAAATACCCTCTCATTATCTTTTTGCATGGTTTGGGTGAACGTGGAAACGGAACCACCGAATTGAATCTGGTAAAGAAACACGGCATTCCCAAAAACATAGATAAAGGGCATCCCATGAGGTTCTACTGGAACGGGAAATGGGAAACCTTCCTCGTATTGGCTCCGCAATTATCTGCCAGTTATGGTTCATGGCAAAGGTTTTATACCGAGGAAATGCTCAAATATGCAAAAGCCAATTTGAGTGTGGATGAAGACAGGATTTTCCTTACCGGATTAAGTCTGGGAGGTGGCGGAACCTGGAGTTTTGTCTCCAGCAATGATGCGAATGCCAGCCAACTTGCAGGTATTGCCGTTGTGTGTGGAACATGTAACCTGAGTAATGCATCCTATCTTGTCAACAACAATATACCAGTATGGGCTTTCCATGCTGAAAACGATGGAACCGTAAGTGTAAACTGTACCCATAATGCCATTAAATCCATTAATGCTCTTAATCCCAAAGTTGAACCTATTAAAACCATATGGCCTACAGGAGGACACGGAATATGGGATGAGGCTTATGATACCACTTATAAATATCAGAACCCGAATGTATATGAATGGTTTCTTGGGCAAAACAGAAAACTGGCTCCGAATGTGCTTCCTGTAGCCAATGCAGGAAACGATATTACAGTAGCTCCCAATCAGATTGCAACCTTGAATGGGTCAGCTTCAAAAGATTCAGACGGTAAAATAGTAAGATATATCTGGACGTATATTTCAGGTCCTGTAAAACCTACTATTGGAAATGTTAACGGTGCAAGCACAACTGTAACGGGATTGAGTAAAGAAGGAAGTTATGCGATTGAATTAAAAGTAGTGGACGATCGTGCCGGATGGACAACCGATACTGTCATTATTAATGTGGCGAATGGCACACCTCCTGCAGAAAACAAAGCACCGGTAGCCAATGCAGGGTCTGATGTAACTATATACTTTCCCCAAAACAGTGCGCAGTTAGACGGAAGCAAATCTTCTGACGATAAAGGAATTGAAGTGTACCAATGGACCATTAAGAGCGGACCCGCAGGTGCTGTTATTACCGGCGCTAACACAGCCAAACCAACTGTCAGCGGGCTAGTTGCTGGGGTGTATGTTATAGAACTTGAGGTAAAAGATAAAGAAGGATTGTCTGCAAAAGCTACCGTGAAGATTACTGTTGTGGCCACTGAAAACATTCCGCCTACAGCAAATGCAGGTTCAGATCAAACCATTAAGTTACCAAGAGATAATGTAAGATTGAATGGAAGTAAATCCACTGATGCAGACGGTACTATTGTGAAGTATAGATGGACCATGGTAAGCAGTACCGGAAATTATCAGATCGCATGGCCTGATTCTGCGTCCACTCCTTTAAGGCATTTGGAAGTGGGGACATATGTAGTGGAATTACGGGTAACCGATAATAATGGAGCAAGCAGTACAGACACCGTAATCATTACCGTGCTGCCTGCCGATCCTGAAAATGCTAATCCTATTGCAAAAGCAGGTAGTGATATCATCATTACCCTGCCTACTAATACCGCTACACTGGATGGATCAGATTCTTACGATCCCGATGGCAATATTGTTTCCTACAGCTGGAAGAAAATCAGCGGTCCGGCATCGGGCACAATACAATCACCATCTCAAAGTGTTACTAAGGTAACCAACCTGGTAGAAGGAAATTATTCCTTCTCACTCACAGTAACCGATGATCAGGGGGCAGTGCATAGTGATACCGTTAATGTTAAAGTAAATCCCAAGCCTAATACCCTTCCTGTTGCGAATGCCGGAGCAGATAAGGAAATCAGGCTTCCTATCAACAAAGTAACCCTGGATGGTTCAGCATCTTATGATCCGGATGGAAATATAGTGAGCTATACCTGGTCAAAAATCTCAGGGCCTGCAGCATTTAATATTCAATCGCCTTCAGCTGCCAAGACAGATGTAACAGGTTTGGTTCAGGGAGTGTATGTATTCAGATTAACAGTGAAAGATGACCGGAATGGTACCCGAACCGATGATGTACAGGTAACTGTATTGGAAGCCATCAATATACCACCTGTGGCGAATGTGGGAAGCAATATAGAAATCAGGTTGCCAAAAAATAATGTAACCGCAGACGGCAGCAAATCTTCCGATTCTGACGGATCTATAACCAATTATCAGTGGACAAAGATTTCCGGGCCAGCAATGTTTGAGATTGTAACACCATTTGCGGCGAAGACAGAAATCAAAAATCTGGTGGCCGGAACTTACGTATTCAGGTTAACCGTAACTGACAACAAGGGAGCAAAATCATCTGCCGACCTGCAGGTGAAAGTTCTGCCGGCAATGAATCAGCCTCCTGTGGCTGTAGCAGGAAAAGATACTTCCATCGTATTCCCTGAGGGTAGTTATATGCTTGATGGTTCAGCATCTTATGATCCTGATGGTGTAATTATCAAATATCAGTGGAAACAACTCGACGGTAGCGGAGCAGTACATATCGACCAGCCCGACGAGAAAATTTCCACGCTCAGCAATATTCAGCCCGGATATTATCTGTTTGTGCTGACAGTAACCGACAACAATCAGGCAACCGCCACAGATACCATAAGGCTTACCGTAACCAGCAATCTCAAACTTACCAATGAAAATGAGGTAAAGTTGTACCCTAACCCTTCAAACGGAAAGGTAACAGTATACCATTCAGGAGCTTATACAGGAACTTTATTTGTTAGGATGTATAATATGAATGGAGTAATGGTAGGCACGGAAATGTTTAACAAAGACGGATTAACGAAAGAAATGGATATGGATATCAGCAAAATGCCCAGAGGTACTTATCTGATTGAGCTGACAGGAAGTAATTTCAGGAAAACGCTCAAGGTGGTGAAACAATAGTAATCTGGCATAATTTGGATTTTGGACAGGCCGTATGTTCGCATACGGCTTTTTTATTCTGTGTCGGCAATAAAGTAAACCTTTAAAATTCTTACAAACTTCTTAATCCAAATCAACGTTTTTTGTTTTTTTCCCAATTTGGTACGTTAATTGTCGAAACATTGCTCGAATGTACCTGAACTGAAAACTCCCCCTCTCCTTTCGGAGAAATCCTTACTATCTAATTAATGTGCGCCCTATTCCGGTTAAAATCCAACCAAATAGGACTTTATTGTTAAATCCAAATCCCAAGATAAGATTCAGCATATGACCAAATCTGTTGTGACGCTCTTGTTTTTATTTATCAGTTTATCACCTGTTTATTCTCAATTCAAGGAAAAATCATTAAAAGCCGCAAACGGAGAACATATAGGGTTTAATGAATTTTTACCGGAAGATTACAGAAAGACCGGAGAAAGGCATCCACTCATCATCTTTCTTCATGGGATAGGAGAGCGTGGTGACGGGAAAAAAGATTTATCTAAGGCAGTTTCTGCCGGGCTACCCAAATTTATTAGGCAAGGACATAAAATGCGCTTCCAGGTGAATGGAAAATGGGAGTCTTTTGTCGTTTTGGTTCCTCAATTAGACAGTAAATACGGATACTGGAGAAATTTCTATACCGAAGAAATGATTAAATATGCGAAAGCCAATCTTAATATAGATCCCAATAGAATCTTCCTCACCGGGATGAGCCTTGGAGGAGGGGGGGTTTGGGAATTTGCTTCTTCTTCACCTGAAAATGCCAAATCCCTTGCAGCTATTGTTCCCGTATGTGGTACCTGCAGACTTTCATCTGCTGCAAATATTGCTAAAAGCAACCTTCCCATCTGGGCATTTCATGCTGAAGATGATAAAACTGTTACTGTTGCCTGTACCAATAACGCTATCAGAAATATCCTCAATGCCGGTCCATTGATTGAGCCGCTTGTTACAATCTGGCCCAATGGGAACCATGGTATCTGGGACAGAGTTTATGATCCCAATTCATCATATGTAAAACCCAACATTTATATATGGATGCTGAACCAGGCATCTACATCAGGAAACACCGGGGGTAAATCTCCCAATCAACAACCTGTAGCCAATGCCGGGCCGGATCAGGAAATTACCTTGCCTAAAAACACTGTAACTGTAGATGGGGGAAAGTCAGAAGATAAAGACGGAAAAATTACTGGTTATAAATGGACCAAGGTAAGCGGGCCGGATCAGTTTAAAATCCAGCAACCTAATAATAAGAAAACTGAAATTACCAACCTGGTGGAGGGAAACTACACCTTCCGATTAACTGTAACTGATGACAAAAATGCTACCGCTTTTGATGATGTTATCATTAAAGTAAAAAAAGCCCCCAATCAAAAACCGGTTGCCAAAGCAGGGCCCGATCAGGACATTACATTGCCCAAAAACACTGCTGTATTGGATGGCAGCGGTTCGGAAGATAAAGACGGGAAAATCACCTCTTACAAATGGACCAAAGTAAGCGGACCGAATCAGTTTAAAATCCAGCAACCTAATAATAAGAAAACTGAAATTACAGAACTTGTAGAAGGCACATACACTTTCAGGCTCACAGTAACAGATGATGCAAATGCTTCTGCAACAGATGATGTTATCATTAAAGTAAAAAAAGGCAACAATCAAAAACCGGTTGCAAGAGCCGGAGCCGATCAGACAATAACTCTTCCCAAAAACTCTGTGATAGTAGATGGCAGCGGATCAGAGGATACAGACGGAAAAATCACCTCTTACAAATGGACCAAGGTAAGCGGACCGAATCAATTTAAAATCCAGCAACCTAATAATAAGAAAACTGAAATTACAGAACTTGTAGAAGGCACATACACTTTCAGGCTCACAGTAACAGATGATGCAAATGCTTCTGCAACAGATGATGTTATCATTAAAGTAAAAAAAGGCAACAATCAAAAACCGGTTGCAAGAGCCGGAGCCGATCAGACAATAACTCTTCCCAAAAACTCTGTGATAGTAGATGGCAGCGGATCAGAGGATACAGACGGAAAAATCACCTCTTACAAATGGACCAAGGTAAGCGGACCGAATTCGTTCAGAATTCATCAGCCTGACAATGCAAAAACCGAAATTTCAGAATTAACAGAAGGAGTCTACAAATTCAGGCTTACCGTTACCGACAATGAAAAAGCCACAGCGTTTGATGAATTGACAATTAAGGTTAACAAAAAAGCAAATACTGCCCCGAAAGCAGTAATTACAGGACCCACTCAAATTACACTTCCTGAAAATACCATCAGGTTAAATGCATCTGAATCCATTGATCCCGATGGCGAAATTAAAACATACAAATGGGTAAAAAAATCCGGACCGTCGGCTTACCAGATAATTCATCCCCACAACAGAATGACTGACATCACCGGTTTAGAGGAAGGAACTTATGTATTTGAACTGACCGTTTGGGATAAAGAAGATGCTAAGGCTACCGCAACACATTCGGTAAAAGTATTAGCTCCAGAAGCGAAAAATCAACCTCCTGTTGCAGATGCAGGAAAGAATATTGAAGTGATGATGCCGGTAAGTTCAGTTAAACTGGATGGCAGTAAATCTTATGACCCTGATGGTAAAATAATAAGCTATTACTGGAGAATGATTAATGGACCGGATACATATCAACTGAAGAACGAAAATTCGGCTAAGGCACAGGTAACGGGGCTGCAGCCGGGAAAATACATCTTCAGGTTATATGTAACAGATAATAAGAATGAAATGCGGCATGATGATATGTTGCTGATCGTTTTGCCACCGAATAAACTTCCTGTGGCAGTTTCCGGTCCTCATATCGTCGTTCGTAAACCCGGCGAAACAGTTAAACTCGACGGAAGTAAGTCATATGACCCCGACGGTAAAATCGTTAGGTACAGCTGGACCAAGTTATCGGGACCATCAAGATACAATCATAAAGGAACTGAAAACAAAATCCTTGAACTTTCCAATATGGCTCCCGGAATATATGTATTCAGATTAAGAGTGTTCGACAATTATGGTGCTAGTTCGGTAAGTGATACCAGGGTAACAGTACAAACCATTTCAGGTGGCGACGGCCTTTCAGGGAACCCCATCAGCCGCGCAGATGAACTTCCCGGAGATCCGTCAAAATCAGAAGGCATTAAACTTTATCCTAATCCGGCAAAAGACAGGATTCAGATTCAGCTCAGCGATGAAGCTGTTTCCAAAGGGGTCATCAGAATATTTAACAGTACCGGTGCTGAAGTGAAATCCATTCAGCTAAGCCCTTCAGGTGGATTGGTAAATGAAACCATCATGATCAATGAGCTAGTTGCAGGTGTTTACTACCTCGAATACAGAAGTGATAAGAAAAGGTTATCCATAACATTCATTAAACAATAAATTCAATATTTCACTCTTAAAAGGGCCGGAAATTCCGGCCTTTTTAGTTATTGTAATAGCTGCACTTTACTGAATTCACAAGTTTTCCAGTAAATCTGAAAAATAATTGGGGAAACATCAATTTTGGTACAGTAATTGCAAAAAATCCAAGAATCCAATAATAAGTGGAAAAACCCGGTTAAGCGCCTTAAAAATTCCACAAAAGAAAAGTCGGTTCCACAAAAAATTTCGCCCTCCGGGGGCGATAGGGCATTTTTTGTGTTTAATCAAAATTGTTTTAACCATATCCTGAAATTCTAATATCAAAAAACTATGTTGAAAAGGATTTTTCTGGCCCTTGTAGTTTTAAGTCCAATTTTCCTACAGGCCCAATTAGTAGCAAAGTCATTGAAAGCGGCAAACGGCCAGACTGTGGGCTTTTATGAGTTTACACCATCCGATTACACAAAAACCGGTGCTAAGCACCCACTGCTTATTTTCCTTCACGGAATCGCGGAAAGAGGAGATGGTTCTCCCACCCAACTTGCTTACATTACAAAAGTTGGTATTCCCAAATACATCAAGAACGGGGCTACCATGAGATTTAATGTAGATGGAAAATGGCATTCCTTTGTAGTGCTGATGCCTCAGCTGAGTCCAAACTATGGCGCCTGGCAAACCTTCCATACAGATGAAATGATCAACTACGCCATAAAAAACCTTAACGTAGATCCCGACCGTATTTACCTAACCGGATTAAGCCTTGGCGGAGGAGGTGTTTGGAGCTATGCTTCTTCCTCTCTGGCCAATGCATCCAAACTTGCAGCTATTGTACCTGTTTGCGGAACCTGTGCAATGTCTAATGCCGGAAATATCGTAAATGGAAACGTAGCTGTTTGGGCATTCCATGGAGACGCTGATACCAAAGTTTCGGCTTCCTGCTCCAAAAATGCCATCAATTCCATTCAGGCTTTAAAGCCTAAGAAAGATGCTCTGTTGACCCTTTATAATACCACTTCTCACTCCATTTGGGACAGAGCTTACGATTTTGAATATAAATATCAGAATCCCAACGTTTGGGAATGGATGCTCAGGCAATCCAGAAGCAGTACTTCTACCAATAAACCTCCGGTAGCAAATGCAGGTCCTGATCAAACTGTACTCCTTCCCGGTACCCTGACCTTAAACGGCAGCGGTTCAGATCCTGATGGCACCATCAGTTCTTATACCTGGTCATATGTAAGCGGACCAAATTCCTTTAAAATTGTATCTCCCAATAGCAAATCAACTGAAGTTACAAACCTGGTTGTCGGAACCTATGTTTTCCGTCTGACTGTAAAAGACAATAGCGGGGCATCCACTGTAGATGATGTTACTGTTACCGTAAAAACAGCCAACAATAAGCCTCCAGTGGCTAATGCAGGTCCTGACCAAACCATCACCCTGCCTACCAATTCAGTTAAAATCAGCGGTAGTGCAACCGATCCTGATGGAACCATCAGTACTTACAGGTGGAGTTATGTCAGCGGACCAAGCTCTTATAAAATCGAATCACCCAATAACAGGATTACTGAGTTTACCAACCTGGTGGCCGGAACTTACGTATTCCGACTTACCGTAAAGGATAATGAAGGAGCCTCTCACTATGATGATGTTACCATTACCGTCAAATCATCTTCTTCATCATCTAATAAACCTCCAGTGGCTAATGCAGGTCCTGACCAAACCATCACCCTGCCTACCAATTCAGTTAAAATCAGCGGTAGTGCAACCGATCCTGATGGAACCATCAGTACTTACAGGTGGAGTTATGTCAGCGGACCAAGCTCTTATAAAATCGAATCACCCAATAACAGGATTACTGAATTTACAGGACTGGTTGCAGGAACTTATGTATTCCGCCTGACCGTTACAGATAACGGAGGTGCTACTCATTACGATGATGTTACTATCACCGTGAAATCATCATCTTCTTCAACTAACAAACCACCTGTAGCGAATGTAGGTCCTGACCAAACCATCACCCTGCCTACCAACTCTGTTAAAATAAGTGCTAGTGCAACCGATCCTGATGGAACCATCAGTACTTACAGGTGGAGCTATGTCAGCGGTCCAAATTCCTATAAAATCACCGCACCCAATAACAGAATTACCGAATTTACCAACCTGGTGGCAGGAACTTACGTATTCCGTCTGACAGTAACAGACAATGGAGGAGCCACTAATTATGCAGATGTGACCATTACCGTTAAAGGTAATGCTCAACCATCAGATCCGGTAAATAACCAGGCTCCGGTAGCAGATGCAGGTAAAAACCAAAAAATTGAAGGAACCTCCACTACTCTGGACGGATCCAATTCTAAAGATCCCGATGGGAAAATCGTTACTGTAAAATGGACGCAACTTCAGGGGCCGGTTACAGTGAAAATCGCCTCTCCAGCTTCTCTGAAAACTTCAGTTACAGGAATGACCAAACCAGGGGTATATGTTTTCAGATTAAGGGTATATGATGAACATGGTGCAAGAGGACAGGATGATATGAGTGTGAATGTGGTGGAAACAAGCGTAGGAGCTTCTTTACCGGATCCGGACCCTGCCGTTCCTCAGGCTTATGCAGGTAAAAATCAAAAAGTAACAGGTAGTTCAACAACCCTCGACGGAACCGGAAGCACAGGTAAAGTTGCGAAATATGAATGGGTATTGCTGAAAGGACCCAACCAGGCTAAGATTACCTCGCCTAATTCTGTTACCACAACAGTAACCGGCCTGATTCCTGGTGATTATATCTTCAGATTATTCACTTATAACAGTGCCGGAGAATATACAAGAGATGATGTGGGTATCACTGTTGTTGCTGCCACTTCTTCTGCTGCTCTGAGTGCTCCTGCCAATGAGGTATTGAGTAATTCATCTGAAGCTAATCCTGCTACCCTTACAGCTTCCACCAAATTATATCCAAACCCTGCCACTTCTGTGGTGAATGTTCAGTTTACTTCTGAAGAAAAAGGTTCAGGATATATCACCATCTACGATGTAGCCGGTAAAGCAGTAAAGAAAATTGCCATCAACAAACAAATCAACCAATTCCAGCAAACAGTAGATATTTCCGGATTAATTAACGGAGTGTACTATATGGATGTTACGGTAAACAATAAGAAAGGAAATTTAACGCAGTTTGTTAAACAATAACCTATCGATTGATACTTGTGAAAAATCCTTTAAAGGCCGGTTTTTTAACCGGCCTTTTCTTTTTAAAAGTATTAATTATACCATGAAAGCAATTCATAATGCTTAACCTATATATCGCCTACATCATTTATTCCTCCCACTTTTTTTTCAACGTTTTCCTCAGAAGTAAATCCAATTTATTCCGGATTATTTATCGATACATTCACATACAACCTTCCCGATATTTTTTATACGTATGTTTTATAATACCATTGCTTAATCATTCCTTTCCTGATTCCTTTGCCAAAAATTTCCATAGTAGAAACCTCTTATGACATACTAAAGAAGTTTTTAAAATCAATGCTCCGGTATATTTATTAAGAATAAATAATTCCCTTCTCGAGGTATTTATCATTATAGAAGATTGCTAAACATGCAATAAACAATACCCTTAAAACCCGCATTAACAGTGGTTTTTTTTCAATCATCAAAATATGTAGGCGTTTTAATTATACAAAGATTAAAACCAATCCAATAATGAAAAACGTTTATGTACTTGTGATGGCCATCCTGATTTCGTTTTCGGGATTCAGCCAGTTGAAAGAGAAAAACCTTACGACATCAAAAGGGCTTTTTATTGGTTTCTATGAATATGTTCCCGGTGATTATGTAAAAGGTTCTAACCAAAAGTATCCTCTTATCATTTTCTTGCACGGACTTGGAGAAAGGGGAAATGGTACTACCCAATTAAACAGAGTTTTAAAAAACGGTATTCCCAAAAACATTGCAGCCGGTCATAACATGAAATTTTTCTGGAAAGGCAAATGGGAGTCCTTCATCGTATTGGCTCCACAATTAAGTGAAAATTACGGTGCATGGCAAACTAATTATGTTGATGAAATGCTGAAATATGCCAAAGCAAATCTTCCTGTTGATTTAGACAGAGTTCACCTGACCGGATTAAGCCTTGGAGGAGGCGGAACCTGGTCATACGCCGACAGGAGTCTGGAGAATGCTAAAACTCTGGCATCTTTGGCACCTGTTTGTGGAACTTACAGAAAAGTAGATATGTCTCCTATTGTGGATGCCAACCTACCTGTTTGGGCATGGCATGCTGAAAACGACCCCACTGTGAGCATATCTTCCACTTATGATGCCATAGCAGGAATTATGGCACTTAATCCAAAAGTTGTTCCCGTAACCACATATTTCCCAACCGGAGGGCATGGTATATGGACCAGGGCTTATGATACTACTTATACCTGGACAAATCCCAATATTTATGAATGGATGCTTGCCCAGGACAGATCAAAACCTATCAACAAACGTCCTGTTGCAAGAGCTGGAGAAGATATAGTAGCCGCAGTAGGCTCATCTGCTACATTAGATGGAAGTAGATCTACCGACGCGGATGGGAAAATTGTCAGATACGTATGGACTAAAATCTCCGGACCATCAGGAGGAATTGTTAAGCCTGCTTATTCAGAAGATGGAATTGCTAAAGTTACTTCTTTACAGGAAGGAGTATATGAGTTCGAATTAAAAGCAGTTGATGACAGAGCGGAATACGGAACAGACAGAGTTATTCTTACCGTTCAGAAAACCGTATCCAATAAAGCACCTGTTGCCGATGCAGGAGCCGATCAAACTGTAAAAGCAGATAAAACTGTTCTGGATGGTTCAGCATCAAAAGATGATGATGGAACCATTAAAACCTACAAATGGAGTTTTGTAAGCGGACCTTCTTCTTACAGTCTGGTATCACCCGAATCAAAAACTACAGAAGTAAAATCATTACAAGATGGTACTTATGTATTTAAATTAACTGTTACAGATGATAAAGGAGCAAGCTCAAGCGATCAGGTTTCTATTACTGTAATGCTTCCTAAACAAGCTCCTGCAGAAAATATAGCGCCCGTTGCCAATGCAGGCAAAAACCAAAATCTTGAAAATACCACTTCTACAACTTTAGATGGTTCTGCATCTTATGATGAAGATGGAAGTATTAAGAAATATTATTGGGAGCAACTACAAGGCCCTTCTGCAAATATTATTTCCCCTAATGCTGCAAAAACCAATGTTACAGGACTTCAACCAGGAACATATGTCTTCAGGTTACACATTTGGGATGATCAGGATGTACGTACAAGAGATGATATAGGAGTTACAGTCAAAGCAGGAGAAAAACCTTATGTATATGCAGGAAAGAACCAAACGATAGCTCATCCTGTAAACTCCGTAACACTTGACGGTTCACAATCAAAAGATCCGGATGATTCTAAACTGGTGTACTCCTGGTATATGGTAAATGGTCCATCTACCTACAAAATTCAGAATCCTACTTCTCCGGTAACCAAAGTAACTGACCTGGGTGTAGGTAAATACATCTTCCGTTTGAAAGCATATAACGAAAATGGACTGACTGCGCAGGATGATATATTGATTACAGTTAACAGTGGTCCTGCACCTTCATCCGATCAGGGAGGAAGCAATATTGCTCCTGATGCTTATGCAGGAAGAAATATCATTGTTACTGCACCGGTGTCCACCATTACACTTGATGGTTCTGCTTCAATGGATGCCGACGGAAGCATTGTAAAATATGAATGGTCAATGATTAATGGTCCGACTACTTACAAAATCACTTCCCCCTCTGCGGTTTCTACAACAGTAACCAATCTTCAACCGGGGGAATACATCTTCAGGCTTAAAGTTTGGGACGACAAAGGAGCCAGAGATCAGGATGACATTCTTGTTACTGTAAGAGCAGCAGAGATGTTGAATACCCAGGCTGCAACTTTAACTGCCAAAGCACCTGAGGCTGTAAATTATTTATCAACAGAACTAAAAGTATATCCAAATCCTGCTGTCAATAATATTACCGTTCAGATGAATAGTCAAAAAACAGGAACAGGAGACATACTTATTTATGATGTCAATGGTAAAACTGTGTATAAAGCCAACATCAATAAAACCGGCATAAGTTTCCAACAAACCATTTCTATTTCTTCACTTGCAAAAGGAATGTATTATCTGGAAACTGTTGTGGATAATGAAAAAGCACAGGCTGTAAGTTTCATTAAAAATTAACCTCCCCCTATAGCACCGCTTATCGTTGAGAAGAAAGGCTGTCTAACATACGGCCTTTCTTTATTTCTTTGATTATGGCCTTTCACCAATAATGTTTATTTCCTTCCTCAAAAAGAAGGAAAATCTACTGGAAATTTGTACTGATATACAAGGAGAGCAAAACCGGATGAAAGAAATTTGAATAGCTGCCATCGACTGAAAGAAAATTTAACCAGTTAAATTTTTCTGAAGAAGAATAAAGTGGGAAACCTTCATAGGTTTTCAGAGGGAATATATTGTAGGCATGAAAATTTTTCTAGGAGTGATGGTGGTGGGGGAGGGCCCGATAGGGGGATTTTCTCAAATGGTTGTTTTTTTCACCATTACTTTATGTTGATTTTCTCCCACCCTAACCGTTATTTTCTTATACTATTCCTCATTAACAATTTGCTTAAATCATCCCCTACCCCTTCAAAAGAATTCCCAAACCTATTGCATTAACACTCTCCTTTTTCCTTGATTTAACATCTTCAAATTCCCGGAAAATCTTCCTCTATTTGGTGGCTTTTCACATGTAAGGATAACAAGTAGAAAGGAAATTTGGAGAGCTGCCATCATGCAAGTGGAAGATGGACCCGGGTATACTTCTTAGCGATTGAATGGAAATGATTCTATTTCCAAAAAGGGAAGGATTTGCCTTCGCGTAATTTTTCAAGGAGTGATGGTGGCGGGGGAGGGCCCGCCGGTGGAAAACTACATCTTAAATTGGTGATTTTCCCATTGAATCATGCTTTTTTTCTCCCCTACAACCGTACTGCTCCTATTCTTCATATTCTCACGAATCATACAATCTTTCATAAATTATCCCCCTCTCCTTTTACCTTTCATTAAGATTTAGCATACACATCAAAATTTCGCGTATTTCAACCTGATTATTCATCGTAAAAATACCGTGGATAAAATTTTTCCATTCATATTAATTCCTTTCACAATCAGAACACATTGATAATCTTTCGATACTAATTTTAATTTATAGTAAAATCCCTATTAACTCTTCCGGTAAATACTCAATCTTTATTCTCAAACCCTTACTGGTACAGAATTTGGAGAAAATATAGTGGTAATTGAATATATTTACCCTGAATATAAATAATGGTTTTTTCCGGGCTATTATTAATTATTCGTAAATCCAAATATCCGTACTATGAGAACTGTATTCCTCGCAGCAGGACTATTGTTTGGCCTGTCCATGCATGCTCAATTGGTCAGCAAAAGCCTTACAACTTCAAAAGGTGTTTTCATCGGGTTTTATCAATACACTCCTCCAGAATATACTACCGAACCCAACCGAAAGTTCCCATTAATAATATTCCTACACGGTCAAGGAGAAAGAGGGAATGGCTCAACACAACTTTCACGAGTACTTACACATGGTATTCCAAAGCATATTAAAAATGGTCATAACATGCGTTTCTTCTGGAATGGCAAATGGGAGTCATTTATAGTACTTGCCCCGCAATTAAGTGAGGAATATAATGTTTGGCAAACCATGTATGTAGAAGAAATGATCAAATACGCTGAAGCCAACCTCCGCATCGACCGCGACA
>ENA-UOVV01001277-UOVV01001277.1-compost-metagenome-genome-assembly--contig:-NODE-1277-length-19966-cov-4.998292_pt1 | contig 19966 bp, 15 predicted proteins | sample MGYA00238155_ERZ761577 | MGnify/ENA primary metagenome ERZ761577 (study PRJEB28898, sample SAMN06268775) | compost metagenome | isolation source: Emeryville, CA | place: USA:Emeryville, CA | collected...
CGGGCTTTTCTTGGAGCCTTCGACTACGCTGCTTAGCCACCAGGAAAGCGGTCCCCCGAGCCTGTCGAGGGCGGGCTTCGACTTCGCTCAGCCACCGGGCTTTTCTTGGAGCCTTCGACTACGCTGCTTAGCCACCAGGAAAGCGGTCCCTGAGCGTAGTCGAAGGGCAGCCACCTATGCCGCCAATTCGAGGATGCGGCGGGAATCTTCCAATTTGATATCGCCGTGCTCGCCAAGGGCCAGCAGCTTGTGCTTCTCCAGCTGGGCCACCAGTTTGGGGATGGAATCGCGGCCGACGCCGTAGCCGCTCAGTGTAGTAGGGTTGCCCATCTTCTCGAAGAAATCGCGGGTCGCCTGAATGGCGCCGTCGATGATTTTTTCCTCGTCGATATGTTGCAGATTCCACACGCGCTGGCCGTATTGAATAAGCTTGGCGCGCTTCTGCTGACGCTGATGCTGCATCACCGCCGGCAGTACTACCGCCAGAGTCTGGGCGTGGTCGAGGCCGTGCATGGCGGTGAGTTCGTGGCCGATCATATGCGTTGCCCAGTCCTGCGGCACGCCCACGCCGATTAACCCGTTAAGAGCCATGGTGGCCGCCCACATCACATTGGCGCGCACGTCGTAATCCGTGGGATTTTGCAGCGCCTTAGGACCTTCCTCGATCAGCGTCAGCAGCAGACCTTCAGCGAAGCGGTCCTGCACCTTGGCGTTTACCGGATAAGTGAGGTACTGCTCCATGATGTGCACGAACGCATCCACTACGCCGTTAGTGATCTGGCGCGGCGGCAGGGTGTAAGTGGTCGTGGGATCGAGAATCGCAAACTGCGGATACACCAGCGGGCTGCCGAAACTGAGTTTGTCCTGTGTCGCCGCTTTGGTGATTACCGCGTTGCCGTTGCTCTCGGTGCCGGTGGCGGGCAGAGTCAAAACGCAGCCGAGGGGAGTGGCTTTGTGGAAGGGTGCATTCTTGGCGAGTATGTCCCAGGGCTCGCCTTCGAAATGCATGGCGGCCGCAATTAACTTAGTGCCGTCGACCACGCTGCCACCGCCCACCGCAAGCAGAAAATCGATTTGATGTTCTTTCGCCAATGCGGTGGCCTGCATCAGGGTTTCGTAGTGGGGATTAGGTTCAATGCCGCCGAATTCGATCCAGGTTTTACCAGTCAACGCCGCTGCGACTTGTTCATAAACGCCATTTTTTTTGATGGAGCCGCCGCCGTAGGTGACCAGAATGCGCGCATCCTGTGGCAGCAGATTGGCGAGCTCTTTGATCTGCCCTTCACCAAAAGCAATTTTGGTGGGATTGGAAAAAATAAAATTCTGCATAAATCACCTCTGTTATGCGTTTTGCCAAGCGGTGGGCTTGGGATTGCGTTCGTCGAAGCCGGTTTGGTGCCAGTAAGGATAGGTGGGAGTTTTAAAGCTCGCCCGGTCGAGCAAGGCCACCTGTTCGGCGCTGAGTTTCCAGCCCACCGCACCGAGATTGTCTTGCAGCTGTTTTTCGTTGCGCGCACCCACCACGATGTTGCACACGCCGGGGCGCTGCAGCAGCCAGTTGAGCGCCACCTGGGGAACGGTTTTACCCGTTTCCTGCGCGACCTGATCGAGCGCGTCCACCACGTCAAACAAATATTCGTCGTCCACCGGTGGGCCGCCGCGACCGCCACCCTGTTGCAAACGACCATCCGGCAGCGGTTGGCCGCGGCGGATTTTGCCAGTCAAACGTCCCCAGCCGAGTGGGCTCCACACCATAGTGCCCACACCTTGGTCGAGACCGAGGGGCATTAACTCCCACTCATATTCGCGGCCCACCAGAGAGTAGTAGCCCTGATACACCACATAGCGGGCGAGGCCGTATTTTTCCGAGGTGGCGAGAGATTTCATCAAATGCCAGCCGGAAAAATTCGAAGCACCTATATAGCCGATCTTGCCGCTGGTGATCAGATCGTCCAGGGCGCGCAGGGTTTCCTCAACCGGTGTGAGGGCGTCGAAGCCGTGCATGAAATACAGGTCGATATGATCGGTGCCCAAGCGTTTCAAGCTGGCTTCGCAGGCGCGGATCAAATGGTAGCGGGATGAGCCTTTATCGTTGGGGCCGGGACCCATGGTAAAGGTGGCTTTGGTGGAGATCAGCGCCTGATCGCGCCGGCCCTTCAGTGCCGCACCGAGAATTTCCTCCGACTTGCCGGCGTCGTAGATATTCGCGGTATCAAAAAAATTCACCCCTGCCTCCAGGCAGAGATCGACCATGCGAGTTGCTTCGGCGACGCCAGCGTTGCCCCAGTCTTTAAAAAAATCAGTGGTGCCGCCGAAGGTTCCGGTTCCCAGGCTGAGCACGGGCACCTTCAATCCGGAGCGGCCCAATAATCGGTATTCCATAAAACCCCCTTTTTGGTTGGTTGTTGAAAATCCGAGAGAGCAGGCGCAGACAGATCGCCAGCTCAGAGGGGCTGGATTATGGGCCGGTTTTGCAGCGGATAAAAGCCTCAACAAGATCAATAAATTTCTATGGGATTTATTGATCTTCTTGTTCCGGCTCGCGCAGATTTTCCACCATAACGATTTCTTCACCGGACGGCAGGCGGACGCGGCTGATGCGCACGCCAATATCGCGTGCACAACCGGGATGATTGGTTGCCGTATCGATTAATTCACTGTGTTTGCTGGTGAGCAACAGCCATTCACAGAGGCGCTTGAGCAGGCGCATGACACTATTCTCCATAAGTGTGGAGAACTGAGCGCGGACAGAAATGGAAGAAGGGAAATTTCAGGATGGACCGCGATCAGTTCGCGGTCCGGACAAATTTAAGCGGCAGACAGCGAACGGCAGCGACGGCGCGAACGGCGCACGGCGGCAAACGGTTTCAATGCTGTCAGATGGTAAGTCATAAAAAGAAAATTGTTAGTGAAGAAGAATTCTGCGGAAGCAGGTTTTGGAGAGTAATCGCAGCGCAGCCAATTAGCAAATAATTTTAGCGCACCGAGCTTATTCGGTTTGGCGATGCAAGGAAGATTAGTTAGAGCAAAACAAAACCGGGTTCCAAGGAACCCGGTTCAGTGTCGTTAATTAACGACGGCGATCAGCGTCGCGGACCGCTTCTTTAGCGTCGCCGTAGGCTTTTTGAGTTTTGCCTTCGACTTGTTTGCCCGCGCCTTTCAGTTGATGTTCTGTGCTGCCGGTGGCTTCACCGATTTTGCGCTGAGTTTTGCCCACGGCATCTTTGGCTGCACCTTTGACTTGATCTTTGTTCATGTTGCAATCCTCATTTTGAGTTTGAAAACCCCGGACAATTTTCAATTTATGCCGGGATGTACTTCTTAGGACTGCCGCGATAGCTTGCGGTTCAATAAAAAGTTGAAAAAAATCAGTAAATTAACGCGTTTTTTCTTTGTAGCTTTTACAAAATTTTGTGAATTTTTCTGCACAGATTTTCAAGTGTGAATTGAATTATTCCGTGTTGCGTCGCGAAGATAAAAAACGCGATACTCCCCCGCTTATTTCTGCGGGCGTATTTTCCATGATGGATTTTCTTGAGAGCCGTATCCGCGCCACGGCTTCAGTCGGCACTGGCGCACCACCTCCCAAACTCTTGGCCTTTTACTGGCATTTCGTGCGGCAGACTGCCTTCTGGTATGGCGTTATGGTTGCCACGGTACTTTCCGTAGCGCTGATGGATATGGTGGTGCCGATTATGCTCGGTCAAATCGTTTCCTTGGTGCAGGCGCCGGATCCCCTCGCCGCGCTGCGGGAGCGCTGGCCGGTTCTGACAGCGATTGCGGTCGCGATTGTGCTGGTGCGGCCGCTGCTGCAAATGATGGACGTGGCGGTGCGCAACAACGTTTTATTGGCGGGAACAACCAACCTTGTGCGCTGGCAGTCGCATTGGCATGTAGTGCGGCAGAGCTGGCCATTTTTTCAAAACGATTTTGCAGGACGAATCGCCAACCGGGTTATGCAAACGGCAAATGCTGTGCGCGAAAGCGTGATGTCCAGCATTCGCGCCGTTTTATTTATCACCACCTACGGTATCAGCTCGCTGTTGTTGATGTTCTGGGGTGACTGGCGCCTGGCGCTGCCCACGGCGGTTTGGATTGCCTGTTATGTATTTTTCGTGCGCTTCTTTGTCCCGCGCTTGCTGGTGCTCTCCAAAACCGCTTCGGAGCAGCGCTCCATATTAATGGCGCGGGTGGTGGACAGTTATACCAATATTCTGACCGTAAAACTGTTTGCACGAGCGGTGGACGAGGACGCCCATGTGCGCGAGGCGGTGGATCATCACCAAGCGGCCATAGCGGCCCATATGCGCGTGATGAGTTATTACCTGTTTACCCTCAACTGCATGAACGCACTCCTGATCGCGGGAACTGCGGCGATTGGCATCATCCTGTGGGCGCAGGGAGCACTCAGCGCCGCATTGGTGGCCACGGCCATTCCACTGGCGTGGCAGATCGCCAATATGTCCGGTTGGGTGTCTTTTGAAATTGCCGGCATTTTTGAAAATGTCGGTACAGTGCAGGAGGGCATGCAGAGCATCGCCGTGCCGCACACGCTAGTGGACTCGCCGGATGCCAAACCTCTGCAAGTGACGCGCGGCGAAATTCGTTTTGATCATGTGGATTTTACCTACGCTGGCGGGCGCCCCGTGCTCGAACAACTGGATTTGCGCGTGCGCCCGGGAGAGCGGGTGGGCATAGTCGGCCGCTCTGGTGCGGGTAAATCCACGCTGATTAATTTGCTGCTGCGTTTTTATGAAGTGAACGGCGGCGCGATCACTATCGACGGTCAGGATTTGCGAGATGTCACTCAGGAAAGTTTGCGCGGTGCCATTGGTGTGGTGACACAGGACACGTCGCTGCTGCACCGTTCCATTGCCGACAATATTCGCTACGGCCGCCCCGAAGCGACCGATGCGGAGGTGGAAGCAGCCGCGCGCCAGGCGCACGCCCACGAATTTATTATCGGGCTGTCGGACTGGCACGGACGCAAAGGGTATGCGGCCCACGTGGGCGAGCGCGGTGTGAAATTATCCGGCGGCCAACGCCAGCGCGTCGCCATTGCGCGAGTGATTTTAAAAAATGCGCCGATTCTGATTCTGGATGAAGCGACATCGGCGCTGGACAGTGAGGTGGAAGTGGCGATTCAGGAGCAGTTATTAAATTTGATGGAAGGCAAAACCGTTATTGCCATCGCCCACCGCTTGTCCACCATCGCGCGCATGGACCGCCTGATCGTGCTTGATCGCGGCCGCATCGTCGAGCAGGGCACACACGCGCAATTGCTGGCATTAAACGGGCGCTACGCCGCGCTCTGGCATCACCAATCCGGCGGGTTTCTGCCGGAGGAATTGCCAGCGGAAGAAGATCAGGAAGAAGTGCCGGTGCGCCCCTGATCGCCTTTGGCATATTGGGATTTGTTATGCGCGTATTGTTGGAAGGATTTGCTGGCGAGTTCGACAGCGTCGCAGGGATGCGACAATAAATAACCCTGCACATATTCCACGCCTAATTTCAGCAACTGGTTGAGTTCTTCATGGGTTTCCAGTCCCTCAGCCACCAATGCGGTGCGCCGGCGGCGGGAAAATTCCATCAGCGCGGCCACCAAATCCTGTTTGTCTTTATCCTGATGAATATCGCGCACCAGGCTCATATCGAGTTTGATAATGTCCGGCTTTAAACACAGGATATGGCGAAAACTCGCGTAGCCTGCGCCGGCGTCATCCACGGCGATGCGCACGCCCAAACGGCGCAATTGATTCAAGGCCGCCATTAATTCCGGATAATCGCTCACGACCGCGTGCTCGGTAATTTCCAGTACGTAGCGCGAGGGATTTTTTTCCACGCGAAATAATTTTTCGACCAGACCATTGAGCAATTCATCCGGCCCCGCGTTGATGCTGATATAGGCATCGCCCGGCAACAGACTGCTGAATTCCAGCGCGGTGTTAATCGCCATCTCACTCAGTGCGTCATTCAGGCCATAATCGAGGGCCATTTTAAATAATTTATCCGGCGATACTTTGGTACTGAGCGTGCGCGTCAACGCCTCGTAACCCACCGCGCGGCCGTCGCGCAGGCGGACGATAGGTTGAAATAAAGTGTGCACCAGATGGCGATCCACAATATTTTGCAGCATGGTGCGCTGCTGCTGATCGGGCGCATGTAATTGCAGATGATATTCCAGATATACCGAGGATATATCCGCAAGTACGCGCAAAAATGACAGGTCGCGGGCGTCGAGGGTTTCATTATTATTGCGGCTGAACGCGCAAAAGGTGCCATATACAGTGCCGTCGCTTAAGCGGATCGGCACACTGACGTGAGCGCCTACGGGAATTTCGCGAGTGATGCTCAGGGTCTGGGCTTCCGCGTTTTGTTGCGCATCCTGGATTAATTCCGGCAAGCGTCCTTGCACTACGCGCAGACAATAACTTTCGGAGAGGGGGCCGCCTTCGCCGGCTTTGATCAGCTTGAGATTGGGTTTGGAACTGACGTAGCGAAACATGCGTTTGCCATCGGTGAACTCCGAAATAAAGGCTACGTCCATGGATAAGCGCTGCCGCGCTGCGTTTAGTAGGGATTGCAATAATCGTTCGGCGGGGTATTTTTCTTCGTTCTGTGCAATTTCCTGCAGTGTTTCGCTTAGTGGTCCCAATACGCTTTTGTTGTCAGAAATTTTTTGTGCGGCTTTCATAGGATCATCCCAGCATTATTGTTATAACAATAATTCAAGCGTCAGGCCGCTTCAGTTATCTTGGCCACGGAAGCAAACCTGCTTTTAAGTAAAGCAGATCCGTATGCGGAGGGAAAAAAGAGCTTAGAAATTAATTCGCTTGGATAGCGCAGTTGGAGCGCCAGCACAGATGCAGCCCGGCGTTGGCGCGGAAAAAATACAGTTCGCGATAATCATCAATCGTATAAAAATCTTTCGGCTGTTCGCTGCCTTGAAATGTCGTGAAATCCATCTGAAATACGCTCTGCTCCGCAATATGCCAAAACTCAGGCGACTGCTCTGCAAATTCCAACGCCAAAACCGTGTTTTCATAAATGGCGCTGATACCGAAGCCGGTATTCTTTCCGGTACCCAAATCTGGGTAAGTGGCGAGAGCGGCAAACTGTTGATTGGCGTCCATCACCATTAATTGCTGCGCCAAGGTGGAATTTTCCAGGGTTCGGCCGAGCAGATAAAAATTGGCGTCAATTTTTTGCAATGCCAAAGGCGTAAATTCAGAAATTGCGGGCAGGTTTTTGTTTTCTAATAAATCCCCAGTCGGCAACGCAAAAATTGCTATGGAATATTCGTCATTATCGCCGCGCTGCAGCACCGTTAGTTGGTCGGTCGGGCGGGAGAAACTGAAGTCCACCACATGGGTAACAGCAAGGCGTTTGCTACTGCCATTCTCCAGTGACACTAAATCGAGATAGTGCTCGTCGGAATTAAGATCGCGCTGCTGCGTTTGCACAACAGCGAAGCGGCCATCACTGTTGAATTTAGCTTTTGTGACGGAAAAATCCTGCGGCGATAAATTCGCCGTCGAATTGTCGCGACCTGTCAGCTGATAGGTGCGCAGAGTTTTATCGCCGGTGCGCAGATCAATCGCAAAATAACGGCCGAGGGTGCGGTCCACTGCCAGGGCGTGGGTGCTGTCCGCCGCGACCCAGATGCCCGCAAGGCCGCTGCTCACCGCGCCGGCACCCACGGCAGAATCAAACAACACCGAGGGCGCGCCTGTGTCCGGGTCCAACGCCAATAATTTTCCACCGCTAATAGTCGCCAGGCGATCGCGGTTGCTATCCAGAGCGAGAGTGGAAGAGGGCGCAAGTTGTGACTCGGAAATATTCAGCGCTGTGTAATTGCCGGTTTGTAAGCTCCGGCGCAGCAGTGGATTGGTGCGAACAAACAAACTGTCGCGCGCGGAGGAATAGACAATCTCACCCCAACGCTGATTGTCGGTGAGCGGATAAGTCGCGGTGACGGTCGCGTCCTCGGCGGATACCACGGTCACGCCCGTGCCGGCGCCGGAGGCGAAGATCAGGCGATTGCCCGCCAGAGTGGATTCCACCCGGCTGCCGGCGGGTGTGGCGAGTTCGCCGCTGTAATTCAATTCACTCGTTAAACCGTTGCCGAGATCAATGGCCGCGTACTGGTGGTCGAGGCCGCTGGCGTACAAGCGGTTTTGCGCGGCGTCGTAACTGATAGTGCTCTGTGGCTGGCGCGGAATCGTGCCGGCGAAATCGGTGATCACTGCGGTGCTATCGCCGCTGCCCGCCAAGCGTTCTACTTTGTTGCCCCGGATATAAAACGCACCGCCATTCATTGTGTCCGCCACCATGTCCTGAATTTGCGGAACTTCGCCGACCCAGGGATAGCGTTTGGTTGATGTGCCGGTGCCGGCGTCAATCAACAGGGTTTCCAGCCGCATCGGGTGAGGAATAATGAATTGGTCATTGATTGCGTCGTAAATCAGATGACGGTCATCGCTGATCACATGTTGATGCCGCACCGGAATCGGCCGCTGCGCCAGTACCTCCCCGCCGCGCCAGAACACACAATCCACCGTCACGCGACCGTTGCCGAGGGAGATGGAGCCGGTCCAGGTCATGCGCGAATCCGAGGCCGGATTCAGAATTTCGCCGTCGCATTTCACTTCGATTTTTTCGGGGTAGTCGTATTCCATCCACAAAGCGATGGGCAGGCGCGAATAGCGTTCCAATTCGACAATGGTGTCCGGCAGAGGCGAGAGGAATTCGTAGGCAAATTCGACGTTTGCCACCGTCGCCGTCAGCGCTTGAATGGTCTGCGCGCCGCGGACATCAGTCACCACGGCGGTGAGTTCGTAAACATTGTCACTATTGTTGTCGCTGGGAATTTCAAAATTGGGCGGTCGGCGGAATTGCAGCGCGCCTGTGTTGGTATCCACGCTGAACTGAGCCGCATCCACTCCCGTTATGGCGAACGTCAGCGCGTCGCCATCGGCATCGCTGGCCTCAAGGGAGAAAAACACACCGCGCTGATTTTCGTTCACTGTTACCTGATTGGGGCTGGTCAATTGCGGCGGCGTATTGGTGGCGGGCGGAGGATTTTTAGCGCCGCCACCGCTGCAGGCGTAGATAGCGGTGAGGGCAATCGCGAGGGCAAGACGCTGAATACGCATGGCTGACGGTTTACCGCTTATTGTTGTGATGTCTCCGAGCATAGCAGCGCCGGCGTGGGCCGGCTGTGCGAAGGTCACGTTTGCCCGCTCAGGCGCGCCCCGGCGGATGCTTGCGGAACCAGTCGACGATCATTGGCATCTGCGGCTCGAATGCGCCGGGGATCGATAAATTCAACACGCCGGCACGGGCGTCGCTGCGGTTTTCGAAGTCGTGCCGGGTGCCGCCCGGCACCAGCACAAAAGAACCTTGCGGCGCATCCTCCCAGCGATCACCCACCAGAAAACTCATGGTCCCTTCAAGCACAAAAAAGATGTCGTCTTCGTCATGACTGTGGGCGCCGGGCCCGGTGGTGTGCGGCTCCAGCCACCATTCGGAGATGGAATAGCGCGATTCCGTCTCCGCACCATCTGCCTTAAAGACGGCTTCCATGGGTCCCATGGTGTAACGGCGGCCTGCGCCGGGGGCCAACACAATGGGAGTGCGAGGCGGCTTGCTCATAAAGATGTCCCTCTGGTGGAGAGAGCGGAATAGATCACGACGCAGAGTGAAGATCAAACGGTCCGCGCTCCGCGCGAGAATTGCCTGTGATGGCCGTCATAATACGAGCCATATTGCGTTGATCTACGTGCCACACAGGTTAAGATTTCGCCGCTGTTGATTCTCTTATTTGCCTGCGGCATCAGCGCTGGACGCGGGCGCTTTTGGATGATGTATGAAATATTGGATGGTTGTTCTCGGCCTCGCGGCCTGTCTTAGTGGATGTTCCCCGCAGAAATCCTCTTCCATTGATCCCGCTCAGTTAAATCCGCCCGCCGGCTCCGGTCAGGGCAAACCCGTTCCTGCTGAAGAAATGCCTGATTTCGATTGGGATGTGCTGGAAGGTATCACCGCCGTGTACAGCAATGCGGTGACCGTCAGTGCCGGCAATAAACAGTACAGCGACGCCAATCTGCTGGTGACCCTGAGCGGGCAGGCCAGCTCTGCCAACGAGCACCCCATAGTGCAAGTGCGCTGGGCGCAGTTTTCCGGGCCGCGGGCGGTGATCGCCAACCCCAACCAATTGCGCACTCAGGTGCTATTGCCGCAGGTGGCCGCGCCCACTACGGCGGTATTTCGTCTGGCCGCTATTAACGCCATCGGCGAAGTGAATTCCGCCCAGGTGTCGGTGATGATCCGACCCCTGTCATCACCGCTTACGGTGACCTCCAGCGGCGTGGGCGAGGAGGATCGGGAGCTGACGTTTAGCGTAAGTCTTGCTGAGCCGGCGCGTGAGCAGATCCAATTGAGCTTCTTCACCGTGGACGACACCGCTATCGCGGGGGAAGACTACGTCGCCCGCAGCGGCACCCTGACGTTCTTTGAGGGCCAGACTCACAAAAGCATTAGCGTCCGCCTGCTCCAGGACAACATTCCCGAGCCCGGTGAAGTGTTCTTTCTGCACCTGGAGGGCGAGGTATACGGCGAGCCTGTGGTGCTGCGCCGTTTGGGTTTGATCGTGGACCGGTTGGAGGAGCGCAATCTGCTCTCCAGCATTCCGGTTGCGCAGCCCATCCAATCGCCAGACCTTGAGAATCTCCCGGGCGAACACGGTATACCACGCCTGCTGTTGCGCTGGGAGGATGAAGGCCGGGTGCGACTGGTGGTGGAAGACCCCTGCGGCAACCTGATCGCCGGCAGTGAACCGCCGCCACCCTGTCAGGGCATGGCGCCGCTGGTGCAGACCGGCACCTTGAGCGGCGAGCGCTTCAGCTACTTCGAAAATATGGCCTGGGTGGCCGGCGCGGCGGGCGGCACCCACAAGATTTATCTGGAGCATGTGGCCGGGCAGGCGGTGGACTACAGCCTGGAGGTCTACGGCGATTTCGCCATTCGCTACAGCGGCGTGATGGCCAATGGCGAGCGCCTGGAAATTACCTCGCTGCTGCAGGAAGGTGGCGAAGGCGGTGGTAACCGTGTTACCGGCACCATCGTTAATGCCACCAATACCGCTCCCATCAGCGGCGCGCGGGTGCGGTTCTATCAGGACGAAACCCTGGTGGAGGATCTCACTGCCAGCAGCAGTTTCGGAATCCCCCTCGCCAGCGGCGTGTACCTCATGGTGGTGACGGCGGAGGGTTATCTGGATTGGTCGCGGGAGGTGACCATCACTGCGGAGGAGGCGCTGGCAGTGCAGGTGAGCCTGTCGCGAAAACTCAATATCGAGACCGAAGTGGCGCGAGTGGTGTTGAGTTGGGGCGCGAGTCCGTCGGATCTCGATTCCCATTTAATGGGGCCGGGTTTTCACCTGTACTACATGTCACCCGACGTGGGCAGCGCCGTACTTGATGTGGATGACACCAGCGGATTTGGTCCGGAGACCATTACTATCCGGAACTGGGAGAACGGCCCGTATCGTTATTACGTGTACAACTTCAGTGGCGGCGCCAGTGGCTTAGCCAGCTCGGGTGCGGTAGTGCAGTTGTATCTCGGTGATATGGGTGTGCAGGTATTTCAGGTGCCGCAGGGGGAAGGGCTTGTCTGGCACGTGTTCGATCTGGACCCGGCGACCGGCTTGGTCACAACGGTGAATGCGATCGTTGATGGGGTCTATGCGCCGGATGACCCAGCCGCGTTGTCGGGGGATTGATTAAAGGGGCGAAACGCCCCTTTTTTTATTTCTTTTTCACGCCCAATTTGTCGTGATATTCCTTGCGCACATCGCCCATCTGCTTCACCAGAGCTTTGGCTTCTTCCAGATTGCCCGCAGCGAGCGCCGCGTCAGTTTGGCCAGTCAAATCCACGAGCTTTTTAATCCCTTCATCAAACGTGCCCTGATCTTCCGGTTTTACTTTCTGGATTTTCGCCACATTCACGGACTGAACGAACTTGGCCAATTCCGCTTTGATGGTGGCGGCATCGTCGGATTCGCTCATGGCTTTATAGGGGCCCTTCATTTCTTCCATGGCGTCGTGCAGCTCGTTGTGCTTGGCGCAACCAGACAGGGCGATAAGCACTGCGAGACAGGGTAATAAGCGTTTCATAACAACTCCTTAATGATGTGTGCAGATTTTGTTGTTGTCGCAGTTGCGGCGCTGCGCAGCTGCAGATGAGACCTGGGCACGCTATCCAGGCACTCCCGCAGCGTCAAGACTCTTTTTGAATGTGGGGGGTTCCGGGTCTATCTTTCATAAACCTATAAACGCGACGTTTTTATTCCCAGATGCCTCTTTCCCCCCAGTTTTGTCGGAGCCGATCGTGATCGAACGCTGGCTTGCGCTCTTGCGCCAGTTGCTGCCCGGGGTGGTGCAGGCCGTGGTGGTGCGGCGCGACGGCAGCCTGTGGACCTGCTGGCCCAAGGACCGCGACGCGGACCCTTTGCGGGAATTCTGCGCCGCCGACGCCAAGGCGGAAGATGCGCGTTATCAGACGACCCCTGCCGGCCTCACCCGCCTTGCCATGCCGCTGAGCAACGGCAAATTGCGCATCGGCACTGTGGCGGTGGAACTGCCCCTGCGGGCAGATCAGCGGCCCACCACCGAACTTTTATTGCGCTGGTCCCAGGCCTGGCTGGAATTGCTCAGCGACACCGGGCGGGAAAACCAGCGCGGCCCCGAGCGCATTCTGCAGGTGCTGGAGCAGGGCAGCCGCTTTGACAATCTGCCGGATAACACCTCGTCGTTTGCCACCGCACTAGTGGATCAATTCGGTTTTAACCGGGTGCTGATCTGCCTGCGCCAGCGCGGCCGTCTGCACGTGGTTGGCGTATCTCACGCGCCCACCTTCGACCGCCGCAGCGATATGTTCGCCCTGTTGGAGGCGGACCTGGAACGTGTCGGCAATAGCGAAACTCTACCCGAGCAAAGCGAATACGCGCGCTGGTTGGCCACGCGCAAACCGGCGCTGCAAGTGCTGCCCCTGCGCCTGGGCGAGCAGGGTTACTGCGTGATTCTGCATGTGCCGGAGCAGGCCCCCAGCAACGCTGCCAAAGCCCAATGCAAGCAGATCGCCCGCCTGATCGCGCCTTTGTATGAAAGCCAGAACCGTCTACACGAGGGAATTATTTGGCGCTGGCGCGCAGCGCTGCAGGCGCATTTTCAGCAGGCGTCCCTGCGGCGCAAATGGCTGTGGGGTGCGGGCATAACAGCGCTGTTGTTGCTGTTTTTATGTCTGCCCGGCCAGCACCGAGTCACCGCTCATGCCAGCTTGGAAGGAAAAATCCAGCGCGCCATAGTTGCGCCGGAGGAGGGCTATCTGCAGGAGGCCAGCGTCAAAGCCGGCGAAATGATTCGTCAAGGACAAGTGCTGGCGCAGTTGGACGATAAAAGTATTCAGTTGGAAATTCAGCGCTGGCTCGGAGAAAAGCAGGAATACGAACGCCAATACAACCGCGAACTCACCGCATTAAATCCTGTGGAAATGCGCATCGCCAAAGCGAAAATCGCCCAGGCCGATGCGCAGTTGAATTTATATCGCGAACGTTTGCAGCGCGTGCGCATCACCGCGCCCATCGACGGCGTGATTATTAAAGGCGATTTAAGTCGCGCCATTGGTTCACCCGTGCAGCGCGGCCAAGTGTTATATGAAATCGCGCCGCTGGATGCGTTTAAATTAATTATCCAGGTGCCGCAAAAATCCATTCGCCATGTGGAGCAGGGGCAGAGCGGTGACGTGCTGCTGTCTTCGTTGCCCCATCGCGCATTGCCCTTCACTGTAACGTCCGTTGCTTCGGTTTACAGCGAACAGGAGCAGGACATTGTCTATCGCGTGGAAGCGCAAATCGACAATCCGGAATTAGCCAATTTGCGCCCGGGCATGAGCGGCTACGCCAAAATTGCCGTGGGTAGAAAACCCTACGCTTGGTTGATTGCGCACCCGCTGCTGGATTGGCTCGCACTGAAATTCTGGCGGCTTTGATTATGCAGCCGGGCACGCAAAATCTCCTCGACGAAAAACTCTGGCAGGCGCTGCAGACCAGTCATTTGCGCCTGGCGAGTCACGTGGAATTCAGTGAGCAACTGCATCGCGGCCAATTGTGGGTGATTATTCACGATCCGGTGCGCAATCAGTTTTATAAAACCACGCCGGAAATTCAGCAGTTATTGCAAAGCCTGGACGGCAAACGCCGTCTGGATGAAATTCTCGCTGCGCAACCGACGCTGCAAACCATAGTGCAGGAGCGTGCGCAGGCTTTGAAGATTCTGGCGCAATTGCTGGAAGCCGGATTATTGCAGGGCGATTTTAATTACGACTACGGCGAAGATCTTGAACGCCAGCGCCAGAAAAATCGCCTGATGGGAAAAATGCGCTGGCAGCGCCCCTGGATGCTGAAAGTGCCGTTGTTCAATCCGGACCGGCAGCTCGACTGGCTCTATCGCAAAACCCGTTTAATCTGGACGGCTCCAGCGCTCTTAGTGTGGTTGCTCACCATGTTGGCCGCGCTGGTGGCGCTGGTGGATCATTTTCCGCAATTAAAAGCCTACTGGGGTACCCGCTTTCTCGATCCGGTGAATTTGTTGCTGTTGGTCCTGGTGTATCCGCTGCTCAAAGCCGTGCACGAACTCTCTCACGGCCTCACCACCAAAAAATGGGGTGGGCAGGTTTATGAAGTCGGCCTGATGTTTTTGGTGTTTATGCCCGTGCCTTATGTGGACGCATCGGGCAGCACACAATTTCCCATCAAACAACAACGCATGTTGGTGGCGGCCGCCGGCGTGATGACGGAATTATTCTGCGCGGCGCTTGCGCTGTTTATCTGGATCGCCAGCGACAACATTCTGGTGCGCGATCTGTGCATGAACGTGATGATTATCGGCGCTGTGTCCTCGGTTATTTTCAACGGCAACCCGCTGCTGCGTTTTGATGCTTATTACGTCTTGAGCGACTGGTTGGAAATTCCCAATCTCGGCAGCCGCGCCAGTCTCTATTTGAGCAAACGCTGGCAACACATTTTGCTCGGCGTGGAGCCGGAACCTATGCCCATGGCGGAGGGCGAGAAAAAATGGCTGCTGCTGTACGGAATTTTGTCCGGCACTTATCGCTTGGTGCTAAGTTTTAGCATCGCCCTTTATATCGCCGGCCATTATTTTTTTATCGGCGTGCTCATGGCGCTGTGGGCGGCGGTGTTACAAATATTGATGCCGTTTGGCAAAGGTCTCGCCAAATTATACGAAGTGGCGAAAACTCACGGTCGACGTCCACGCTTTTTTCTCGCTTACGGTGCATTGCTGGCGGCGCTCTATGCCGGTTTATTTGTGGTGCCGGTGCGGCATGCAACACAAGCGGAGGCGTTGTTGCGCGTAGACGGCGGCTACCAAATCAAAGCCGGCGCGGAAGGTTTTTTACAAGAGATTCTGGTGCGCAACGGCGAACAGGTAACGGCGGGGCAACCGCTGTTGGTGTTGCAGAATTCCACGCTGCCGGCGCAATTGGATGCGGTGCTGGCGCAAATCGCGGAAATGGAAATTCTGCTCAGCCGCTATCTCACCACCGCGCCGGATCAGGCGGGTTTTTATCGCGATCAATTGCAACGCTTGCGCCAGGAGGAAGGCGACCTGCGCGAAAGTCTGGCCAATCTCACCGTCACCAGTGCAGTGGCGGGACGAGTGGAAATCCCCGCGCCGGATAATCAGCTCGGCCGCTATTTCGCCAAGGGCGATGTGCTCGGCCATGTGCTCGCCAAGGACGCCCACCGCCTCGTCGCATTAGTGCCGGAACGCCTGGGCGACGGCGTGTTGCGCGATGTGCAGCGGGCCAGGGTGCGTATGGCCACCGACCCAGGACACGAATACAGTGCTGTGGATCTACAGGCGGTGCCCCAGGCGGTGGCGCAATTACCGGATGCCTATTTCGGCTCCCGCCGCGGCGGCGCCATCAGCGTGGATGTTTCGGATAACAGCGGCATCCGCGCCCTCGAACCGTATTTTCAGGTGGAAATGCGCCTGGACGTGAAGGACCAGCCACCACCGGCGGGGCGCGGTCGGGTGCTATTCGTCCACAGCGACGAACCGTTGGGCCTACGCTGGTTGCGGCAATTGCGGCATTTATTACTGCAGCGCTTTGAAATTTAGAAGCGATCTCAAAAATGCCTGCGCTTGGCATCTCGGCCGCCGGCAGTGCTCGGAATCCTCACGTATTACGTATACGCTCTGGTTCCTCCGCGCTGGCGGCAACCGACCTGCCTGCGCTCGGCTGATTTTTGCGATGGCTTCTAACGCCTTTTAATTTTTCACCTATCCCCGAGTCGTCTGGCAAAACCGGAAGAAGCCGCTATTCTCATAAAAAACATCACTGACCATGCACGCGGATTTTTACCGTCTGCTGTTTACGGATATAACTCTTCGTTATGACAATTCGCGTTTTTTCGCATCGCCAACTTGGCATCTGGGCGGCCTGCGCCGCATTTTTCTCCAACTCCGTTTTCGCCGCGAATCTGCCCGCCGCCGATTGCGTGATCACGCCCCACCGCATTACCGAATTAAGCAGCCCCGTGATGGGGGTGATCGAGGAAGTGCTGGTGAATAAAAGTGATCGCGTCAGCCAAGGTCAGGTCGTTGCGACCTTAGAATCCAGCGTGGAAAAAGCCGCAGTCGAACTCGCCCGCGCCCGCGCCGCTATCGAATCCGAAGTGGAAGAGGGCAAAATCAATCGCGACTACGACGGCAAACGCAAGCAGCGAATTGAATCTCTGTTCAATCAGAAAAATATTTCCGAAGACGTGCGCGACGAATTTCTGCGCGACGAAAAACTCGCCCAGGTGCGTCTGCGTCAGGCGGAGGACCTGAAAAAAATCCGCCACTACGAACTCGCCGGCATGGAAGCGCGCCTCGCCCAAAAAAGCATCCGCGCTCCCTTTGACGGCTACGTGCTCGAGCGCATGAAAAATCCCGGCGAATTTGTCGAGGAACAGGCCATAGTCCGCATCGCCCAGCTCGACCCATTAAATGTGGAAGCGATTTTTCCCATCGAATTATTTGGCAAAATCAAACCCGGTATGACTGCGAAAATTCTGATGGAGGCTTTTCCTGCAGAGCCGAAAATAGCGAAGGTTGTTCTTGTCGACACAGTGGGTAATGCCGCCAGTGGCACTTTCGGTGTAAGACTGGAAATCGCCAACCCGGATAATGCAATACCGGCGGGGCTTAAGTGTCAGGCGCAGTTGGAGTAATAAAATCTAGAAGGAGAAACTATACCGATGGCAAAAAGAATGAGAAAGAAAGATGTAAATGGAATTTTCGCGCTTATTGTAATTGGTGGGATTGTTTGGCTTTTTACGAAATTTACGGAGCTGGTAGGTAGTTTCGATAATTTAGTTTGGGTGGGTGTATCAATTTTTGCAGTTTTCGTTGTGTTTTGGATTCTATCCAGCCTGAATTCTAAAAGAAAAACTGCAGAAAAAAGAAAGCGATTGATGGATAAGTACGGAGATGAGGTGGTTGTAAATAATATAATGACCAATTCAGTGTGGATTGGACAGAATCTACATCAGTTAATAGATTCGCGTGGGCAAGCCGAAGATGTTGATGTAAAAGTTTTAAAAACGAAAAAGAAAGAAATCTGGAAGTATGGCCACCAGGGTGGGAATAGATATAGGCTGCGCATAACCATAGAGAATGGCATCGTGGTGGGGTGGGATAGTAAGTAACTGAGATTCGATTGGAATTTAGTGGTTTCGCCTGCCTTAGCCCCTATTAAAGTACTGCAAGTTGGTTTTACCTCGGTTTTTTCACCTTGTTAGCGAAGCACTGTCGACGCCGTATATCAATGCGCTACGTGTCTCACAAAAAATGCGGCCTATAATTAAATCTACGGTTCGCGACGACTGTCCGCCGGCTTGCCCGTTGTATTACAAAAGTATTCTAAACAGCTAAAAATCGAGAGAAACAAGCATGAAAAACTATTTTAAACCGATCATATTGCTCGCCATCAGCGGTTTGGTGAGCTGCGCTCCGGTGCAGAGCGCGGAGAAATCGGAAGCAGGGGATCTGGCGAAATTTAAAGCTTATACGCAGAAATTTACTGAACCCACCGTCATTACCCAAAACCACGCCACTGGCCATATCGGCAAATTTTTCTTTACTCATTGGAAGGATGGCGGCGCGGCTTCGTTGACTATGAATCCAAATGGTGACTTCAGTGTGAGCTGGCAGGGTGGTGGCTATAACTACGTCGGTGGCCCAGGCTGGCATTACGGTGATAAAAATCGCGTGATCGGTTATCGCTTTAATGAAGACAGCGGCGCGAGCTACATCACCTTGTACGGCTGGGGTTACGATAAAACCATGCCTACGTCAGATCCCGCGCATTTGGTGGAATATTATATTTTGCAGCGCTGGACTTACGATCCGAGCAAAGACGGCATTTACGGCAAAACCTTTGTGAGCGACGGCGTTGAATATTCCACTTATCGTTCCGTGCGAGAGGTGAAACCTTCCATCAACGGTCCATCGACTTTCTACCAATACTGGAGCAAACCGAAAGAGCAGCGTCCGCTCGGCAAAGATCATAAAATTATTTTTGCCGATCATGTAAAAGCCTGGGCGGATACCGGTTGGATTCTGCCGGATATGAACAACACCAACGCCAGCGACGACCCGACTTATCAGGTGATGGCGGTGGAAGTATTTAATCCACCTAAAGATGGCACAGCATCCGGTCGGGTGTGGGACGCCGCGAAGTAACGACTTCTTCCATTTTGACGATCGGATATATCACCGAAATAAAAAGGTCGCGGAATTAAAACTCCGCGATCTTTTTTATATGCGGCTTACAAACTCTTTTCGCAGACCCATATAAGTAGTCGGACTTTATGGCGTAATCCTCTCCATTCTCTCTTGCTTCAGCTCACTCTCATCCGCGCTTGAGAGCTCCAATCGCAAGCGATCCGCTCCCCCCGCTTATCCATATACCGCTTGGCTATGTTTGCCAAATAGCTTTGCCTGACCGGATGGATAGGGTAACTTTGCCGCAGTCCGGAAGTCGGAGAAAGGTCAAGGCAATGATACGTTTGGGAATGGCATGAAGAGATCGACCAAAGATTATATTTGGCCCATCGTCGGTCTTGCGGCCGTTGCGTTTTCCGTGTGGATGCTTATTAACCAGTTGCGCCATATCTCCCTCGACGACATTATCAACAGCCTCTACGCCATCCCCTACAGCAACTGGGTGTTCGCCGGGTTGGCGACTCTCGGCGCTTATATCGCTCTCGCAGGTTATGACTGGCTCGCTCTGCTGCATCTGCGCAAGCGCTTGCCCTGGAGCTTTATCACAGCGGCATCTTTTACTGCTTACGCGATGGGGCACAATATAGGCGCCTCGGTTTTTTCCGGCGCTGTGGTTCGCTATCGCGCCTATAGATCCAAGGATTTGACGCCCGCTGAAGTGGGCATTCTTGTCGCCTTCTGCTCGTTTACTTTTTCCTTGGGTGCAATTTTTCTCGGCGGTCTGGTGCTGCTGTTGGACCCGGGAATGATCCGGCGATTTTTTGAAGACATGCCGCTATGGGGTTCCATCACTCTCGGTGTTGCCATGCTGGCCCTGGTTGGTCTTTATGTGCTGGGCAGCCAGCTGCGCTTCAAACCCTTGGAGCTGCGGTGGTTTAAATTGCAGTACCCTGAGCCGGGCATTGTGTGGCGGCAATTGATTATTGGCCCGCTGGAACTGATCGCCGCCGCCGCCATTATTTATTTCGCGCTGCCTGACTCCGCCAATGTTAGCTTTTTACTGGTGCTCGGAATTTTTCTTGCATCTTTCTCCATGGCGCTTGTGTCCCACGCTCCGGGTGGATTAGGTGTTTTGGAAATTTGCTTTCTGATCGGCCTACCCGAACTCGACC
>ENA-UOVV01001279-UOVV01001279.1-compost-metagenome-genome-assembly--contig:-NODE-1279-length-19949-cov-6.584397_pt1 | contig 19949 bp, 19 predicted proteins | sample MGYA00238155_ERZ761577 | MGnify/ENA primary metagenome ERZ761577 (study PRJEB28898, sample SAMN06268775) | compost metagenome | isolation source: Emeryville, CA | place: USA:Emeryville, CA | collected...
GCTTGCCGGCCACCAGCTCCTGCTCCAGCTCGTAGCGCAGGATGACGTGCAGCGGATAGGTCACCTCGTCGGCATCGACGCGGATATAGCCGCGCTCGACGAAATTGACCTCGTTGAGGATGTCGTCGATCTCCCAGCCCGGAATGGCGTCCTCGCCCAGATGCAGGTGGATCAGCGGCAGGGCGAATTCCCAGAATTCCCGGCTGCGCGCCAGCTGCATCTCCACGAACAGGCTCTGGCTCTCGTGGATGCCCATGCCGCGCGCCTTGCCCAGCGGCCAGTGCGACCATTCCTTGGGCAGGCCCTGCTCGTAGAGCGCGTGGCCGGTCTCGTGCAGCACGCCCATCAGCGAGAACAGGAACTGATCGGTGCGGTAGCGCGTGGTCATGCGCACGTCGGTGGGCACGCCGCCGCAGAAGGGGTGGTGCGACACCGCCAGCGAGCCATGGGTGAAGTCGAAGCCGATGGCGCGCATGGCGGCGAGGCCCAGCTCGCGCTGCTTCTCGACGGGGTAGGGGCCGTTGAGCGGCTTGCGCGGCCGCCGCGCCAGCCGCGCCTCCTGCACCGCCAGCGCCTCGGGCACGAAATCCTTGAGGAAGCCCTTGAGGTCGGCGAAGACCGGGTCGATGTCGGCGACGCGGTTGCCGGGGTCGTACTGGTCCATCAGGGCGTCGTAGGGGGCCAGGTTCAGCGCCGCCGAGCGCAGCGCGGCCTCCTCGCGCACCAGGGCCACCACGCCTTCCAGCGCCGGCAGGAAGCTGTCCCAGTCGCCCCGGGGGCGCAACTCGCGCCAGAGCTGTTCGGAGCGCATGGTGGCCGCGGTGCGCCGCTCGACGAATTCGGTGGGCAAGCAGGTGGCGTTGAGATAGTTGCGCTCGAACTCGTCCAGCGCCAGCTTGCGGTCCCCGTCGAGATCCTCGTCGCGGGCGGCGGCGATCCAGTCGGCGATTTCGGGCGCGGTGGACTGGGCGTGGTACATGCCGGCCAGATTGGCCATGGCCTCGGCGCGCTTCTCGCCCCCGCCCACGGCCATGTGGGTCGCCTCGTCGGCGCCGAGGATCGACAGCGCGTGCTCCAGCGCTTCTAGCTTGCGGCCGAGTTCATCGAGTTTCTGGAAGGACATGGCGGGCTCCGTATTGGTGCCCGAGGTGTTCCACACCCGTCCTGTTTGAGCAAGGGCAGGACGCTACTTGTTCGTCCGTGCCGGTCCCATGGCGGCCCCGAGCCCCGCGCCCAGCGCGGCGCCGATGGCCACGCCCTCCGCCAGATTGCCCAGGATCATGCCGATGGTGGTTCCGAGAGCGATGCCCATCGCGACGGCAAGTCCCATATTCATGGCAGCCTCCACACCTGTCCCCGATGCCGCACAAACACGTAGGAAGCCGGAAGGTTCCCGCAAGGAGCGGCGGGGGAGAAATCATTCCCCGTCGCGCGGTTCATGGGGTGGCGGCCTGGCGGCGCAGCAGTCCGCCGAGCATCAACAGGGGCAGCACCGCGGCGAGGCCGATGCCGACGCCCGCGGCCATGGTCGCACCGTAGCCGGCCACGCCCAGCGCCGCCGAGAAGGCCGCCGGCGCCCCGGCGCTGAGCAGCACGCGGAAGGCGTTGAGCCGGCCCAGCAGCTCGCCATAGCCGTCGGGGCCGAACAGGTGCAGCGGCAGCGTGCCGCCGACGATGACGTTGAGGCCGTGCCCGAAGCCGTAGAACAGGGCGAAGAGGCTGCCCGCGACGAGCGGCGGCAGCCCCAGGAGCAGCAGCAGGATGGCCAGTGGGAAGCAGAGGGCGGCGAGGACCGTGGTCACCAGCGGATCGAGATGGCCCCAGAACAGCGCCTCGCCCAGCCGGACCAGCACCATGGCCGGCCCGACGATCATCGACACCACATAGACGTGCTCGCCCAGCGCGCTCAGCTCCAGGATCGGCACCAGATGCACCACCAGCGCGGTCGAGACGATGCCGGTGATGCCGAAGCTCAGCGCTATCAGCCAGAAGGCGAGCCGTCCGGGGGCGGGCCGGGTCCGGCCGCTCGTCTCCGGCCGGACGGCGGGGGCCGGCCGCTGCGGCGTCCGGCGGGCGATCAGCAGGTGCACCGGCAGGGCCAGGAGAAGATGGCAGGCCGCGAAGACCAGCAGCGTCGTCCGCCAGCCGGCGATTCCCATCAGCCAGCCGGTCAGGGGCCAGAACAGGGTCGAGGCGAAGCCGGAGATCAGGGTGAGCTGGGTGATGGCGCGCCGGGCGCGGTCGCCGCCGAACTGCGCCAGGGTGGGGAAGGAGGCGCCGTAGAGCACCGCAACGCCGATGACCTGCAGCAGCACGAAGAGCACCGCCAGCGGCCAGAAGGCGGGCGAGAACGCCGCCAGCACATAGACCGCGCCGACCGCGACGCTGCCCGCCACCATGATGCGCGGCGCCCCGCGCCGGTCGATCAGCCGGCCGAGAGAGGGGCTCGCCAGCCCCGAGACCAGCAGCGCCACCGAGATGACGGCGAAGGGCAGGGAGGGCTCGACGCCGAACTCGGCGGCAAATCCCGGCGCCACGATGGCATAGGCATAGAAGATCGTGCCGTAGCCGACGATCTGGCTGATGCCCAGCAGGGCGACGACGGCACCGAGACCGAGGGGGCGCGAAGCGGCGGCGGAAAGGGAGGACAAGGGAGATATTTCTGACGGAGGCAATGTCTACAAGAATTATAGAATAAACGCGCCGCTGCAAAGCCCCGTCCGGAAACGGGGCGAGGCGCAGCCGGGGAAGCTGCGCCTCTTGGGAACCGGTCCCGTCGCGGTGAGGCGAGGGGACCTCGGGAGTGGCCCGACGGCTTCTGCCGTCCGGGCCGGACCGCTCCGTTCTGGACCGGTCCGGGGAAGCGGCGACGCCCGTTGGGGGATGGGGGGAGGCGCCGCCGGAACGTGTCCGGCTAGAAGGGCAGGATGGCGTCCAGCACCTGCTGGCCGTAGCGCGGCTGCTGCACGTCGGTGATCTGGCCGCGCCCGCCATAGGAGATGCGGGCCTCCGCGATCTTCGAGGAAGGGATGGTGTTGTTGGCCTGGATGTCCGAGGGGCGGACGATGCCGGCCACGATCAGGTCGCGCACCTCGAAGTTCACCCGCACCTCCTGGCGTCCCTCGATCACCAGATTGCCGTTGGGCAGCACCTGGGTGACCACGGCGGCCACGGAGGTCTCGAGGCTTTCCTGGCGGTTCACCGAGCCGTTGCCGCTGTCGCGGACGCCCGAGGACAGGTCGATGGCGGCGGAGGGATCGAAGCTGCCGCCGCTGATGCCGTTGACGGCGGCGCCGAAGATGCCGCCCATGCCCGCCGAGTTAGTGGAGCTGCGCTGGCGCTGGGTCTGGTTGCTGATCTGGGCGCTGTCGTCGATGGTGACGATGACGGTGAGGATGTCGCCGATGCGGTGGGCGCGCTCGTCCTTGAAGAAGCCCTTGGCCGAGGTGCGGTAGAGCGAGTTCGGCTGGTAGGTGTCGGCGATGGGCTCGGGCATGGGCATGCGCACGGGCTGGTAGCCGGACATGGTGGTGGGGTCCTGGATGGTGGTCAGCACCGGCGCCTGGCCGACATTGGCGAGGCGGTCCATGGTGCTGCAGGCGCCGAGCGAGCCGGCGAAGATCAGGATGGCGGCGGTCTTGAGGAGGTTCATGGCGGTAATCCTGACTAGAGGCCGGCGAGGGCGACCGGACCGGCGGAGACCTGGACGGCCCCGGGCGCGATGGCGGTGGCGCTGATGACGCGCCTGGACATGAGGTTGAGGACCTGGACCGGCCCGCCCTCGGCGGCGCCGGTGACGGCCTGGCCCTTGACGGTGAGCGTCAGCGGGCCCTGCCGGTAGTAGATGGTGACGAGGTCGTTCTTGGCGACCGCCAGCGGCACGCTGACGTCGCTGGCGCGCAGCAGCATGCCTTCGCGGCTTTGGCGGTTGAGCGTCATGCCCACCAACTGGTCGAGGCCGGCGACGCCGAGGGCGTCCGCCTGGGCCAGCGGAATGGCGCGCATGACGACGTGGTGCGGCTCGATCAGCGTGCCGGCGGGCAGGGCGGCGGCCAGGTGCGGCGCCTCGATGGCCAGCTCCATGGTGCCGCCGACCTCGAGCGGCCTGTCGATGCCGGCCAGCACGAAGCGGGCCGAGAAGCTGCCGCTGCCCGGCAGGTAGCGCAGGCTTTCGAGGCGGGCCGGCTGCGCCTCGGCGGCCACCTGGATGGGCTCGACGGGGCGGGCGAAGACGGCGTTGGCCTGCATGGCGGGGGTGAGGATGCCGCGGGCCCGCAGGTCGGCGCGGATCAGTTCCTCCAGCATCGCCGCGTCCACCGTAGCCGCGGCGCGGGAGACGCGCACCTGGGCGAGGCCGTTGACCTCGAACCGGGTGAGGCCGATGCGGGCGGTGGCCGAGCGCACGGTCGCCAGGTCGACATGGCCGGTGGTGCCGGGCCTGGGCGAGCGGAACAGCGGCTGCTCGGCCAATATGCCGGCATCGTCGAACATGTCGCCCACGGTGACGATGGGGGCGGTGACCACGATATCGGCCTTGAGCACGGGGGCGGCGAGGGCGCTGCCGGTCGACAGGGCGACGGCGAAGGCGGCGAGGAAGGAGCGCAGGGTCGGCATCGGAACCTCCTATCAGCGCAGCTGGCTGGTGGCGCGGAGCATCTCGTCGGCACCGGAGATGACGCGCGCGTTCATTTCGTAGGCCCGCTGGGCGGCGATCAGGTCGGCGATCTCGGTCACCGAGTTGACGTTGGCCATTTCCAGATAGCCCTGCAGCATGTCGCCGGTGCCGTCGGTGTTGGGCACGCTCACCTGGGCGGGGCCGCTGGCCGCGGTCTCGAGGAAGAGGTTGTCGCCCATCGATTCCAGCCCCGACTTGTTGACGAAGCGGGCGAGTTGGAGCTGGCCGAGCTGGGTGGGCACGGTGTCGGTGCCGATGAAGGCTTCGACGGTGCCGTCGGGGGCGATGGAGACGCCGCGGGCATTGCCGGGAATGGTGATGCCGGGCTCCAGCGCATAGCCGCTGGAATTGACCAGCGTGCCGTCCGCGTCGCGCTCGAACGAGCCGTCGCGGGTATAGGCGGTGCGCCCGTCCGGGAGCTGGATCATGAAGAAGCCTTCGCCGCGGATGGCCAGGTCGAGCTCGCGCTCGGTGATGTTCACATTGCCCTGGCTCATCACGCGGGGCGTGGCGACGGTGCGCACGCCCGAGCCGATCTCCAGCCCCGCCGGCACCATGGTGCCCTGGTCCGAGGTCTGGGCGCCCGCCCGGGTGATCTGCTGGTAGAGCAGGTCCTGGAACTCCGCGCGCTGCCGCTTGAAGCCGGTGGTGCGCATGTTGGCGATGTTGTTGGAGATGACTTCGACATTGCGTTCCTGGGCGCCCATGCCGGTCGATGCGATATAGAGAGCTTTCATGGCGGTGTCCCCCGGGATCAGGCGTTGGCGTCGCCGAGACGCTGGATGGCCGCGCGGCGCAGCTCATCCTGCTTCTGGGTCAGGTTGGCGATGGATTCGTAGGAGCGGGTGACGCGGATCATCTCGGTCATCTCGGCCACGCCCGACACGTTCGAGCGCTCGATGAAGCCCTGCATCACCCGGGTGCCGGCGGCCGCGAGCGGGGTGCCGCCCGAGAACAGGTTGGCGCCTTCGCGCGCCAGCTCCTGCGGATTGGCGAATTCGACGATGCGCAGCCGGCCCTTGGCCCCGGCGCTGGAGGAGACGCTGCCGTCCGCGGCGATCGCGATCCCGGTTTCCTCCGGCCCGAACTGGATGGGGCCGCCTTCGCCGAGCACCGGATGGCCCGACAGGTCCACCAGCATGCCGGTGCTGTCGAGCTGGAAGGCGCCGGCCCGGGTCCAGCGCTCGCCGGCGGGGGTCCCCACCGCGAAGAAGCCTTCGCCGCTGAGCGCCACGTCCAGCTCGTTGCCGGTCTGCACCATGGCGCCGGCGGCGAAATCGTGCACCGTGGCCCAGTCCTGCACGTAGGAGAGCGGCTGGTCCAGGCTCGGGAAGGTGCGGTCCCGCGCCACCGGCATCACATATTCCTCGAACAGGATCTGCTCGGCCTTGAAGCCGGTGGTGTTGAGGTTGGCGATGTTGTTCGCCACCACGTCCATCTGGCGCTGCAGCGCGATCTGCCGGCTGAGGCTGATCAGTTGCGCGTTCTCGATCATGTCGATCCCCGTATCGGTCCCCGAGATGGCCCGCTTCCCCAAGCCGGCCGTCTCGCCCTTTACTTTGCAGAAACCATGCCAGAGCGGAGAATTTAATAAAATCAGAGGCTTGGCCCAGCAGGACCTTTAAGGTCCGGCGGGCAGGGTCGGGAGTGCCGGCAAATCCTGCCCGGCAAAAACTGCCGGGCCGAGGGCATTTGTAACCATTCGTTAACCAAGTGGGCCTTAGCTGGGCAGGAGCCGGAATCGTCCGGAAATGCTGCGGTTTTGGCGGGGCGCACATGGCGGCGGAAACAGAGGTCGGAAACGAGGCGGCGCCCGGCAAGGGTATCCCCAGGCTCTTCATCTTCATCGGCGCGGCGGCCATCGTGGTGCTGCTGGGCGGAGCGGGGCTGTTCTTCTTCCTGTCCGCGGGCAGCGGCGGCGATGCCGAGGCGGCGGGCAGCCACGGCCCGGCGGCCATGGTGCACGATACCTTCATCTTCAACCTGCCGCCGATGATGGTGAACCTCAATTCCGACGGGGAGGGGGGCTCGGTGATGAAGCTCACCGTGGCGCTGGAGGTGGCCGACGAGAAGATGATGGCCGAGATCCAGCCCCGCCTGGCCAAGGTGGTCGATGCCTTCCAGGTCTATCTGCGCGAGCTGCGCAAGTCCGATCTCGAAGGCTCGGCCGGCATCTACCGCCTCAAGGAAGAGTTGCTGCGCCGGGTGAACCTGGCCATCTATCCCGCCCATGTGGAGAGCGTGCTCTTCAGGGAAATCCTGGTGCAGTGATGGCCGGGCCCAGCGACCAGGACAAGCTCAGCGAGGATTGGGGGCTCGAGGATATCGACGCGGCGGTCGATGCGCCCGTCGACGAGGCCGAGATGACCGAGGAGGAGCGGGCCGCCGCGGCTGCCGCCGAATGGGCCGCCATGCTCGAAGGCACCGATGCGGACGGGGACGGCGGCGCCGACCGCGTGCTCAACCAGGACGAGATCGACAGCCTGCTCGGCTTCGACGCCAGCGCGGGCGGCAGCGTCGAGCTCCCCGGCGTGCAGGCGCTGATCAATTCGGCCCTGGTCAGCTACGAGCGCCTGCCGATGCTGGAGATCGTCTTCGACCGGCTGGTGCGGCTGGCGACGACCTCCCTGCGCAATTTCACCTCGGACAATGTGGAAGTCACCATGGACTCCATCTCGTCCGTGCGGTTCGGCGACTATCTCAACTCCATTCCGCTGCCGGCCATCCTGTCGGTCATCAAGGCCGAGGAGTGGGACAATTACGGCCTGCTGACCGTCGATTCCAACCTCATCTACTCGATGATCGACGTGCTGCTCGGCGGCCGGCGGGTCGGGGGCAACATCCGCGTCGAGGGGCGGCCCTACACCACCATCGAGCTGGCCCTGGCGCGGCGGCTGATCGAGGTGATCCTGGAGGACACGCACCGCGCCTTCGAGCCGGTGACGCAGATCAACTTCAAGCTGGAGCGCATGGAGACCAATCCGCGCTTCGCCGCCATCTCCCGGCCGGGCAACGCCGCCATCCTGATCGAACTGCGCATCGAGATGGACGACCGCGGCGGCAAGATCGAGATCCTGCTGCCCTACGCCACCATCGAGCCCATCCGCGAGCAGCTCCTGCAGATGTTCATGGGCGAGAAGTTCGGCCGCGACCCGATCTGGGAGGGGCACCTGGCCACCGAGATCTACCAGGCGGACGTCGAGATCGAGGCGGTGCTGCACGAGCAGGAGCTGCCCCTGTCCCGGCTGCTCGACCTGCAGCCGGGACAGACGGTGATGTTCGAGCGCGCGCCCACCGATCCCATCCGGCTGCGCTGCGGCGACGTGGAGCTCACCGAGGCCATCATGGGCCATATCGGCAATCATGTTTCGGTGCGCGTCACGCGCCCGCTCAACCCGCCCAAGGTCACCATGGCGGCCTTCGAGGCAATCGACGAGACGATGGAAGGACGATGATGTTCGGGCTGCCGCTGGGAATTTTCGTGGAAGGCGCCGTGGCCGTGCTGCTGGCCATGACGATCGGCTATTGCGTCGTCCTCAATCAGCGCCTCAAGCGCCTGCATTCGGACCGCGACGCCCTCAAGCAGATGGTGGCGGACCTCGTGGGGGCCACCAACCTCGCCAACCAGGCGATCAAGGAGCTCAAGTCCACCGCCGTCGAGGCCGACCTGACGCTGAGCGCGCGGCTGGAGGAGGCCGAGCGCTTCGGGGTCGAGCTCGCCAACCACGTCAATGCCGGCACGGTGCTCATGGAGCGCATCGCCAAGATCACCAGCGTGGCGCGCCACAGCCGGGCCATCGAGCCGGTGGAGCCGGTCGAGGAGCCCAACAAGGTGCAGTCCGCGCTCCAGCAGCTCTCCTCGCGGGTGCGCAATCGCGGGGCCGCCGCGTGACCAATATCCGGCTGCTGCCCGTCGTCATCCTCGCCGTGGCCGCCCTTCTGGTGCTCAAGACCATGGGGCTCGCGACGCAGGGCGGCTATGTGCTGTCCGGCGTGACGGCGGCGCAGGCGGCCGGTGGCGGCTCGGGCGGGCAGGCCCAGGGCGGGGGCGGCCCCGTCCCCCTGCCGGACGAGCCGACGCTGCACGATGCCAGCCCCACCCTGGCCGATACCAGCCCGACCATGGGCCAGCCGGCGCCCGCCGCCGGCGGGCACGGGGCGCCGGCCGCCGGATCGGGCGAGCCTGCCGACGAAGAGGACGGCGAGGCCGAGACCGCCGCCGGCCTTGGCGCGGCCGAGGTGACCAACGTGGTGGCGGCGGAGAATGCCTGCGCGCCCCGTCCGGCGGGCGCGGGCGGGGACGCGGCGGAGGGCGAGCTCGTCGTCGTCCCGGCCGATTGCCCGCCGCCGGTCGATGCGCTTCCCCGGCAATTGACGCCCGAGGGCACGGTGCCGCTCAATGCCGGCGGCGCCACGCTCACCGAGCAGGCGCTGCTGGAGCGGCTGGCGGCGCGGCGCGCCGAGCTCGAGGCCTATGAGCAGGAGCCCGCCATGCGCGCCTCGCTGGTCGATGCCGCCGAGAAGCGCATCGAGGAGCGGGCCGCCACGCTCGAGGCCATCGAGGCCCAGATCGCCGCCCTGGTCGAGCAGCGCAAGCAGATGGAGGAAGGCCAGTTCGCCGGCATCGTGGCCATGTACGAGACCATGAAGCCCAGGGACGCCGCCAATATCTTCAACGCGCTCGACATCGAGGTGCTGGTGCGGGTGGCGCGGATGATGAGCCCGCGCAAGATGGCCCCGATCCTGGCCGAGATGGAGACCATGCGCGCCCAGGAGCTGACCATCCGCCTGGCCTCGGCCTCCGACGAGCCGCTGGAGCGGATGACGCCGGAGAACCTGGCGGCGCTGCCGCAGATCGTCGGCCAGTAAATCGCGAGCTTTGCCTTAGTAGGGCGTTAAGCCCGCCCCGCTAGGGTTGCGCCAGAAATGTTGCAACCCTCGCGTTCTTGAGGGGCCGGCCGCCGGTCCGCCGTTCTGGAACGCGATGCCATCGTCGGGCGGGCAGAAGCCGGTGAGGACCGCGATAAAGGCAGGCTGGCGGCGGGCAAGAATTGTCCTGGCCGCGACCGTTCTGGCCACCAGCCTGGCCGTCATGGGCCCCGCCCTCGGGCAGGACCAGGGCCAGCTCTTTGCCACCGAGGAGGAGGGCTATGCCCGGCTGATCCTCAGCTTCCCCTCCCTCGACGAGCTCCCCCCCTACCGGATGCGGATCGAGAACGGCGTGTTGTCGATCGAGTTCGACAAGCCGGTCGAGATCATCCTGCCGGACGTCGCGGCCACGCTGCCCGGCTATCTCTCGGTCGCCCGCGTCGATCCCGACGGCACGGGGCTGCGCATCGGGCTGCGCAGCGCCTTCAACTTCAACCGCATCGAGGCCGGCGAGCGGCTGTTCATCGACCTGTTGCCGACCTCCTGGCAGGGCATGCCGCCGCCGCTGCCGCAGGACGTGATCGACGAGCTCGCCGAGCGGGCCCGGCTCGCCGCCATCCGCGCCGAGCGCGAGCGCAAGGCCAGCATGGCCGCCGAGCTCGACCCGAGGGCCAGCGTGCGCATCGGGCGCAACGCCACCTTCATGCGCGTGCAGTTCGACTGGACGGTGCCCACCGAGGCCGAGTTCATCCAGGAGGGCGAACTGGGCCTGCTCGCCTTCGAGTGGCCGGTGGGCGTCGACATGCGCGATCTGGCCGCCAACCTGCCCGCCGAGATCTCCCTGGTCGAGAGCGCCGTCACCGCCGACGGCTCCACCGTCACCTTCGTCTTCGCCGACGGGGTCAAGCCCCGCTTCTACGAGACCGCGCCCAACCAGTACGTGCTCGACGTCGACATCGCCGGCCAGGGCCTGCCGGAGCTGGTCGCGGCCGATCTGGTCGAGGCGGAAGCGGCGACGGAGGCCACGGCGCCCGAGGCCGAGCCGCCGCGGATCGGGGCGCTGCAGCAGGCCGCGGCCGAGACGGTGACGCCCTTCGTCAGCGTGCTGGGCAATACGGTGCGCGTGGTCTTCCCCTTCGAGCAGGATACGCCCGCCGCCGTCTTCCGCCGGGGCGACACGGTGTGGATGATCTTCGACACGGTGAGCGGCATCCTGCCGCCGCGCGACCGGGCCGCGCTCGACGGGGTGGCCACGGAGTTTGCGGTGATACCCTCGGGCGATACCCAGGTGGTGCGCATCGATCTGGCGCAGGAGCGCCTCGCCACCATCGGCTCGGAGGGCATGGCCTGGGTGCTGTCGCTGGGCGACATGATGCTGAGCCCCACCGAGCCGCTGTCGCTCAGCCGCCGCCGCGACATCGAGGGCTCGTTCGAGATGGTGGCCGACATCGTCCGGCCGGCCCGCATCCACGATTTCCGCGATCCGCTGGTGGGCGACGTGCTCAAGGTGGTGACCGCCTATCCGCCGGCCCGGGGCCTGACGCGCACCCTCGACTATGTCGATTTCGCCGCGCTGCGCAGCGTGCATGGCCTCGTGGTGCGGCCCAAATCGGCGGGCCTCGACGTCGAGATCGAGAACGCGCTGGCCGTCATCTCCAGCACGGGCGGGCTCACCGTGTCGGCGCTCGATTCGCTGCGCAATGTCGGCACCGAGGCCATGGAGGCGGCGCGCTCGGCCTATATCGACCTCGGCGCCCTGGAACAGCCCGATCCGGCCGCCTTCCGCGCCAAGCTGGGCGAGCTGGAGCTGGCCGCCGCCGGCGGCGAGGGCCGCCAGAAGGACCTGGCCCGGCTCGACCTTGCCCAGTATTACCTCGCCAATCGCCTGGCCCACGAGGCGCTGGGCGTGCTGCGCGTGCTCGAAGCCGACCTCGTGGCCGAGGATCTGACGCGCAGGCTGCGCCTGACCCGCGCCATAGCCGACATCGCCGCCGGCCGGCCGCGCGACGCGCTGGCGGTGCTCAACGCCGCCTCGCTCGAGCAGGAGATCGACGCCCTGTTCTGGCGCACCATCGCGCGGGCGGCGGACAACGACTTCAAGGGCGCCCGGCTCGACGCCATCGAGGCGCGCGGCATCGCCGGCGGCTATCCGGCCTGGGCGCGCAACGCCTTCCGGCTGGCGGCGGTGCGCGCGGCGGTGGAGACCGGCGACGGCACCATGGCCGAGCGCATGCTGGAGGACATCGACTTCGCCAGCCTCGGCATCGAGGAGGCGTCGCTCTACCACCTGCTCTCGGGCCGCCTCGACGAGCTGGAGGGAAGGGTGCAGGAGGCCATCGACACCTATGGCCAGGTGATCGCCTCCGAGGTGCGCCCCACAAGGGCCGAAGCCGTCTACCGGACGCTGCTGCTGCTGGACAAGGCCGGCCGGCTGGACCTGCCGCGCGCCACCCAGACCCTGGCGGCCGAAACCCTGCTCTGGCGCGGCGACGCGCTGGAGGCGGACATGCAGACGCTCCTGGCCCAGCTCTATTTCCGCAATGGCGACTACCGCCTCGGCTTCGAGACGGTGAAGGCCGCCGTCGCCAACTATCCCGAGAGCCCCCAGGTCAACGGCCTGCGCGACCAGGCCCAGGCCATGTTCGGCGAATTGTTCCTCAACGGCGTGGCCGATTCCATCGGGCCGGTGGAGGCGCTGGGCATCTACTACGATTTCCGTCACCTGACCCCGCCGGGGGCGCGGGGCGACGAGATGATCCGCAACCTCGCCCGGCGCCTGGTGCGCGTCGACCTGCTCGACCAGGCGGCCGAATTGCTCGACTATCAGCTCGACAACCGCCTGCGCGGCGTGGCCCGCACCCAGATCGCCGCCGATCTGGCGGTGATCTATCTCGCCAACCGCAAGCCGCAGGATGCGCTGCGCGTGCTCAACGCGACCAACCTGCCCGGCATTCCGGCCTCGCTGGCGCGGCAGCGGCGCCTCCTCGAGGCCCGCGCCATGATCGACGGCGGCCGCGACCAGCTCGCGCTCGACCTGTTGAGCGACATGGACGGCCGCGACGTGACGCTGCTGCAGATCGACGCGCATTGGAAGGCGCGCCGCTACAGCCAGGCCGGGGAGATGATCGAGGCGCTCTATTCCACCGCGGCGGGCGCGGCCCCGCTCAGCCGGCCCTCGCGCATGACGCTGATCAAGGCGGCGGTGGGCTATGTGCTGGCCGGCGACACGTTCGGGCTGGCGCGCCTGCGCGCCAAGTTCGGCGAGCAGATGGTCAATTCGCCCGAATGGCCGATGTTCGATTTCGTCACCGGCCCCATCCAGGCCTCCAGCCTCGAATTCAAGAAGGTGGCGGCGGAAGTCGCGGCGCTCGACAGCCTCAACGCCTTCCTCGCCTCCTACCGCGAAGTCTATGCCGGCGAAGGCGCCCTGGCCCCCCTCAAGGCCACCCCGCCCACCGGCGGCACCCTGGCGTCGCTGTAGGGGCGTCGGCGCCCGAACCGGCCTAGCTCGTGAAACTTCGCACCAGCGAGCCGGCGACCAGATACCAGCCGTCGACCAGCACGAAGAAGATGAGCTTGAAGGGCAGGGAGATCACCACCGGGGGCAGCATCATCATGCCCATGGACATCAGCACCGAGGCCACCACCATGTCGATGACCACGAAGGGCAGGAACAGCAGGAAGCCGATCTCGAAGGCGCGGCGCAGCTCGGAGATCATGAAGGCCGGGATCAGCAGCTGCAGCGGGATGGCCTCGGGCTCGGCGGGCACCTCGGCCTCGGTGAGGTCGAAGAACAGCGACAGATCCTGCTCGCGCACATTGGCGCGCATGAAGGCATGCACCGGGCCGGCGCTGAGGTCGAAGGCCTCGGCGAACTCGATCTCGCCGGCGAGCAGGGGCGCGATGCCCTGGTCGTAGCTCTGCTGCAGGGTGGGCTGCATGATGAAGAAGGTGAGGAACAGGGCCAGCGACACCATGACCGAGTTGGGCGGCGCCGTCTGCAGGCCGATGGCGGTGCGCAGCAGCGACAGCACCACCACGATGCGGGTGAAGCTGGTGACCATCACCAGCAGCGAGGGCGCCAGCGACAGGACGGTGATGAGGCCGATGAGCTGGATGGCCCGCTCGGTCAGCGTCGCCTGGTCGCCGAAATCGATGGAGAGTTCCTGGGCCGCGGCGACGCCGGTCAGCACCAGCAGGGCGCCGAGCCCGAGAAGCGGCGGCAGCCAGCCCGGGCGTCCGCCGCCGGTCCTTCGCTTAGCTCCGATTGGCCTCGCTGGTGCTGGTCTGTTCAAACGCGGCGTCCTGACTGGCTTCTGCCCCCGCGTCCTGTTTAGCTGAGTCGGTCGCCGGCTCGCCCGAAATGTCGGGGTTTTGCCCCGCTGGCAGCGGATCCTGGGTGGTCACGGGCCGCAACAGGCCGGTATGGCGCAGCGAGCGGGCGGCGCGCTGGTTGGCGGGCCGGCCCAGCTCGCGCAGCCGCTCGATGGCCGTCGCCGGGGTGGCGGCGACCGGCGCCGCGGGGCCCGGCGTGGCCGTCACCGGCACGCCGGCCGTGGGCTCGGCCTGGGGCTGGTGGCGGGGCTCGGGCGCCCGGCGGCCGCCCACCATGGGGATGGGGCGGCGCGAGGGCTGGGCCGGCTGCACCTCCTCCACGGCGATGCCGGTCTCCACCACCAGGTCCTGCGGCCCGCCGGTCAGGATCAGGTGCTCGACATTGTCGCGGCGCACGATCAGCAATTGCCGCTTCTGGTCCAGCGCCAGCGTGTCGATCACCGCCAGCCGACGGTTGCGGCCGCGCACGCCGTTGGAGGACACGCTGAACACCAGCTTGAGCAGCCAGACCCCGAGCACGATCAGCACCAGCACGGCGCCGAGCGCGAACAGGGTGGTGAGGAGGGTATTGTCGCCGCCGCCGAACAGGCTGGTGATGAATTGCACGGGCTGCTCCTTTTATGCGCTATGCGGGCCCGATATGGGCCTCTCGGGCCCCGCAGCGCAACAACGATTCGACGCCACCCGAATCTGGGCGGCATTTCCTGCCTAGTGCAAGCAGGCAATTGTGCAGAATGCGAGGCTTTCGCCGCGGCGGACGTCGCGGGTTAACGCTTGATTAACCATGGCTGGGCAAGATTTGCCTATCGCTGTCGCCAGCCTGGAGTGCGGCCATGGGCCTTATGGATATGCCGGTCTTCTCGGCCCTGACCGACAAGATGCGCTGGCATCAGGCGCGCCAGGGCCTGTTGGCCGAGAACGTCGCCAATGCCGAGACCCCCGGATACCGGGGCCGCGACCTCAAGCAGTACGATTTTTCCGAGCGCACGGGCATGGCGAGCGCGGCCAGCGTCGCCACCCTCGCGACCCAGCCCATGCACTTTTCCGTGTCCTCGGGGGAGGGCGGGGCCTTCGGGGCGCAGCGCATGGCCAGTTTCGAGATCACGCCCGAGGGCAACGGCGTCACCCTCGAGGACGAGATGATGAAGGTCACCACCAACATGATGGACTATCAGGCCGCGACCACGCTCTACCAGAAGTCGATCCGCATCCTGCGCGTGGCGCTGGGCAAGAGCGCCTAGAGCTTGATCCGGTCTGAACTTTCCCCGACCGCGCTTTAGGAGGCACAGGGCATGGATTTCAACGCTTCGCTCCGCATCGCCGCCACCGGCATGCATGCCCAGACGGCGCGCATGCGCGTGATCGCCGAGAACATCGCCAATGCCGATTCGGCCGGCAAGGCGCCGGGCGAGGAGCCCTATCGCCGCCGTATCCCCACCTTCGAGGTCAGCTACGACCGGGAGGTGGGCGGGCGCGTGGTCGAGATCGGCCGGCTGGCCTACGACATGAGCGATTTCACCTCCCGCTTCGAGCCGGGCCACCCGGCCGCCGACGCCAACGGCTATGTGCAGTATCCCAACGTCAACCCGCTGATCGAGACGATGGACATGCGCGAGGCCCAGCGCTCCTACGAGGCCAATCTCAACGTGGTCACCGTCACCCGCCAGATGCTCGGGCGCACGCTCGACATCCTGCGCGGCTGAGCCGAAGGGGAAACAGGATCATGGCCACGACGCCATTCAACGCCGCCACCGCCGCCTATGGCAACGCCCAGCGCCTGATCTCGCAGGCGGCGCGGCCGGGAACCGATCTCACCGCCGCGGCCTCCGGCGCGGGGGGCGGGGATTTCGCCCAGATGCTGGCGCAGAACCTGCAAGGCCTCGTCGACCAGGGCCGCACGACCGACCGGATGGCCATCGACATGGTCAACGGCAAGGCCAATGTGGTGGACATGGTCACCGCCCTGTCGGAGACCGAGATGGCGCTCGAAAGCATGGTCACCATCCGCGACCGCGTGATCTCCGCCTATGAGGAGATCATGCGCATGCCGATCTAGGGCCTGTGGCGATGGCGCGGGCATCTTTCAGGACATCCGATCCGGCGAAGTTGGGCTAGGATAGCGCCGTGATTCCATCGGGAACGGAAAGATGACCGGCGCGGAAGTGCTCGACATCGCCAGCCAGGGCATCTGGACCCTCATCATCGTCTCCATGCCGATGATGCTGGTGGGGCTCGTCGTCGGCGTGGTCATCGCCCTGTTCCAGGCGCTGACGCAGATCCAGGAGATGACGCTGGTCTTCGTGCCCAAGATCATCGCCATCTTCGTCACCATGCTCATCGCCCTGCCGTTCCTGGGCGCCACCATGGCCGGCTACATGACCCGGGTGGTGGACATGATCATCGTGGGCGGCTGACGGTGACGATCGGGCTCGACTGGCTGCCCGCCATCGCCTTCACCTATATCGTGCTGTTCGCGCGCATCGGCGCCATGCTGATGCTGATGCCGGCCCTGGGCGAGCAGACCATTCCCGCGCGCATGCGGCTGAGCTTCGCCCTGGCGTTCGCGCTGGTGCTGTTCCCGCTGGTCGGCGGGGCCGTGCCCGCCATGCCCGCCGACCTGTCCGGCATGGCCGGCCTGTTGCTGCACGAGCTGGCCATCGGCCTGATGATCGGGGCCATCGTGCGCATCTCGGTGATGGCGACGCAGGTGGCGGGCGCCATCGTCGCCTTCCAGACCGGGCTTTCCGGCGCGCTCGCGGCCGACCCGACCCAGGCGGGCGTGCAGGGGGCGGTGTTCTCCAGCTTCCTGTCCTTCCTCGGCATCGCCCTGATCTTCGCCACCGACCTGCATCACATGGCGCTCGCCGCCGTCTACGACAGCTACGCCATCTTCTCGCCGGCCGAGCCGCTGATGGTGGAGGACGCCATGCAGCTCGCCGTGCGCACCGTCGCCGGCGCCTTCTCGCTCGGCGTGCAGATTTCGGCGCCCTTCATCGTCTTCGGCCTGGTGTTCAACCTCGGCGCCGGCATCCTGGCGCGCCTCATGCCGCAATTGCAGGTCTATTTCATCCTCATGCCCGCCAACATCATCGTCGGCCTGCTGCTGCTGGCGCTGCTGCTGACCATGATGATGGGCTGGTATCTCACCGCCTTCGAGGACCATCTGGCGATGTGGAGGGGATGAGATGACCCCGCGCCGCCGATGCGAATGGCTCGACGCCCCGGCTGAGCCCGCGGCGGGCGCCGGAGGGGCGCGCTGATGTCCGACGAGGCCCCCGAACAGGACTCCAAGACAGAAGACCCCTCCCAGAAGAAGCTCGAGGACGCCCACAAGAAGGGCGACGTCGCCAAGAGCCAGGAGGTGACCACCTGGTTCATGCTGCTGGGCTCGGCCATCATCTTCTCGATGATGGCGCCCTGGACCAGCGCCCAGCTCAGCGCCTCGCTCGAGCTCATCGTCATGAATGCCGACCGGTTCGACGTCGAGGGGGCCGGCTTCGCCGATTTCTTCAACGGCCTGGCGCTGGCCATGCTCGGGGCCATCCTCGCGCCCTTCGCGGTGCTCTATGTCTGCGGCATCCTCGCCAATCTGGTGCAGCACCGCCCGGTGCTCTCGGTCGAGCCGATCACCCCCAAGCTCTCCAAGATCTCGCCGGTCTCGGGCGCCAAGCGCCTGTTCTCCGGCGAGGCGCTGGTCAATTTCGGCAAGGGCCTGTTCAAGATCGCCGTGGTGGGGGTGGTGGTGGTGCTGGTCTGCTGGCCCGAGCGCGACCGGCTCGACACCATGATGACGGCCGATCCGCGGATGATCCTCATGGAGTTCCAGGAGATCGGCATCCGCATCTTCGCGGCGACGCTGGCCGTGGTCACGCTCGTCGCCTTCGCCGACTATCTCTATGTCCGCCAGAAATGGTGGAAGCGCCAGATGATGACGGTGCAGGAGACGCGCGAGGAATACAAGCAGATGGAGGGCGACCCGCATGTGAAGGGCCGCATCCGCCAGCTGCGCCAGGAGCGGGCCCGCAAGCGCATGATGGCGGCGGTGCCCGACGCCACCGTGGTCATCACCAACCCGACCCACTTCGCCGTCGCGCTCAAATACGACAAGTCGATGGCCGCGCCCCGCTGCGTGGCCAAGGGCGCCGACGCCGTCGCCCTGCGCATCCGCGCCGTCGCCACCGAGAACGACGTGCCCATCGTCGAGAATCCGCCTCTGGCCCGCGCCCTGTTCGCCAGCGTCGAGGTGGACGAGACCATCCCCGCCGAGCACTACAAGGCGGTGGCCGAGATCATCGGCTTCGTCCTGCGCCTTAGGAAACCCGCCTGGCGCCCGAGCCGGTAGCCCGGCGTCGTGTCGAGCAAGGCACCCCGGCAAACGCCGCGCTGCCCCCCGGGGCTCGACCCGGGGCCAGTCGAGGCTTCTTCCCGCCATCCCATGTTGAAAAGCCGCTTCGCCCTCCCATGTGGCCGGACCATTTGCTAGAGCTAGAGCGTGTCCCGATTCGGGACTGATCCCGCGCGCTGGAGCAAGCACAGCAATGGCATCGACGCCGCTCGGCGAGGACAGCTATCCCGAGCCCATCCTGTCCGGCTCCCGCGGGGGCGGGGGATTGTGGCGGGTCGTGGCGCTCGGGCTGGCGCTGGTGGCCGCCACGGTCGCCTTTGCCCTGTTCGGGGACCGCATCCCGGCCGAACTGGTGATGACCTTCGTGGGCCTGCTCGCGGTGGCCGGGGTGTTCTTCCTGTTCGGCCTCGCCGCCGGGCTGTTCCGCTTCGCCGGGAGCGAGGAGAAGCGCACCGTCTCCCACGCCCTGGTGGACAGCCTGCCCTTCGGCGCCGTGGTGGCCGACCGGGAGGGCAAGATCTCCTATGTCAACGCCGAATACGGCACCTTTCCCGGCGCGGTGACCAATGGCGTGCCGGTGGGCGTGCCGCGGCTGTTCGCCGGCCATGCCGATGCCAGCGAGGCCATCTACCGGCTGTCGCGCGCCGCCAAGGACGGGCGCGGCGCCATCGAGGACATCCGCATCATCGGCGGGCTGGGCGGCTCGCAGGCCGAGGCTTCCCGCGCCTTCTGGTATCGCGTCTCGGTGCGGCCGCTGCCCGAGACCGAGGACGCGCGCAAGCCGCTGGTCACCTGGTCGGTCGAGGACATCACGCGCGACCGCGAGAACAACGAGACGGCCTTCCGCGACCTGCAGCGGGCCATCGACTACCTCGATCATTCGCCCTCGGGCTTCTTCTCGGCCGACGCGCATGGGCGCATCCAGTATCTCAATTCCACCCTGGCCGACTGGCTGGGCTACGACCTGGCCGAGTTCAATGCCGGCCAGCTCCGCCTGTCCGACATCGTGCGGGGCGACGGGGCCTCGCTGCTGATGCGGGGCCGGGGCGACGGCGAGATCAGGACCGAGATCATCGACATCGACCTGGTGCGCCGCAACGGCACCTCGCTGCCGGTGCGCCTGCTGCATCGCGCCGCCCGGCTGGCGGATGGCGAATTGGGCGAGACGCGCACCCTGGTGCTGGACCGCTCCAGCGCCCCCGACAGCGAGGAGGAGCTGCGCGCCGCCGAGGTGCGCTTCTCGCGTTTCTTCAACGACACGCCCTTCGCCATCGCCACGCTGGACGGGGAAGGGCGCATCGTGCGCACCAACGCCCCCTTCGGGCGCATCTTCCGCTGGTCGGGGGAGGACAAGAGCCTGGAGCTGCAGCCGCTGCGCGAGCTGATCGGGGAGGCCAGCCGCGACAAGCTGGCCCGCGCCATCGCCGACGCCATCGCCCAGCGTTCCGAGGTCGAGCCGGTCGATGCCGTGCTCAATGCCGAGGGCGACCATGCCGTGCGCCTCTACATCTCGGCCTCCGAGATGAGCGCCGGCTCGCCCGAGCAGGTCAATGTCTATGCCCTCGACATGACCGACCAGCGCAAGCTCGAAGCCCAGTTCGCCCAGAGCCAGAAGATGCAGGCCGTGGGCCAGCTCGCCGGCGGGGTGGCGCACGACTTCAACAACCTGCTCACCGCCATCATCGGCTTCTCCGACCTACTGCTGCTCAAGCACAAGCCGGGGGA